>Ga0335085_10009998_pt1 | contig 14237 bp, 10 predicted proteins | sample Lox_Sample_45_FD_206712 | JGI IMG/M metagenome (GOLD analysis project Ga0335085, IMG submission 206712) | Soil microbial communities from Loxahatchee National Wildlife Refuge, Florida, United States - Lox_Sample_4.5 | ecosystem: Environmental > Terrestrial > Soil > Wetlands | place: USA...
ATTCCGCGCGCGGAAATGCTGGCGGAACTGATGCGTCTGCGCCAGGGCATTGCAGTTGCCGGAACGCACGGCAAGACCACAACCACCAGCCTGGTTGCCAGCGTACTGGCGGAAGCAGGGATGGATCCGACCTTTGTCATTGGTGGGCGGCTCGAAGCGGCGGGGTCGCATGCCAAGCTTGGCAGCGGCGAATTCATCGTGGTCGAAGCGGACGAATCGGATGCCTCATTCCTCTATCTGCAGCCGATAGTGGCGGTGGTGACCAATATTGATGCCGACCATATGGAGACTTACCACCACGATTTCGCAAAACTCAAGCAAGCGTTCGTGGATTTCATTCAGCACCTCCCGTTCTACGGAACCGCGGTGCTGTGCATCGACGATGCCAGAGTTCGAGAGATTATTCCGGCGATCAGCAAACCCGTCATCACGTATGGGCTTTCCGAGCGCGCACAAGTGCGCGCCGTGGACGTCGCCCATTGCGACGGGAAAATGCAGTTCCGGGTTACACGTCGGAATACCAAGGATTTGCCCGTCACGTTGAATATGGCTGGGGTGCACAACGTGCAGAATGCGCTTGCTGCCATCGTTGTCGGGATGGAACTGGGCGTTACAGATTACGCCATGGTCAAGGCGCTCGCCGAGTTCAAAGGTGTGGGACGGCGTCTTCAGCGCTACGGCGAGATTCGGCTGGAGCGCGGCGGCAGCTATACGCTGCTGGACGATTACGCACACCACCCGGCGGAAATTGCAGCGACACTTGACGCAGTGCACGGCGCTTTTCCCGGCAGACGCATCGTGCTGGCGTTTCAGCCCCACCGTTACAGCCGCACGCGCGACTTGTTCGATGACTTCGTCAAAGTATTGTCCTCGGTGGACGTCCTGTTGTTGTGCGAGGTGTATCCCGCCGGGGAAAAGCCGATCATCGGAGCCGATGGCAAGGCTTTAACGGAAGCGATCCGGCTGCGCGGCAAGAAGCCGATGTTCTTGGAGAAGATAGCCGAGCTTCCCCAGGCGATTCGCAACAACGCGCAGTCCGCGGATCTGGTGTTGACGATGGGGGCGGGCTCCATTGGCGGAGTGCCGGCAATGCTCGCGCAGAGTGCTGCAGAGATACAGCATGCGAACCAGAGCTGAAATTCATGAGGATGATTCAACAAGACAACTTTAAAGAACTGCGCGGGAGTCTGCGGCTCAATGAGCCGATGGCGGACCATGTCAGTTGGCGCGCCGGAGGCAAGGCGGATCGCGTGTATATACCTGTCGACCTCGACGACTTAGCTGTTTTTTTGGAAACTTGCAGCGACGATGAGGCCATACATATGGTCGGACTCGGCAGCAATCTTCTGGTGCGCGATGGCGGCGTGCGCGGCACGATTATTCTGCTGCACGGGGCCGTGCAGCAATTGCGCCTGGAGCCCGGCGCACAGGAACACGGAATGATCTACGCCGAAGCCGGCGTGGCCAGTCCCAAGGTAGCGCGTTTCAGCGCGGTAAACGGCTTTCAAGGTGCCGAATTTCTCGCTGGAATCCCCGGCACAATAGGCGGCGCCCTGGCGATGAACGCGGGCTGTTATGGAAGCGAAATCTGGGAAATTGTGGCGCAGGTGTTGAGCATCAGCCGCGACGGAGCGCTGAATCTGCGCCGCCCAGCAGATTACGAAACCGGTTACCGCTCTGTGGCGCTGCGTTCGAGAGCTGAGGAGTGGTTTGCCGCAGTGTGGCTGAAATTGGCGCGTGGGAACAGCGTTGCCGCGCAGGAAAAAGTCAGGGAGCTGCTTAAGCGCCGCATTATGAGCCAGCCACTGAATGAGCCAAACGCGGGATCGGTATTCCGCAACCCGCCCGGGGTGTTTGCCGCGCAGTTGATCGAACAATGCGGGCTAAAAGGCGCGCGGGTCGGCGATGCGGTGGTATCGAACAAGCACGCCAACTTCATTGTTAACACCGGTGCGGCCACGGCTGCAGATATTGAGGCGTTGATTGAGAACGTGCGGATCGCCGTGCGGCAGAAATGTGGAATTGAACTGGAAACCGAAGTGCGAATCATTGGCGATGCGTGAGGGCCAGGACGCGTGGAGCAAAGAATTAGCAGCGTGACATTCGGAATAGTCGCGGCGCTTGCCAGTGGGCGCGCCGGACTCGGACTCGCGAAGCGTGGGGCGGGAAGGCGAAGCGCTGGCCACCCGGGGCGAATTCTTACTCAAGGTGGGACCGTATGAGCCCATTTGGCAAGGTTGCAGTGCTCATGGGTGGCCGTTCAGCGGAAAGAGAAATTTCGCTCATAAGCGGCAACGCGGTGCTCGCTGCACTCAAACGCCGCGGAATTGACGCAAATGCTTTCGATCCCAAGGAACGGCCACTGGAACAACTGCGAAACGACGGTTTCAAGCGCGTCTTCATCGCGCTGCACGGCCGCCTGGGCGAAGACGGCACAGTGCAGGGAGCATTGCAAATGATGGACATCGCCTATACCGGCAGCGGCGTGATGGCGAGCGCGCTGGCGATGGATAAATGGCGCACCAAGCTGGTATGGCGGGCGGCAGGGATTACGACCCCGCGCTGGGAATTGATGAGTGCGGATAGCGACTTTAAAAAAATTGCGCAGAAACTTGGATTGCCGTTAATGGTGAAGCCCTCGCGCGAGGGTTCAAGCATCGGTATGAGCAAAGTGGTAAAGCGGGAGCGGTTGCGCGCAGCGTACCGCCTGGCCGCAAGGCTCGACAATGTAGTAATCGCAGAGGAATTCATCAAAGGCATCGAATTGACCGCTTCCATTCTGGACGGTCAGGCGCTGCCCCTAATACGGGTGGAAACACCGCGCCCGTTTTACGATTACCGTGCGAAATATTTTGCCAGCAGCACACGCTATATCTGCCCATCCGGGATCAGTGCACAGCAGGAAAAAAAAATTCAGGAGAAGGCGCTGCAGGCATTTCGGATATTGGGCTGTACAGGCTGGGGCAGGGTAGACCTGATGCTGGACGGGCGGACACCTTATTTCATCGAGGTGAATACGGTGCCGGGTATGACTGACCACAGTCTGGTACCGATGGCGGCGCGTGCCGCTGGAATAAGCTTCGATGATCTGGTGATGAGGATTTTGGAGTCGGCGCATGTGGAATAAGCCTTACATGATGCTATGGACCGCCAATTTGCTTTATGCGCTTGCCGGTGTACTTGCGCTTTTCGCGGCGTTTAGCGTTGCGATCCGGCTTCCGTGGTTTGAACTTCGAGAAGTGGTCGTGAGTGGAGAGCTTGACCACGTTACGCGCGGGCAGCTGCAGCAGGCAGCGAGGCAGCTCCGCGGGAATTTTTTCACACTGGACCTGAATCAGGCGATGAGCAGCTTCGAAAAACTGCCGTGGGTGCGCAGTGTTAGCTTGCGCCGCCATTGGCCGGATAGTTTAGAAGTTGTGTTGCAAGAGCAAGTGCCTTTGGCGCGCTGGGACGGCGGTGGCCTGGTCAACACGTACGGCGAAGTCTTTACGGGCGAGAGCGGCCGAAGTCTGCCACTTTTTTCCGGTCCTGAAGGAAGTGCGCCGGATATCACCAGACAATACTTGTTATTCAGCCACGTTCTCGCGCCCCTCAAGCTGCAGCCCGTGGAGGTTCAGCTGTCGCAGCGGGGCGCCTGGCAGATCTTGCTGGACAACGGTTTGCTGCTGGTGCTGGGCAGAGAACGCACCGAAGCGCGACTCGAGAGGTTCATCGCCGTTTACCACGACACCATAGGTAAGCTTCCATGGCAGCCGTCATATGTGGATTTGCGCTACGACAATGGCTTCGCGCTGCGCGAGCCTCAGGCGGTGCGACAACAGAATGAGCCCGTCAAGCAAGACAAAAGCGGGCCCGAACGAGACAAGTCATAAGAGATGCCGATAAGCCGGGCGAAAGATAACAAAAACCTAATAGTGGGCCTTGATATCGGGACCACGAAAATCGCTGCGATTGTCGCCGAAATTTGTCCGGAGGGCGGACTGGAGATCATCGGCATGGGCAGCGCGCCATCGCGCGGACTGAAGAAAGGCGTGGTCGTAAATATCGAATCCACTGTGAATGCTATCCAGCGCGCGCTGGAAGAAGCGGAGTTGATGGCCGATTGCAAGATTCGTGAGGTCTACACCGGGATCGCCGGCAGCCATATCAAAAGTTTCAATTCGCACGGCATGGTGGGAATCAAGGATAAAGAGGTTGCGCAGATCGACGTGGAGCGCGTTGTGGAAACAGCCAAGGCGGTGAACATACCGACCGATCAGCAAATTCTTCACATCCTCAATCAGGAATTCATTATCGACGGTCAGGAAGATGTGCGCGAACCGCTTGGCATGAGCGGAGTGCGCCTGGAGGTAAAGGTACACATCGTGACCGGGGCGGTTTCCGCCGCGCAGAACATCATGAAGTGCGTACGGCGCTGTGGCCTTTCGGTGTGCGATTTGATATTGCAGCCCCTGGCTTCGGCCACGGCGGTGCTGTCTGAAGACGAAAAGGATCTGGGCGTATGTCTAGCCGATATCGGCGGCGGCACTGCGGATATCGCCGTGTTCACTCACGGAGCAATCCGCCATACCGCGGTGATCCCGATCGCCGGCGATCAAATCACGAACGATATTGCGATGGCGTTAAGGACGCCGACCAAGGACGCAGAGGACATCAAACGACGCTTTGGCTGTGCGCTGCGGCAGCTGGCTGATCCTCACGAAATGGTAGAGGTTCCCGGTGTCGGAGACCGCGGTCCTCGCCAATTATCCCGGCAGACATTGGCAGAAGTCATTGAGCCCCGCGTCGAGGAACTTTATTCGCTGGTGCAGGCGGAGCTGCGCAGAAGCGGCTTTGAGGAACTGCTTTCATCAGGAATTGTAATCACCGGCGGTAGTAGTGCCATGCAGGGCATGGTGGAGCTGGGCGAAGAGGTATTCCACATGCCGGTCCGGCTCGGCATGCCGCACTATCTGGGCGGGCTTGCCGAGGTGATACGTCATCCGCGTTTTTCCACGGCGGTGGGCTTGCTGCTGCTCGGCATGCAGCAGCGTGCGCGTCAGGAGCTGGTGAAGCTGCAAAGCGGATCTTTGCGCCCGGTATTCGACCGCATGAAGCATTGGTTCCAAGGGAACTTCTGATTATCGAAATCAGGGAAGACACCGATGAAATGACAAAGGCTATCGGTAACCAGGGTCAGTTTTACTGTAGTTGAGATCATCGTCATAAAGGAGATGTACATGATTGAGATTGTTGATACACAATCGCATGAAGCGGTAATCAAGGTAATAGGAGTTGGTGGCTGCGGAGGCAATGCCGTTGATCACATGATCAACCAGGGGGTAAAAGGCGTGGAATTTATAAGCGCCAACACCGATGTGCAAGCGTTGAAGCGCAACCAAGCGAAAGTCCAGCTGCAGATGGGTTCTTCGGTTACCAAGGGTCTTGGAGCAGGAGCCAATCCCGAAATCGGGCGCGAAGCCGCGCTGGAAGATCGCGAGCGAATCGCGGAGCTGATACAGGGTACCGACATGCTGTTCCTGACTGCGGGCATGGGCGGAGGCACCGGTACGGGTGCCGCGCCTGTGGTCGCGGAAATCGCCAAGGATCTGGGCATCCTCACCGTGGCGGTGGTGACCAAACCGTTCGCATTTGAAGGCAAGCGCATGCGGATCGCGCAGCAGGGTATTGAGGCCCTGTCTCAGTACGTGGATTCATTGATCGTGATTCCCAACGACAAACTGATGCAAGTGCTGGGCAACAAAATAACCCTGGATGCTGCTTTCCAAGCGGCCAACGATGTGCTGCACGGCGCAGTGGCCGGCATAGCGGAAATCATAAGTTGCCCGGGCATGATTAACGTCGACTTTTCCGACGTGCGAACGGTGATGGCGGAAATGGGCATGGCGATGATGGGTTCTGCCAAGGCTTCGGGCGCCGACCGCGCTGAGCTGGCCGCGGAACAAGCGATTGCCTGCCCGCTGCTCGAAGGGGTCAATATATCCGACGCGCGCGGAGTACTGGTCAACATCTCCGCCAGCAAAGCGAGCTTTGAGTTGCAGGAAATGTATGACGTGATGGACGCGATCAAGGCCTTTACGGCCGAGAGTGCGACCGTGATTGTCGGAGCGGTCTACGACAATGAACTGAAAGACGACATTCGGGTCACAATCGTTGCGACCGGCCTTAATTCCCCGAGCAGCAATAAGCAGGACAAGCCTTTGAGCGTCGTGAAAACAGGGACCGACGCGGCAGACATGGTGAATTATGCGGAGCTTGAGACGCCGGCAGTGGTAAGAAGGCGCAATCGTGATGCCACCATCGAAGCAATGCGGCAATCGGGTGTAGAGATGCTCGACATCCCCGCATTCTTACGCAAGCAGGCGGATTAACAGCAAAAAGCCAGGCTGGCGGGAGTGGCATATTGCAGCGCATCGTGATACGATTGCAATTCCTGCTGTATGAGTAACTGTTTATTTAGAAAGCGTTCTTGACAAATGATAAAGCAGCGCACGCTCAAAAACATCATACGTGCAACCGGTGTCGGTCTGCACACCGGAGAAAAAGTCTATCTAACCTTGCGTCCCGCAGCGCCCAATACCGGAATAATATTTCGCCGCGTTGATCTTCCACAGCCGGTGGAGATCAAGGCAGATCCGCACCAAGTAGGCGATACGCGCCTATCGTCGTGTCTGGAGAAGAGCGGCGTCAAAGTATTCACCGTAGAACATCTGATGTCGGCTTTTGCCGGATTGGGAGTTGACAATGCCTACGTCGACCTCTCCGCGCCGGAAGTGCCGATCATGGACGGCAGCGCCGGCCCATTCGTGTTCCTGCTCCAGTCCGCGGGAATCGAAGAGCAGAATGTACCCAAGAAATTTATCCGCATTAAAAAGTCCGTCGAGCTGATAGATGGCGATAAATGGGTGCGCTTTGAACCGTATAATGGTTTTCGCGTTCATTTCAGCATTGATTTCGACCACCCGCTTTTTGAAAGCTCAAACCAGTCGGTCACAGTGGATTTCGCAACCACGTCCTATATAAAGGAAGTCAGCCGCGCCCGTACTTTCGGGTTCATGCAGGATGTTGAAAATCTGCGCTCGATGGGGCTCGCATTGGGCGGTAGCCTGGATAATGCAGTGGTCATGGACGAGTTCCGAGTGCTCAACAGTGACGGTTTGCGCTACGACAACGAGTTCGTCAAACACAAGGTGCTGGATGCCATCGGCGATCTATATCTGCTCGGGCATCCGTTAATCGGCTCTTTCAGCGGCCATAAGTCCGGGCATACCCAGAACAACGCTTTATTGCGCCGCCTGCTCGCGGAGTCCCAAGCCTGGGAATTTGTGAGTTTTGAACGCAGCGAGGAAGCACCGGCGTTTCTCAGACTGCAAGCGCAGCTCGCCTGATCTTCCTGTTCTGATTTTCCAATCGCGGCCGAAGCCAACCGGTCGGAAGCGACGTTCGGCGAAACGGGTGCCGTTTGGTCATACTCAGATTCATGGCGTTCGTGGGGCTGATTACCATCGCGCTTTCCATAGCGATGTGGCTGTTCACTCGCAATCCCCGCTACCTGAATTTTACCTGGCAGTTAGTCAAATTTCTTGTAGTCTTCGCCGTGGTGGTAATGGCATTGTTTGTGCTAGAAAGGCTGATCTTGGTCATATGATGCCCGGGCCAGGAATCTCTCGAGTGAACTGCGCAGAGGTGATGGAGGGAGCCTCGCCGCAAGCTCCTGTAAATGGCCCAGGGCTTTACCGCTCAAGCCCACTTTGCGACGGGGTGGGGCCGGGGGGTGCGGGGGTTGCACTTCTACGCGAATTGCAGTAACCTTGTATCCCCGCTTCTGAAAATTAATTAATAAACTTGGGGTTAGCTGTTTCAGTTTCGCGGCCACGGCCCCATTGTCCGCGAACAATAGCAGCGAACTGTGCGCGAACCGGCCCACCCTTCCGGATAGCGCCAGCGGCTTCGGCGCAGACTCGGTAAACACTTGTTGCATTTCAATCAGGCATTGAGCTTGCTTCACGAGTGAATGCAGGGTAGGCGTGGCGTCCAAATAAGAACCGATTTTTCGCGTTGGCATCGGAGGAGGCTTAATAGGGAGAGACGGATTAGTGAACATTATTCTCGTTTCGGGTAGCTTAGGGAAGTCCAAAACGCTTACTCTGAGCCATGCGCAAATCGTATTTCTTGTAGTGCTGATGTTAGTGGGGATGCTGGTTTTCGCAGTCGTATTACATTATCTGACCTTGCGCCATGCCGCGACAATCAAAAGCCCTTATCTAAAGTCGCTATTACTCTCAGTGCAGGAGCAGGAAAACCACAAGCGGGAAGCCTACTTGCGCGAAAATTTGAGTGCCATGGCCATCAAACTAGGCCAAATGCAGGCGCAATTGCTGCGCCTCGAAGCTCTAGGCGACCGCCTGACCAAACAGGCCGGTTTTAAGCCCGAGGAATTCATGTTCAATCAACCTCCGGGCCGAGGCGGTGCACTTTCCGGCGTACCGCAGCATGAACTTACGCTTGGCGAATTCAGCGGTCAAATGGACAAATTGGCCAATGACCTTAACGACCGCGGCGACGAGTTGGCAATTCTCGAAACAACGCTCATGCGAGACCGCTTGAAGAAGAAACTGGTGCCGTCGACGCCGCCGGTTAATACCGGCTGGTTTTCTTCCAAATTTGGTTGGCGCATTGATCCGTTTACGGGGAATGAGGCTTTCCACGAGGGCGTGGACTTCGCGGCGCAAACGGGAAGCCCGGTGATTTCTGCCGCGGCCGGAGTGGTGATTTACTCGGATTTTCAGCCGGAGTATGGTAATCTGATTGAAATTGACCATGGCAATGGAATAACGACGCGCTACGCGCATTTATCCAAGCGCTTGGTCAAGGTCGGCGACGTGGTGCTGCGCGGAACGAAAATTGGCGAGGTGGGAAGCACAGGCCGCTCCACTGGCCCGCATCTGCACTTTGAGGTGCGCAACAAAGGAATTCCGCAAAACCCGGTAAGTTTTCTGCACATGCCGGGCTAGACTCTAGGTTTTTACCAGCGTAATGGCTGAGGGGCGAGGCGGAAGACTCCTCGCCCCTTGTGTTTTCTAATGTTGACCAATTTCCGTTTTCATGGTATCCGGCCTGCTTAAAAAAATATTCGGCAGCCGCAATGAGCGGCTGCTCAAACAATATCGCCGCACAGTGCGCGTAATCAATGCACTGGAGTCGGAGGTCGAAAAGTTCTCGGACGGGGAATTGCGCGCCAAGACAGACGAATTTCGTAACCGCGTCCAGCAGCATATTAAACAAGTCCCCAGCAAAACCGATACAGATGCCGCGCCGGGAGCCGCGCATGACGCCGACAGTGAAGCGGGCGGAACGATCCTGGACGAACTGTTGCCGGAGGCGTTCGCGGTGGTACGCGAAGCCAGCAAGCGCACGCTTGCCATGCGGCATTTTGACGTGCAGCTAATCGGCGGCATGGTGCTTCACGACGGCAAAATCGCCGAAATGCGAACCGGGGAGGGTAAAACTTTGGCCGCCACTCTGCCAGCCTATCTCAACGCGCTTACCGGGCGCGGGGTTCACGTGGTGACTGTCAACGACTACCTGGCACAGCGCGACGCCGACTGGATGGGAAAAATATACGGCTTTTTGGGTTTAAGCGTGGGCGTTAACCTCTCGCAAATGCCACACGAGGCCAAGCAAAAAGCCTATGCGGCGGACATCACCTACGGCACCAACAACGAATTCGGCTTTGATTACCTGCGAGACAACATGGTGTATCAGCCGTCGGAGCGCGTGCAGCGAGGCTTGTATTACGGCATCGTGGACGAAGTAGACTCGATTTTAATCGACGAGGCGCGCACCCCCCTCATCATTTCCGGGCAGGCGGAAGACACCACGGACCTCTATTATCGGATGAACGATTTGGTGCCCAAACTCACTCGCCAGCAGCAAGAGAATGGCCCGGGCGATTACAGCGTTGACGAAAAGAACAACCAGATATTACTTACTGAATCAGGGCATGAGCACGCTGAGAAGTTGCTGACCCGCGCGGGATTGCTGCCGCCAAGCGGCAGCCTGTACGATGCCTCACACATCAATCTGGTGCACCATTTATACGCTGCGCTCAGGGCGCACGCCCTGTTTCACAGGGACCAACATTACGTAGTGCAGGACGGCGAGGTAGTGATTGTGGACGAATTCACCGGGCGGCTAATGGCAGGACGGCGTTGGTCCGATGGCCTGCACCAGGCGGTGGAAGCAAAGGAAGGGGCGAAAATCCAGCGCGAGAACCAGACGCTCGCCTCGATCACTTTCCAGAATTATTTTCGCATGTACCAAAAGCTCGCCGGCATGACCGGTACCGCGGACACTGAGGCATATGAATTTCAGCAGATTTACGGACTGGAAACCGTGGTGATCCCCACGCATATGCCGATGATCCGAGAAGACCGGCATGATCAGGTGTACCGCACCGCCGGTGAGAAATACCGCGCAGTGATCAACGATATAAAGGATTGTTATGCGCGCGGTCAGCCCGCTTTGGTCGGTACCACCTCGATTGAAAACTCCGAGCTGTTGTCCGGGCTGCTGGCCAAGGAAAAGCTGCCGCATCAGGTGTTGAATGCCAAGCAGCACGCGCGCGAAGCGGAGATCGTGGCACAGGCGGGACAACCGAAAGCCGTCACTATCGCCACCAACATGGCGGGCCGCGGCACCGATATCGTGCTGGGAGGTAATCCCGATCCGGAAATTAATCGTGTCCGTAACGATGAAGGCATTGATACGGCGTCAAAAGATGCCCGTATCTCGGAGATACGCAGACAATGGCAGAAGCTGCACGAACAAGTTGTGGCTGCGGGCGGTTTGCACATTGTTGGCACCGAACGCCATGAGTCGCGGCGCGTTGACAACCAGTTGCGCGGACGCTCGGGCCGTCAGGGTGATCCTGGATCCAGCCGTTTTTATCTGTCGCTGGAAGACCCGCTGCTCCGGATTTTCGCTTCTGACCGGGTGGCCGCTATTATGCAGCGGCTTAAGATGCCGGAAGGCGAGGCCATTGAACATCCATGGGTTACCCGTGCCATTGAGAACGCCCAGCGCAAGGTCGAAGCACGCAACTTCGACATCCGCAAGCAGCTGCTGGAATACGACGATGTCGCCAATGACCAGCGCCGGGTGATCTACCAGCAGCGCAGCGAGCTGCTTGAAACCAAGGATATTTCAGACACGATTCGCGCCATGCGTGAGGACGTGGTGAACGAAATCATCAGCCGCCATATCGTGCCGGAAAGCATGGAGGAAGAATGGGACGTGACGGGGCTCGAAAAAACACTTGTTGCCGAACTGCAGCTGCAGCTTCCGTTGCGCCAGTGGCTGGAGCAAGAACCCGACGTGCACGAGGAAACGCTGCGTAGCCGAATTATCGATGCGGCTCACGCGCAGTACCAGCGTAAGTTGGAGTTGGTCGGATCCGAAGTCATGCACATATACGAAAATGCGGTGATGCTGCAAAGCTTGGACAGTCATTGGCGCGAGCATCTTGCTGCGCTCGACCATTTGCGTCAAGGGATCCATTTGCGCGGTTACGCCGCGAAGAATCCCAAGCAGGAATACAAGCGCGAGGCCTTCGAATTGTTCGCCTATATGCTCGAGCTTATCAAGGCTGAAGTCACTAAAACAGTAATGACGGTGCAGATCAAGAGCCAGCAGGATGTGGAAACGGCGGAAACACCGTCGACCCCGGCAAACGTACAATACCATCATGCCGATTATGAGGAGGCGCTGGCGCAGACAGATAGCGGAACCGAAACCGAAACCAAGACCCGGCCGTTTGTACGTGGCTCGCAGAAAATCGGACGCAATGATCCCTGCCCGTGCGGCTCAGGAAAGAAATACAAGCACTGTCACGGCGCCATAAAATGATACATAAATTCCATAAATTCGATACCTGCTCACACGCTGACGCATGTATTTGTTATACATAATGCGTTAGCGAATTGTTGCGCGACGAATACGAATACATTTCGAAAGACAAAAAGGTTTTCGGTAAGCGTGCAGTAGCATTCATTGCGTACCCGTCAAGCAGGGAATTTGCACATACAGCAGACTTGGGGTTGGTTCAACTAAAAACGACTTGACGCGATTTTAAGCGTAATGGCTTTTCAATATATTCGTAGACAAGATTGCTGACAATGAGCACGATTGACACTATTAAAAAACAGGCTATTACGGCTTCCAGAAAAGATAATTGCGGTACATTCACTCCGTCAATAATTCCTTGCGGTTTTTTTAATACAAATCGGAAAAATTGGTTCGCCATCCAGACAATGGCAAAGTGGCTCATATACACGCTATAGGAAATAGTCCCGAGCCAAGTTAATGCTTTAACATTTAATAATCGTTTCAGGATGCCTTTGCTTGACGAAACCAAAGTAAAAATCAGCGCCGCCGTAAAAAAGTACGTTAAATAGTCAAATTCAAACTTTGGCTTGATCGATAGAAAAATCAGCAATCCTACAAATGAAACGATTGAAAAAATGGATGGTACATTTATTTTTGTAGTTTCCTTTAATTTTGCAGTAAGGCAGCCTAAAAAAAATCCAGTGTAGCAGTTCAGTAATGCATCAAAACCAAATGTGCTCTGGTTGATCAGCAGTAGGATCGAAATAAGAAATAAAGCGGAAAAGATGATATCTTTTAATTTCTTGAAGAAAAGTACGACGACAGCAAACAAGAGATAGGTATAAAACTCTACACTTATTGACCAAGAAGGAGCGTTAAACATTAAGGCGTGACCGGTGGGTCCGATTGCTTGTACTAAGAATATATTCTCGATTAGCGCGGGTAGAATATCACTTGTGCTGTACAGTTGGGTATTGGGACTGACAACGCCAAATTTATTAGCAACGTATTTCGCCATAACAATAACAACAAAAATGGACAAAAATAAAAGATGAACTGGATATAATCGTCCGAACCGTAAAAATTGAAAGCGCAAAAGTTGTTTGCCGTTTGTGATTTTCGTGGAGTAGGAGTAGTAAATTACGTAACCGGATAAAACAAAAAACAATTCCACCATCAAGTAGCCATTGCGAATAATTCCACAGTTATAGAAACTCGAGTTCCATTGCGACATATGAAGAATTACAACAAGCAGCGCGGCTAAACCCCTGATGCTCTCCAACTCCTGAACTTTCGTCTGACTTTGATTTGGTTTTTGCTGTGTCTGTGTCAGATTAATCATTTTGAATGGCAACAAAGCTTTTACAAGTTATGAAAACAGTGTGCGTTAAGCAGATAGGTTTAGCAAGCAACCAATATGTGCAAAGTATTGCCGACCTGCTCTGGAAAAATTGAATTTAAACTCGTTGCGTGTGAATGTTAGGCGACACAAGAATGTACTCGAGAACGCTAATTGAATACAGCCCCATAGGGTATCCGTGGCAAAATATACGGGTTGTCGTGGTATGCTGGCGTACGTGTTTACGGAATATGATTTGACAAGACCGGCGAGGGAGGCTGGTAATGTCTTTAAAAAATTTGCGCCTGTACCAATTCATGAGCCACTTAGGCTTATTGCGCCGCAGCTACCTGCTAAAGTTCATGCTGGTGGTGCTATTCGGCGCCTACCTGCCGCTTATCGCACTTGTGATGTACGTCGTCTTGTCCGAGCCTCACAGTCTGGCGGGGGTGGTGCCCGTTTTCGTGGCCGTTTTGCTGGTAATTGTCGTCGGAACAGCCGTTACCCTGTTGTTTCTAGAGGGCTTGCTTAGACCGGTGCGCCAGACTTCGCACAGCCTCAAACAGTACCTTGCCGAGCGCAGCCTGCCGAACCTGCCCACTGATTATGGGGATGAGGCGGGACAGCTTATGGCCGATGCCCAATACGTCATCACCCGGCTCGACAACACGTTGCGCGAACTTGAGAACATTTCGCTTACCGATCATTTAACCGGTATGTACAATCGGCGCGCCGGCGAACACCGCCTGTCGGAAGAAATTGCGCGGGCGGAACGGGAAAACAAGCGTTTCCTGCTCGCGTTTATTGACATCAATCTCCTGAAGCAGGTCAACGATCGGTATGGCCACGATGCAGGGGACGCCTGCCTTATCCATTTTGCTTCGCTGCTGGCGGATTGTGTGCGCAAGGGGGACTGGTGCGCGCGCTGGGGCGGTGATGAATTCCTGCTGACCGTGTACCAGCCGGACGTGGAAAATGCCCTGGTATTTAATCGTGTACTTACCGAGCTCGA
>Ga0335085_10009999_pt1 | contig 14236 bp, 12 predicted proteins | sample Lox_Sample_45_FD_206712 | JGI IMG/M metagenome (GOLD analysis project Ga0335085, IMG submission 206712) | Soil microbial communities from Loxahatchee National Wildlife Refuge, Florida, United States - Lox_Sample_4.5 | ecosystem: Environmental > Terrestrial > Soil > Wetlands | place: USA...
CTCGCGCAGCGAGGTGGCGAGCGCACTCACCGTGGTGTTGACGAGCGAGGCCAGGACGTCGGCGGGGTCGCCGAGGAAGTCCCGCTCCACGCGCACGTCGAGGTCGCCCGCCGCCACCCGCCGGAGTGCCTGCGAGATCGTCTCGACGGCCCGGGTCAGGCGCTGCTCTTCCTCGCGGGCGTCGTGTTCGCTCGATCCGTTCTGCATGGCCACGCGCCCCCCGTCGGGCCCCCCGGGGCGCTGCGGTCGGCGTCGAGACGAACGTACCATGCGTCGGTGCGTGACGCCTCGGCGCCCAGCGTCCCGCGAGCGCGGGATCCGCGGCGGAACGTGGCGCGGGCGGGCTCGTTCAGTCACAATCAGCAGACGGAGGTCCGGTGGAGCGTATTCCCGTGGAGCGCAGGCGCTACGCGCGGGTGCAGGCACCGATCCTGGTGCGGCCGATCGGACCCGCCTCCCTTCAGCACCTTCCCCGACAGGTGGGAGACATCGGCCTGGGTGGCCTCCGCGCCTACTCCGACGAGGCCCACATGCCGGGCACCCGTGTCGAGCTGGAGCTGTTCCTCCCGGCGGGCGAGCCCGCCGTCGTGCTCGCCGAGGTCGCGTGGGTGGAGACCCTCCCGCCCGGCAGTCCGGCCCGTTTCGACGTTGGCCTGCGCTTCGTCCTCGTGTCGAGCACCGACCTGCGGCGCATCGAGTCGGCCATCGGGGCCTGACCGTCGCCCCGGCCGCCCGCGGCGATTACCCTTCCGGTCACGGAGTGACGCCATGCCGACCCCTGCCTTCCACTACCAGGAGCCGTTCCCGCTCGCGAAGGACGGCACGCGGTACCGCCTGCTCGGTCGCGAGGGCGTCTCGACGGCCCGCTTCGAGGACCACGAGATCCTGAAGGTGGAGCCGCGGGTGCTCGAGGAGCTCGCCCGCACCGCATTCCACGACACCTCGTTCTTCCTCCGGGCCGAGCACAACGAGCAGGTGGCCCGTATCCTGTCGGACCCGGGCGCCTCGGAGAACGACCGGGGGGTGGCCATGGCCTTCCTCCGGAACGCCGAGATCGCGGCGCACGGAGAGCTGCCGATCTGCCAGGACACCGGGACGGCCACGATCGTCGCCAAGAAGGGCCAGCAGGTCTGGACCGGCGCCGATGACGCCGAGTGGCTGTCACGAGGCGTGTACGCGACCTACACCGAGGACAACCTCCGCTACTCCCAGACCGCCCCGCTGGACATGTACCGGGAGGTGAACACCGGCACGAACCTCCCCGCCCAGATCGACATCGCGGCGGTCCCCGGCAGGAAGTACGAGTTCCTCTTCGTCGCCAAGGGCGGCGGCTCCGCCAACAAGAGCCTCCTCTTCCAGGAGACGAAGGCGCTCCTCGACCCGGAGCGGCTGGTGAGGTTCCTGGAGGACAAGTTCCGCCACCTCGGCACCGCTGCGTGCCCGCCCTACCACCTGGCGGTGGTGGTGGGCGGCACCTCCGCCGAGCAGGCGCTGAAGACGGTGAAGCTCGCCTCCGCCCACTGGCTCGACGGCCTGCCCACCGAGGGCAACGCGCACGGCGTCGCCTTTCGCGACCCCGCCCTCGAGGCGAGACTCCTCGAGATGGCGAACGGGCTCGGCATCGGCGCCCAGTTCGGCGGCAAGTACTTCGCCCACGACGTGCGGGTGATCCGCCTCCCGCGCCACGGCGCCTCGTGCCCGGTGGGCATCGGCCTCTCCTGCTCGGCCGACCGGAACGTGCGGGCCCGCATCGACGCCGACGGCGTCTGGCTGGAGGAGCTCGACCGGAACCCGAGCCGCCTCGTCTCGCTCGGAAAGGGAAGCGCCGGGAAGGGCCACGGCGTGAAGATCGACCTGCGCCGGCCCATGAAGGAGATCCTGGCCGAGCTCACGCGCCACCCGGTGTCCACACCGCTCCTCCTCACCGGGACGCTCGTGGTGGCCCGCGACATCGCCCACGCCAGGTTCAAGGAGCGGCTCGAGGCCGGGCAGGGCGTCCCCTCCTACCTGAAGGACCACCCGGTCTACTACGCGGGGCCGGCGAAGACGCCGCGGGGGAAGCCGTCGGGCTCCTTCGGTCCCACCACCGCGGGCCGCATGGACTCCTACGTGGACCTCCTGCAGTCCCACGGCGCCTCGCTCGTCATGATCGCGAAGGGCAACCGCTCGCGGCAGGTGACCGAGGCGTGCAGGAAGCACGGGGGCTTCTACCTGGGCTCCATCGGCGGGCCCGCAGCCGTGCTCGCGGAGGAGAACATCCGGAAGGTCGAGTGCATCGACTACCCGGAGCTGGGCATGGAGGCGGTCTGGCGCATCGAGGTCGAGGACTTCCCCGCCTTCATCCTGGTGGACGACAAGGGCAACGACTTCTTCGAGAAGCTCGGCTGCTGAGTTGCCGTGGGGGGATACTCTGCGCAGGGGCGCTGCTACCTGGCGCCGACGGGCGGCGCGCCGCGGGTGCGGTGAACGATGTCCCAGTCGAGGGAGAGGAAGCCGGTCGTCTCCATGTAGTTCGGCTGCTGGCGCGTGACCTCGCCGGTGTACGCGTTCACCTGCGAGACCACCGTCTGCCGCCGGGTCCGCGCGCCCGCCCCGATGACGAACGCGTCGCCGAACCGGCGCGACACCCGGAACTCGAAGGAGACCGAGGCGGGGTCGTCGTAGACGTGGCGAGCCGAGAGCTGCGTCGCCGCCGGGATGAGCGCGGAGGCGGCGATGCCCGCGGTGATCGAGGTCTCGAGCGAGAAGGGCACGTCGTACACGGTGGCGCCGTTCATCGCCTGGCGCGTCCGGCCCGTCACGCGGTCCACCTCCGGAGCGTAGCGCACGACGGTCCGGAGCGACGGGCCCGGTCGGTCGCTCGCCAGGTCGAGGCCGACCTCCACGACGGGAGCCCACCCGTTGATCGGGTTCGCGTACTGGCTGGTCTCCCGGACGTAAGAGGTCCCCACGCCCAGGCCGGCGGTCACGATGGGCGAGAAACGGTGCCTCCAGGTGGCGTCGGCCCACACGTAGCCGGTCTCCGTGTCCGGATAGGCCGCGTTGATCGTCGGGTCGATGCCGCCGTTGTACGTTCGTACGACGTTGACGTGCGCCTGGGCCCGGAGCCGATCCCGCGCGTCCACCTCCTTGTCCCAGCCCAGCGATGCGCCGAGCGAACGCTGGGGAGGGAGGATCGTCCGGTGGGCGGCGTCGCCCGACGAGTAGCCCGCAAAGGCGCTCCCGGAGATGCCGCTCGCGGGGCCCATCCGGTACAGGCCGTCCACCGCGCCGCGGAACGACTGGTACTGGAGCGGCTCGTACGCGTTGACGGTGGTCGTGGACGTTCCGGGAGCGATCGTCGAGGCTTGCCTTCCGGGAGCGATGGAGGTCCACATGTCGGTCAGAGGGTCGATGAGCCCTCTCTGGGCGGTGCCGGTGAGAGCGAGGCTCATCGTGGGGAGCGGGTTCACCTCGCCGCGGATGTCCACCTGGTGGTCGACGTCCAGCCGGGCGAGGTGGAGGTCGGGCATCCACAGCCGAGGGGCGTAGGTGAGGCGCAGGCGCCATTCGCGCGACTCGAGCGCCAGCGCCGCCAGCGGCTGGACCTCGGCCGACGTCCGGCTGACCGAGGTGATCTGGTCCGGGGCGAGCTGGCTCACCCGGAGCTCGGACCGGACGCGCAGGTCGAGGTTGAGATCGGGGCTCGCGGTGAGGAGCAGCGCGGCGACCACCCCGACCATGGCTCACTCGACGACCACCACGTCCCCGGTTCGCATGCGGAACGTGACCGACGGAGGCTTGCCGGCGGCGAGGTCGGACCACCGGAAGCGGATCCGCGTGGGCTCCGGCGGCTTCCCGGGCTCGGCCGCGAGCGTGCGAAGGACGAAGATGCGGTCGGGCTCGGCGTAGGGCGTCTTCCCCCCGGCGGCGGCGAGGGCCTGCAGCACGCCCGAGCCCCGGTCGAGCTCGTAGGCGCCGGGCTTCCCCACCTCGCCGAGCACCGAGACCCGCACCGGCCGCGCCTCCTCGACGGTCACCGTCACCACGGGGTTCACCACCAGCGTCTTGAGCTGCGTCTCGAGGTTCCGGCCGAGCTCCGCGGGCGACAGGCCCTGGACGTTCACGTCCTGCAGGAAGGGCATGGACACCTTGCCGTCCTCGCGCACGCGCAGGCGCGGTGCGGACATGTTGTCCTGGTTGAAGACGCGCACGCCGATCACGTCGCCCGGGGCGATGCGGTAGGCGTCGTCGACCGAGGTGTCTGCTGGAAGCTGGTCCACCCAGTAGAACTTCTCGGGTGCGTGCTTGCACGCGGCCAGCGCGAGCGCGAGCGCCAGCGCGGTGACGGCGGCGCGGTCGAGGCGTGCGGGACGGGCCTTGGGCACGGCGTTCGTCCTCCCGGATATCACCCGCCGGATGCTCCAGGGTGGCGCGGTGTCGTTGGAGCACCAACCTAGCACGCCCGGCCGCCCGTGCAGGGACCTCGTCCAGGTCGCGGTCACCTGCCGCGCCTCTGCCGCACCGCCGCGACGAGCGCGACGAGGTCGCTCCGGGCGACGAGGCCGGTGGCGGCAGCCGCTGCGGCGAAGGCGACGAGGCAAACCGGGATGGCGAGGAGGGGGGTGCCCGTGGGAAGGAGGCGGACCACCCCGAAGGCGGCAGCGCCGGACAGGATGGCGCGCACGATGTCGGCGAGCACGCGCCGGGTGAGGACGCCTCTCGGGATGAGCACGGCGAAGGCGACGAGCATGATCACCTCGCTCGAGCCGAACGCGATGATGGCGCCGAACGCGCCGTTGCCCCAGCGGGCCTGGCTCCACGGCACGAGCAGCCAGGCCACCCCTGCGCTCACCCCCAGGGAGGCGAGCTTCACCACCGTCATCTCCTTCGAGTGCCCCGCCGCGATGCAGGCTGAGCCGAGGATCATGTCGAAGAAGAGGAGGAACAGCGTGGGAGACAGCGCCTGGAGGTTCTGGACCGACGGGGCGAAGCCGGTGCGGCCGTAGAGGAGGACGATGGCCACCTCGGCGAAGAGGTACGTGCCCACCGCGCCGAGCGCCGACATCGCCAGCACGGGGCGAAGCGCCGTCCGCACCTCGAGCGCGAAGAGCTCCGGCCGCTCGATGGAGCGCGCGAGGCGCGGGAACGAGGCGAGGATGAGGATCTGGGCCGGCATGATGAGCGTGCCGTAGACGCTGCGTGCTGCGCCGTACCAGCCGACCACCTCGCGCGGGGTGAGGCTCGCGAGCAGGACCGTCTCGACGTAGTTCTGGGCGAGCATCGTGACGCCCACCACCATGAGCGGGAAGCCGGTCCGGAACAGCTCGTCGAAGGCGTCGCGGGTGAACTGGATGCGCGGCAGGTGGAGCCGCCGCGCCAGCACGGTCGCGAGCCCGAGCATGCCCCAGCCGCCGGCGGCGATGCAGGCCACCACCGCGCCCAGGCTGCCGCCCAGCATCAGCGCGGGAAGGGCGGTCGACACGGTGAGGGCCTTGTTGAGCACGTTGAGCGAGGCGTCGAAGCTCATCCGCTCGTGGCCCCGGAAGACCTGGCCGAAGGCCTGGCCCATCGAGGTCGGGATCCAGGCGAGCACCATCAGGCCGACGATGGCCTGCCCGCGCACGTCCCAGCCGAGCATCCTCGCCGCGAGGGTCGCCACGACGGAGGCGATCACGCCGCCCACCACCCGCATGACGATGCCGCTGCCCAGGGCGGCGCCGGCGCGGGCCGGGGCGCGGGCGACGACCTGGATGAGCGTCGCCGACTGCCCCCACTCCACGACGTTGTAGGCGATCTGGACCGAGGACCAGGCGAAGTAGTAGAGGCCGTAGTCGGCCGCGCCGAGGCGGCGCCCGAGCACCGCGGTGAGCGCGATGGAGAGGGCGGTCGTGGCCACCTGCCCCATCACCAGGAACGCCGCGTTCCGTGCGATGGCAGCGCCCGGGCTGTGGGCCGGCGGGGCCGACTCCGCGGCGTTCGCGGAGGTTGGCGTCGTGGCGGCGGTCGTGCTCATCGTGAACGTCGCGGGAGCGCCGGACTATGCGGGCGGGACCCCCCCGAGTCAAACCCGGGCCCGTGGGACGCCGCCGCGCCCGTCTCGGGCCCCCGGCTCGCGGCGCGGGCGAAGGCGAGCGCGTAGACCGCCGAGGCCTGCCAGTCGAGCGCGATCTCGTTCGTGGACCAGCTGTCGTTGTCGGTAAAGCGCTCGTCCGGTGGCGTGTGCGCATCGCGCGGGAAGGCGGGGTCCCCGAGGTAGCCCCACTCGGGGACGGGCCAGCCGTGGGGTCGCGAGACGTCGCGCGGCTCCGGGCTCGAGTTCGGCCCGCCGGCCACCATGCCCGGGAAGTCGTGCGGCGACGCCCGCAGTGCGGCGAGCCAGTGGTGGAACCCTCCCTCCCGGCCGCGGCTGACACCGGGCAGCCCGCTCACATAGGAGAGCGCGAGCCCGTTCCGGCCCAGCGCGTAGTGGACGTTCGCGAGGGCCTGCTCGCAGTCGGCCCGGGAGCCGCGCGGGTCGGCGAGGCACATGCGAACGGACGAGATCCCCGCACGCGTGAAGCCCGCGCCGATCGAGCCCCAGTGCGTCGGCGAGGAGCGCTCGAACGGATGGGCCGCCCCGTCGGCGAGCGCGAGGTCGGCTAGGCTCCTGAGCCGGCCGAGGATCGCGGCGCGCCGGGCCGGATCGCCCGCCGGCGCGCGCAGGTAGAGCAGCGCCGCGAGGGCATTCATGTGCAGGTAGCGCGGCCAGCCGCCCGGATCGTCGAACTCGGCCTCGAACGACGCGCGGTATCGCGCGTCGCCCGTGGCGACGAGGAGGCCGGCCGCGGCGTAGGCGCGCACGCTCCGGCCGACGGCGCGGTCGCCGTCGCGGCGGTAGGCCGGGCAGGTGGGGCCGTCGGAGTCGTCGCCCGGCCGGGCCTCGAGCCAGCGCTGGCCGGTGAGCGCGGCGTCCAGGCAGCGCCCGGCGAAGGCGGCGTCGAATGGCCGGAAGGCCTCCGCGGCCGACGCGAGCGTGCCGACGGCGCGGGCGGTGGCGAGCGCCCCGGGCTCGCCGGCGCGGTACGGGGGCATGCTCGAGTAGGTGTTGGTGCCGTACGGCCCGTAGCGCTCCTGGCACGTCGAGCCGGCGAACGCCCCCGACCGGTCCTGGACCGAGAGGAGCCACTCGAGGCCCACGCGCGCCTCGTCCAGGAGGTCGGGCACGCCGTTCCCGGACTCCGGGAGGTCGAGGTCGTCGTCGGCGGGCCGGAAGTCGCGCCACGCCTCGAGCAGCCAGAAGAGGGCCACGCTGGTGGACGCGCTGTAGAGCGAGAAGTCGCCGGCGTCGTGCCAGCCGCCCCGCACGCCGGGCGGGGCGAGCGCCGCATCGCTCTCGTGCACCCACGGACCCAGCGCGTGCGCCGGGTCGATGGCCGTGAACGCGCGCTGGAAGTAGAAGCCGCGCAGGACGGCCCGGAAGGCCGCGTCGAAGACGGCAGGGCCCACGTCGAACGGCTCGCTGGCGAGCCCCGCGTCGGTGACGATGCGGTAGCGGCCCGGCGTGGTGAGCGGGGTGAAGTCGCCGATCCAGGCGGCCGTGCCGGGCCCGGTCACGTCGTCGCCCGCCACCCTGCGGACCGGCTCGCCCCCCGCGAAGGCCACGTCGCCCCCCGGTACGGAGAGCACCCGGAACGCCTCGAACGGTCGCGGCGACGAGAACCGCTTCGCCATGCCCGAGCCGTAGCCCACCTGCGAGGCCGCGACCCGGGAGAAGAACGGGGGCTCCGACCGCTCCGCGGCCCGGGCGAGCAGCCGTGGCCAGGCGAGCAGGTTCCGGGCGAGCCGCCGCCCGGGTGAGGTCAGGGTGAGCGTCCCGGCCGAGGCGGCGATCGCGACCGCCGCGAGTACGGCGATCACGGGACGTCGGGAGCGGGGCACGCCGGAAGGATTCCACGGGCCGGGCGTCGCGGCCAGGGCCCCGCGGGACGGCTTCACGGCCGCGCGAGCGTTACGTAGACTCCCGCCCTGGCGTCGGTTCCATGCAGAAGCTCATCCTCATGTCGGTGCTGTTCCTCCTCGTCGGGGCGCCCGCCGTCGCGGCGCGCGGTGGCAAGCCATTGCTCGGCGTGAAGCGCACCTTCTGGTGGACGGCGGTCGGCGTGCTCGGCTACGCGCTCGCGGTCGTCCTCGTCTACCCGTTCTTCGTGCACTAGGAGGCTCGAGGCGCGCCATGGGCATGCTCGCCACGCGATCGGTCTGGGAGGTGGGACGCTCCCGCGAGCCCCCCGGGGTCCTGCGCCACGCCGCCTTCGCGGCGGGCGCGATCCGGCGGCGCTGGCGCCTCCTCGCCGCGGTGGCCGCGTCGCTCCTGGCGGTGACCGGGCTCGCCCTGCGGGCGCTGCCGCCGAGCTACGAGGCCACCACCCGGGTGGTGTTCCGGCCGAGCCCGGTCCTGCATCTCCGCGCCGACCGCGAGCGCGACGGGTCGCCGATGAGGGGCGCCGACGAGATCGTCTGGAGGGCCGAGAACCGCCGGAAGATGATCGTGGCCACGGGGGCGCTCGCCGAGTTCGAGGCGCGGCGCTCGCCGCTCCTCAGGCTGAAGGACCGCATCTTCGAGAAGCTGCGCGGCCCACGCACCGAGGACCAGAAGATCGACGGGCTGGTCGGCATGCTGGAGACCCGCCTCTCCATATGGACCGAGAGCGGGGACGTGCTCGCCATCCGGGTGCGCTGGCCCGACGCCCGGACGGCGGCCCGGCTCGCCGACGCCGCGAGGGTGAGCTTCCTCGACGCACGCTACGCGGTCGAGGTGCAGGCGGTGGAGAAGCTGGTCGCCATCCTCGAGGAGCACGCCGCGGGGATTGCCGCGAGGGCCGACCGGCAGGTGGCCCAGCTGGCGCTGCTGAGCGACGCCGAGCGCGATCGCATCCTGTCGGTGGACGCGCTCGACCCCGCCCGGATGCGCCCGGCCGTGCCGCGCGAGTTGAAGCTCCTCCAGGACGAGCTGGCCGAGAAGGAGCGGGTGCTCTCGGGCATGGAGGACTCCCGGCGCATGCAGCTCGCCGCGCTCAACACGCGGCTCGTCGAGGAGCGGACGGAGTACTCGGACGCCCACCCGGAGGTGGTGGGGCTCCTCCAGAAGATCGGGAGCCTGGAGACCGAGAGCGATGAAATGGCGAAGCTCCGCCGGGAGCACCGCAACCTGAGGAACACCGTGAACGAGCTCACCGGCGAGGTGGAGGAGCGAGGCCCGGGCGCCCGCGAGGAGCGCGAGGAGCGGGCCTTCCTCCCGTCGCTGCGGGCGCGGGGGGCGAACGCGAGCCACAACCGCCTCGCGCTCGCCGCGGCCGAGGTGGAATCGGCCCGCTCGCGCATCCAGGCGCTCCGCATCGAGGCCGACACCGCCCGGGCCGCCTTCCCGCTGCGCTACGTCGTGGTCCAGCCCGCGCTCGTGCCGAAGGCGCCCGTCAGCCCCGACCCGCTGCCCGTGATGCTCGCGGCGCTCCTCGACGCGCTCCTCCTCGGCGCGCTGGCCGCCGTGCTCGCCGAGGTCCGCCACGGAGCGGTCCGCTCGCGGTGGCAGCTCGAGGCCGCCCTGGGCGGAGGTGCTCCGGTGGTGGAGGTGCGCCTCTCGTGACGGTCTCCTGGCTCAGGCGCGCCTGGGGCGCGATCCCGGATCCGGCGATGATCGTGGCCGTCGCCGCCCTGGGCGCCGCCAGCCTGGCGGCCATCGTGGTCGGGAACGGCAACCTCGCCGTGGCGGCGGTGCCGATCCTCGGGGTCCTCGTGGTGGTCGCCGTGGCCCAGGTGCCGCTGCGGACCTCGCTCCTGGTGCTGGCCTTCCTGGCCCTCGTCCTCGAGAACCCGGCCGAGGCGTTCGCGAGCGGGCTGTGGCAGTCGCCGCTCCACCAGCTGGGCAGCCTGCTCCTCATGCAGCTCAAGTCGACGCTCCAGGTGAACGCGCTCGTCATCACCGGCCTCGACGTCTTCCTCCTGCTCTTCACGACGGTGTGGGTGGTGCGGCGCGTCCGCGGCTCGCAGACCGACGCCCAGGGCCACGTGGCCACGCCGGCGCCGCTGGTGTGGGCGGCGCTTGCGGCCTATGCGACGATCGCCGTCACCTGGCTCCACGGCATGGCCACGGGCGGGGACTTCCAGAACTCGCTCTGGCAACTCTTCCGGGTCATCTACCTGCCGGGCGTCTTCCTCCTCTTCTCGGCGGGGCTGCGCGGCATGCCCGACGCACCGGCCCTGGGGCGCGTGCTCGTGGCAGCAGCGCTCGTCAGGGCCTGCCTCGCGGTCTACATCCGCCACCTGTTCCCTGACCTCGAGCAGATGCCCCACACCACCACGCACGCGGACTCGATGCTGTTCGCGAACGCGTTCCTGCTCGTGCTGGTGCGGGTGGTGGAGTCGCCGGGCCGGCGGTCGAACACGCTGGCGCTGCTCGCCCTGCCCGTCCTCGTCGCCGGCATGATCGCCAACAACCGGCGGCTCGTCTGGGTCGAGCTCGGCATGGCGCTGGCGGCGCTCGCGCTCATCACGCGCTGGAGCCCGCTCAAGGCCTGGCTGAGCAGGGCGTTCATCCTCGCCCTGCCGTTCCTCGTCCTTTACGTGGGGGTGGGCTGGAGCCACCCGACAGGCCCGTTCGCCCCCGTCCGCACGATCCGGTCGGTGGTGGACTCCAGCTCCGACGGCTCGACGCGCTGGCGCGACTGGGAGAACTACAACCTCTATGCCACGGCGAAGAAGAACCCGATCCTCGGCGTGGGCTTCGGGCAGCCATACGAGGAGGTGGTCCAGCTCCCGGACATCTCCGCCAACTACAAGCTCTACCGCTTCGCGCCGCACAACTCGATCCTCGGCGTCCTCGCGTACGGCGGTGCGCTCGGCTTCGCGGGTCTCTTCCTCGTCATCCCGATGGGCGTCTTCTTCGCGGTGCGGTCCTACCGGTTCGCGCGGACGTCCGCCGAGCGGGTGGCCTCGCTCACCGCCGTCGGCATCATCGTCACCTACCTCATGCACCTCTACGGCGACATGGCACTCGGCACGTGGACGTCGGTCTTCTGCGTGGGCGGCGCGCTTGCGATCGCGGGGAAGGTGGCGGTCTCCACGGGAGCATGGCCGTACGCCGCCCGGGCGAGGGTCGGCCGGGCCGCCGGGGCGCCGATGCCGGCGCCCGGCGCCGGCGACGCCTGGGGCGGCCGGGGGAGGCCGGTTCCCGCCGTGCGGAGCACCACGTGATGCCAGGTCCCGGCGAAGACCCCGAGCGCCCGCGCGCCGCGAGGCCCCAGCCGCACCCGCTCGACCTCGCCTGGATCCGCCTGGGCGACGGATGGAGCTGGATCGCCGTGGTCCCGGCCGAGGCGGACGTGGACGTGGCGAAGGTCGGGAGCACCCTCTGCACCATCGGAGAGGCGCTCACCTCCCGCCGGGTGACGTTCGTGGATGCGGGGCGCATCACCACGCAGGACGAGGCAGCGCGGCTCCTCACGGAGCTCCGCCGGCAGCGCGAGGACCCGGCCGAGGGCCGCATCGTCTCGCTGCCCTCGGTGCTCCGGAACCCGGGCGCGCTCGAGGTCGCGCGCGCCGCGGACGGCGTCGTCCTCTGTGCGCGGCGAGGGACCGCGCCGCTCGCCGCGGTGCGCGAGACGATCGCCAGGGTGGAGGCGCACCGGGTGGTGCTGGCGCTGCTCCTCGACGAGGCGGGAGCGGCCGTCCCGAGCTGACTACGCCTCCGGTGAGGCGGCCCGGGGGGCCTTGGCGGCCGGGGCCGGCGTCAGCGGCCTCGGCGCGCGGGCCTCCCCGCCCGCCTCGAAGTACCTCTTGAGCGCGAGGAACCGCTTCTCGAACAGCTCGTAGCTCGCGAAGGCGACGGCGAGCGAGGCGCCCACGCCGAGCGCCGCCCGGGCGATCATGGCGAGGCCGTGGTGGCCCCCGAGCGCGGCGGTGAGCCGCTCCTCCACGTGCCGCTCGACGAACAGGTACGTGAGCATGCCGTGGTAGACGTAGAGGCCGTAGCTGTACTTCCCGAGCATCCGGAGCCAGCCCGCCTCGAAGAGCGCCGCCACGCGGGGCCAGGCGCCGGGCCAGCGGACGCCCAGCAGCGTCACCCCGCCGAACGCCAGCGCGTAGAGGGAGACCCGTACCTGGTGGAGCACGGGCAGGAACCGGCCCGTGAGCGCGCACCAGGCGGAGACGGCCACGGTCAGCCCGCCCAGCACGAGCACCCCGCGCATGGCCCGCGAGAGTACCGGCGCCGCGCCCTCCTCTCGGCGGACCATCGCCGCGAGCAGCGCCCCGACGCAGAGGGTGTCCACCCGGCAGGGCGTGAGGACCGATATCGCCATCTCGGTCACGCCCGAGAGCGCAAGGGCGATGCGGAGCCCGAGCCCCGCAACGATGACCCCCACGCACACCCGCTCCAGCGTCTCGCGGCGCACGAGGAACACGACGAGCGGCCAGCACAGGTAGAAGTGCTCCTCGATGGCGAGCGACCAGAAGTGCGTGACGTATCCGAGCGCGCTCCACACGCCCTGGCTGGCCACGTAGAAGTTCGACGTGTAGGTCCAGAGCCAGGCCTGCTTCTCGCGCGCGAACTCGAGCGCGGGGGGCAGGGTCACGAGGAGCGGCGCCACGAGGAACAGCGCCGCCAGGACCGCGTAGTAGAGGGGGAAGATCCGGAGCGTCCGGCGCGCGTAGAAATTCCGGAAGTAGTGGGGCTTCCCCTTCGCGTCGAGCAGGAGTCCCGTGATGAGGAACCCGGAGAGCACGAAGAAGAGGTCCACGCCGAGGAGGCCGTACCCCGCGACCTTCACGACCGCCCGCTCGAAGAGGTTCGACGGCGTGGCGTCGCCCACGAAGTGAAGCGCCATCACCATGAGGATGGCGATGCCCCGCACTCCGTCCAGCCCGGGCTGATGCCCGGAGAGCCGCACCGGTCGCTCGTCGGTCACCGCGAGACTGTAGTGTCGGGCGGCGTGGGCGGACAACCGGCCCCGGGGGGCGCGCTGCCCCTCGTCCACGGGACCGTCACGGAGACCGTGTAGGTGGCCACGGCGTGGCGATGTGGGTGCGCCACCGCGCGCGGTCCACGGATCCGGGTAATCGACAGTGCGTCGCATCGCGTACTACGGTCCGTGGCCATGCCGGAGGCTCGTTCCACCCCGCGTGCGGGACGCCGCTACGCGCTCGTGTCGCCCTGCCGCGACGAGGCCGACCACATCCGCCGCACACTCGACAGCGTCGCGGCGCAGTCGGTCACGCCCGCGCTCTGGGTCGTGGTGGACGACGGCTCCAGGGACGCCACGCCGGCCATCCTCGCCGAGTACGCCGCCCGCCTTCCGTGGCTCCGGGTCGTGCGCCGCGAGGACCGCGGGAAGCGGGCGGTGGGCCCTGGCGTCATCGAGGCCTTCTACGTCGGGCTCGAGGCCGTGGACCTCGACCGGTTCGACTACCTGAGCAAGCTCGACATGGACCTCGACCTGCCTCCCCGCTACTTCGAGGGGCTCATGGAGCGCATGGAGGCCGACCCACGCCTCGGCACGACCTCCGGCAAGCCGTGGATGGTGCTTCCCTCGGGGAAGCGGGTCCCGGAGCTGTGCGGCGACGAGATGTCCGTGGGCATGACCAAGTTCTACCGGGTCGCCTGCTTCCGCGAGATCGGAGGCTTCGTCCGCGAGGTGATGTGGGACGGGATCGACTGCCACCGCGCCCGCATGCTGGGCTGGCGCGCCGAGAGCGTGAACGAGGAGCACCTGCGCTTCGTCCACCTGCGCCCCCAGGGCGCGAGCGGGAAGGGCATCCTCTACGGCAGGGTCCGGGCCGGATTCGGCCAGTGGTTCATGGGCGGCTCGCCGCTCTACTACTTGGCCGTCGCGGTCCACCGCTCGCTCGCCTACCCGCCCGTGCTGGGCAGCCTCGCGCTGCAGTACGGCTACTGGAAGAGCGCGCTCGTGGGCGCGCCCCGCTACCGGGACCTGGAGTTCCGGCGGTTCGTGCGCCGCTTCCAGCTCCTCTCCCTCGTGCTCGGGAAGCGGCGGGCCACGCGCCGGGTGGAGGCCGAGCTCGCCGAGGCGTGGGCGACCGCGCACGGGGCGACGCCCCGGGCGGAGACGTCCCTCGGAGGCGCCGGTGCCTGACGCGGGGCTCCGTGTGGAGCTCATGGGGCTCGGGTTCGACCGCTCCGACATGGCCGGCGCGGTGGAGACGTGCCTCTCCTGGTGCGCCGGCCCGCGGGTGTCCCACACGGTCATCACCGCCAACGCCGCCA
>Ga0335085_10010000_pt1 | contig 14236 bp, 12 predicted proteins | sample Lox_Sample_45_FD_206712 | JGI IMG/M metagenome (GOLD analysis project Ga0335085, IMG submission 206712) | Soil microbial communities from Loxahatchee National Wildlife Refuge, Florida, United States - Lox_Sample_4.5 | ecosystem: Environmental > Terrestrial > Soil > Wetlands | place: USA...
TGAAAGAGGCGCTTGCCCGGCTGCAATGACGACAGGCGGCGTTTCGTCGCCCGCCAGCGCCGCTTTTTAAGCGCCTGACTCCGAGACGAAATTTATTTCGCGGCGGCCCTGATCTCGTCGCGCCGCTTCTGCGTCGCGGCCGCGTCGACCGCGAGTGTTTCGGGATCGAGGACCACGCCGTAGGTGTCGCGCGCGGCGCCGAGCGAGACATAGCCTTGATAGACGTCCTCGCGCACCTTCTCAGGCTCGCGCTCGGTCGGATCGCCGTAGCCGCCGCCCCCACCGCCGCGGATCGTGGCGCTGTCGCCGAGCTTCAGCGACAGAGTGAAGGCCTTGGCGTTCGGCAGATCGCCGAGATACTTGCCGTCCTTGCGCAGAAACAGCGCGTTCGGCATCGCATCGCCGCCGCCGAACAAGCCCCAGGGCTTGCACTGCGAGCGCTCGATATGGGAGGTGAATTTCAGCTCGATCAGCGGCTGCACCTCGCGATCGACGCCGAGTCCACCGCGATATTTGCCGGCGCCGCCTGAATCGGGCACGAGTTCATACCTCTCAGCAAAGAGGGGATATTTCACCTCGAGCAGTTCGATCGGCGAGTTGTGCGTGTCGCCGTCGTTCATCGCGATGGTAGCGGAAACGCCGTCCTCGGCCTTCTTCGCGCCCCAGCCACCGCCGGCGTGGCTGAGGCCGGCGAAAATGAATTGGTTGTTCGAGAAGCCGATGAACTGCGCGATGATGAGATCGGCGTGATGCCCGGCGGCGACGCGATCGGGGATCGCCGGCGCCATCGCCTTGAAGACCGTGTCGACGATCGTCATCGGGAAGGTCATCCAGCGCCGCATCGCCGCCGGCTTCACCGCGCTGACCACGCGGCCCGGCGGCGCGATCACGGTGAGCGAGCGGAAGCTGCCGTCGTTGATCGGGTAGTCGGTCGGCGAGGTGAGGCATTTATAGGCGACCTGCGCGCAGGCGATCGCCGTGCTATAGCCCGAATTGTAAAAACCGCGGACTTGCGGGCTGACCTCCGAAAGGTCGATCACCGCCTCGTCGCCCTTCACCGTGATCTTCACCTTGATCGGCACGCGCTTGCCGAGCTCGTAGCCATCGTCGTCCATGAAGCTCTCGGCTTCGTAGACGCCGTCGGGGATCGTCGCGGTGCGGGCGCGCGCCGAAACCTCGGAGCGATCCATGATCTCGTCGATCGAAGCCAACACCTCGTCGGGACCGTAACGCTCGACCAGCTCTTGGAAGCGCTTCTCGCCGGTCTTCACCGCCGTGACCTGGGCGCGGAGATCACCCATCGCGCGCTCGGGCACGCGGACATTGATGCGGATCATATCGACGACGTCCTGGTTGACCTCGCCGCCGCGATAGAGCTTGCAGATCGGGATCTGCAGCCCCTCCGAATAAATATCGGTCGTGACGCTCGCGAGCACGCCGCCGATATCGAGCCAATGCGCCATGCAGCAGGAAAAGCCGACGAGCCGTCCGCCATGGAAGATCGGCAGCGACAAGGTGACGTGGTTGAGATGCGAGCCGGTGATGTAGGCGTCGTTGGTGATGAGGATGTCGCCCGGCTTTATGTCGTCCTTGAAATGTGCGAGCTTGGCCTTGATCGTCTCGCCCATGCCGCGGATGAACATCGGCAGGCCGAGGCCGATCGACACGGTGCGCCCGTCGGCGGTGAAAAGCCCGCAGGTGAAATCCAGCGCCTCGTAGATGATGAGGTTGTAGGCGGTGCGCATGAGATTGGTCTTCATCTCGCCGGTGACGGCGAGCACGCCCGCGCGCACGATCTCGGTGATCACCGGATCGGCGCGGCGATTGCGCGTGGCGAGGGTATCGGGCATGCGAGCTCCCTTTGGATTTGTTGCGGCGGAATATGCGGCAGGCGTGAGGTCGTTGCAATTGCAGCCTCCCACCTCCCTCGCTACAGTGCGCGCCCGAAAAGAGGGGCGAAATGACGATGGCAGATGCGTCGCGCGCAGGCGAAGGCTTGCGGCTCGGAACCGATATCGGCGGCACCTTCACCGATGTCGCGGCGTTCGATGAAGCCACCGGCAAGCTGCTCCTCGGCAAGAGCCTGACGACGCCGCACCGCCTGGTCGAGGGCATCAACAACGGCGTCGCCAAAGCCGGCGCGGACTATCGGAACGCCGGACTGTTCCTGCACGGCTCAACCATCGCGATCAACACGCTATTGGAGCGCACGGGCGCCAAGACCGCGCTGCTCACGACCAAAGGGTTTCGCGACATCTACGAGATCGGCCGCGTCAACCGGCCGGATTCCTACAATCTTTTCTTCAAGAAGCATGTGCCGCTGGTCGAGCGCGCGCTGCGCTTCGAGGTGAACGAGCGGATGCTGGCCGACGGCTCGGCGAAGACGCCGCTCGACGACGCCGAGATCGTCGCGCTCGGCAAGCGGCTCCAAGCGCTCGGCATCGAGGCGGTGGCGATCCTTTTCCTCCATTCCTATCGCAACCCGGCGCATGAGGCGCGCGCCAAGGAGATCCTGCAGCGCCATCATCCGCAGATGTTCGTCTCGGCGAGCCACGAGCTCAGCCAGGAATATCGCGAGTTCGAGCGCGTCTCGACGGTCGCGGCCAACGCCTATATCGGCCCGCGCGTGCGCGCCTATATCGGCGAGATCGACAGCCACATCCGCCAGGAAGGCTGCAAAGGCTCGTTCCTCGTCGTGCAATCGACCGGCGGGCTCTACGAGGCCGATCAGGCGCAAGAGCATTGCGTGCGCATGATGGAATCGGGACCGGCCGCCGGCGTCATCGGCACGCGCGCTCTCTGCCATGCGATCGGCCTGCCGAACGCGATCGCCTTCGACATGGGCGGGACGACGGCGAAAGCCGGCGTCATCTATCAGGGCGAGGCGCTGACCACCGGCGCGGCGCTCTTGGGCGGCTACAACACGGCGCTGCCGATCCAGATCGCGATGATGGATATTTTCGAGGTCGGCACCGGCGGCGGCTCGTTGGCGCGCGTCGAGGAAGGCATGCTGCGCGTCGGGCCGCAAAGCGCCGGCGCCGCGCCCGGCCCGGCGTGCTACGGGCTCGGCGGCACCGAGCCGACGGTGACCGACGCCAATCTCGCCCTCGGCCGGCTCGGCGCCGATCGCTTCCTTGGCGGCGAGATGAAGCTCGACACCGCGGCGGCGGAGCGCGCCCTCAAGACGCATGTCGGCGATCCGCTTGGCATGAGCGCGACGCAAGCGGCAAGCGGCATCCTGCGCATCGCCTCGACCGCGATGTCCTACGCGGTGAAGGCGGTGACCACCGAGCGCGGGCTCGATATCGGCGATTTCGCGCTCGTCGCCTATGGCGGCGCCGGACCGCTGCACGCGACCGCGATCGCCAAGGAGCTCGGCATCCGCCGCGTCATTATTCCGCGCGCGCCGGGCGTGTTCTCGGCCTTCGGCATGCTGTTCTCCGATCTGCGCTACGATTATGTGCGCAGCTGGTTCGAGCGGCTGGAGCGCGCGCCGTTCGAGGAGATGGAGAAGATCTACAGCGAGATCGAGGGCCAGGGCCGCGCCGCCATCGCCGCGGCCTCGGTGAAGCCGCAAGCGATCGCCATCACCCGCGCCGCCGACATGCGCTATGTCGGCCAGGAGCACGCGGTGACGGTCGATCTGCCGATGGAACTGTTCGCAAAGAAAGATCGCGACGGCATCAAGAAGGCCTTCGACGACATGCACCTCTTGCGCTACGGCACCAACGCACCGAACGAGCGCGCCGAGATCGTCTCGCTGCGCTCGACCATCACCGGCGTGATGGCCAAGCCGCCGCAAGAGAAGATCGCGGCCGGCAAAGCCGCGCCCGAAGCCGGCGCCTTCACCGGCACGCGCCCGGTGTTCTTCACCGAGACAAACGATTACGTCGACACGAAGACCTTTGCGCGCACGGCGCTGCTCGCCGGGAACGAAATCGAAGGGCCCGCGCTGGTCGAAGAACATGCCTCGACCACCGTCGTGCTGCCCGGCGACAAACTGACCGTCGATCCTTACGGCAATCTCATGATCGCGGTGGGCGCGCCGAAAAAGGCGGGATGACGCGCCTCGAACGGCGGCCCTCAGCCCGCCTCGATTGCTTTGATGATGTCGGCGCCGCTTCGCACGAGAGTGGATCGCGCCTCTTCGGCGCGAAGATCGCGTCGCACACTTCACGCGGGATGGGCTCCGGCTCACCCTTGCGGCAGCACTGGAGAAAGATATCGAAACTCATGTCCGTAAGGGCCTCAAGGAAGCTTGTATCGAATTGTAGACAGCGACCTGCGACGGATTATCGGGATCGAATGGGTCCTTCGTAACGGTCATGAGCAACCCGCCATTCGAAAGACGTTCGGTGATCGCCGCCGCGGGCGGCGTGATCTTGCTCGCAAAGGCGGGGCACAAATAGGTCAGCCAACCGCCCCAGGGACGAAGCAAATCGCCCTTTGCGTTTTTGGGGCGCAAATCGCAGCCCCAAGGCTCGATCGTACCCCAATCGGCGTTCCAGGATTGTGCGACTGCCACAAGAACATCCTTCAAAACCGCATAGTTCAGCAAATCGCGATTGGCTGAACTTTCTCCGCCGAGTTGAAAGAAGATGTTGTTGAAATCGCCAATTCCGTCTCTCTGTTCGCCTACCTCGGCGTGAAAGAAGAGCCCGTGATCTTCGTCCACCTCATTCCACGCAGCCAATCGATAGCCAAGCTCCGGTAAGGGTCGACCAGTGGCATGACGCTTTCCCGTTTTCGCAATAATGCTCTGTAGTTCAGCAGCATGCGGCGGCATCGAGCAAAATGGTCGTTGCGCCGCCGCCTTACTGCCGGCTTGTCGTCGCCATCGCGCAAATACAGGATGCAGAACCGAAAGACGCCGAAGCATCTCTTCTAGATGGACCGCGCATGCATCTGCGCCTTCCAGCCGCGATGGCCACCAAGCATGCAAGACAAGCGAACTCATTGTAGACTCAGAGGTAGTGTGACAGGTGGTGTGTAGAAGACCTGAATATTCGAGAGACTGGCTCTGTTTGCTTCGAAGGAAGATGTCGAAGCTCGTGGGCAAACCTCGTACTAGCCAGTCTGAATAGCCCTAACAATGTCCGCTCCGCTATGCACGACGTGAGGGAATTTTGCGTCGACAAAATCTTCCGGCACGTCATCCAAAACCGCTTCATCTGTTACAGCGATTCCCGAGTACAATGAGATTACCGATCTCGTCTGGTGCGCAAGCTCGTATAGGTCATCGAAAAACATATCCCCGCCGCAGCGGGAGAAGGTCACGCATTGGACGAATGCTGGGTCCCCGCGCGGCATGTCCAAAACCTGGTTCATTATTTCGAAGGTCGGCGGTTTTACCGTCTCGAATAAAGCAAGCGCCTCATCGCTCAGATTTGATAGAAAGAGTTCGGCTCGGCCGCCGTCGGGATATTCGACGATCATGAAGTCCGGCTTACGCGAGTACTCCGTGCGGTTCGTGCAGTGTGGAAGGAATATCGAATCGAGGAGTTCGCGCTTAAAACGCGCGGGCTCACCCTTGCGCAAACACGTCAGCGAAATCGGGTCACTCATACCAAGCTCCCGCCGCGAATCGCGCAAGTTTCTCGGTCCACCAAGGGGGAGGAGGTGTGTAAACTGTACCAATGTTCAGTCCATTTTCCGCAAAACGCGCACGCATGTAGTCCGCCACGCCCGGATCGGCAAAATGCCATTCGATAGCTCGACCTCCCGCTGCAGCGACTTGCCGCCGCGCTTGCTTGATCATCTCATCGACCATATTGAACCACGGATAAGCACGTCCTGACCTCATGGCTTCGCCGTATTTGTCGCCCTTTGCCTCGATGAGGGTTCCGTCTCTGAGGTTGCAATCGTCGAAATACACAGGGCCCTTAGGCCCAATCATTTTAATAGCCATGCCAGCGGGCAATGGCTCTCCATTTACTCTAATTCCAACGACCATCTGATATTCGATTGCCCGCGCGTCTTGCCTTCCCGGTTTGTCCGGGCCCGGAGCAGGACACACCTTCGGATCATCCCGCGTTGTCGCCTTGCTTTGGACGATCGCGCCCGGCGGTGCTTGCGCGTCGGACCGGCGCCGCGATTCGTAGCCGCGCACGGCATCGGCATCGAGCGCGACGCTGTCGCCGAGATAGCGGCCGATCGCGTTGCCGTTTTCATCGCGGAAGACTGCGTCCTTATCGTGATGGCCGGAGAAGATGGTTTCGCTCGTGCCGTCGGCATTCTGGCGCGTGATCGTGAGGCGGCCGGTATCCTGATCGTATTTGTACGAATAGTCGGGCGCATCCGGCAGCGTGCCGGTTGTCAGCGAGCCTGTTGCCACTGGAAAAAACAGCGTGCCGAAGAATGCTGCCGGGGCCGCCGCGACCGCTGCCACCTCCCCGGTTGCCGTAGCGACGGCCGGAAGCGATGGGAGCGCTGGCAGAACGCGCGCTGCAAGTGTGGCCAACCCATCCGCGTAAGCAGGATTGCCGAACATGAGATCGGCATTGGCCACGGCCGCCGCCGCTCCCGTCGTCGCAGCTATTGCTGCTGCCGCACCTTCGCTCGTCCAGCGGCCTTGCTCGTCGCGCGCCTGATCCGGGTCGTAATCCTTCGACAGTTCGACCGCCGCCATGATTCGCGCGAGATCGGGGCCAAGCGCATGGCGGTTTCGCCGAATGTCACACGCGCGTGCATCAATACGCCGGCGCAACACCGGATCTTCCTTGGCGGCACGCATGTATTTGGCGCCGTCGCCGAAGGAGGCGCAGAACCAGCCGCCTTCGCCGGTGTATTTGAAGATGACCGTGTGATCATCGAGTTGGAGTTGCGGGGGATTGATGAGCAGGCGCAGGCCTTGTGTCGCTGCGCCCCGCCCGCTGTTACGGACAGCGGTCCCCGAATATCCCTGCATGGCCCCTCATTGGCGTTTTGGAGGCCTTATAGAACAAAACAAGAACAAAGTCAAGAGAAAAGTCAAGCGAAATTGAGCCCCGCGGCCGAGGGGCTCGCGCCTATGATCGCTTCGGGGAGGGTTTGCCTGCCGATGCTCAACACCAAGACCGCGCGGATGCTCGCGCATTACAAGGCCTGGGCCGACAAGGTGATGTTCGACGGCGTCGCCGCTCTGCCGCCGGGCGAGGCCGAGAAGGAGCGCAAGACGCTCTTCAAGACGATGATCGGCACGCTCAACCACATCTATGTCGTCGATCTGATCTGGCAGGCGCATCTGGAGGCGCGCGAACATGGCTTCAAGGCGCGCAACGTGCTGGTCCATCCCGAGCTCGCGACGCTCCGAGCGGCGCAGCAAAAGGTCAACGACTGGATCATCGATTGGGCGAAGGCGCAGAGCGAGGCATCGCTCGACGAGGCCGTGTCATTCACCTTCGTCAACGGCAACAAGGCCTCGATGACGCGCGGCGAGATGTTCCTCCATCTCGTGACGCACGGCTCCTACCATCTCGGCTGGGTGGCGGAGATGTTCTTCGAGGCGGGCGCGCGGCCGCCGCAACCGGATCTCTCGGTGTTCCTCTGCGAGGCGCCGCAGGATTGGCGCGCGATCTAATCTCCCCCTCGCCCCTCCCTCTCCGCGCTGGGGAGAGGGAGGGGCGAGGGGGCGCTCGCCTCAAGGCGGGTCGTAGTAATGCATCTCGAGGAGGATGCAGCCGCCATCCGAGCGGAACGGCCCGTGCGCGGCGCCGGCGGGGCGCACCGCGTAGGTCCAGGCCGGGAAGGATTTGCCGCCTTTGCCGTTGGCGTCGTTGCCGACGGTGAGGTCGCCTGTCACCAGGAACACCTCTTCCCAATAATCATGGACGAAAGGCGCGGTGGTGTAGACGCCGGGCTCGAAGCGCAGCAGCCGCGTGCGGCTGCCGCGATGGTTCACTTCGTCGAGCCCGCCCGAAATGATCTTCTGCTGGATGCCGGGCGGATAACCTTCGAGCGTCTCCCAGCCGGTGGTGAGATCGAGCGTGTGAAATTCGTGATGCTTCTTGTTGACTGCCATCCAATCCTCCTTCAGCCCATCACCGGCAATACCGCGATGTCGTAACCATGCCGGATGCGCAAATTCCGCACCGGATCCTCGAGCTCGAATTCGAAACGCGGCGCCGGACGGACGCCGCCTTTCGCCGCGAGCGTGCCGCAGAACATGATTGTGCCGTCGTCGAGCCCGCGGCCGTCGGTGTAGAGCCGGATCAGCTCTTCCGGCGCGCGCATCGCCGTGACCGGCCCTTCTTGGTAAAGCACGCGCTCGCCGCGCTCGATCGCATAAGAGCGCAGCACGAGCTTCTGCCAATGCGGCTTCACCTCGTCATAGGCCCAGAGCATGGGCGCGAGCGGCTTCTCGCACATCTGCTTCGAGACGGTGACGTTGTAGCCCTCGACCTTGCGCTCGGTGTGATCGGAGCCGCACCCCAGATAGAGCCGGCCTCCATGCTGCACGAGCGCGAATTCGACCTCGCCGCTCGATTCATTGCCCGGCACTTCAATGCAGGTCGCCGTCGTGAAGCGCGATGCCGAGACGCGGTAGAAGATCGGCACGCTCGCCGGGCGCGCGATGCCGATGGCTTCGAGCTCCTTGATGTGGTGCTCGACCGCTGCCGGGTCGCTGCCGGTCCAGCCGGCGATGACGCCGTGGCGAAGGATCATCGTCTCGGGCGCCTCGCTCGCGCCGCGGCGGATGGTGAAGGTCAGATCATGCGCGATGCCGGTCATGCGGCGAGCTTAACGAACCTCGCGCCGCCGCGCCAAGCCTGATAGTCTTAGCCGATAAAAGGATAGGGGGAGGATGCCATGAAGCATTGGCACGCATTCGCGCTCGCCGGCGGGGCAGCACTGCTCGGGCTTGCGATGATCGAGTTCTCGGCACCGGGCCCGAGCCACGCGCAAGCGAGCTTGCCCGGGATCTGGACGAAGAAGCACAAGCTGCCGACGGTGCGCTCGGAGGTCTATGCCGCCGCAGCGAACGGCAAGCTTTATGTCATCGGCGGGCAGAACGCCGAGCGCAACGATCTCTACGTCAACGACGAATACGATCCGGCGACCGATAGCTGGCGCGAGCGCGCCGGCATGCCGCATGGCATGAACCATTCGGCGATGACGACGCTCGACGGCAAGATCTACATGGCCGGCGGCTTCGCCTTCCCGATCCATACCGGCGCGCATGATCTGTTCTTCAGCTACGACCCGGCGAGCGATCAGTGGAAGAATCTCGCGCCGCTGTCGAGCCCGCGCGCCTCAATCGGGCTCGTCGCGGTCGGCGGCAAGATCCATGCGATCGGCGGCCGCGGCCTCGACAAGGTCACGGTGGCGACCCACGAGGTCTACGATCCCGCGACCAACAAATGGTCGCCCGCCGCGCCGCTGCCGGTGGCGCGCGATCATGCCGGCGTCGTCGTGGTCGACGGCAAGATCCATGTCGTCGGCGGCCGCACCAAGGAGCCGGCCGACAACACCGCGTTCCACGACATCTACGATCCCGCGACCGACCAATGGACCAGCGCGGCGCCTTTGCCCGAGCCGCGCAGCGCCGGCGCCATCGTCTATTACCGCGAGCTCATCATTTATGCCGGCGGCGAGTGCAAGGACAACAAGCCGTTCACGCTCAACGAGGCTTTTGATCCGAAGAGCGGCACATGGTCGGAACTCGCGCCGCTGCCCGGCGCGCGGCACGGCTTCGGCGGCGCGGTGATCGGCGACACGGCCTATTTCGCCGGCGGCTGGACCGGCAGCCAGATCCGCTGCGCCGACGCGCCGACCGACGAGCTTCTGGCTTTCACGCTGAAATAGGACCGCGGCGGCACAAGCGCGACGAGGAAGGAGAAAGCGGTGGAACAATCAAACTTGCGCGTCAATCTGCCGTGGGACCCCAATCCGCGCAAACCGCGCTTCACGCCGCCTCCCAATACCTGCGATACGCATTTCCACGTCTGGGGGCCGCCGGATCGGTTCCCGTACGCGGAAAGCCGCCGTTATACGCCGCCGGCCGCGCCGATCGAGCATTTCTGGAAGATGGCGTCGGTCATCGGCGTGGAACGCGGCTTCCTCCTCCACGCGTCGGCGCATGGCTTCGACAACGCGGTGACGCTCGACGCGGTGGCGCGATCCGACGGCAGGCTGCGCGCGGTGCTGCGCGCGACCGACAAGCATGACGCGGCGACGCTCAAGCAGCTCCATGCGCAAGGCGTGCGCGGCATGCGGTTCAATTTCATCGAGCGGCTGAAGACGAGCGCCGAGACCGGCGTGTTCGACGGCGAGCGCCTGCAAAGGGTCGCCGCGCAGATCGCGCCGCTGTCCTGGTTCATCGATCTGCATATCGAGGCGCCGCTCATCGCCCAGAACGCCGAGCTGCTTCGGCGCGTCCCCGTGCCCATCGTGATCGATCATTTCGGCAAGGTGAATCTGACGCAGGGCGTGCACCATCCCACGGCACGCGCCGTGCTCGATCTGCTCGGCGAGCCCAATATCTGGATCAAGGTCAGCGGCAGTCCGACGCGCATCGCGGCCGGCGGAACGATCGAACAATTGACGACGATGGCGCAGGCGATGATCGCGCGCGCGCCCGACCGGGTCATCTGGGGCAGCGATTGGCCGCACTCCGACGTCTTCGAGCCGGGCCAAATGCCGAATGACGGCGATTTGATGAACATGGTCGAGGGTTTCGCGCCGGACGAAGCGACGCGACGAAAGATCCTCGCCGAGAATCCCGCGCGGCTGACGGATTTCGGCTAAGGAGAGCGCCCATGCCCGCACGAAGCAAGACGTGCGCGAGCCTCGTCGCCGCCGCATTTCTTACCGCGCTGTCGGGCGTCGGCTCGCCCGCCGCGGCGGCGGAAACCGTTCGGGTCGGCACGTCGGCGATCGGCTCCTACATTTTCGAATTGCTCGATGTCGGCACCGGCGCGGGCATATTCGGCAAGCACGACATCAAGATCGAGCGCACCAATTTCGCCGGCGGCGGCCAGCTCGCGCAGGGAATATCCGCCGGCGCGGTCGACATCGCGCTCTCCGGCAGCACCGATCTCGTGTTTATCGCCAAGGGAATGCCGGCAAAGGCGGTGACGATGGTCTCCGCCCCGCCGGTCGATTTCGCGATCATGGTCCGCTCGGACGGCGAGATCGTCAAACCCGAACAGCTCAAGGGAAAGCGGATCGGGGTTACGTCGCCGACATCGCTGACCGCATGGCTCGCCCTCGATTTCGCCAAACGCCGGGGCTGGCAGCCGAGCGACATCACGCTCGCCTTCATCGGCAGCACGCCGAGCGAGCTCGCCGCGCTGCAGGTGAAGAATATCGATGCCTTCGTCGGCAACGCGCAGGCGGGTTATGTCCTCGAGGAGAAGAAGCAGGGAACGGCGCTCGTCGACTTCGATTATCTGACGACGTACATCACGCATATCCTTTACGCGAGCGACGCGCTGATCGGCGACCATCCCCAAACCGTCCGGGATTTCATTGCCGCATGGTTCGACATCGTCAAATTCGCGCGCGCCAACAAAGACGAGACCATCCGCCTCAGCATGCCCGGAACGAAGCTCTCTCCCGAGGTCGCGGCGAAGACCTATGCCGTCCAGACGCCAGCGCTGTCGCTCAGCGGACGGTTCGAGCCGGACGCCTTGAAGGCGTTGGCGCAGTCGTTTATCGACCTGAAACTGCTCGACAAATTGCCGCCGCTCGCGGACCTCTATACCGAGAAGTTTCTTCCATCGCAGCCGAACTAGACTAGAGCGGTATACCGGCGACCGTGACGCGGCGCTCCCAATATTCCCAGAGCATGCGCTCGAGCCCGCCGCCGACGCTGCCGCGCGCGCAATCGGCGATCTCTTCCGCAGACATCGGATGGGCGCCGCCGAGCGCATCGCCCTCGATCTGATAGCGCGCATTCTCTTCTATGAAGGTACAGGCGACGAGGCAGGCCTCGGCGGTGGTGCCGACCACGACCGAGCCGTGGCCGCGCATCTGGCAGGCGCGCTTGTCGCCGAGCGATTTCGAGAGCGAGGCCGCCATCTCGTCGGTGACGACGAGGCGCGGATTGTCCCAGACCGGCACGCCGTCCTTGAAGAGCGCGCCTTGGGCGAAGACCGGCTGAATCGGCTTATGGGCGATGCCGAGCAGGGTCGAGGCATGCGCGTGGAGATGCGCGACCGAGCCGATCTCGGGCCGGTCCTTGTGGATTTGCGTATGTATGCGCCATTCGGCCGGGATCTGCATCGGCCGGTCGCCGCCCGGGTGGTAATGGATCTTGCCGTCCATGCCGAAGACGAAAATCTGGTCGGTGCGCACGACCGTCTTCTCCGAGCCCGCGCCCGGCGTCATCAGCACCACGTCGGTACCGGGGATACGGATCGAGATATGGCCGAAGAGCCCGATCGATTCCTGCAAGCCGGCGATCCGGCACATGATGGCGAGCTTGCGCCGCCACGCCGATTCATCGGCTTCGGAGACGCCCTGGGCGCGCGCGAATTCGGTCATGTCATGCGTTCCTCGACAATGGGATGATCCGCCCTGCGGGGCGCCCGCGGGAAGCGTGGCCGAATCCCTGGTTGATAGAGCCGTAAACGGCGCTTTTCCGGGCAAAATTCATTTCCGTCCCCCGCAAAATTCTACCCGCGCAATAGGATTGGCGGCCCGCCTGTTGTGGTTTAGATTTCCGTCCGCTTCCGGAGCCTGTCAATCGCGATAAGCCGGGTCCGGCAAGCAGGGGAGGAATTACCGGTGACTGTCCAAGCTCATACCGCCGAAATCGACATCGCCGATCGCTCGGCGCTCGACTGGGCCGAATACTACGTCGGCGAGACCTCGCGCGTCGTCGCCATCGCCTGCGTCTGCGGCATGCTGTTCGTCGCGGCCATCACCATGGTCGACGTGCTGCTGCGCTGGTTCGCCAACGAGCCGATCCCGGCGATCAACGAGATCGTGCAGATGACCTTCTCGGTCGCGATCTCGGCCTGCATCCCGGCCGGCATGATCCAGCGCGTCAATCTCAAGATCGACCTCGTCGCGCGCTATTTCAGCCCGCCGCTGCACGCCTGGCTCGAAGTATTGGGCAGCGCCTGCCTCTGGCTGTTCTACGCCGTCCTCGCCTGGCGCATCGGCATCTATGCCGACACCCTCGCTTCGGAAGGCCGCACCACCGTCATTCTCGGCCTGCCGCAGGCGCCCTTCATGTATTGCGTCTCGGCGCTGCTCGCTTTCGGCACGCTGGTCCAGACGCTGATCATCATCAACGAGGCGCGGCGCGCGTCGGTGCACGGCGCCAAATCGAACGCGCTCGCCGCGGTCGTCGCGGTGCTGATCGGCCTCGGCAGCTGGTGGTGGGTTGCCAATCACGCGATGCTGGCCAATTGGGCGCAGAATCATATCGGCCTCACGGTGACACTGGTCTTCGTCATCATGTGGCTGATGACGCTGATCCTCATCCCGATCGCCGCGATCATGGGCATCGTCGGCGTCATCGCCTCGACCCTCTTCATCGGCTTGATGCCCTCGCTCGGCGCGGCCTCGACCGAGGTGACGGGCTTCCTCGGCAATTCCCAGCTCGCCACCTTGCCGCTCTTTTTGATGATGGGCAGCTTCGCCGCCGTCGCGGATATCTCCGAAGACGTCTATCGCCTCGCCCATGTCATGCTGGGCCGGCTGCGCGGCGGCTTGGCGCTGACGACGATCGCCGGCTGCGCCGGTTTCGGCGCCCTGACCGGCCATTCGATCTCGACCACGGTGACGATCGGCAAGGTTGCGCTGCCCGAAATGCAGGCGCGCGGCTATTCGCCCGCCTTCTCGACCGGCGTCTGCGCCGCGGGCGGCACGCTCGGCGCGCTGCTGCCGCCGGCCTCCGGCCCGCTGATCCTCTTCGCGCTCTTGTCCGAAGCCTCGGTCGGCCAGCTCTTCGTCGCGGCGGTCGGGCCCGGCTTGCTCGCGACGGTGCTCTATCTCATCACCATCGCGATCTATGTCCGCATCTGGCCGGACGCGGCGCCGCTCAACACCGACCACGAGCCCGGCCGGCTCTGGGCCGCGATGTCACGCTGCGGCCCGGCGCTGCTGCTGTTCGGCAGCGTGCTCGGCGGCATCTATTTCGGCGTCTTCACCGCGACGGAAGCCGCCGCCGTCGGCGCTTTCGAATCCTTCCTCTGCGCCCTCTGGCGCGGCAAGCTGCGCGGCAAGACCTTCTGGCATGTGATGGCCTCGACCACCGCCACGACGGCGATGATCTACGGCCTGATCTTCGGCGCGCAGATTTTCT
>Ga0335085_10010001_pt1 | contig 14236 bp, 12 predicted proteins | sample Lox_Sample_45_FD_206712 | JGI IMG/M metagenome (GOLD analysis project Ga0335085, IMG submission 206712) | Soil microbial communities from Loxahatchee National Wildlife Refuge, Florida, United States - Lox_Sample_4.5 | ecosystem: Environmental > Terrestrial > Soil > Wetlands | place: USA...
GAACTACGCCACGATGACGCCGCTCGAGCGGCCGGCGCAGTTTGCCGAGCGCGAAACGCTCACGCCGGAGGAAGCCGCGCGCTACGAGCAGCAGACGATCACGCGTCAGGAGAACACCAATAACACCGCCGGCCCCGACTGGTGGGACCCGGGGACGCGCCATCTCGTCGATCGCCGCACCTCGCTCATCGTCGATCCGCCGAACGGACGCCTGCCGCCGCTGACGCCGGACGCGCAGAAGAAAGCGGCCGAGCGCGCGCAGGCGCGGCGGCAGCGCACGCTGCCGGACGGTCCCGAAGATCTCGCGCTCAACGAGCGCTGCATCGCGTGGGCGGTCGCCGGACCGCCGATGCTGCCGGGCGTCTACAACAACAACGTCGAGTTCGTCGTCACGAAGGACGCGGTCGTCATCCACAACGAGATGATTCATGAAGCGCGCATCGTCCCGCTCGACGGCCGGCCGCACGGCACGATGCGGCGCTGGATGGGCGACTCGCGCGGCCGCTGGGACGGCGACACGCTCGTCGTCGACACGACGAGCTTCCTGCCCGAGGTGAGCGTGCGCGGCAGCGACGAGAACCTGCATCTCGTCGAGCGTTTCACGCGGACCGCGGCCGACACGATCGACTACGCGATCACGATGGACGATCCGACGGTGTGGACGTCCACGTGGACCGCGCGCTTCCCGATGCATCGCATCGACGATCGCATCTACGAATACGCCTGCCACGAAGGCAACTTCCGGAGCGTGCAGGGCGAACTCCTCGGCGCGCGGGCGCAGGAAAAAGAGAAACAGAAGTAGCGGGAAGAACCCGAGAACCCGAGAACCCTGAACCCGCTACCCGAAACCCGCTACCCCGATGACCGACCTGAGCTGGACATGGATCGCGGTGATGGCCGTCGTGCCGCTGCCCGCCGGCGTGCTGGTGGCCGCGCCGGTGTGGCGGCGGCGCGAATTCATCCTGGGGAACATCGCTGGCACGTTCGTGATCTTCGGCGTCGCGTTCGCGCTGATTTTCCGCGAGTCGGCAATGCTGAACGTGCTGCGCCAGCAGTGCTTCGACGCGGGCGGGATCATCTGCTGGCCGACGCCGAGCGCGTTCGCCCGCTACGCGATCTACGCGACGATCGGCCTCGTCGAAGTCGTCATCCTCCACTTCGTCAGCCTGAGCGCCGAACGACGGATCCGCGAACGCGACTACGCGCCGGAGTGGCGACGCTAACCCAAGCAGCCGCGGAACTCGCAGAGAAGAAGCGTACAGTACGTAGTGTCCGGCTTCAGCCGGACCAGATCCCACGCAGCCGCGGCACTCGCAGAACTCGCAGAGAGGAAGCGCACAGTACGTAGTGTCCGGCTTGAGCCGGACCACGAGGTCCGCCTGAAGGCGGACACTACTCTCTTATTCACGAGTCGTTTTCAGGCGCCCGCGCTTCTCAACGCGAAGACGCACAGCGACAGACCGGAGATCGTCGCCACATATTGCTTGCCGTCGACCGAAAACGTGATCGGCCCGCTGACGATTTGCGCGCCGAGGTTCGTCTTCCACAACAACGCGCCGCTCCTGGCGTCGACCGCCTGGAAATATCCCTCCCGGCCGCCCGTAAACAGGACATCCGACGCCGTCGTCAGGATGCCGCTGTCCGTGACGTCGGTCATCGGGAATTTCCATTTCACCTCGCCGGTCGCCGCATCGATCGCGAGCACCGCGCCGCTCGCCGCCGCGTCCGTCCAGTTGTTGATCGGACCGCGGCGGATACCGGGCACCGCGGGCGCGCCGGGCACGGGCACGTAGGAACGGTTGACGCCGCCGCCGAAGTTGCGCCCTTCCTGATACTCGACCGGCGTGCCGCCGAAGATCGTCGCGTAGCCTTCCCAGGCGGAGACGTAGAACAGCCCGGTATGCGGGCTGAAGGACGGCGAGTACCAGTTCGTGCCGCCTTGATTGCCGGGCCACGTCGGCTGGCCGTCGGGCTGCGGCGTCTGGTGCGGACGCCCGCGCTCGTCCCAGCTGTCCATCCAGTTCACTTTGACGAACGGCTTGCCGACGAGAAACTTTCCGGTCTCACGCTCGAGCACGTAGAAGTTGCCGTTGCGGTTGGCCCAGATCATCGCTTTGATCGGCGTCCCCCGCCACGTGATGTCGGCGAGCACCGGAATCTGCACCGAGTCGTAGTCGTAGCGATCGTGCGGCGTGAACTGGTAGTGCCACTTCAAACGGCCGGTGTCGGCGTCGAGCGCGACGACCGAATCGGTGTACAGGTTGTCGCCGGGACGCTGCTCGTTGTTCCAGTCGGGACCCGCGTTGCCGACACCCCAGTACGTCAGGTTCAGCGCCGCGTCGTACGAGCCCGTTACCCAGACCGATCCGCCGCCGTGCTTCCACGCCTCGGAGTCGCAGTACGTGCCGGCCGACGGCGGACACGCTTTCCAGCTGTCGCCGCCGGGCTCGCCTGGCGCCGGAATCGTGTAGAACCGCCACGCTTCCTTGCCGGTGCGCGCGTCGTACGCCGCGACGAAGCCGCGGATGCCGTACTCACCGCCGCCGACGCCGACGATGATCTTGTCTTTTACGGCGAGCGGCGCGAGCGTGAGCGAGTAGCCGGACTTGGTGTCGGCTACCTGCGTCGTCCACAGCGGACGTCCGGACCGCGCGTCGAGCGCGACGAGGTGCGCGTCGAGCGTCCCCATGTACAGCGTGTCGCCGAGAATCGCGAGGCCGCGGTTGTTGGCGCCGCAGCACACGAGCGGATTGGGTTCGTCCTGATAGCGATAGATCCAGAAGACGCGACCCGTTCTCGCGTCGAGCGCGACGACGTCGTTCGGCCGCTGCGTCAGGTACATCACGCCGTCGACGACCAGTGGCGTGGTCTGCCACGCGCCCGCGACGGCGGCCTGATACATCCACGCGAGCTCGAGATTCTTCGCGTTGGCGGGCGTGATCTCGGTCAGCGTGCTGTAGCGGTTGCTGAAGTAGCCGCCCGAGTAGGTGAGCCAGTTCTGCGGTTCGCGCGCGGCATTGAGGATGCGGTCGGTTCCGACCTGCGCATGGGCAACGACCATGCACGCGGAGACCGCAGCAACGGCAAAGACTATTCTCCTCAGCGGGTGCTGCGCGTTCTGCGGTTGCTTTTGGTGGTTCATGTTCAGCGTCCCTTCAGCGACAACAGATACGCGACGAGGTCGGCCATCTCGGCGTCGTTCAGGCTCCTGAACGACGGCATCGGCGAGACCGTCTGAACGGTGAACTCGCGCAGATCGGCCTTGAGGAACGACCGCAGCCGCTCCTGATCGTCGATGATCTGCACGGTGTAGGTGTCTTCGTTCAGCCGGCGGCCGTTGACGACCGCGCCGTCGCGCGTGACGAGGCGCACCGGCCGGTTGATCGGCATCATCTGGCTGCTCGGATCGGTCAGCGATCGCACGAGCGACGCGGGACTGCGGATCGATCCGATGTCGCTCAAGTCCGGCGCGACGCGCGAGCCGGCCGCGCCGACGCGATGACAGCGGGCGCAGTCGCCTTTGCCCGCGTAGATCGCGCGTCCTCGCGCCGCGTCGCCCGGCGCGACCGACCCGCGATCGAACGTGTTCATGTTGCGCAGGAACGCCACGATTCCCGTGATCTCCGACGCATCGAACTTGAAGGCCGGCATCGCGCTCCCCTGGATCCCGGTGAGGACGATGCGCGTCAGATCCTGATCGGTGGTGGCGTTGCGGAACTTGCCGCTGCGCAGGTTGACGCCGCCGACGCCTTCGCCGTCCGAGCCGTGACACGTCGTGCACTGCGCGTCGTAGATGCGCGCGCCATAGGCGATGTCGGCCGGCGCGTATTCACCGGGATGCGCGGCCGGCGTCTGCGCGAGCGCGAGAAGCGGAACGACGATCCACGCCAGCATGAGGCCTCCCAAGGAGTACGCCGTGTCCGGCTTCAGCCGGACCTCGGAGGTCCGCCTAAAGGCGGACCCTACTAACGTGTAGCGACCAGGAACAAACGATCCTGGCGCTTCAGCGCCCAGCGCGGCTTGCCGTCGGCGCCGATGATCATGTCTTCCTCCTGCGCCATTCGCACCGCTTGCCCGCCCCACTCCGCCACCCTCGTGGTCGCCTGCAACTCGATCGAGAACCACATGGACCTGACGACGCGCGCTTCGCCGCGATCCGGCACGCCGTCCTGATAATCCCAGAGGCCGATGAGCGGACCGGCGCCGTGACCGTTGAGGCCGATCGGGTGCGAGTACATCGTCCCATCGATGCCGAGCGATTTCATCCGCTGCCGGACCGACGCGAGGATCTCGTTGCCGCTGCGCCCGGGACGGATTTCGTCCATCGCGATATCCTGCATCGCGTTGGCGTTCGCCAGCGCTTTCTTCAATCCGGCCGGGGCATCGGTTTCGCCCGGCTTCAGCACGTACGCGTTGTGCTGCGTGTCGGTGTTCAGCCGCGCGACGGTGATGCCGACGTCGCAGTGCAGGACGTCGCCGGGCTGGATGATCGGATCGCCGCCAAGATCTCTGTCGGTCGCGCCGCGCCGCTGCACCTCGATGCTCGGCTGAAACCAGGTGCCGAGCCCCTGATCGTTGACGCGCTGCCGCCACCACCAGACCAGATCGCTCGTCTTCGTTTTGCGCGGCACGATCACCTGGCTCGAGAACATCGTCTGCGTCATCTGCCAGACGAGCGCGGTCATCTTTTCGAAGAACGCTTCCTCGCCCGGCACGCGCGACGCGATGAGATCGAGCGGCAGGTTTCCCGCGTCGCGGAACCTCGCCGCCCACGCAGGACCGAGCGCCTCGGTCATGCCCTGCAGTTCGCCGCTCGAGAGGCCGTCGTTGAACGCGAACGTCTTCGAGCGATCGATCGCGATGACGCGCGGCTTGCGCTCTTCCACGACCTGCTTCAGGAGCATCCACTGCTCGTCGCCCCAGAGCTCGGCCTGGCGTCCGCCGACGGCGGCGGTAACCGTCTTCATCGACGTGCGCGCGTCGAAGACGCCGCCCTGCGACGTGCCGCCGAGCGCGATGCGCTCGATGCACGTGGCCGCGACCGGCGCGCGCGACGCGGCGCACTTGTCGAAGAACACGTAGATCGTGCGGCGGCGCGCGGCGAACGTCTCGGGCGCGGCAATCGACGAGAACACCGGGTCCTCGTTGTACTCGCGCATCGGCACGACCCACATGTCGACCTCGTGCTTGCGCATCAGCGCCGGCAGGAAGGTGTCGAGACGCTCTTTGAGCCAGGCCTGCTGCTGGACGGCCTGTTCGCGCAGCGTGCCGAACGGCCGCTCGGCAGTCGGCAGCGAGTTCGGCGCGAGCTGCGCGACAAGCAGGAGAGATCCGAGGATCAGCTGTCGAATCACGGCGGCAGTCTACATCGACTGGCTCCTCTTCACCGCCACGACCTCCAGATACTCGCCGTCGACGATCGTACGATCCGGATCCTTCGACAGGTTGCTCGCCTGCCACAATTCGACCAGCTCTCCCCGCAGCGCCGTGCGATCGGATTCCGACAGCGCCTCGAACGCCCGGGTCGTCGGACCGTAGTACTCGCGGAAGAACTCGACCACCTTCGCCGGCGAGAACGCGTAGTCGAAGCGGTAGTTCACGCGGGTGAGGCGCAGGTCCGAGGCCGCGGCTCCAAATCGTTCGCGAACGGCCGCTTCGTCGCCCCACAACAGAGGAGACGGCATTCCCGGCGGCGCGAGGAACTTCGAGAACGTGCGAAACATGCGCCCGATGAAGCCCTCCTTCGTCCAGTTCGCCATCGCGACGCGACCGCCGGCCTTCGCGACGCGGACGAGCTCGCGCGCGACGAGATCAGGCCGCGGTGCGAACATCGCGCCGAACATCGAGGTGACGACGTCGAACGTGCCGTCGGCGTACGGCAGATCCTCGGCGTCGGCTTCGTCGAAGGTCGCCGGCAGTCCCTCGGACTGCGCACGTCCGCGCGCGGCCGCGATGGAGTTGGTCGCGATGTCGCATCCGCGCACGGCCAGCCCGCGGCGGGCGGCGACGAGCGCCACCTGGCCCGACCCGCACGCGACGTCGAGCAGCGATCCGCTCGTCGGCAGGCCGATCCGATCGAGAAACTCGACGGCGCTCGACTCCATGAAGCGCGAGAAGTAATCGTAGTTGCCGGCCATCCACGTGCTCTTGAGGCGCGCCTTCAGCGCGTCGATGTCGGAGCGTCCGGTCGTGACAGCTGTATTCGGTGTGGCCATCTGCGTCATCCTCCTCCGACGACTATGCCTGCCGTCGGCCGGCGGGAACAGATCCGCGCGTCCGGATCGCTTGACCGAGCCGCCGCAAGACGTAGACTGGGAAAAACGGGATGGATCTGCTCTCGGATGTGCTGAAGGTCGTGAATCTCGAATCGGCGGTGTACTTCAACGCCGAATTCTCCGATCCGTGGTGCGTCCACATGCCCATTTCGCGTGAGGTCGCGCGCATCCTGCAGCTCGACGAACCGGCGGAGCACGTGATCATCTTTCACCTGCTCTGCGACGGCCACGCCTACGTCTACCTCGACGACGGCTCACACGTGGCGCTGCGGCCCGGCGACATCGTCAGCTTTCCTCACGGCGACGGACACGTCCTTGGCGGCGGGCATCGCATTGAACCGATCGAAGCGCGCGACGCGTTTCCGACGCTGATGGCCCGAGGGCTCGAGCCGGCGCGAGGCGGAGGTGGAGGAACCGACATCGCGCGGTTCATCTGCGGCTTTCTCGTCTGCGAGCCGCGCCTGTCGCGGTCGTATCTCGACGGCCTGCCGCCGATTCTCGTGGTCAACGTGCGGGACGATGCGGCGGGACAGTGGCTGGAGAATTCGCTGAAGTTCTCCGTCGGCGAGGCGATCCGGAAGCGGCCCGGCGCCGAAGGCATGCTGGCGAAGCTCTCCGAGGTGGTCTTTGCGGAAACGCTCCGGCGCTACGTGCATACGCTGCCGGAAGACGTGACGGGCTGGCTGGCCGGTACGCGCGATCCGGAAGTGAGCCGCGCACTGATGGTCCTGCACCGGCGCTTCGCGGAGCCCTGGACGGTCGCGGCCCTTGCGCACGAGGTCGGTGTGTCGCGCACCGTGCTCGCCGATCGCTTTCGCCACTTCCTCAACATGCCGCCGATGGCGTATCTCACGCGCTGGCGCCTGCGCCTCGGCGCGCGCGCGCTCCTCACCTCGAGCCGCAGCGTCGCTGAAATCGCGGCCGATGTGGGATACGAATCCGAGGGCGCGTTCAACCGCGCATTCAAGCGAGAGTACGCGCTGCCGCCGGCGCGATACCGCAAGGCCGGCCGAATCGCAACCGATCGCTGACCCGCGTGCATCGCTGTATGATTGGCGCGCCATGAACATTTCCCGCCTGAGCCGTCGCCGGATGCTGCGCGTGATGGGCGCCGCCGTGGCCGGCGCGCCGCTCGCCGCCCTCGCGCAGGGCCGCTGCATGACCACCTACGGCGTGCCGTCGTGCAACACGTCGGTGGTGCCGCGGATCTTCGGGCCAACGGGCTGGAAGACGACGGCGCTCGATCACGTCACGTTCAACATGGCCGACTACCGCAAGGAAGCGGCGTTCTACATCGCGCTGATGGGATGGACGCTGCGCAGCGACGATGGATCGCAGGCGGTGCTCGACATCGGGCCATGGGGAACGGCGGTCTTCAAGAAGGGCGACGGCAAGACGACGGTCGAATCGTTCTCGTTCGTCGTCGATCCGTGGAGCGCGGCGACGGTCGAACGCGAGTTGCGTGCACGCAACCTGTCGCCGGTCGCCGACCACGATGGCAAAGGCTTCGAGAGTTTCTGGTTGAAGGATCCCGACGGCTGGCCGATCCAGATCGGCAACGGCAACGGCCTCGCGAAGGCGCGCAAGGCGACGCCGGCGAAGGCGAGGCTTAGTGTCGCGCCGCCGTTCGCGTCCACCGGCTGGAAGACCGTGTGGCTCGATCACCTTTCGTTCAACGTCACCGACTACAAGAAGAGCGCGTCGTTCTACACGAACCTGCTCGGATGGGCGCCGACCTACGACGAAGGCAGCCAGAACGAGCTGATGATGGGCGACGTCGGCGACATCATCGTCCGCGGCGGCAACCCGCTCGATCCGGAGTTTGGCAGGACGCCGCGGCGTCGCGGGACCGGCATCGATCACATTTCGTTCGGGATCGCGCCGTGGGACACCGACGGCGTGAAGGCGGCGCTCGAGTCGCGCGGATTGAAAGCGACGATCGACACGTCGAGCCGGCACAAGGACGGCGAAGGCAAGTGGGTGCCGGACGAGATCCACACGGCGCAGTTCAAGAGCTATCACACGGAAACGCCGAACGGCTTCAACCTGCAGATCAGCTACGTGACGCACGACAACCGGCTCGCGCTGCCGAATGCCGTAAACCCGAAGCGGATCAGCGGAAACGGGTAGCCGGTTCCGGAACCCGCTACCCCGCCGTACACCCGACGAGCGGACTTTCTCGCTCGACTACGGGATTCTTCCACCCGACCAGCACACTTCTTCGTTCGACCAGCCGATTCTCACGGCCGACCAGCGGACTCTTTCGTCGGACCAGCCGATTCTCACGGCCGACCAGGACACTCTTTCGTCGGACCAGCCGACTCTCACGGCCGACCAGCGGACTTTTTCGTGCGACCAGCCAATTCTCACGGCCGGCCAGGACACTTTTTCGTCGGACCAACCGACTCTCACGGCCGGCCAGGACACTTTTTCCTCGGACCAACCGACTCTCACGGCCGACCAGCGGACTTTTTCGTGCGACCAGGCAATTCTCACGGCCGGCCAGCGGACTCTTTCGTTCGACCAGGCAATTCTCACGGCCGGCCAGCGGACTCTCGCGCCGGTCGAGTCGTTTTTCAGCGGCCGCATCGTGCCCGCCACCCGATCGCCGCACTAAGAACCCCCTGTGGAGTCCCTCGATCGCCCGCGACTGATCGACCGCGTCGTCGGTCAGCCCCTCTGCTGGCTGATCACGCTCTACCATCGCCTGCGGGGCGCGGCCGCGGCCCCGCGCGACGTCCGCCGCATCCTCGTCATCGTGCTCTCGGAGATGGGCGCGATCGTGCTGACACAGCCGATGTTCGACCGCCTGCGCGAACGGCATCCGTCCGCCGACGTCTGGATCCTCTGCTCGGAACGTAATCGCGCCGCGCTCGATTTGATCGGCGTCCCCGCCGAGCGCGTGATCACCGTCGGAACCGGCGGCGCCGGCGCGCTCGCGCGCGACACCCTGCGCGCACTGCGACGGATCCGCGCCATCGCATTCGACGCGGTTCTCGATCTCGAGCTGTTCGCGCGTGTCAGCGCGATCTTCTCCGGCCTGAGCGGTGCGCCGATCCGCGTCGGCTTCGATCGGTTCACGCAGGAGGGCCTGTACCGCGGCGGCTTCGTCAACCGCCCGGTCCTCTACAACCCGCACCAGCACATCGCGCACCAGTTCGTCACGCTCGCGGACGCGATCGACTCGAGCGGCGCGCCGTCAGCCAAGCGGCTCGTCGATGCGCCGCTCCAGCTGGCGCCGCTGGCCACGCGTCCCGGAGAAGTCGATGCGGCGCGCGAAAAACTTCAGCGCGATCATCCGTCGATGGCCGGCCGCCCGATTGTGTTCCTGGCGCCGGGCGCCGGCGCGCTGCCGATTCGCGCGTGGCCGCTGGAGCATTTTTCGACGGTCGCGCGTCATTTCATCGGACTGGGATATGCGGTCGCGGTGATCGGCATGCCGGCCGATGGCGCGCTGGCGCAGACGATTCAACGTGCGTGTGAGAGCGACGCGTGCGTCGATTTGACCGGCTACACCGCCACGCCGCGCGACGTGACGGTGCTGCTCCATCTCGGCGTGCTGCTGGTCACCAACGACGGCGGGACCGGTCACATGGCGTCGCTCACCTCGATCGCGTCGATCGTGTTGTTCGGACCCGAGACGCCCGTGCTCTACGGCACCGTGTCGCCCCGCGCGGTGAATCTGCACAAGCCGCTGTCGTGCTCGCCGTGCCTGACGGCGTACAACCACCGCCGATCGCCGTGCGACGGCGACAACGTGTGCCTCAAATCGATTGCGCCGGCGGAGGTGCTGGCGATTGCGGAGAATCTGATCGGCCGAGCGGCGCCCGCGCGATGAGCCGGCCCGCCGCGACGGCGAGCACAACAAGCCAGAGATTCCGGAAGACGAGCAGCCACATGATGCGTGGTGCGCCGCGCAGGAGCACGCTGAAGGCTTTGAACTCGAGGTTCGTCAGGAACACCGCGATGGCGCTGAGCACCACCACCACGCTGTCGCCCTCCGCCCATGCGACGCCGGCTGCCGGCGCGAACCAGCACGTGAACTGCGGCGACAGCAGCGCCGAGCAGACGAGCAGGGCGCTGAGGCCGCCGGTCCATCCAGTTCCCAGGTGGCCGGTGCGGGCGCCGCGCCAGATCATCCACAGGCACGGCGCCGCGCCGAGCGCGAAGAGCACGACCGAGGTCGGCCCGACCATCGTGCCGATCCGCCACGCGCCGTTTTCGAGACGCAGCGAGCTCCGACCGATCAGCATCCACACGCTGCCGACGGTACTCTCCACTTCCCAGCCGCGGGCGCCCCGAAAGGTCAGGACCTGATAGAGCCCGCGCGCGCCAGCCACCCACAGCCAGCCGCACAGCAGCGCGACGCCGGACACGATCGCCGTGGCGACGGGCGCGACACGCACTCGTCCGCGCGATGGGACGAGGAGCAGCGGCAGAAACCCGAGCGGCCACAGCTTGAACGCCGCGCCCGTCACGAAGGCGATTGCCGCCGTCGATCGCCGATCGCGGCGCCACGCCGCGACGCCGAAGGTCGCGAGCGCCGTGGACCAGAGATCGAGACGCAGCAGATAGAGATCGAGGATGGGCGCGACGACGAGCATGTAGCAAGCGGCCGCTTCGATGCCCCACGCCCAGGCGAGCGACGCGACGATCGTGAGGTTCGCCGCGAAGTTGAGCAGGACAATCGTGACGCCGAATCGCTCCCGGCTCGCCGCCGCCGGCGCGATCGTCCGGAACGCTTCGATCGTGCCGACGGGGAATTCGACCGGAAAATCGACGTACGGCCGCCCGGCCTTCGTGCCGATGTCGTAGAAATTATCGAGGTCCGAGTCGTGCTGCGGGCTGCGGACGACGGCGACGAGCGCGATCGAGGCGTGGATCGCGAGCGCGCCCCACAGCAGCCAGTGGACGAATCGACGGCGCGTCACGAGCACCGGCCTCGCAGCAAGGGGCCGTATCATCTCATGGCGCTGCGGCTGTTCCGAGATGATTTGCGAGACCCGGTCGCCGCGCGCCACGACTTGACCGTATAATCGCCCCTTTCTCAGGTCCGAACGATTCTCGAACCGATCGGAGCACGACATGATCAAACTCAGCGAGGCGATTCGTCTGGGATCGATGATCCGTCCGCAGACGTACGGCAGGTTGTACGGCGCACGGGACGTCCCGATCGTCGGCGATGTGCTCGGTCTCCGCCAGGAACGCGTCGCGTCGTGCGCGCTCGGCGCCGCCTACGAGGCGGCAGGGTGTCCATCGAAAACGATCACGGCTGTGGCAGACGCCGTCGGGACGCGCGAACCAGTCAAGGCCGGCGCCGCGGCGATCATGGTAACAGTCCCGCCGCAGTGGACATGGTCGCTCGGCGCGGCCGCGTCGTGCCCGATGTGCGATCGGCGCGACGTCGTCATTCGTCTGATCGCACATCTCAACGACGAACACCTGTGGTCGCGCGAGCGGGTCGCGGACTGGATAGAAACACTCGAAGGCGCACCATTAGCGGCCACGCATCAGCGTAACTGGAGATCGCTCCAGAGGATCGCCGATGCACGACGAAGCCTCGACGAGATCGGAAAGAAATATCGCTAGCGGTACCGTCGGGCGGTTTCGCGCGCTCCCCAGACCCTGATGATCGCAGTGATCGGCGTCGTCACCCACAATCGCCCGACGGCGCTCGTGTCGTGCATCGACAGTTACGTGAGCAACTGTCGGAAGTGGGATCGCGCGCCAGAGGTCGTCGTCATGGACGACGGCGATGGCGGAGGCGCCGACACGCGCTCCGTCCTCCAGACGATTCAGGCCAGGACAGGCGCGCCCGTTCGATACGCCGGCCTCGCAGAAAAGGGGCGCTACGCCGAAGCGCTGGCGCGGCAGTCGTCGGTTCCCAGAGACGTGGTCGATTTCGCGCTGTTCGGCGACCCGCGCGCGCGGCCGTGCATCGGCGCCAACCGGAACGGTTTGCTGCTCGATACCGTTGGGGCGCTCCTGTTCAGCGCGGACGACGACACGGCGGGATGCGCCGCCGCGCTCGGCGGACTCGATGACGCGGTGGACTTCAGCCACGAGTACGAGCCGAGAGAATTCCATTTCTTTCCCACGCGGCGCGCCGCACGTGATGCCGCGCCTGCCGTCGACATCGATGTGCTTGGCGCCAACGAGGCGCTGCTCGGCCGCACGGTGACGCAGCCGGACGGCAGGCAAGCGCGCGTTCTAATCACCATTCCGGGCATCGTCGGTGATTCGGGCATGGGTTCGCCGCGTTTCTTTCTCACGTTGACCGGCGACTCGCGCGTGCGCCTTCTGGCGTCGGCCGACGGGTACGCATCGGCGCTCCGTAGCCGCGAAGTCGTCCGGACGCCGCGCCGCGTGACGATCGCGGATACGCCCTTCTGCATGACCACGTTTCTCGGGCTCGACAACCGCGACGGCCTGCCGCCCTTTTTTCCCGTCGCCCGCAACTCCGACGGCATCTTCGGATTGACGGTGCGTCGTGCGTTCGAGGACAGCCGCGTCGCCTTCCTGCCGTCGCTGCTTCTGCATGCGCCGCTCGAGACACGCGCGTTTGCCGGAGACGAGGCATGGACGGAACCGGCCCGCGTGCGCATGGCCGACGTCCTCATCGCGACGATCGCCGTCCATCGGCCGGGCGAAGCGGCAGCCTCCGCCGGCAATGAGCGCGTGCTCCAGCGGATCGGCTCTTATCTGCGCGAGGTGGGCGCGCTCGACATCGACGACTTCACGACGTTCGTCGCCAGCGCGCAGCAATTGCGCAACCTCACGCTGATCAATCTGCTGGAATCGCGTCTCCGCGAATACGGTGGCGCTCCGGATTTGTGGGCGGACGACGTCCGGCGGACGATCGACCTGCTGCGGCTCGCCCCTGCGTCCAGAGATTATGTGGCGCCGCGCGATCTGGGCGGTGCCGCCACAGTCGCCGATGCATCGCGGTTGTCCCGGGAGCTCGTGTCGAAGTTCGGCCGGTTGCTCGAGGCGTGGCCCTCCTTGATCGACGCAGCGCGACGGCTGCGCGATCGAGGAGAGCGTGTGTCGGAGCCGGTGACGGCTTAGGCGCTGCCGCCGCAGCCGGTCAGCGAACCGGGGGTCGGCTGGCAGCTCGCCGTGCCGCTGTACGAGCCGGTGAAGTTGGATCCGCCGCCGCCACTGGCGCCGCCGATCACGTACGCTTTGACTGCTTCGGGCGTGCCCGCGTGGTCCGAGTTCTTGTAGAGGGTCGCTTTGTTGTCGTCCGCCGGCTTGACGTTGAGTCCTTCCAGTCCTTGATCCAGGAAGCCCGCGTAGTTGTAGACCGCGGCCGCCCATTGCCATTGCACGGTGACGCCGGGCGTGCAGCTGAAGAACATGCCGGACCAGGTGATGTTCTGAATGCCTCCCGGCAAGCCCGAAGCGGGCACCTGAAACGCCACGCCGTCGAGGAACACGTTGCCGGACAGACCCGACGCGGGCACGCTGGTCACCCACTGTCCGGCGACGAAATCGGTCATGGCGACGGTGAGTCCCGGGACGAAGTTGATGAGCGCCGACGGAACCGGAACGACGATGGGCGAGCCGCCGACGGCGAAGGTGATCGGCATGGGCGCAAAGCCGAGCGTGGCGCCTTGCGACGGATCGAGGCCGTGCGCCTTCAGGACACTGTTGAACCAGACGTAGGCGCCTCCCGGGATCGGGGTGCCGTTGAAGTTCGAAGTGATCGAACATCCGGACTGTGTCTGCGCCAGGACGCGGCCGATTCGCGGCAGGGCGCCTGCGATCACTCCTCCCAGAGCGGACGCCGTTATGAAATGTCTGCGAGTGACGGGTGCCATGCTTACGTTCCCTCCTGCAGCCTGGTTATCAAACGACGTACCGGCCCGGCCAGTGCCGGAAGTTCGATCAAGTGCGGCTTTTCCCGTGTTGACACACGCGCCATCCTCACGATCGCGTCACGCGCGCGCGCAAAATGA
>Ga0335085_10010002_pt1 | contig 14234 bp, 9 predicted proteins | sample Lox_Sample_45_FD_206712 | JGI IMG/M metagenome (GOLD analysis project Ga0335085, IMG submission 206712) | Soil microbial communities from Loxahatchee National Wildlife Refuge, Florida, United States - Lox_Sample_4.5 | ecosystem: Environmental > Terrestrial > Soil > Wetlands | place: USA: Florida...
GGCGTGCAAGCCGGCGATCTCGGTGGCATCAAAGCCGAGCTCTTTCAGAATCTCTTCGTTGTGTTCCCCAAGCTTCGGGCCGCGCCGGGCAGACACTTTAGCGACACCGTGCACCTGGATTGGACTGCTGATCGTCGAGGTCAGCTTGTCACCCGCGCCCTCGAGTGGCACAACGATCTCATTCGCCCGCAATTGCGGATCATTGACGACTTCCTGCGGCCCGCGCACCGCGCCAAACGGGACGTGAACACCATTGAAGACTTCGTACCAGTGTGTCATTGGCTGAGCGCCAAACACTTCGTCGAAAATCGAAGTGAGCTGCGGCATGTTCTGCATTAATTTGGCTGGCTCGGAAAATCGCGGATCAGTCAGGAGGTCCGTGCGGCCAATGGCTTTCACCACGGCCGCTAATTTGTCAGGCGTGATGATCAGGACGAACCAGGTCCCGTCCGAGGCCTTATACACATTTAAAGCCGCGTTCGCGGGATGCGTCCGGTCGTGCAGCCCAAAAAAATTCGCTCCGCAGAGCGCGGCCTGGATGAAAACGCTCGCCGACCAAACTCCCTCAGCAAGGAGCGAGGTTGTGACATAGGACCCCTTGCCGGTGCGCTCACGGCGATAGAGCGCCGTCACAATCGCGGAATACAGGCCGACCGCGGTTGCATTATCGCCGCTGCCCGCGACTGGCCAGGTGGGTGGTTCGCCGGCGTCGCGGGTCATGGACAGCAACCCGCTTCGCGCCCAGTAGGCCGTGATATCGAAACCCGGAAGTTCGGCATCAGGACCCTTCTCGCCGAAACCGGTGAGGTCCGCATAGATCAAACGGGGATTCCATTGCACCACATCGTCATATTCCAACTTCAATCGTTTGCGTGCGGGATGCGGTGTGTTAACGATGAGCACGTCGGCCCATTTAACCAACCGCTCCAGCACCTGTTGGGCGTTCGGAGATTTCAGATCGAGCGTGATGCCGCGCTTGTTTCGGTTGGCCAAGTGGAACGGATAAGCGTCCTTTGCTCGGGGTTGCGGTGGAATTTTGTGCCCGATCCTCCAAGTGTCGCCAGTGGGCGGCTCCACTTTGACGACGTCAGCGCCAAAGTCAGACAGTATCACCGCTGCGCTTGGGCCGGCGATGAAGCTGGCCATCTCCACTACTTTCAATCCTGAAAAGATATTGTCGTTCATATGCTTTCCTTTTTTACGTTTTATTTGTGTTTCGTCTATCGCCCTTGAAACTGCGCCGGGCGCTTTTGCAGAAACGCTTGCGTGCCTTCCTTCTTGTCTTCAGTCCCAGCGCAAAGCCCGAAGAACGAAGCCTCAAGGGCCATGCCTTCATCCTGGCTCGTCTCCAATCCCTTGCTGACTGCTTCGAGCGAATGCTTGATGGCGATGGGCGCGTTAGCGGAAATCTGTTTCAGGATCACTTCAGCGCGACTGATGAGATTTGCAGCCGCAACAACTTCGTTGACCAGCCCGATGCGATAAGCCTCCTGTGCGTTGATCATTTCTCCGGTAAGAATAAGCTGCAACGCCCGGCCCCTCCCGACCAGGCGAGGCAGCCGCTGCGTTCCACCACCTCCGGGCAGAAGTCCTAATTTCACTTCGGGCTGGCCGAATTTCGAAGTCTCAGTGGCAATGCGGATCGTGCACGCCATGGCGGTCTCGCAGCCGCCGCCCAAGGCAAAACCGTTGATGGCCGCAATCACCGGCTTGCCAAGATTTTCCACCAGGTTGAGAACCGCTTGTCCGTTACTGCTGGATGCTTCGGCTTCGACAGCTGACAAGTGAGCGAGTTCGCTGATATCCGCTCCGGCGATGAAGGCCTTGTCGCCGGCACCCGTCAAAATGACGCCGCGGATTTCTCCATCGTCGCACGCGGCCTCAAAGGCCGTTCGTAAATCCTCCCACGTCTTTCCATTCAGCGCGTTGAGCACTTTGGGGCGATTGATCGTGATGTAAGCGATGCCACCCTTTTTCTCATACAAAACGTTTTCCAGTATCAGTTCTGTTGCTGTCGCACTCATAAAGCTCTTCTTCGTTTTTTGTTTGGTTTAAATTTTTGTCTCGTGAACAAACCTGTCGCGTCACAGAAAAGCGCTGAATCCCGTGATCGCCTTGCCGACAATTAGGTTTTGCATCTGGTAAGTGCCCTCGTAGGAATAAAGGGCTTCCGCGTCGGCGAAGAATCGCCCAACGTTGTAGTCGGCAGCGATGCCGTTGCCACCCAACAATTCGCGAGCCCAAGCTACCGTCTCGCGGCACTTAGAGGTCGTGAACGCTTTGGATAGCGCGGCGTGGGCATCCGTTAGCTTGCCTTCAGCTTCGAGTTGAGCCGTGCGAGCCACTATGCATTGCGATGCGGTGATGTTGGCCAGCATTTTAGCAAGGAGGTCCTGGACGAGCTGAAACGACCCGATGGGCTTGCCAAATTGCAAACGCTCCTGGCAATATTTGACCGCATTCTCAAACGCGCCCATCGCGCAGCCCGTTGCTTCCCATCCCACGAAATAGCGGGTCCCTTTTAAAACCTTCGCGGTGTCCCGGAACGAATTGTCGCCTTGGAGCCGGTTCTCTTCCGGCACTCGGCAATTCTCCATCGTGATCAATCCGTTCTGGACCACTTTGAGTGAGACCTTGTTCTGGATCTTTTCAACCTTGAATCCTGGCGTCGTCTTGTTCTCCACGATGAAGGATTTCACCTGGTTGTCCGCGACATCGCGCGCCCAGATGATTGAGACGTCGCACCAGGGAGAATTGCCGATCCATTTTTTTTGACCATTGATGATCCAAATGTCCCCTTCGCGTTTCGCTGTCGTGGTCAGGCCGCCGGACGCTCCCGAACCCACGAGCGGCTCGGTCAGGCCGAAGCAACCGATCTTCTCAAAGCGCGCCATGGGCGGAAGCCACTTTTTTTTCTGTTCCTCCGACCCGCCAAGATAGATCGAACTCATCGCCAGACCGCTGTGAACGCCAAAGAATGTTGCGATGGACGCATCAAATCGCGCCATCTCCATCGCTACCAGGCCAGCCAGCAGCGTGCTGCCACCTCTGCAACCATAACCCTTCAGGCCAACGCCCCCGATACCGAGTTCCTTGAGCGCGGGCAAAATCTCAAACGGAAACGCGTCCTCGACCCAATACTTCGTGATGATCGGCACAACTTTCGTCTCCATGAACGACCGCACCTGTTTCACCACGGCCAGTTCTTCGGGCGGTAAGGTTTCCACCAATTGATAAAAGTCACTGTTCGGCGCCGGCAATGGCTTTGGCGGACGCGCGTCTTTTTTGACGGACGGGGCTGCTTTCGTGGCCGAGGCTCCTCCTTGAGTTGCGGGGCTTTCTTGGGTTGCTGTGGTGCTCATAATTGTCCTTTCGATGTTATCTGTTCGGTTTAATTTTTATTTTGGCTCTCCAGACTCGAGTTCTTTGAGCTGGCACAAATTATTTGATTTCGAGCATTCATTCGGTTCGCTCCACCCTTTTGCATCACTCGTGCCAAAGCCCTTCATTTGATCCAATCAATGCTGAACGCACACTGCACCAAGCGTTTAAACTGCATTGTGGAAATTCGTGGAAAATCGGAAGACGAACTTCATCTCGAAATCGGTCATCGGTTCGCCACATTGCGGCGAACCAGCGTCACTTCTGTGATGTTTTACGAGAATGCCGCCGTGCCGAACGTAATCGGAATGCCCCGAACTCTTCTTCAAAACTCCACCTGCAACCTGCGAATATTAAAACTGGGCAAAGGGATTCCGCGGTACGCTTGGCAGAGAACTTCAACACCTGCTGAGAGGGGAGACTTTATTCCCGAGACTCATTGGAAAGCTTGAGCGGCCAAGAAAAATGCTGCTGACTTTTGCAAGAAGTCCAGGCTGGAATCGTTTCAACGAATTGGAACGCGAGCGTTCTGTAATTCGTCAAAGGCGCGGTCCGAAGCGAAACTCGCCTTTGCGGCGAAATTGTATTGGAACATCATTCCCAAGTTGTATCCGCCCCGGCCATCGCTGCGGATCGCGTCAATACCGTACGCTGACGTCAGCATAGTCCGCCAGCGCCGGCTTTTGGTGGTGTAACCGATGCCACCACCGACTCCCGAGTTCCAATGGCCAGGTTGTTCCAGGCCGCTGACATAGTTCACAACCGCGGTCGCCGCCATGGCCGAAACACTCCATTGTTTGGAATGCCCGAGCGGAATCGAATAAAGCCCATAGGCAAGGCCAAAATCTTTGGTCGAAAGTTCTTCAAAGAAATAACCCGGCAAGTACAAGGGAAATTCCGATGTAAATGGCAGCGCTCCTCCCACGCGAAAAGCACTGAAGCGGTCGGCATTCAAGACCGTGCCACCCATTAACCCGATCACGATATATTGTTCCGAACGCGGCATCGTGTAATTCAACTGCGCGCGGCCGAAAAATCGGTGCGAGGTCGCCTGCAATCGGCGGTCCCCTGAGAAGCCGTAGCTGCCATCATCCATCCGTTGCTGAAGTTCGTACCAGGCCGAGAGCTCAAAGGCCAGGCGAGGGAGGAGCACCGGCTCATGACCGCCGTACCGAAAACCGGTCCGCAAGGTGAAGAACGGCTGGTTGTTGGGCAGAACGAAGTGTTTGGACGTGTCGTCCGATCGATCGAAAGTTCGATAATCGATCGTGGCCCGCACGAGCCCGTTCAAAGGCACCGTTCTCCCTGGATTGAATAAATGATAGACGCTGATGTCGGCGCCGCCACCACTTCCCTCAAAGGACTCATCCCGAAAATAATTCCCGCGCCGGACTTCATCGTAATCGTACTCAAAACCGCCCCCAAAGACTCCGAGCCCCAAATCCGTGTTTTGTCCGAAGAGGCCTTTGAAGCCGAGCTCGCTGTCGAGGTAGGTGGGTGCCACGACCATGCGAAAAATTTGGTTCGTCGAGGGAAAATTCGGACTGTTCCAGTAATAGAAAAGATACTGCGCTCCCGGGCCGTCGTTGTGCAGGGATTGGTTGACACCAAGATGCAGAAGCTGCCGGGGTTCCGGATCCAATTGGGCGCGGGCTGTCCACGCGGCGCTCATAATAATAGCAAACACGCAAGCGCATCTGCTGGCAAACGCGATACGAATCATCCTGAAAAAGGGCATCATTCCTAGCCCATTGCATAACCGGTGCCACCTGGCACTTCAGTTGTTTCTACAGAATCAACCCGGGTGACCGGCGAAAAGGGGGTGCGAGAGTTGGAAGTTCGACTTTTTCCGCCAAGTGTTCGACACCCCGATCAAACCTTAAAAAGTAATCGTAGCACTGATACTTCGTTCACTTGCTGATTTTCAGACGCTCCTTCAACGCTGCACTGGATGACGTAAGCCGAGCCGTTGAGATTCCGCCGCGATTTGGGAGACAAGTCGAAGGCGATCACCTTCCAGTGACAGCCGATGAATTGTCTCGGTCCACCGAGCGAGGGCGTTCGAGAGATGGGCATTGGCATTAGCTGAAATATCGCCTTTGGCTGCACTATCGAAATACTTTGCAATGGAAACTCGCAATTCGCTCTCAGTCTTTTGTGCCTCCGGTGGAAGTTGCTGCCATTCCCGCCAGGCAGAATCATTGGTTAGTGAAGTGGCCAGAGCTAACATGCGCTCAACATCCGAAAGCGTGTTTCTGAGATTGACCAAAGAAGCGCTCTCGCGATTTCGCGGGTCTGCGAGTTCAAACGCAGACAACTCCGCCTCGCGCTGCGCCTGCCCTAGTTCCCTCGAAATCTCCCTGAGAAACGCCGCAGCCTTTGGTTTCGCATCCGTCAGTGGCGAATCCGGATTGGGGATGGCCAGCAGTCTGGCCAATTGTCCAAACGCCTCTCGCAAAACGCTCCGCAATCGATCGATTGCGCGTTCCGGCCAGACATAATGGAAGACGACCGCCGTCACAATCAAACCAAGAAGAATGCCGACAACGCGATTGCGGACATTCGTAAGATCGGTGTCCGGCGCGAATCCGTTGAACCCTGGAAACAGGCCGTAAAAAAAGGCGAACGCAATCTGTAGACCAGCGTAAGCGATCCGTTCGGTCCCCGTCGCGACCCAGGCAGCGACCGCCGAGACGCACGCAACCAGAAAAACCAGAGATACAATCGTCTCCATGTGCGGGATCAGAAAGACGATCGAAAACAGCGCGAGCAATCCACCAATGATGCACCCGACCCCGCGAAGGATCCCCTTGCGGAAGGTGGCCCCGGTGCTTTCGAGAGCGATGAAGACGCAAGTGATGAACGCCGTATGAATTCCAAACCAATCCACGGCCGTATAGAGGAGATAACAAATCATCGTTGCAAGCGTGACCTTGAGAGCAAAACGGGCGTGAGCCGGATTTGTGAACGCATTCGGGACGAGGAAACCTTTTGGTTTTGGAGGAGCAGGCCCGGTTGGCTCCGGTAGAAATATTCCGTTTAGCACAACGGTCAGGATTACGGCATATGCGAGAGCCACCCAAATCCAGAGGATCGCGCGGACCACGAGTTCGGGCGAAGGCAGCAATTCTCCGATGCTTTGCGTCACGGCAATGATAAATCCGATGATGAACCCGAGCGGTCCCAGTACCAGCACTCGGGACAAGTACATGCCAAGAAAAAGAATGACCGCCATGGAGGGAACGCGAAGTTCGGGATACCCATATGTGAGCTTGTAAAGAAGGAGACTCACCACGATTCCAATGGTCATACCGATGAGTCCGAGAATGCCAACGAGGGTCGTCACAATTTTGTTTTCCTTCGAAATGAAGAAAACCATGTAGGCAGAAAGCGCGAGTTGAGGCACCTGCAGCGCCATCGAAAAAATCACGCAGAGAACCACGCCGAAGACGAGAATGAGCGTTCTGACTTTGCGCTCATGCGATGGCGCCAGCTCGCGCCGCAGCCAATCAATCCAGCCGGGCTCGATACGTCGGGTATTGGCGATGGTTCCCATCTCCTATTTCGCTGGCAGCCCCTGGATAATCGCGACCGCAGACGCGCCCATGCGGAATAAATCAGGGTCTGGATTTTCCACTTCGATGCGCACTGGGAAACGCTGGGCAACGCGGACCCAGTTCAGTTCCCGTTTGACATAAGGCACTCCCCCAAAAGGCAGATCAACCTCCCCTTCTGGCACCACCGCCCAACCGATGCCCTGGACGGTTCCATGAAACCGGCGTTTAGGCGCCGATGAGAGATACACCATCGCTTCGCTGCCCGTAGCCATGTGGCGAATTTCCGCCTCGCGAAAATTCGCCATGACATACCATTTGCGCGTGTCCAGCAAAGAGAATACAGGAATGCCCGCGCTAGCGTACGCGCCCGAGGAAATATTGAGGTTGATCACACGGCCCGGAAACGGCGCGGCTACTTTGCAGTAGGACAATTCAAGCTCCGCGAGGCTTACCGCTGCGACGGCCCCCGGACGCTGTGCATTAAGCGTGGCGAGAGCACTCAACGCGGCTTGAGCCTGATTCAATCTTTCTTCGGCCGAAGCCAGCGCGGCCGAGGCCACGGCCTTGGCCGTCGCCGCCTTATCAACATCGTCAGCTTTGGCGAACCCATTGGTCAGCAGAGGCTGCATACGCTGGAGCGTGTCGCCCGCCTGTTTCAATTCCGCCTTGGCCTGCTCAACCCCCGCTTCGGCCGCCTTGACCTGAAACTTTAATTGTGCGTCCTGCGATCGCGCCACCTCGATCTGCTGGTCCAGCGTAGCAAGTGCAGCTTTCGCCTTTTCCAACATCAACTTATAATCTTCGGGATCGATTTCGAATAACACCTCTCCCGCGGCCACCGACTGGTTGTCTTGCACGTTCAACTTGATAATTTGGCCACGCACGCGTGGCGCGATCCCCACGACGTTCGCGCGCACGACGGCATCGTCCGTGCGCGGATGATATTCAATGATATGCCAGACCGCGAACGTCAGCACGATCGCCGCGATGACTACCAAAATGCTAATGACGATGCCGGCGGGCTTCCGCCATTCACTGTTTTTTGTCGGTGGCGGAGCGGATCGAGATTCTGGTGCGGGACCAGTTGGTGATTGAATAGGTGCGTCCATGGGAATTTCAGTTTTTAAAACCGATGAGCCAGACCGCCAACGTCCAGGAAATCATCATGCAAATGTAAACCAGCGGCGCCACTCGCAGATAAACATTCAGTTTGAAGCCGATCAGGATCTGTCGCGTAATGAGCGTCAAGAGCAGGCCAAGAACAATGCACGCCATCCACGCGGGGAAATAAGACCCGAGCACGTCGACTGTCGGCGAATTAGCTAAAGCATAGATGTTCATTTTTGGTGGGGAAAAGTGTTTGCGGGCCGCGCGAGGTCTCCGACGCTTAATGCCAGCGCGGCTGTACTCGTGTAAATCGCCGAGCGCGTGTCCACCATTATGCTCCGTGCCACGGTGACATTTCGCTGGGCATTCGCCACCTCCACATAAGTGCCCAATCCGTGGTTGTAGGCATCGAGCGAAGCGGCGAATGCGCTATCGGCGGCGGCTACCAGTTTGGCGGCGGATTCCTGTTTGCGGATGGCGGTCTCAAAATCCGTGCGTGCCTTCCAGACCTCGCGGATAACCGAATCCCGCGAATCGGTCAACTCATCCTCGGCAGCGCTTAACCCGGCTTCCGCCATGCGCAATTTTTTACCCCGCGCGAAACCGTCGAAGATAGGCAGTTCGACGACGACGCCCGCGCCATAAATAGGCTGGTTACCGCCAAAGTACGGGGAATCTTTTGCACTTACATCCAGTTCCGCCCACCCCGTATGTGCGTTCAGGGCAATTTTAGGATAATAAGCTGAGCGCGCCTTTTTTACTTCAGCCCGCTTGGCCCTTAGATTCGCAAGTTTGGCAACCAAGTCTGGACGTTGGGAAAGGGCACGGTCCATCAAATCATCCAATGACTCGACGGAATTCTGCGGAAACGGTTTGTCCGGAACTTCCGCCACCTGGAGCTTGGTTGTCGGCAAAATTCCCAAACTGTCCACGAATGCCACTTGAGCATCACTCAACGCGCCGCGCGCCGCCTCAAGTTCGAACGCCGCCTGCGCGGACTGTTGGTCCGCCTGAAGCATCTCGGGCCGGGTTCCCAATCCATTATCGAGCCGCGCGCGCGCCGCACGCGCCACCGTGTCCGCGGCGCTCACCGAGCTTTCTGCCACCGCCACTTTTTCACGCGCGGTGTTAAACTCGTAAAAGCGCCGGGTCACCTCGAAAACAATCTGTTGATGGACGGCGTTGAACCCCACATTTGCCGCCATCAATTCTTCCTTCGCGATCGTCGTGATGGCCTTGCGTTCTCCGAAATCGAACAGGAGCCATTTCATATCCACAGCCGCTCGTTCCAATGCGGCGTCCGTTGTCAATGTTCCACCGCCCGCGATCGATACATCCGTGGGCCCCGGCCCCTGTTTCAACGTGGGAAATGGAAGAAAAGCATGTTCATAGCCCGCGCCCGCAGATGCGACGAGATACGGAAAATAAGTGCTTTGAGCAAGACCAACCGCCGCAGCCGCTTGACGCGCGCGTTCCCACGCGATACGGGTTTGGGGATGCGCCCGTTCTGCAATATCAATCAACTCCGGCAAGTCATAAACTTTCTGAGAATCAATTTCGACCGATGCTATGCCGCGTTTCTCTCCGAAATCTCCGTGCGCGAGATTCGTTTCATATTGATGCAACTCAGGCGGGTACCACGGCTTGTCCGGACCGGGAGGCACGCGATCACCTCCGGACGCTGCAGCAACAACCAACAAGTTTGCAGCGAGTGCGAAATAAATAAATGCCGGCCGCCGAGGCAATGTTGAATCGAAAAAAGGCTCATCATGGCTCGGTTTCATCGTGGTAGATTCGATTTAAAGCAGATGCCCAAGGAAGCACAAGCTTATCATGAACAAGCTCGCTGACAGGGTTTAGTCCGCATACATCCATGGTACTTTATTCAACCGCCGTTCGAGCAGCTTGAATAGACAGTCAGATTCCATATTCATAAATCTCTTACGGCATGATTAGACAGTTCTCCCTCGCATTCCAGATGCCAACTGCCAATAAAAACCGCCTGCGCTCATGGATATCAGCTTAAGACAAGGGTTTACGTGGTATCAGAAACGTTAAATGGTAATTGTGCAGCTGTTCGCGACTTCACATTCCGTCGAGCGTTCGACACTCCCTTCGTCGAAGCCTCGCCAGTCTTCTAAGAAAGAATCTCGTGCTCCTTAAGTGAACTATTGCGTCTGACTCAGCTTGAGATGACAGAGCCTCACACGTGGAGAAAATATTTTCTGCAGTTGATTCATGCAGGGGAAGAACGAAACACCTTCGAGAAATGATGGTCTCGCTGAAGTTCCCAACTTAATTCCCTGCAGACGACCTTTGGTACGTGACCCAGTTCCCATCTTAATTCCGGAGTTCCCGACTTAATTACCCAGTTCCCATCTTAATTCCCGGAGTACAACGCAGTTTAAACCCGCCCTCCTCTATTCCACCGTCACGCTCTTGGCAAGGTTGCGCGGCTTGTCCACGTCGCAACCGCGGGCGACGGCAATGTAGTAGGCGAACAGTTGAAGCGGGATGCTCGCGAGGAGCGGATAGACCGGCTCCGCTGTTTTCGGGAGATAAATCACGTCATCAGCCACGGTCTTGATTTGTGTGTCGCCTTCGGTGGCGATGGCGATGATCGGGCCTTTGCGCGCGCGAATCATCGCGAGGTTCGCCATGGTCTTGTCGTACATCGAATCCTGGGGAACCAGGAAAACCGTCGGCGTGTTGGCATCGATCAACGCGATGGGGCCGTGCTTCATTTCCGCCGCCGAATAACCCTCGGCGTGGATATAAGAAATTTCCTTCAGCTTGAGCGCGCCTTCGAGAGCAATCGGGAATGTGTAACCGCGCCCCAGGAAGAAAAAGTCATCCGCCCTGGCGTATTTCAGCGCAAGCTTTTTCAACGCCTCGCTCTGCGCAAGGATGCTTTCAATTTGTTTCGGCGCGTGCTCGAGCGCGCGAAGGATTTCCAGCGCTCGATTGGCCGAAAGCATCCGCATCCGGCCAAGGTGCACCGCCAGCAGCGAAAGAATCGTGAGGGTCGAAACGAATGCCTTAGTCGAGGCCACGCCAATCTCCGGCCCGGCGTGCATGTAAATCCCACCCGTCGCCTCGCGCGCGATGGTGCTGCCAACCACGTTCACAATCGCCAGCGCAGGATGGCCGCGACGTTTGGCTTCGCGCAAGGCGGCCAGCGTGTCGGCGGTTTCGCCGGATTGCGAGACGACAATCAGGACCGTGTCCCGCTCCAGCGGCGCGTTACGGTAACAAAATTCATGCGCGAACTCCACCTCGACAGGCAGGTGCGCCAGTTCCTCGATCAAATATTCGCCGACCAGCGCCGCATGCCAGCTCGTGCCACTGGCGGCGATGACGATGCGATCAATGGCGCGCAACTCCGCCGGCGTCATGTTCAGGCCGCCGAATTTGGCGGTGGCACCTTCGAAATCAATGCGTCCGCGCAATGCGTTTTCCACTGTGCGCGGTTGCTCATAGATTTCCTTGAGCATGAAATGCGCGTACTCGCCGCGCTCGGCGTCCTGCGAATCAAATTCCAGTTTGCTGATCTGGACGTTCGCCGTGTCCGTACCGAGATTTTGCACATCGAACCGATCGCCCGTGATGGTCGCCACGTCGTAGTCGTTCAGGTAAACGACGTCGCGCGTGTGCGCGACAATGGCGTTGGCGTCGCTCGCCACAAAATTTTCCCCGTTGCCGATGCCGATGATCAGCGGCGACCCGCGTCGCGCGCCCACAATGGTATTCGGCTGATCGGCGCTGATCACGGCGAGGCCGTAGGTCCCGATCACTTCGCGCAAGGCATCGCAAACCGCCAGCGTGAGAGGATTCGAATTGCCGTTTTTGCCGCGGTGTTTTTTGTAGTGTTCACCGATCAGATGCGCCAGCACTTCGGTGTCCGTGCTGGATTGGAAAGTGTGCCCAAGCTGGACCAATTTGTTTTTGATCCGGTCGTAATTTTCAATCACGCCGTTATGGACGACGGCGATGCGTCCGTCCTGGTCCAGGTGCGGGTGGGAGTTTTCATCCGCGGGCGGACCGTGAGTGGCCCAGCGCGTGTGGCCGATGCCAAGCGAGCCTTCGGCCGGCTGTTGCTGCAGAGTGCGGGCCAGGCCTTCGTTGATTTTGCCTTTCTTCTTCCGGATGAGCAAATCAGAGCTGTCAATCACGGCCACGCCAGCGCTGTCATAACCGCGATATTCCAGCCGCCGCAACCCTTCCAGAAGAATGGGCGACGCCGATTTTTTACCGATATAGCCGATAATGCCGCACATATTGTTTAAACCTACATTGTCCGATTTGACCGTTATAATGCAATCGGAACTCAAAGGCAATGTTACGGACGAAATTTCGGATTTTCCCCGGGGGGCTGAAGGAAAAACCGAAGCTCGAAAACCGAAATCCGAACGAAAACCGAAGTCCGAAGCCCGAAACTTTGGCCTGCGCGTTCGGGCCATTCGGATATCGGATTTCTTTCGGATTTCGCGCTTCGGATTTGCTCCCGACGACTCGATTTGTCTTGCCGGGCGAACCGGTGTGTTATCCTCTGGGCGAGTAAATTCATGAGCAAAAAAAGCGGTGCCATCGCGGATTTGATCGGGCAATTCAAGGGCCAGGAACTGGACGCGCATTACCTCGGATACTTCGAATGTTTCAATCGCCGGCTGTATTTCGAGGCGCACGATGTTCTTGAGGAACTGTGGCTCGCGCAGCGGACCGGGCCGAACTACTCGTTTTACAAGGGACTGATTCAACTGGCGGGCGCCTTTGTGCATTTGCAAAAGAATCGGCTGCGCCCCGCGGCGGCGTTGTTCAAGTTGGCTGAGGCGAATTTGGAGAAATATCCGGAGCTGCATGAGCGACTGGATGTAGAAAACGTTCGCAAGCTGATTCGGTGGTGGCTGGAAGATCTGCAAGAAAAAGGGTTCGAAGTGAACCCGTTGGGACCGGAAAACGGGCCGAAGTTGAGGCTTGAGGGGTAGTTTGGGCAAACATCGAACACCGAACGCTGAACGCTGAACTTGCTGGCGGGATGCCGGTGCTCCAAGGAAATAGCGGCATCCCCTGCCTTTTGATATGCCTTGACGGACCTTGCGGGGCGAAGAGGTGAAAAAAAATCGACTCCAAAAGTCTCCAAAAGTCTCCAAAAGTCTCCAAAAAGAAGGGGAATTTTGAGGACGAGGACGAGGAGGGGAACGAGGAGGAGTTGGGGCACCCCCTTTTATCCAGCGTGATTTGGCGTGATTCACCGTGATTTGGCGTGACCCCGAAAACCGGAGAGGCTCCAGCGCCCCTTCAGGGCGCGGTGATTTGCAGCGATTGTTCCGGGGGCTACGACCGCTATCGCGGTCTTGCCGCCCGACTAATCTTCGCCAGCCCTCCGAGCTGAATTTTCCGCGCTCCTTTGCCATCACGGGCAAGAATCGCATTTTTGATTCGCGAAGAAAAACTTACGGTAAGTATTTCGGTGGAAGTGTTTGGGCGGGAAGGAACTCGGCGCAAAAAAATCCGAAAAAAGGGTCGAAAATGACACTTTTTTGCCCGCAGAAAACGCAGAAAACACGGAGAGGGAGGGGAGAAAAGAGCCGTAAATATTGGGGTTGTTGTGATTTCCAGGACGAGGAGGGGAACGAGAAAAGCGAAACGGTTTCGTTTTTCTCCCAGTTGTGGGCTTGACAGATTCCTGTCATTTGCTACATTTCTGTCGTGACAGAAATTGCAGAAACAATGAAGCAGCTTTCGCCCACCGAGCAGAAATTCATCCTGCACTGGGGCGAGATGGGCACGCGCTGGGGCATCAACCGGACTGTGGCGCAAATCCATGCCCTGCTCTATCTGTCGCCCCGCCCGCTGCACGCCGAGGAAATCGCCTCGACGCTCGGTGTGGCCCGCTCGAACGTCAGCACCAGCCTCAAGGAACTGCAGGGCTGGGGCATCGTCAAACGCGTCCACGTCCTTGGCGATCAACGCGACCATTTCGAATCCATGAAGGACGTGTGGGAAATGTTTCGCGTCGTGCTCGATGAACGCAAGAAACGCGAAATCGATCCGACGCTCGCCATGCTCCGCGAATGCATCGCCGAAGCTGAAAAAGACAAACACACCGACGAGCATACGCAGTCGCGCCTGCGTGACCTGGCCGATTTTTTTGAAACGACGACGGCATGGTACGGGCAAGTCCGCCAA
>Ga0335085_10010003_pt1 | contig 14234 bp, 10 predicted proteins | sample Lox_Sample_45_FD_206712 | JGI IMG/M metagenome (GOLD analysis project Ga0335085, IMG submission 206712) | Soil microbial communities from Loxahatchee National Wildlife Refuge, Florida, United States - Lox_Sample_4.5 | ecosystem: Environmental > Terrestrial > Soil > Wetlands | place: USA...
CAGACTTCCGTCCACTTGGGCGTCAGATCGCCGTTCAGCGCTTCGCGGAATTCATTGGCGGCGGGCTGCCAGTTCTGCTGGAGGAAGAAAAGCTCGCCGACCCGGTAATGCGCCAGCGAACTGTTGCGCGTCACATCCAGCGCTTTCTGATATTCCTTGAGCGCTTCGGAATAATCGCCAACCTCGGCGAACTGCTCGCCGCGCTTGATGGCCACAGCGACACGCGTCGGATCGTCCCAGTGCAAAACTTTGTGATCCGGATCGAGCGAAACGCTCTTGGGCTTGCCGAAGGTTTCGATGGCGAACTCCGAGGAGGTTCCCACCACTTCCACTTGCTTGGTTTCGGGATTTCCTTCGGTTTGCACCTGCATCTCCACCGGCATGCGGAACAGATCCAGGTCCTGCGAAACCTTGCCCATCACGCGAAAGCCCTTCTGTGTCCGGAAGACGGTGTATTGCATCTTGAACTCCGGCGCTCCGCTCGATTCGATCCATTCCGTGAAGAACCAGCCCAGTTCCTGGCCGTAGATCTCCTCGGTGAGTTTGCGGAAATCGTCGGTGTTCATCGACTTGAAGGCGAAACGGTCGGGAATCGCCTTCAGCAGCTTCATGAAATCGTCGTCGCCGATCACGCCGCGCAGCATGTTCAACACGGCGGCGCCCTTGCCGGCCGTCGCCGCCCAGTATTCGGGCGAATAATCCTCCAGCCGCGCCGATTGGATCAGCGCAGGCTGATCGACGGTCAGAGCCTCGATGTAGGTGGCCTGGATCTGCGTGTTCATCGCCCCGTTGCCTTCGGCCTGTCCGGCATAGAGAAATTCGGCGTAGCGCGCCAGGCCGTTTTCGATCCACATATGATTGCGGGTGGTCGGAGAGACCAGCGCGCCCCACCACTGCCGCGCCACCTGATTGGCGACCAGTTGCTGATTCACCTGCTTGCCGAAACCTTTCGGCGAGAAAAACAGCAGGCCGGGCGCCGAATAGCCGTTGGGCGTGCCGTCTTCGGTCTCGATCACCGTCAGATCCTTCTTGTACGGGGGTCCGTAGATGCTGCTGAAATAAGCCATCGCCTTGGCGATCTCCTCGCCATACGGCGCGGCCATGTCGGTCGAGGCGCGAAGGTAGAAGTTGGTGGTGATTCCGTTGGCGCTGATCGGTTTGGGATCGCCCTTCACCACGGCGAAATCGCCGGGGAAGGAGGCCTGATCGAACTTGAATCTCGTGGCGCTCATTCCAGCGGGCGCCTGCTCATTCGAATCAAGGCCGGCCGCCACCACCCGGTAACCTTGCGGAACCGTGATCTTCATGTCGGAGCTGAAGCGGTCCACCGTGTAGTCATTCACCGGGAACCAGCGCGCCGGGTACATGAAATAGGCGAAGTCGGGATGAATCGCCGCGAATTTGATGCCGAATACGGGCGACTCTTCGTTCCCGGTGAGCTTGCCGTCGTAGATAAACGTCAGCGCCGAAGGTTTGCCCTTCTGAAGCATCTGCGGCAGGTTGAGCTGAACGCTCATATCCTGCTGCGTGCGCGAGGCGGGGATCTGCCGCCCATCTTCATCGAGGACTTTCGAAAGACTGAGGGCGTTGTTCAACTCGAACGTTACCGACTGCGTATCGTCCAGCGGCGTGAAGTGCACCACCGCCGTCGCATTGATGGTCTGGGCGGCCGGATCGATCTGGGCATCGATGGCATAGCTTTGAACATCAATACGCGAGCGCTGCGTCTGCGCCGAAGCGCTTGCGGCGACCGCGATCGCCAGCGCGAATCTAAACAGAGTGAACGGTTTCTTTACGGTCACTGAACACCTTCTCAATCCATCCGGCCGCGGTTTCGATGGGATCGCGATCGCTCCACAGCTTTCCGGCGACCTCGGCCAGATCAGCGCGCATCCGCCGCAACGCGGCTTCATCTCCAAGCAGCGCCAGGGCCTCTTCGGCGATCCGCGGACCCGTCATCTCCTCCTGGATCAGCTCCGGCACGATTCGCCGCTGGGCGACCAGGTTCACCATCGACAGGAACGGCGCGCGTACCATCCACCGTCCCAGTAACCAACTTAACGCGTTTACGCGATAAAAAGTCACCATGGGAATACCCAGCAGCGCCGCTTCGATGGTAACGGTACCGCTGGCGGCCAGGGCAAGTTCCGAGCAGGCAAGGGCATCCCAGGTTGATCCTACGATTACTTGGATGGATGAGGTCCGGATGCGTTCCCAAAAAATAGCCTTGTCCGGATCAAAGCCGGGTGGCAGGGCCAAAACAAAGGAAACCTCGCGTTTCTGCGAGATGCGATGAACCGCGTCGAACAGAGCCGGCATGTGGCGCTCCGCTTCGCCGTGGCGGCTACCGGGAAGCAAGACGATCATCGGGCGGTCGGATTTCAGGTCGAATTTGCGGCAAAATTCGTCCCGGCTCATCGACGGCCGGACGATTCGCGCCAGCGGATGACCTATGTAGGTCGTGGGAACGCCGTGTTTCTCAAAGAAGGCCGCCTCGAAGGGGAAGATCGCGAGAAGGCGATCGATGTTGGCGCGCATCGTCCTGACGCGGCCCCCGCGCCATGCCCAGGCCTGCGGAGCGATCAGATAAACGATCGGAATGCCCTGGCGTTTCAGCCGTTTGGCGAGCCGGAGATGGAAGTCCGGAGAATCGGTGAGGATGGCGATGTCGGGCCTTTCGGCGGCCGTCGCGCGCACCAGCTTGCGAAATTCCCGCCAGATCCGGGGGATATGGGCCACAACTTCGAGGAGGCCGACCACCGCCAGCGATTTCGCATGGACAACCGGCCGCACACCAGCGGCTTGCATGCGAGGTCCGGCGCATCCGAAGAATTCGGCATCCGGATGACGCGCCCGCAAGGCGTCCACGACACGGGAGGCGTAGAGATCGCCCGAGGCTTCGCCGGCCGAGATGAAGACGCGCATTCAAGAACAAGTTTAGCCGAGGCATTTGGTAGAATCCGGAACGACGTTTTTTTCAGATCCTGGGTGAACCCGATGACGTCGAGACGTTTGCGGCGGGATCGTCCATTCGGGAGTTGCCGCGGCTTCGTAGAGTCTACGGCAAAGCTCGATGGCGCAAACGCAAAGGCTTAGCGAATCGACATCCGACGCGCCCTGCGTCTGGCGTCCTGAGCGCGGCCCGCTACCGGTTATTCGCCGCCGCCGTCGACGTGGTCGAATGTCCGCCGTTCTTCAAATACTTGTCGTACCAGGCGAGATAGCGTTCGTAGCGATCCCGCACGAAGCTCGGCCGGGCGATGCCATGGTGTTCGCCGGGATAGATGATCAGTTCGGTATCGATCCCCAGGCTGCGCAGGGCCTGGTACATCTGCTGGCCGCCCTGCACGGGAACGTTGAAGTCCTGATCGCCGCCGAAAAAGATGGTCGGTGTCTTGATGCGATCGGCGTGCAGGAACGGATAAGAAATCTTCACGTAGGTGTCCCAGGCCTTGGGATTCCAGGGCGGACCGATCTCGTAATCGTACTGGATGATGTACTGATCGGTGCCGTAGAACGATACCGTGAACGCGGTTCCTGCGCCGCTGGTGGCGGCCTTAAAACGCGGATCGGAAGCGATCATGTAATCGGTCAGGATGCCGCCGTAGCTCCAGCCTCCCACGCCGAGACGATCGGGATCGGCCACACCTTTGGCGATCACGCCATTGACGCCGGCTTCCAGATCCTCCACTTCATAGTGCCCCCAGTCGGCCGCAATGGCTTTCTGATATTTCGATCCGCGCCCGTCGCTGCCGCGATAATTCATGCGCAGCACCGCGTAGCCGTGCGCGGCGAACCATTGCGCTTCGAAACTGAAAGTGTGGCCGTCCTGACCCTTCGGACCGCCGTGAATGCGCAGCAGCAGCGGAACCTTGGTGCCCGGCTGATAGCCCACCGGATAGGTAAGCAATCCGTTGACGATGGTTCCGTCCTTGGCCTTGAAGCTGACCTCTTCCGTCTTGCCGAGCTCGATTTGCGACATCACTTCGTCGTTGGCGTGGGAAAGCTGGCGAAGCCCTCCCTCCCGGGACATCGCGTAAACTTCGGTGTGCTTGTTGTCGCCGCCCGAAAGAACCACGGTGCAGGTTCCCGCATGCGACGGGGCGCTGACAACAACCGGCTTCGCCATCATCGGCTCGGCCGATCCACCGCGCAGCGGAATCACGACCGGGTAAACGGAACGGTCATCGGTGACCAGCACACGAATGTGCTCGCCATCGGCGCTCCATTGCGGCGAAGAGACGCCACGATCGAGTTCTAAAGCAGCTTTGACCAGTGCCGGCGCGGCCGATCCGTCGGAGGGAACCACGGCCAGATGCTCCTGGCTATAGGCGCCCCACTTTCTTTCCTCACCCTGAAGAAAGGCGATCCATTTTCCATCGGGGCTCCACGCCGCCCGCCCGCCCCGGCCGCCGCTGCCGCGCTCGCCCGACGGGGTGATCTGTTTTTCGGTCGCGCCGGGTCGAGCTTCGGCGATATAAATCTGGCCACCCGGCTGGCGATCGGAATCGGGGACATGATCGCTGCCGAAGGCGATCCACTTGCCGTCCGGCGACCAGCTCGGCGACCCTTCATCCCACTTGTTTTGGGTGGTCAGCCGCTCGGCTTTCTTGCTAGCGATATCGAAAAGATAAATAAAGCTGTGGCGCCCGGAGAGAAGGTAGCCCTGGCCGTCCTGCTTGTATTTGTAGCGATCGATGACGATCGGTTTCGGCGCAGGGCTGACTCCTCGTCCGCCGCGGCCGCTGGCGACCAGCGGTGCGGGTCCCTCCTCCGCGTCGGGATCGGGATCGCCGACCACCAGCGCCATGCGCGTCGAATCGGGCGACCATTCGAAGCCTTGCAGGCGTCCCTTCAGCGCGGTGAGCTGAAAAGCCTCTCCGCCAGCGGTGGGCAGCAGCCACACTTGGTTGCCGCGCGCCGGTCCCGGGCGCGATGAGGTGAAGGCGAGATATTTTCCGTCGGGGCTCCAGCGCGGCGAAGATTCGCTCTGATCGCTGTTGGTGATCTGCCGGTCGTCCGATCCATCAAATCCGATCATCCAGATATGCGAGTTGCCGGGCCGATCGTTCTTGGCGTCGATCTGCGAAACCACGTAGGCCACCGATTTCCCGTCGGGCGAACACTGCGGATCGCGAACGTCTTTGAACCGGGCCAGATCGTCGAGCTGGATGGTGCGCCGCGACTGCGGAAACAGGGCAGCGGCGGAAATCAGCGTAAGAAGCAGCATCCGAGGCAGCATGGGAATAGTCTACACCGGACCGATTGGCGAGGACCGCGCACTCAACGCCGCACGATGTGGGAAAATCCGAAGTTGCCGGCCAGGACCGAAGGAGCCACCATCGCATGAAAGCCGCGGTATTACACGAAATTGGCAAGCCACTCACCATCGAGGAGGTGCCGACGCCGTCACCGGGTCCCGGGCAGGTGCTGATACGCGTGGAAGCCTCCGGAGTCTGTCACTCCGACCTTCATCTGGCCGACGGGGATTGGGATCTGCTGCGCCCCATTACCAAGACGCCGCTGATCCTGGGCCACGAAGTCGCCGGACGCGTCGCCGAATTGGGCGAAGGCGTGACCGGATTGAAGGTGGGTGATCGCGTAGGCGTGCCGTGGATCCACTGGACCTGCGGCGAATGCGAATTCTGCAAAGAAGGCCGCGAGACGTTATGCCTGAAACAGAAGGTCACCGGATGCATGGTGGATGGCGGATTCGCCGAGTACCTGCTGGCGCCGGCCACCCACGCCGCGCCGCTGCCGGACTGCCTCACCTCGGCTGAAGCTGCGCCGCTGCTGTGCGCGGGCCTGACGGTTTATAAGGCGCTGAAGGCATCCGGGATTCAGCGCGGCCAGCGGCTGGCGGTGTTCGGCGCGGGCGGATTGGGGCACCTGGCGATCCAGATTGCCCGCGCCATGGGCGTGCAGGTCGGCGCGGTGGATGTGGCCGACGACAAGCTCGAGTTCGCCAAGTCGCAGGGAGCGGAGTGGACCGCCAACTCCACGGCGGAGCCGGTGCACAAGAAGTGCCGCTCCATGGGCGGCATGCACGTGGCCATGGTGACGGCGGCGCATCCCTCGGCCTACGAAACAGCGCTGCGCTGCCTGCGGCGCGGCGGCACGGTGGCGGTGGTGGGGATGGCGAATGCGCCCTTCAAGGCGTCGGCGGCTTCGCTGATTTCGGGCGAGACCAGAATTATCGCCTCTGCCGTGGGCACTCGCGACGATCTGCGAGAACTGTTCGCGATGGTCGAAAAATATCCGATTCGCTGCCGCATCGAAACACGTCCGCTCGATCAGGTGCTTCAGGTCTTCGACCAATTGAGGCGCGGAGAAGTGCTGGGACGCTTGGTGCTGGTCCCGTGAACTCAGTGCCCGGCGAGGATATCCTCGAAAAACTTCACTGCGCGTGGATCTTTTGACTGGCCGAGCCAGAACATCGCCTGCTTCTTCACCGCCGCGTTGGAATTGGTTCGCGCGACTTCGATCAGCAGCGGCACGCCGTCACCGTCGCGCATTTGCGTCAGCGCGAACACGGCGCGTTTCTTCACCTCGGTATCCGGGTCCTGTGCGATGGCGCGGCGGATGGCCTCTTCTGAGATCTGCTTGGCCGCTTTCTGGGCCAATTCGACCAGCGCCTGGCCGCGAACGCGCGCGCTCCGGTCCTCCCGCGCGATGCGGACCACGGCGGGAATCGCCTCGGGCTCCTGGTTCTGGCTGAGCGCGAAGACGGCGCGCTCGCGGACGCCGTCGCTCGGATCGTCGCGCAGGATCCGCAGCAGGGACTCATAACCGTGACGGCCGCGCGCTACGCCCAGCCAGAAGGCGGCTTGCCGGCGAGTCTCCTCCGGCTGCGTGGGAGCGGAGAGCCGGTCGAGCACCGCGTCCGCCGACAGGTCGCGATCGAGCGCAATGCCCGTAAGCGCATTGTTGACCATTCTGCGTTCACTGGACGAGGCAAAGGATTCGAGAAGCGCGACGCTCTGCGCCCGAACGACTCCCGTCAGCCAATAGAACGGCAGCCCGCCCGCGTCGATCGAGCAATCGATCGAAAAAGTTCGAATCTTACCCACCTGGCGATTCTCCACGCGGAAGAACACGTAATATTCGGTGGCGCCTTCCAAGTGCGCCGTGCCGGGCGGCGCCAGCGCGTCGCGATCGCCCGATTCGAGCCACGCCTGGCACGATCCGTCGCGCCCGGAACCGGCCGCCTGCGGCTGCGCATAGCCGATCCAGGCGGGCCCGGTCTGCGCGCCAACGATCGCGCGAAATGTCGCCTCGAGCGATCCGGAAACAGCGCGCGTTTCGAAGTGCGCGTCCTGAACATGCGGCTGCGCGAACAGTGCCGGAGCCAGCAGGAGCAGCGCCGCGCGCTTCATTTGCTGATCAGCTCCATGAGATAGTCGGTCGCCTCCTTGCAGTTCCGCATCTGTCCCAGCCGGCGGACGCCTTCGGCCTTCAGGCCGGGATCTTTCTCCTCGCGAACGGCGGCGACCAGTGGTTTGCAGGCGCCTGTTTGCGCCAGCGCGGCCACCAGCTGCATCTTCACGCCTTTATCCGTCTCGGCGGAGTACAGCGCCGCCAGCGCATCGGCCGACTTGGGATCGCGAATCATGCCGAGCCGCTGAATGGCGCCGCCGCGCAGGGTCGCGTCTTTTTCGTTACGGGCGATCTCGATCAGCTTGTCCGTATCGCGGCTGAGCCAGATGGCTTCGATGATGGTCGCTTTCAGGTCCGGATTGGTTTCGCTCGAATAGAGCTGCGCCAGTTCGGCTGAAGCGTGCACCATACCCAGGTCGCGAATGGCTTCGCGGCGCAGATCGACATTGCTTTCGGATTTGGCCACGGCCGCCAGGTGCGCCGCATCGCGGCCGATCATCATGGCGCGAAGTACCGCGCGGCGGACGGTCGGATCGTTGTTGGCGGAGTAAATATCGGAGAGCGCCTGCCGGCTGTCGTTGGTGCGGAACGCGCCCAGATAAGTCACCGCCCGGGCTTGCAGGTCGGGATTGGAGCCGCTCTTGGCGTACTGCTCGACGATATCCCTCGCCTTGTCGCTGCGGATCTGGGCCAGCACGAAGAGCGCGCGCGCCTTGAGCCCGAGATTGTTCTTGGGATCGTTCAGAACTTTTTCGAGGAGCGGGAGGGCGCGATCCGCATCGGAGTTGATCAGCGCGTTGATCGCCAGAAGCTTCAAATCCTCATTTGACTGGCTTTCGGGTGACGCCCCGGCGCCGGAGGCCTGCTGGATCTCCACCTGTAGCGCCTTGGCATCGTTGATCCAGCGGCTCTGCGGGAATTGTTTGGGGATCTCCGCCAGCGCCGCCAGAGCATCGTCGCGCTTGCCAAGCTTGTTCAGCGCATACGCTTTCCAGTAATAAGCGCCGTCGGCTCGAGGCGATTTGCTGTCGATCACCCGGTCGAAACGGTCGACGGCGCGGTCATAGCGCCGGTCGTCGATGGCCGAGGTGCCTTGGCGGTAAAGTTCGGAATTGCGATCGTCGGTCTCGCGGACGCGATCGAGTCTTTCGCGGATCCGCTCCTGCGCTTCACGCGCGCGGTCGGCGGCCTCGCGGGCGCGATCGGCGGCCTCGCGGACCCGATCGTCCTGCGGCGCGAACGCCATAATCCCGTTCAGTTGGAATTGCAGGCTCCCCAGGTCGAGCTGATCGACTTGGCTCTGCGCCTGCTCGATCGCGCGCTCGATCGCGGCCTGATCCGGAATTTGCGCCGCGAGCGGCAAGATCGGCAACAGGGCCGCCGGCCAGAACAGGAATCTCTTCATCGTTTTCATCTCCTCATAGACTCGGCGCGTTCTGCGGCGCCGCCTCCTTCTGCTCCACCTGATCGCCGAACAGCTTCACCTTCACCAGAATTCCGCGATCCTCAATCTCTTTCCGCAATGCCTCTAACTGTTTTCCTGAAACCGACGACGGGCTGTGCGCGATCTCCAGCAGAACGCGCTCCAGATCATCGAGCAGTGAGGTGGTGGCGACATCTCCCGCGCTGGCTGCGGTCGCCCGATAAAGGCGGTTCGATTCGATCAGATCCTCGGCCGCGCGCTGCTCGTAGGAGATGTCCAGCGCGCCGCTTTTCGGCGCCCCGGCGTTGGCCAGTTCCAGCAGCACCATCTGGCTGCGCTCCAGATGATCGCCGACCGCGACCAGCAGTACACGTTCGCGAACCTGCGGATCGGCCGCGGCGCGCGCATCGCGCCTCTGCCAGCGATGTCCGGCGAAAAAGGCGCCCGCCACCAGCGCCGCCATCGTAGCCGCCGCCAGCAGCGGCTTCCAGGCGAACCATGCGCGCGAGCGGCCGCGCGCTACCTTGCCTTCAAGAGCCCGCCAGACCTGCGCTTCGTATTCGGCCGGGCGCTCCGGCACCGGAAAGCTGTCCACCGAATTCAGCACGCGCTGCAAAGCCTGATACGAGCCGCGGCAGGACTCGCACCGGCCCAAATGATCCTCGACGCCGTCCGGTCCCGCTTCGCCGTAGTAGTACAGAACGAGTTGTTCTTCGCTCAGATGATTCATTGCGTCACCAGTGGTTCCAGGGCGCGGCGCAGCTTCTGCACCGCGCGAAAAATGCTATGCTTGGCGGCGTTTTGCGAAAGGCCCAGCGCGCCGCTGATCTCCTCGATCGATTGCCCCTCGAAATGCCGCAGCACGAAGGCGGTCCGCTCCTGCCGCGAAAGTTCGTCCAGTGTCCGCGCCACCTGCTCCTGCACCCGGCCGCTGAACACCAGGCGATCCGGCGCCGGATCGCGCGAAGGGATGGTGTGCACCATCTCCGGCGCGTCTTCCTCCGGCCGTGCGTCGCCCAGCGATACCTCGCCGTGCCGCTTGCGCCGCCGCACCAGGTCAAGCGAATAGTTGGCCGCGATCCGGTACAGCCAGGTGGCGAAGCTGGAGCGCGCTTCATAGCGCTGAAGCTGCTTGTAGGCGCGCAGAAACGTTTCCTGCACCACGTCCTCGGAATCCTGTTCGTTGCCGGTCATACGATAGGCCAGTCGGAAGACACTGCGGCTGTGCCGGTCCACCAGCAGCCGGTAGGCATCGCCGTCGCCGGCCTTGGCCCGGGCGACCGCCAGGCTGTCGCTATCTTCCATTCATCCTTTAGACTGCAACGGATGCCGGCGGTTAGTCGATCCCGTACAATCGAAGTGCGTGCCCAGGCCCCGGCCCTCGGAGTGGTTGCTTCTCGGCTATTTCACCTATGTCGCGATCGCCGGCGCGTTTTTCGGCATCGGCTGGAAACCATGGGTGTTGCTGGCGGTCGTGGGGTCGATCGTACTGCTCCTGAGCCGGCGGAAATCGGCGCTGCGCGATTTCGCCCCGGCCGCCTTCGTCCTCACCGCGTATCGCGAAATGGATTGGTTCACGCCGGCCACGCGGAGTGACCATTTGGAGCAAGCCTGGATCCTGTGGGACCGCCAGCTTCTGGACACCTATCATCTGCGAGCGGCCATCGAATCGGCAGGATTTCTTTTCCCCGGCTACTTTGAGCTTTGTTATCTACTGGTTTATACCGTGGTTTTCGTGTCCGTGGCGCTGCTGTTCGCCACCCACCACCGCGACTGCGTCGATCGTTTCTGGCTGGCCTATCTGGCGGGAACGCTCGGAGCTTACGCCCTGTTCCCGTATTTTCCTTCGGAGCCGCCGCGAACCCTGTTCGCCGGCGCCGATCTGCCGCACGTGGTCACCGCGATCAGGCGGTTGAATCTGTGGCTGGTCGGCGGTTATGGAATCCATTCGAGCGTCTTCCCCAGCGCTCATGTCTCCTCCGCGTTTTCCGCCGCCTGGGGGTTGATGGAAACGATTCCGGAGCGTCCCTGGATCGGCCGCGCCATGGCGATTTATGCGGTTTCGGTCGCGATTGCCACGGTCTACGGCCGCTATCATTATGCGACCGACGCGCTCGCCGGATTCGCGATCAGTTTCCTGGCGCTCGCCGTCATCTGGCTGGAGCGGAAATATCTCCCCCGGTAACTACATCATCGCTGCCGGCGGCGCAGGATCCTCCGGACGGCCCGCCTTCGAGAGCGGCAGGAAAATCAGCACCAGGCCAAGAATCACTAGTACTGCGAATCCCAGGGCGTAGGATGGGTTCTTCACGAATTGCCACACGGCGATGTCCTTGAACTTGAAGTAGGCGAACAGCAGCCCCGTCAGCGCCTCCCCCGCGATCAGCCCGCTTGCCATCAGGATGCCGACATTTTCAACGCGAGTTCGCTGCGCGTCATTGTTGCCGGCGCGCCGGCTGAGCGTATCCGTGGTCCAGCGGAGCAGGCCGCCGACGAAAATCGCCGCCGTGGTCTGAAACGGCAGATACATGCCGATGGCCACCAGCATCGGACTCTTCACTTTGATCATGATCAGCATCACGCCGAACAGCGCGCCGCAGACCACCAGGGGCCACGCCATCTCGCCGCCGACGATGCCTTGCGCCAGGGCGGCCATCAATCCGGCCTGGGGCGCCGCCAGATGCGGATCGCCGAAGCCGCTGCCGCCGCTCTTCAGATTCCCCTGCTGCAAGATGTACAGCGGAAAATACATGACCAGGCTCGCCACCACCACCGCGATCAGCTCCACGATCTGGATCGCGCGGGGCGTGCCGCCCAGAATGTAGCCGGCCTTGAAATCCTGCATCAGCTCGCCCGCCACCGCCGACGATACGCAAACCACCGCCGCGACGCCCAGCACCACGGCGACGCCTCCTGGTCCGGAGACGCCCAGGCCGACCAACAGCAGCGCGGCGATGATCAGAGTCGAAAGCGTCAGGCCCGATACCGGGTTGTTCGACGATCCGATGACGCCGACCAAATTGCCGGACACGGTGGCGAAGAAAAAGCCCACCACCAGCATCACCACGGCGGAAACCACGGCGGCGAGCACCAGGCCGGAGATGTAGAAATACAGCGCGATCATCGCCAGGAAAACAAAAAAAATCAGCGACAGTACCACCTTCGAGCTCATATACCGCTCGGTCCGCGCCATCGATTCCATGGGCGGGGCGCCGTGGCGGACTTCGCTGATCGCACGTCCCAGGCTGGACGTGAGATTCCCCCCCATTCTGAACAGCGTGTACGCCGCGCCGACCATCATTCCCCCCACCGCAATCGGCCTTACGATGTACTTCCACACGGCACCCGCCATATCGACCCATCCTCCGGTGCCCGAACCGGGAGGCAGAAAAGATTGCAGATTCGGTCCGAGAAAATACATCATCAGCGGAACCAGCACACCCCAGGCGAGGATGCTGCCCGAAAAATTGAGCGCCGAAAGCTCCGGCCCGATCACGTATCCGACGCCGACCAGAGCCGGGCTGACGGTGGGGGCGGCGACGGTGGAAATCGCGCCCGTCTGCAAGACGTTTCGGCTGCCGGGCGTTCCCAGCCGCAGAATGCTCTTTCCGATCTGGCCGACGCGCACGACGAAGTCTTTATCGACGGCGTAAAGCGACAGCTCGCCCAGCGCCTGGATCAGCGTCCCGAACCCGATGCTCCAGAACAGATATTTGGCCGCGTCGGCGCCGCGCTGGCCGGCCTTATGAATCTCCGACGCCGCCACCGATTCGGGGAAGGGAAGCGTGGGATCCTCCACCAGCGCGCGCCGGACCAGGGAAACGAACAGCACTCCGAGCAAGCTTCCGGTCACCGTGAGCGCGGTGGTCCGCCAATAGGCGTGCGCCGGGTCGAACGAGGTCCACGATCCGGACATCAGAAACGCGGGAACCGTGAAGATGACGCCCGCCGCCACCGACTCGCCGATCGATCCCGCGGTTCGCGCGATGTTTTCTTCGAGCACCGTGCCTTTAAAGCCGCGCAGTACCGCCATGCCAATCACCGCCGCCGGATAGGTGGCGGCGATGGTCTGTCCCGCGTGCAGACCGAGATAAGCGTTGGCCGCTCCCAGCACCACGGTCATCACCAGTCCGATCAGGACCGCGCGGAGCGTCAGCTCCTTCATCTGCATGTGCTCGGGAACGAAGGGTCGATGTTTCATAAACGGACGATGATATCAGTTCGATAAAATGAAAGCTCCCGATGAGCGCACAACCTGACGTCGTGATCCTGGAAGACCCGCGTCTGCGCGCGGGGATGCGCACGCTGGCCGCTTACTGCGTCGCGCACCTGATCATCGATCTCTATTCGAGCGCGGCGGGAGCCTTCGCTCCTTTGCTGGTCGATCGCCTGCACTTCAGCATCGCCCAGGCCGGCCTGCTGGGCGGCATCATGGTCTTCGCCGGTTCGTTTCTTCAGCCGGCTTACGGCTATCTTTCCGATCGCTTTCACTCCAGGCTGTTTTCCGTGCTGGCGCCGGCCGTCGCCGCGATCTTTATCGGGTCGCTGGGTTTGGCCTGGAATTTCGCCAGCGCCGCCGGACTGATTTTCCTGGGAGGGATGGGAATCGCCTCGTTTCACCCCCAGGCGACGGCGCGCGCCACCTTGGGGATCGAAAAGAATCGGGCGCGATGGCTGGCGGTGTTCATCAGCGCCGGATCGGTCGGGCTGGCCATCGGGCCGACTTACTTCACTTCTCTGGTTCAATGGCTGAGCATGAGGCGCAGTTACGTCGCCGCACTTCCCGGCGCGTTGATGACCCTCTTCCTTCTCTTTGCCATACGGGAGCCCGAACGAGAGCCGTCGCGTAAAAGATTCGATTTTTCGGCGCTTCGTCCGGTGCGCAAGCCGTTGCTCATCTTGTGCGTTCTGGTGATGCTGCGCAGCGGCATACAGATTACCTTTGGCCAGCTCCTGCCGCTATTCCTGCATCGCGAGCGCGGATTTACGCTGCTCGCCGCCAGCGGCGCGCTGTCCGCGTTCCAGATCTGCGGCGCCATCGGCGGATACCTCGGCGGACACACGGCCGACCGCTTCGGCGGTAAACGCGTCATTCAATGGTCGATGCTGGGATCGGTGCCGCTACTGGCGCTGTTCTTTTTCTCGCACGGAGCCGCCTCCATGATCGGTTTGACGCTGGGCGGGCTGGTGCTGCTGTTTACGGTTCCGGTGAATGTCGTTATGGCGCAGGAGCTGGCGCCGCGTCACGCGGGAACCGTCAGCGCGCTGATGATGGGATTCGCCTGGGGCCTGGCCGGTTTGATCTTTATTCCGGTGATCGGCTGGCTCTCCGATCGGCTCACCATGCAGACCACCATGAGCGCGCTGATCGTTTTTCCGTTGATCGGTTTCTTTCTCACTCTGAAGCTTCCGGATGCCGCCAAATAAAGCCGTC
>Ga0335085_10010004_pt1 | contig 14233 bp, 13 predicted proteins | sample Lox_Sample_45_FD_206712 | JGI IMG/M metagenome (GOLD analysis project Ga0335085, IMG submission 206712) | Soil microbial communities from Loxahatchee National Wildlife Refuge, Florida, United States - Lox_Sample_4.5 | ecosystem: Environmental > Terrestrial > Soil > Wetlands | place: USA...
ACTACATCTACGCGCAGAACGGCAACGCAGTCGGCTTCATACGTGGGCGCTATGTCCACGCGATGAACGGCCGAGCGGTCGGCCAACTCAACGGGACGCACGTTTACAAGCTGAGCGGCGCTTACGTCGGCGAGCTCGACGACAACATGATCGTCGACAAGCGGATGGGCAACCTGGGAAACATCGGCAACCCAGGGAATCCGGGTAATCCCGGCAGCCCGGGCAACCCTGGAAACCGCGGCAACCGCGGGTACAGGGGCTACCGCGACGTATCGGTAGAGCTGTTCGCGTAGTGCCGGCGGGTCGTAGCCATCGCTCGCGTTGCGTCATCTACACGCGCGGCGTCGAGGGTCGACGGTCTTGCTCGCTCGGAGCGTCCGCCTAAGCGGCGCTGAATGCGACGGGCTACTGGAAGGTCGCTGGTTCGATCCCGGCCCATCTTCCCGCGTCGCCCGCTTCGCTGGGCTGGCGCGCGCTCCGCGTGCGGCGTCCAAGCGCTCCGCTTTTCGCTCGCTCGGGCAGCGAGCCGGCTGTGCCGGCTCGCGCCGTTCTGACGGCGGGCCTGAATGGGCCGCGCCCGCACAGGTCGGTCGGGGCGACGGGTTGCTCAGCCAACACGCAGCGGCGGAGCGCGGAGCAGACGCTGGTTTGCGCAACGCCAAGTTCCCTCCACCTTCCCGCTTCGCCCGCTTCGCGCTAGCAGGCGCGCTGCGCGCGCGTGCTACACGCTGTGCTTTCCGCTCGCTCGCGCGCGCGCCGGCGGACGCCGGCTCGCAGTTCGGAAGCGTGACGGCACGAGCCGCCGTGCAGGTCGGGCGCGGCGGCGGAACAGCCACGTCCCGGGGTTTGACCCCGGGTGTATATGGACCAGTTCGTGTTCCGATTCAACCGGCGCCAGTCCACTCGACCGGCCCGGCGCCGTGCGGCCGCTCCTCTATTGCTCCGGCACGGCGCGGAACACGACGATGTGGCTGAAACGCGTGCCGTCGATCTGGTACGCGTAGCAGCCCGGAGCACTCAGGCGCGTGTACGACGGCACATAGCGCGTCCCCACTGGTGGCGTAATGCCGGCCGGAACCGCGGTGCTGTACGTGATCCGAAGCTGGGCCGAAGGGATGTCTCCGTTCTCAAATCGCACGAGCCCGATGCCGTCGAGCCGTCCGCCGCGGATGAGAACTGGACCGCCGTACGACGGGAGAACGAACCAAAGCACTTTCTGCCCGCCCCATGATTGGCTGCCGAAGTTCGCCGGCGGAGCGAACTGCAACACACCCGTTCCGATCGGGTAGACAGGACCTGCGCCGAGGCCTTGACCGACGCCGTAGCGAGAGGCGAACGGGATCCTGGTATCGACCGGCGACACAGGGCAGCTTGCGCCCGCGCCGAGCCGCGGCAGATGCAGAGGACGAAACAGCGCTCCCCACGGATTCGCCGCAGACGCCGGTACCGCCAAAGCGACAACTGCTGAAACCGTTCCGACAGCGAGCCTCATCGTCTTACCCAGGGATTATGCGGACAGCCCAAGGAACGGGAGCCACGATGGGCGGTCCTCTCGGCTGATGGTCGCCAGCCCGCAGCTGTCACTCGAGACTCAGCGGCTCGCCGGTTACAACCTGGTTTGCACAACGCCAAGTTCTGCCCATGAACTCCAGGATTGCGCTAACCGTGGTGGGAGCTAAACGACTTGTCGCAGTCAGCCGTCGCAGGCGACTGCGATCTCGAGGGCTCGACAGATCTGGCGCATCCGCTCGTCACTGAGTCGGCCCAGCCGTTCGACAAGCGTCGCGAGCGAAACGCTCTCGACGGAGTCGAGGTTCACCACCGACGTCCGCGGTACGGGATCGTCGCCCGGCTCCAGCAGTACCTCGCTCGGGATTCCGCGGATCGTCGTCGTGCACGGCCCGATCAGCGCGCGTCGAAGGCGGGGGATCGCGACGTCTCGCGACAACACGACCACCGGGCGGCGCCCGATCTCGGACAGTTCACACCACCAGACTTCTCCGCGCGCCGGGAGTGCGTTCACGACGAGCCGGCAGCCGCCCGAAACGAAGCGAGGTCGCCCCAGTCGTCGCTCGTCTCGGGCGGAAGACGGTCGTAGGCGGCGTAGGCCGCATCGATCTCCACCGCGCGACTGCGCGCGAGGAGGGCGCCGAGCGCTTCGTCGATGAGAGCGGAGTCGTTCACGCCGGACCGCGTCTGTCGCGCCGTGGCAAGCAGTTGCTCGTCGACGGTCGTACTGATCCTCACACGAGCCATACCATATTTATACCACAGATGTGGCATGTAGCGGCACGCACGTCACTCGACACGCAGCGCATCCGCGGTAATCGAGGCGCGGTTTGCGCAACGCCAAGGTTGCGTCCATGTTCCGCTTCGCCCGCTTCGCTTTCCGCTCGCTCGTGTGCGAGCCGGCGTTGCCGGCTCGCGTTCGGGGAGCGTGACGAAGTGAGCCGCGCCCGCGCATGTCGGGCGCGGCGACAAGAGCAGACACGTCCCGGGGTCTGACCCCGGATCCAGTGGGATCGGGAGCGCACAAGCGGGACCTTGAAGTCGGACGGGACGAACTCGGCCATGCATCGATCCTACGTTCCTGCCGGATCCGAGCAGCGGCGCCGCACTGCGAGCTGGGCAGCGATGCGTATTCGGTGGCTTGGCAGTCTGTACCGCGTGCGGGCGAGGCTGAGATGCGGCCGGAGCAGGCCGCCGAGAAGGGAGTCTTGAGATGACGCGGTACCTAATTTCGTTCCCCGGCGGCGCGATGGACCACATCCCCGCTGAGGAGCTCGCCGCCGTCGGAGTGGCTGCTCATGCGGTGGTCCCGGAGGCCATGGACGCAGGCGTGTGGGTGTTCGGCGGCGGCTTGGCCGAGGACGTCGCTCCCGTCATGGTTGCCGGTGACGGGACGATCACCGCCGGCACTTACCCTCAGACCAAGGAGTTCAACGGAGGGTTCGCGGTCCTCGACGTCCCCTCTCGGGAGGCAGCGTTGGAGTGGGCCGCGAGGATCGCGACCGCCTGCCGCTGTGCTCAAGAGATCCGCGAGTTCATGCCCGACCCGGCGGTGGGCAACTGAACGAAGCCCACGAGGCCGATTCGCGACCACGGCTCGAACAGAACCCATCGCCTGACCTCACAGTCCTCTCGCTCGATCACCGCTCCGCGACCTCCTCAAGGTCGAGCGGTCCCCCCTCGATGTGGTTTGTACAACGCCAAGTTGGGTCCATCTTCCGCTTCGCCCGCTTCGCTGGGCCAGCGCGCGCTTCGCGCGCGGTGGCCAAGCGCTCCGCTTTCCGCTCGCTCGTTTGCGAGGCGACGGACGCCGCCTCGCAGCTCGGAGGCGTGCCGCCGCGAGCCGCGCCCGCGCATGTCGGGCGCGGCGGCGAAAACAGCCACGTCCCGGGTCTGACCTCGAACGGGAGGGCGCCGTGCAGCATCTGCCCCAGTGTCCATGCGTTCTTGGCGAGGTCTGGCTCAGCGCCTCGCGCTTCGAGGTACGCGCGGATCGACGCGCCGCGGACCTTCCTCGTCGTTGGCTTCTGGCACTCCGGGCACTCGCCCACAAGATGGCCGCAGCGAAGGGGGAGCGGCTCAGAGGAAGATGAAACGGTCGTGAAGGAATGGGGTTCCCAGCGACTTGATGTACCAACATGTCCGGGGGTCTGACCCCGAAGCCGTTCGGGCTGTCACGCCGCGCGGTGCGCGAAGATGGGCTCGGTTCCGTGGAGCCCGAGACCTCGACGAACAGGCGCGGACACGGCGCAAATGAGCGGCGCTCGACGCTCGTGTCGGTGCTCGTGCCCGTGCGCGACGGCGAGGCGTACCTCGACGAGGCGCTGCGGTCGCTCGCCGGGCAGACGTACGAGGATCTCGAGGTCGTCGTCGTCGACGACGGCTCACGTGACGCATCCGCCGACATCGCGCGCGACTGGGCCCTGCGCGACACACGCTTCCGCGTCGCGCGGCAGCAGCCGCTCGGATTCGTCGCGGCGTCGCGGCGCGCGTGCGCCGAGGCGCGCGGGAGCTACCTCGCCGCCATGGGCGCCGACGACGTGGCGCGGCCGCACCGGCTCGAGACGCAGCTCGCGGTGCTGCAGGAGGAAAGGCTGGACGCCCGCGGCGGCGGGGTCGCGTACTTCCCGAACGCGACGGACGGGCTCCGCCGGTACGAGCGCTGGCTCAACTCGCTGACGACCGTCGAGGCGGCGGCGCGGGACCTCTTCGTCGAGTGTCCAATCGGTCACCCGACGCTCCTCGCACGCGCCGAGGCGGTCTCGTACCGCCCCGTCGACTGGCCGGAGGACTACGACCTCGTGCTGCGGCTGTGGGCCGCCGGCGGCCGCTTTCGCAACGTGGACGACGTCGTCCTCGACTGGCGCGATCATCCCGCGCGGCTCGCGCGAACGGACGAGCGCTACTCGCTGACGGCATTCGCGCGCTGCAAGGTCCACTACCTGCGCCTGCACGTGCTGCGCGGGCGGCCCGCCGTCGTCTGGGGCTCGGGGCCGGTCGGAAAGCTCCACGCGCGGGTGCTGCTCGACGCAGGCGTGGAGGTGGCCGCCTTCGTCGACGTCGACGAGCGCAAGATCGGGAAGCGGATCTACGGCATTCCTCTCGTCGCGCACGACGACGGCCCGCGCGACGGGTTCGTCCTCGGCGCCGTCGCGGGCGAGGAAGCGCGGGCGCGGCTGCGCGAGCTCGCGCGCGAACAGGGCCGCCGCGAGGGCGACGACTTCGTCGTCGTCGCCTAGCGGCTCAGTCCTTCCGGATCGGGTCCTTTCCATCCCAGCCGACGGTCGCCTCCCAGTAGCCGGTGTAGACGCGCTCCTGCGCGTCGGTGTGCTCGAGGAGCTCGATCATCCCTGGGAGGTCGCGCCTCGCGTCGAGGTACATGACGCGCGACGCCGTCGGAAGCGTGTCGAAGAACGCCTCCTCGTAGCCCATCGCCCGGTAGCGGGCGACGTCGGCGTCGAAGGTCTTCGTCATCACGCCCCAGTGGTGGAACCCGTAGTTCAGGCCCAGCTCGTTGAAGACGGACGGCGCGTCGTTGTGCTGCTCGATCAGCTCGACCATCGTGTGGCCGGCGAACGAGTGCGAGACGGTGAAGACCGCGTCGGTCGGCTCTCCGCGGTAGCGGCCGGTCGGCGGGCGGAAGCGCTCGCGCACGATCCACGGGCCGACGCCGAGGCGCTCGACCCACTGGCCGATCGCCTGCTCCGTGTCCTCCACGACGTACGCGAACTGAACGATCGTTCCGAGCGGCTGGCCGAACGCGAGCTCCTTCACCTCACCACCTCCACCGGTTGCATTCCGAAATGCTCCCACGTCTGCGCGAGCCGCTCGCGCGCGACGACGAAGTCGACGACGGCGGGACGGCCCGCCTCGTTCGCGGCGAGAGCGCGCGCGAGCGCCGCGTCGACCTCGTCCGGATCCTCGACCCGCTCGCCGTGGCAGCCGCACGCCTCCGCGATCGCGGCGAAGTCCGGCTGCACGGAGAACTCCGTCGCGAGATAGCGCTCGCCGAGCCGGTGCTGCTGGATGTCGCGGATCGAGCCGAGCGCGGCGTCGTCGAAGATGCACCACGTCACCGGCAGGCGTTCCGCCGCCGCCGTCGGGAGCACGCTCAGCACCATCTGGAACGAGCCGTCGCCGACGAAGCCGACCGCCGGTCGGTCCGGATGGACGATGCGCGCCACGGGCAGCCCGGCCGACGCGAACCCCATCCCGTAGAAGCTCGACGGGACGATCAGCGAGCGCGGCTCGTAGACGCGGAAGAACGGCATTCCGCCCGCGATGTGCTGCACGATCGCGCCGACGTCGATCGAGACGGTCGTCTCGCGCGGGAACGCGGCGCGGATCGCGCGGATCACGCGCACCGGGTGGATGGGCCGCGCGCCGCTCGCCGCCATCGCGTCGAGCTCGTCGTCGATCTCCGCGAGCCCGGCGGCGATCTCCTGCGCCCGCGGATGCGACGCGACGTCGCCGCCGCCCGGCGGGAGCGTGGCCGCGAGCTGCGCGAGCACCGCGCGGACGTCGCCGACGAGCCCGATCTGCGCCGGCACGCTGCGGCCGATCTCCGCCGGCTCGATGTCGACCTGGATGTACGTCGCGCCGGGAGCGGGCACCGCGCCGGGCCTCCAGTTCGTCTCCATCTCCTCGAAGCGAAAGCCGAGGCCGAGCACGACGTCGGCCTCCACGAGCAGCCGCTTCGAGAGGCGGCTCCGGTGCGCGCCGAGCCCGCCCGCGGCCAGCGGATGGTCGTCCGGAAGGCTGCCGCGCCCGGCGAGGCTCGTCAGCACCGGCGCGGCCAGCTGCTCCGCGAGCGCGCGCAGCTCCGCAAACGCACCCGACATCACGGTGCCGCCGCCGGCGATCAGCAGCGGCCGCTCCGCGTGCGCGAGCGCGGCCGCGGCCGCCGCGACGCGCGTCTCGTCCGCGCCCGGGCGCGACGGCGCGCCCGACGCGGCGGAGACCGCCTCCGCGAGCTCGGCGTCCACGATGTCGCGCGGGAGGTCGACGAGCACCGGGCCGGGCCGCCCGCCGCGCGCGGTGGCGAACGCCTGGTGCAGCACCTCGAGGACGAGATCCGCGCGGTCGACGCGCACCGACCACTTCGTCACCGGCGCGAAGATCCGGTCGGTCGGCACCTCCTGCGACGCGCCGCGCTGCGCGGTCGCGGTCGAGCCGCGCCCGGCGAGCACGACGATCGGCAGGCAGCCGACGTACGCCTCCGCGATCCCGGTCAGCAGGTTCGTGCAGCCCGGTCCGGCGGTGACGACGCAGACGCCGGGCTCGCCCGTCAGCTGCGCGTGCGCGGCGGCCATGCTCGCCGCGACCTGCTCGTGCCGGACGAGGACGTGGCGGATCTCCGGCGTGTCGTACAGCGCGTCGTAGATCCCGATCACGTGGCCGCCGGGCAGCCCGAAGACGGTGCGGACGCCCTCGGCGACGAGCGCGTCGACGATCGCCCGCCCGACGGTCACGGGAGCCGTACGACCGCCTTCATCACCTCGGCCGGATGCGATATCGCGTACTCCATGGCCTCCGCCGTGCGCTCCAGTTCGAACTCGTGCGTGACGAGCGCGGCGGCCGCGTCGCGGCGGCGGCCGACGAGGTCGACGGCGTCGGCGAACTCGCCGGAGCCGCAGCAGCTGACGCCGAGCACGTCGATCTCCTTCAGCGGCAGGTCGCCGACGCGGATCGGCGCGCGCTCGCTCGAGAGCGACACGACGGCGACGCGGCCCGCCTGCGCGACGAGCTCCATCGACGGCTGGACGAGCCCCGCGACGCCCGACGCCTCGATCACGACCTCGGGCCCGTCTCCCCCGGCCCACTCCCGCGCCGCGGCGACGAAGCTCTCGTCGCGCGAGACGTGGAGCGTGTCGACGCCGAGCGCCGCGCCGCGCGCGAGGCGGCTCTCGAGCGTGTCGACGAGCAGCACCGACGCGCCGCGGTCGGTCGCGGCGAGCGCGAGCGCCTGCCCGATCGGCCCGGCGCCGATCACGACCACATGCTCGCCCACGGCGACGCGCCCGCGTACGACCGTGCGCACGGCGATCGACACGGGCTCGATCACCGCCGCGACCGCCGGATCCTGGTCGCCAACCGCGAAGACCTGCGCCGCCGGGAGGACGAGCTGCTGCTGGAGCGCGCCGTCCCGGTGGACGCCGATCAGCGAGATGTTCGCGCACGCGTTCCCGCGGCCGATGCCGCACGCGTAGCAGTGGCCGCACGCCGCCACCGGCCAGAGCGCGACGCGCATCCCGGCCGCGAGCGACGACGGACAGTCCTCCCCGACCTCGAGGATCGTTCCCGCCGCCTCGTGGCCCTGGATCCGCGGGTACAGCACCGACGGGTCCTCGATCGTGCCGATGTCGCCGAGGAAGTAGTGGAAGTCCGAGCCGCACAGGCCGACCGCCTCCGGCCTGACGAGCACCTCGGCCGGGCCGGGCACGCCGGGCTCGCGGACGTCGACGACGTCGATCCGCCCCCGACCGCGCGTCACCGCGGCGCGCATCTCAGCCCTCCGCGACCGCATCGGTGACGGCGTCGATGCCGGCGAGCCTCGCCGCGAGCTCGTCGCTCAGCCCGTAACGCTCGGCGAGCTCCGCCGGCGACGCGTACGTGAGCTTCGTCTCGTCGCCGTCGCGCCAGACGAGCACCTTCAGGGGCAGGTCGAGCGCGGCGAGCGGCGCCGCCTCCATCACCGGCGTCCCGGCCACCGGGCTGCCGAAGACGACGACCTTCGTGTCGCGGAGCTCGAGCCCGTTCGCGCGCGCCTCGCCGCTGTGGTCGAACACGGCGAAGAGCTTCAGCCCCTTCGCGGCGATCACCTCGGTCAACCGCGCGACCGCCTCGTCCACCGAGCCGGAGACGTTCTTCGTCGTCACTGCGCCACCCGGGCGACTGCCTCGATCGACGGGACGAAGTAGTACGCGCCCGTGACCGGATGCGAGTACCGCGTGAGCGCGTCGCGCGCGCCGGACTTCAGCCCCGCCATGCTCTCGAGCATCGTCTCGAGCGGCGCCTTCTCCGCGGCGAAGCCGACGAACATCGTCCCGTGGTCGGTGACGGTGCCGTACGGCGTGTTGCGGCGGAAGATGTGGCCGAAGACGTCCTGGTCGGTGCTCGCGACGTGCGAGTCCTCGGGCCTGTCCTCGAGCTCGACGCTGTCGGCCTTCGTCCGGCCGATCACGCGCTCCTGCTCCTCGACCGGCAGCGCCTCCCACGCGGTCACGTCGTGCGGCCACTTCTGCAGGAGCAGGACGGTGCCGCCCGCGCCGGGGCTCCCGTCGGGGACGAGGACCGTCTCCTGTGCCTCGATCAGCGTCGGATTCTCCGTCCCGTCGATGAAGCCCGTCAGGTCGAGGTCGTGCCGGTACGGCCAGCTCGACGTGTCCTCCGCGACGGCGGCGAGCCCGCCGAGCTCGCCGATCGCGCCGCGGGCGGCGTCGAAGACGACGTCGTACGCGCTGCCGGAGAGCCACAGGACGGCGTCGTGCTGCGTCGCCGGCATGACGAAGCCCTCGATGCCCGCGATGTCCGCCGTGAAGCCCGTGAGCCCCTCGGGCGCGTCGTCGGGGGCCACCTCGCGCCACAGCTCCGGCCGGAAGCCCGCGACGAGGTTGACCCCGCCCATCGTCGTCCGCGGCTCGCGGAGTGCCGCCACCGCGGTCACGAGCGCCTGCGCGTCCGCGCCCGCCGGCGCGTCGAACTCGAGATACGCATGCGACGCGGTGCCGAGCGCGAAGATCCCACTCTGGGGGCTGCTCATGGGTCAATCCTGCCTTCGAGGTCGAGCCTGGACAACCCCGCTACCCTCACCGCGTGATCCGCACGAGCTGGGAGGTCCGCGTCGAGCGGCCGCCGGAGCAGGTCTTCGACTTCGTCGCCGACCTCCGCAACGGTCCGCAATGGAACGCGGACTCGTCGGACGTCGTGCTGACGAGCGACGGCCCCGTCGGAGCGGGCAGCGTCTTCGAGGAGGACCGCGAGCGCTTCGGCCGCACCGTGACGACGATCGACCTCTTCGAGCGTCCGGAGCGCCTCGAGCTCGACGCGCGCGCGGCGCGCGTCCGCGTGCGCGTCCGCTACGCGCTCGAGCGCGACGGCGGGGGGACGAAGGTCGTCTGCACCGCGGAGCTGCGCCTGCGGGGCGCCTCGCGCCTGCTCGAGCCGGTGCTCGCGGCCGTGGCGAGGCGCGGCGTCGAGACGAGCCGCGGGCCGGCGCTGAAGGCGGCGCTCGAGCGCTAGCTCCGGGCCGGCAGGTCGTTCGCCGAGCCGACGTGCCGGCTCAGCTTTCGTCCGGGCTCGTCGCGTCAGCGGTCGAGCGGCTCGCCGGCGAGCCAGCGCCGGCCGCTCTCGTAGAGCGCGTCGACCTCCGGCCCGGCGAGGCCGGGCATGTCCGGCTTGACGGTGAAGCCCTGCTGCTCCTGGAGATACGCGAGATGGCGGTAGCCGACGGGATAGCGCTCGAGCGCGGCGCGGTCGAGCTCGAGCCGGGCCGCCGGGTCGACCGCGGCGATCCGGTCATGCTCGTAGATCGGCTGCCGGAGCACGAGCCCCCACCGGCCCTCGCGGCGCTCGAGGAAGTCGTAGAAGCGGCCCGTGCAGACGACGTCGCACTCGACGCCGTGCACCGGCGCCCGCTGCGTGATCGTCATCTTCGTCTGCGACACGGCCCGGTCGCCGGCGACGTCGACGGATGTGCCGCCGAGGAAGTGGAGGATGCGGACGCCGCGCTCGAATCCCTCGCGGCTGACGCGGATGAAGTCGTCCGCCGGGCCCTGGAACCACGTCGCCATCATCCGTCCGTCGTCGTGCCAGACCGTGCGGAAGCGCTCCCAGTTGCCGGCGTCGCGCCAGACGACCCAGTTCTGCACGAGCTCGCGGATGGCGGCGCCGTCGCTCACGGCCGTGACGCTACCTCGAACGCGCCCCCGGGATGGCGGATCATCGATTCGCCGCACGCCTTCCCGGTGTCCGACACCGGGCGGCGCGGCGGGCCTGGCTTTTGCCGCCCCGCCCAGGCATCCTCGGCAGGTGGCGGGCGTCACGGTCACCCTTCTCGGCGGCTTCTCGGCCGCTGTCGACGGCCGGCCGGTGCCGGAGAGGGCATGGCGCCTGAAAAAGGCCCGCGAGCTCGTGAAGCTGCTCGCGCTCGCGCCCGACCACCGGCTGCACCGGGAGCAGGTGATGGACGTCCTCTGGCGTGACCGCGGACCGGCGGCGGCGGCGAACAACCTGCACCAGGCGGTGCACGTCGCGCGGCGTGCGCTCGACGCGGGCGCGATCGAGCTCCGTGACGAGGTGCTGTATCTCGACGCCGACGCCGACGTCGATCGCTTCGAGGCGGCGGCCGTGCACGCGCGTCGCGCCGGCACCGCGGCCGCGTACCGCACCGCCCTCTCGGTCTACGGGGGCGAGCTGCTCCCGGAGAACCGCTATGACGACTGGGCGATCGACCGCCGCGAGGAGCTCGCCGGGCTCGCGGCGGAGCTGGAGCGGGAGCTCGCCGCGCTCGGCCCCACCGAGGGGCCGCGCGGGCTGCCGGCCGACACGAGCTCGTTCGTCGGACGCGAGCGCGAGCTCGCGGTGCTCCGCTCTCTGCTCGAGCACACGCGCCTGCTGACGCTCGCCGGAACCGGCGGCGCCGGCAAGACGCGGCTCGCGCTCGAGCTCGCGCGCGGCGCCGAGCCGTCGTACCCGGGCGGCGCAGCGCTCGTCGAGCTCGCCGCGGTCTCCGATCCGCAGCTGCTGCCGGATGCGGTCGCCGCCGCGTTCGACGTGCGCGCGATGCCCGGACGGACGCTCGTCGACGCCGTCGTCGACGTCGTCGCGCCTCGTCGGCTGCTGCTCGTGCTCGACAACTGCGAGCACCTGCTCGGCGCGAGCGCGGCGCTCACGGCGACGCTGCTCCGCGCCGCGCCGATGCTCACCGTCCTCGCGACGAGCCGCGAGCCGCTCCGCATCCCCGGCGAGGTCGTCTTCCGCGTGCCGTCGCTCGACATCCCCGACCCGGAGCGGCCGCGCGCGCCGGACGAGCTGCTCCGCTACGAGGCGGTGCGGCTGTTCGTCGACCGCGCGGCCGCCGCCGCGCCGGGATTCGAACTCGACGAGGAGAACGCCGCCGACGTCGCGCGTATCTGCTTCCGCCTCGACGGGCTTCCGCTCGCGCTCGAGCTCGCCGCGGGCCGGCTCGGCGCGCTCGGCCCCGCGGCGGTCGCCGAGCGGCTCGACGATCGCTTCCGCCTCCTCCGCACGGGCAGCAACGCTGCGCCGACGCGGCAGCAGACGCTCGCGGCGACGCTCCAGTGGAGCCACGACCTGCTGGAGCCGGACGAGCGGACGCTGTTCCGCCGCCTCGCCGTCTTCGCCGGCGGGTTCGAGCTCGCGGCCGTCGAGGACGTGTGCGCCGGCGACGGCCTCGATCGGGTGGAGCTCGCCGATCTCCTTGCGCGCCTCGTCGAGAAGTCGCTCGTCGCCGCCGACGAGGGTGTGCGCGAGCGCCGCTACCGGCTGCTCGAGACCGTGCGCATCTACGCGCGCGACCGGCTCGCCGAGGCCGGCGAGACCGACGCGCTCGCGACGCGCCACGCGCGCTGGGCGCTCGCGCTGGCCGAGCGCGCTCGCGGCGCGCCGAGCCTCGACCCGGAGGCGGCGAACCTCCGCGCCGCGTTCGATGCGCTGAGAGGCGACGACGTTCTCCGCTACTGCGTCGCGCTCTGGCCCTTCTGGCTCCGGCGGATCGAGCTCGACGAGGCGAAGCGACGCTATGCCGAGGGCCTTGCCGCCGCGCCGGGCCACACGCTCCTCCGGGCCGATGCGCTGCTCGCCGCGGCGGCGATCGACTACCGGAGCGGCGCGCTCTCGCTCGGTCTCGCGCTCGCGGAGGAGAGCTACGCCGTCGCGGCCGAGATCGGCGACGCGCGCGCCGAGTGGCGGGCGCTTCACCGCATCGGCGAGTTCGGCATCGCGGCGGACAGGGCCGACGCGGCGACGCCGTGGTTCGAGCGCGCGCTCGAGCTCGCGCGCCGGGAGCGCCTCGCCGGCGCCGAGGCGCTGGCCGTCTACTCGCTCGGCGTCGCGCACTGGCTCCTCGGCGAGCTCGAGACCGCCGAGGAGCGGCTCACGCAGAGCCTCGACCGCTTCCGCGCGATCGAGGGCTCGGAAGAGCGCGTCCCGTCGCCCATGAACATCGCCGAGACGCGCGAGAGCGGTTCCCGCCCCGGTCTGCGGCTCGTCTTCGAGGAGACCCTGCAGCCGTTCGTCGAGATCTCCTGCAGCACGGCGGTGAGCTACGTCCTCGCGAACGAGGCGTCGATCGCGCGCCGGCTCGGCGACCTTCGCCGCGCGCGCTCGCTGCTCGACGAGGCGGGAGAGCGGTTCGAGCGGGCCGGAGACGAGCGCGGGCGCGCCGACGTGCTCGTCCGGCACGCATATCTCGAGCTCGCGGAGGGCTCGCCCGACGGCGCGCGTGCGTGCCTCGAGCGCGCGCTCGAGCTGCGACGCGAACTGGGCGACCGGCGCGGTGTCGGGATCGCGCTCGTCGGACTCGGGCTGGTCGACACGACGGCGGGCGAGTTCGAGAGCGCGGCGCACCGCCTCGCGGAGGCGCGCGAGCTGTTCAGGCGGGCAGGCGACCGCTGGGGCCTCGTCAGCGCGCTGTGGCGGACGGCCGACCTCGCGCTCGCGCGCGGCGACCCCGACGCCGCCGCCGCGGCGCTGCAGGAGGCGCTCACCGTCGTCCGCGAGACGCAGCGCGAGGGCTGGATCGCCCACACGGTGGCCCGGGTCGACGAGATCGCGGCGCTGCGCGACGGCGCTAAGGCGCCGCTAAGGGCCGGCAAAGGCGCGCCGGATATCACTCCGGCTGCACCATCCACCGAAGGGGGAACGAGATGAGTCAGACCATTGCACCGGTGCTCGGAGAGGCCACCGTCCAGGAGCTGCGCGAGGCGGTTCGCGGCGAGATCCTCACGCCCGGCGACGCAGGCTACGACGAGGCGCGGGGCGTCTGGAACGGCGCACACGACGGACGGCCGGCACTGGTCGTCCGCTGCACCGGCGCCGCCGACGTGATCGCCGCCGTCGGCTTCGCGCGCAGCAACGACCTCACGATCGCCGTGCGCGGCGGCGGCCACAGCGTCGCGGGCTTCTCGACCTGCGACGGCGGCATCGTCATCGACCTATCGCAGATGAACGGCGTGCGCGTCGACACCACCGCGCGGCTCGCAACCGTCGGGGGCGGCGCCGTCTGGGCCGACGTCGACCACGAAACGCAGGCGCACGGCCTCGCGACGACGGGCGGGCTCGTCTCGACGACGGGCGTCGCCGGCTTCACGCTCGGCGGCGGCATCGGCTGGCTGATGCGGAGGTACGGCCTCGCGTGCGACAACCTCGTCGGCGCGGACGTCGTCACCGCGGACGGGCACCTCGTGCACGCGAGCGCGGCCGAGAACCCCGATCTGTTCTGGGGGCTCCGCGGCGGCGGCGGCAACTTCGGCATCGTCACGCAGTTCGAGTTCGCGCTGCATCCGGTCGGGCCGATCGTCTACGCGGGGCCGATCTTCTACTCCGCCGACGCCGACGTCGACCTGCTGAACGCGTTCGCCGAGTGGGCGCCGGACGCGTCCGACGACATCACGGCGATCGTCAACCTCACGACCGCGCCGCCGCTGCCGGTGATCCCGGAGGCGTGGCACGGCCAGAAGGTGGCCGCGTTCCTCGCCACGTC
>Ga0335085_10010007_pt1 | contig 14231 bp, 2 predicted proteins | sample Lox_Sample_45_FD_206712 | JGI IMG/M metagenome (GOLD analysis project Ga0335085, IMG submission 206712) | Soil microbial communities from Loxahatchee National Wildlife Refuge, Florida, United States - Lox_Sample_4.5 | ecosystem: Environmental > Terrestrial > Soil > Wetlands | place: USA: Florida...
ATCTTCGAGCACCTGCCGGAAGCACCCGTCGGCCAGGTCCTCCAGCGGCGAGAGGGCGAGCGGGTGCCGCAGGTAGCTCTTCGGCGTCATCACCACCAGCGGGCGCTGGTCCTCGAGACTCGCCTGCCGCCGCAGCAGGTGGAAGTACTGCGCCGGCGTCGTCGGGTTGGCGATGCGGATGTTCTGCTGGCCCGCGAGCTGGAGGAACCGCTCCAGCCGCGCGCTCGAGTGCTCCGGACCCTGGCCCTCGTAGCCGTGCGGCAGCAGCAGCACCAGGCGCGAGCGCTCGGACCACTTCACCCGGCCGGAGACGATGAACTGGTCGATGATGACCTGCGCCCCGTTGGCGAAGTCGCCGAACTGCGCCTCCCACAGCACCAGCGCCTCCGACGCCTCGGCGCTGTAGCCGTACTCGAAGCCCAGCGCCGCCAGCTCCGACAGCGGGCTGTTGTGCAGCTCGAAGGGCGCCTGCGCGCCCGGCAGGTGCTGGATGGGCGCCCAGCGCGCGCCCGTGGCCACGTCGTGCAGGACCAGGTGCCGCTGGCTGAAGGTGCCGCGCTCGGTGTCCTGCCCCGTGAGCCGGATCGGCACGCCCTCGACCAGGAGCGAGGCGAACGCGAGCGACTCCGCGTGCGCCCACTCCAGGGCGCCGCGCTCCTCCATGGTCTTGCGACGCCGCTCGAGCTGCCGCAGCAGCTTGGGATGCACGGTGAAGCCGTCGGGCCAGGTCAGCAGCTGCCCGTCGAGGACCGCCAGCTGCTCCTCGCTCACGGCCGTGCCGGGCTCGCACTCGCCGGTCGTGGCCGGCGCCAGCTCGGCCCCGGACGACACCCGCCGGCTGGCGCCCAGTCCTCCGCTCGCGGTGGTGCGCCGCGACAGGCTGGCCTTCACCGCCTGCTGCACCTTCACCAGCCGGTCGTAGGCGGCCTGCGCCTCGGCCTCGGCCTGGGCCTCGGTGACGACGCCCTCCCGCGCGAGCTTCGCGGCCCACTGGGCGCGCACGGTGGGGAGCGCGGCGATGCGCTCGTACATCACGGGCTGGGTGTACGCCGGCTCGTCGGCCTCGTTGTGGCCGTGCCGGCGGTAGCCCACCAGGTCGATCAGCACGTCGCCCTTGAACTGGTCGCGGTAGGCAAAAGCCAGCCGCACCGCCGCGAGGCAGGCCTCCGGATCGTCCGCGTTCACGTGGATGATCGGGTGGTCGAAGCCCTTGGCGAGGTCGGAGGCGTACGGGGTCGAGCGGCCCTCTCCCGGGTCGGTGGTGAAGCCCAGCTGGTTGTTGGTGATGATGTGGATCGTGCCGCCGGTGCTGTAGCCTGGGAGCCGCGCCAGGTTCAGCGTCTCGGCCACGACGCCCTCGCCCGCGAACGCGGCGTCGCCGTGGATCAGGACCGGCAGCGCCAGCGACGGGTCGTGATGCGGCACCGGGCCGCGGCGCTCGGTCTGGCGTGCGCGGGCCCGCCCCTCCACGACGGGGTTCACCGACTCCAGGTGGCTCGGGTTCGCGGCCAGCTCCACGACGAGGGACCTGCCGGAGCGCGTGAGGTACGAGCCGGTGGCGCCGAGGTGGTACTTCACGTCGCCGGTGGCGCCGTCCGCCTCGCCGATCTGCCCGCCCTCGAACTCGGCGATCACCGACTGGTAGGGCATGCCCACGATGTGGGCGAGGACGTTGAGCCGGCCCCGGTGCGCCATGCCCATCACCACCGCGCGGGTGCCACCGGCGGCGGCCAGCTCGGCCACGAGGTCGAGCATCGGGACCAGCATGTCCACGCCCTCGATCGAGAACCGCTTCTGGCCCAGGTAGGCGCGGCCGAGGAACCGCTCGAGCGTCTCGACCTGGGTGAGCCGGGTGAGGAGCGCGCGCCGCTCCTCGACGCCGAGCGGGACGCGGTGCGCGCCGGACTCGATCATCCGGCGGAGCCACACGCGCTCCTCGTGGTTGGCGATGTGCTCCTTCTCGTAGGCGATGGTGCCGCAGTAGGTGGCCCGGAGGTGCGGCAGCGCGTCGGCGAACGTCTCGCCGGGGACGGCGATGCGCAGCACCCACGAGGGGACGCGCCGCATCATCTCCTCGGTGAGGCCGATGGACGAGGGATCGTACGCCGGGTCGCCGACCGGCGCGGTGCCCAGGGGGTCGAGCCGCGCGCCGAGGTGTCCGTGGGTGCGGAACGCCTTCACGACCGAGGCGGCGTGGGCGACGGCCTCGAGGTCGGAGGCGGAGGGCTGGGGGGCGATGCCCGCCTGCGCGATTGCCGGCGGCGCGCCGACCGATGTCGCCACGCGCATCGGGCCGGGCATGCGCGGGGCGACGGCCACCTCTTCGGCCTCCTCGAGCGTCGGCACGACGGACGAGGCCGTGACGATGTCGATAGGCGAGAGGGGCTCGAGCCCCTGGACGCCGTCCTCGAACAGGGCGCGCCAGGCAGGGTCCACCGATTCCGGGTCGCGCAGGTACTGCTCGTACATGGCCTGCGCGTAGCCGGCGTTCATCGTGTTGAAGAGGGTCACATACCAAAGATAGCAGGGGGGAGAAGCGAGTAGGCAGCTTGGTTGCGCGACCCGAGTTGCGAGTGGTTACGAGCGGGGAGACACGAGGGGCCAGGCTGGTTGCCCGGCCTGGCCCCGTGTGAGCCTTCAGATCACTTCGCTGCTCGCTCAGTTCACCGTGAACGGGTCCGAATCCACGATCGGGTTCGCCAGGAGGCTCGCCGTGAAGCGCAACGTGTACGTGTCGGCCCCCGTGATCACGAGACCCGTGAACGTCGCCAAGCCGTTGGCATCCGTGTGCTGCGTGAGCGTGCCGCTGGTGATCGCTCCGCTTCCGGCAAGCACCGAAACCGTCACATCAACGCCGGCCTGTGCGACCGCGTTACCCGCGCCGTCCTTGAGTTGCAGCACCGGCTGCGGCACCAGGGGTGATCCGCTGGCGGCCCCGCCGGGCTGCGTCACGATGTCGAAGTGCGTCCCGACCCCGGCCGCGAGGCCGATCGACTGCGTCGGCGTGGTCAGCCCGGGCGAGCTGCTGTAGGTCAGGGTGTACGTCCCAACCGTGCCGCTGATGCCGGCATCGGTGAACGTGGCCACGCCGGCCGCGACGATTACCGGCAGCGAGCCGATCGGCGTCGCGCCTCCACCGGAGAACGTCACTTGGGTCGCGTTGTCCGTCGTCACGACGTTATTGCCCGCGTCCTCCACGAGCACCACCGGCTGAGTCGTGAAGGCCGCGCCGCTCGCCGCTCCGGCTGCCGGCGTCGCGAGCACCAGGTGCGTGGCCGGGCCGAGCGCCGCCGTGACGTTGGCCTGCGTCGTCTGCGTCAACGGCGCGCTGGTGAAAGTCAGCGTGTAGTTGGTGCCAACCGTGCCGGTGATCCCGGCGCCGCTGAAGGTCGCCAAGCCGCCGCTGGCGGTCGCCGTGCCACTGCCGACCACCGTGGCTCCCGTGCTCACGGTCATCGCCACGACCGACGAGTTGTCGTTGGTCACCAGGTTTCCGCCAGCGTCCAGCACGGCGATGACGGGCTGCGTGCCGAACGGCTGCCCATTGGAGGGGCTCACCGCCGGCTGGTCGAGGAACAGGTGCGTCGGGGCACCCAGGGCCGGGGTCACACCGCTCTGCGTTGCCGAGCTCAGTCCCGCGCTGACGAACGAGAGGGTGTAGCTCGTCACATCAGACCCGTTGAGGCCGACGTTGCCAAACGTCGCCACACCGGCCGAGGCCGTCACGGTCGAAGTCCCGGTGACCGTCCCACCGAGGTTCACGCCCATCGTCACCTGGGTGGTGTTGTCGTTCGTTCTCAGGTTGCCTTCCGCATCCTCCACCCAGACTACCGGCTGGGTCACGAACGGCAGCCCGTTCTGGGCTCCAACCACCGGCGTGTGAAGGATCAGCTGCGCCGCGTCGCCCGGAGTGATGTTGATCGTCTGCCCGGCCGTCGACAGGCTGCCGTCGGTGAAGGTCAGCGTATAGGGATTGCCGCTCACCAGGCCGCTGATCCCGGCGTTCGTAAACGTGGCCACGCCACCCGAAGCCGACAAGGTCACGGTGCCGACCGTGACTGCGGCGCCGCTGACGCCCATGGTGACGCTGCTGCCGTCACTCGTGACCAGGTTGCCGCTCTGATCCTCGACCCAAATCACGGGCTGCGGGGTGAAGGGGCTGCCGCTTGGCGCCGTGACGACCGGGGTGTGCAGCACCAGCTGCGTCGGCGTACCCGGTGTCACGGTGATCGGGTTCGACACCAGCGTCACCGCGCCCGGTATGTTGGACGTGAACTGCAGCGTCCGGACGCCGATCGTGCCGGTGATCGTCAGGTCGGAGAAGGTCGCGATGCCGGAGCCGTCCGTCGTCGCCGTCAGGGTCGTGCTGAGCGTACCGCCGCCCGAGGCGATCGCCGCCGTCACGATCACGCCGGACTGGAGCACCAGGTTGCCGTAGCTGTCCCGGAGCCGCAGCGAGGGCTGCTGCGGGAACTGGATCCCGTTCTGCACCGAGGCCGAGGGCTGGGTCACGAACTGGAGCTGTTTCCCGACGCCGGTCGTCACGGTGATGCCCTGGGTGGCCGTCGTCAGCGCACCGCTGCTATAGGTCAGCGTGTACGTCTGCCCGTTGCCGCCGGTCACGCCGGTCGTGTTCGCCACGCCGAAGTCGGCCTTGCCGCTCACGACCGTGACGGGGTTGGCGCCCACCACTCCCGGCGGGTTCCCTGTGCCGCCGCTGATGCCCAGCGTCACCGAGCCGACGTAGCCCGTCGCGACGTTGTCCTGCGCATCTCGAACTTCGACCACCGGCTCCGTCGTGAAGGGCGAGCCGCTGGCCGCGCCACCGGCCGACGTGGTCAGGATCAGCTTCGAAGCCGGCCCCGGCGTCAGGGTGACCGGGTCCGACGTCACCGTCGGGAAGGTCGAGGCGAAGTTCAACGTGCGGTCCCCGATCGTCCCCGTGATCATCAGGTTCGTGAACGCCGCCACGCCGGCGCCGGTCGTGAGAATGCTCGTCGTCCCGCCGAGCGCGGGGCCGCCGGTGGCGATCGAGGCCGTCACCGTCACGCCGCCCTGGCTCACCGCGTTCTCTGATGCGTCCCTGAGCTGCAGCAACGGCTGCGTCGTGAAGGCCACGCCGCTCGCCGCCCCGGCGGGCTGATTCTGGATCGTGAAGTGCGTCGGAGCGCCGAACGTCAGCGTGATCGGCTGCGTCGCCGACGTGAGGGAGCCGCTCGCGAAGGTCAGGGTGTAGGGTCCGACCAGACCACTGATGCCGACGCCGGCGAAGGTTGCCACGCCGTTCACCGCCGTCGCGGTCGCCGTCACCGGCACGGTCGTGGCCGAGCCGCTCACGGTCATGGTCACGACAGTGGAGTTGTCACCCGTCTCCAGGAAGTTCCCCGCGTCGCGCACCTCCACCACCGGCTGGGTGGTGAACGCCGCCCCGCTCGCCGCGCCCGCCGCCGACGTCGTCAGCGTCAGGTGGGTCGCCAGGCCGAGCGCCGCCGTGATGGGCTGCGTCGCCGCGGTCAGTGAGCCGCTGGCGAAGGTCAGGTTGTAGCTGGTCGTGGGCGTCCCCGTGATGCCGACGTCGGTGAACGTCGCCACGCCGGAGGAGGCCGTGGCCGTCACCGTGCCGACGGTCGTCGCCCCGGAGCTCACCGTCATGGTCACGACGGTCGAGCCGTCGGTCGTCACGACGTTGCTGCCCGCGTCCTGCACCTGCACCACCGGCTGGGTCGCGAACGCCGCGCCGTTCTCGGCCCCCGCGGCCTGAGTGGACAAGATCAGCTTCTTCGCCGCCCCGAGTGCGAGCACGAGGCCGGTCTGCGTCGCCGGCGTCCGCGCCGGCACGCTGGTGAAGGTCAGGTCGTAGGAGCCGATGGTGCCGGTCAGTCCGGTGCCGGTGAAGGTCGCCACGCCGCCCGCCACCGTCACCGGGTTCGTGCCGGTCACGCTGGCGCCGGCCGTCACCGCCATCGTCACCTGCGTGGCGTTGTCCGCCGTCTCCAGGTTGCCCTGCGCGTCCTGCACCTGGACGACCGGCACCGTCGTGAACGCCGCGCCGCTCGCCGCCCCGGCCGCCGAGGTCGTCAGCACCAGCTGCGTCGCCGGCCCGGGCGTCAGGTTGAACGACGCCGAGGTCACCGTCGGCAAGGACGAGGTGAAGTCGAGCGTGCGCGCGCCGACCAACCCCGTGATCACGAGGTTCGTGAACGTCGCCACGCCGGAGCCGTTCGTCGCGATCGGGTTCGTGCCGGTCAGGGTGCCGCCACCGCTCGCGATCGCCGCGGTCACCCCGACGCCGAGCTGCGGCACCGGGTTCCCCGCGCCGTCCCTCAGCTGCAGGACTGGCTGCGTCGTGAACGCCACGCCGCTCGCCGCTCCGCCGGGCTGGGTCTCGATCGTCCACTGGGTGCCCACGCCCGCCGTCAGGGCGATGGTCTGCGTCGCCACGCCGAGCACCCCGCTGCCGTAGGTCAGCGTGTAGGTGTTCACCAGGCCGCTGATGCCCACGGTGGCGAACGTCGCCACGCCGCCCGACACGGTCACCGTAGCCGTGCCGACCGGCGTCGCGCCGGCGCTCGGCGTCATCGTCACCTGCGTGGCGTTGTCGCTCGTCAGCAGGTTGTTGCCCGCGTCGAGCAGGTGGACCACCGGCTGGCCGGTGAACGCCTGGCCGCTCTTCGCCCCCGTCGCCGGCGTCGTCAGGCTCAGGTGCGTCGCCGGACCGACTCCCGCCGTGATGGACTGCGTGGCCGAGGTCAGGCCCGTGCTCTGGAACGTCAGGGTGTAGATCGTGCTCGCGGTGCCGGTGATGCCCGCGTTGGTGAAGGTGGCCAAGCCGCTCGACGCGGTCACGGTCGTCGTGCCGACCACCGTCGCGCCGGCGCTCACGGTCATGGTCACCTGGGTGGCGTTGTCACCCGTCCGGGTGTTGCCCTGGGCGTCCCTCACCGCCACGACCGGCTGCGTGTTGAAAGCCGCACCGGCCGGCGCTCCCACCGCCGGCTGCGTCAGCGCGAGCTGGCTCGCGGCGCCCGGCGTCGGCACGATCGTCTGCGTGGCCGTCGCCAGCCCACCGCTCGAGTACGTCAGCGTGTAGGTCGTCCCCGCGATGCCGGTGATCCCGGCCGTGGCGAACGTCGCCACACCGTTCACCGCCGTGGCCGTCGCCGACCCCACCACCGTGCCGGTCAGGTTTACGCTCATCGTCACCACGGTGGTGTTGTCCGTGGTCACCAGGTTGCCCTGCGCGTCGCGGACCGCCACCACCGGCTGCGTGGTGAAGGCCGCGCCGCTCGCCGCCCCCGCCGCCGCCGTCGTCAGCGTCAGCTGCGCCGCCGCGCCCGCCGTGGGCGTGATCGACTGCGTCGCGGACGTCAGGCTCCCGCTCTGGAACGTCAGGGTGTACGCCGTGCCCGCGGTGCCCGTGATGCCGGCGCCGCTGAACGTCGCCACGCCGTTCACCGCCGTGGCCGTCGCCGTCACCGGCACGGTCGTGGCGCCGGCGCTCACCGTCATCGTCACCACGGTGCTGTTGTCGGTCGCCACCAGGTTGTTTCCGGCGTCGCGAACCGCGACCACCGGCTGAGTCCCGAACGGCAGGCCGCTCTGCGCCCCGGCCGCCGGCGTCGTCACGGCCAGCTTCGCCGCCGGCCCGACCGCCGCCGTGATGGACTGCGTCGCGGACGTGAGGCTCCCGCTCTGGAACGTCAGGGTGTACGCCGTGCCCGACGTGCCCGTGATGCCGACGCCGGCGAACGTGGCCACGCCGCTCGCGGCCGTGGCCGTCGCGGTCACCGGCACCGTCGTCGCGCCGGCGCTCACCGTCATCGTCACCACGGTGCTGTTGTCGTTCGTCACCGTGTTGCCGGCGCCGTCGCGGACCGTCACCACCGGCTGCGTGGTGAACGCCGCCCCGGCCGGCGCCCCGGCCGCCGCCGTCGTCAGCGCGAGCTGCGTCGCCGCGCCGTGCGTGGGCGTGATGGACTGCGTCGCGGACGTGAGGCTCCCGCTCGCGAACGTCAGGGTGTACGCGGTGCCCGAAGTGCCCGAGATGCCGGCCGTGGCGAACGTCGCCACGCCGCCCGACGCCGTCGCCGTCGCCGTGCCCACCACCGAGGCGCCCGCGCTCACCGTCATCGTCACCACGGTGCTGTTGTCACCCGTCACCAGGTTGCCCTGCGCGTCGCGGACCGCCACCACCGGCTGGGTGGTGAACGCCGCGCCACTCGCCGCGCCCGCCGCCTGCGTGGTCAGCGCCAGCTGCGCCGCCGCGCCCGCGCCCGGCGTGATGGACTGCGTCGCGGACGTCAGCACGCCGCTCGCGTACGTCAGGGTGTACGGCGTCCCCGCGGTGCCCGTGATGCCGACGCCGCTGAACGTCGCCACGCCGCCCGAGGCCGTCGCCGTCGCCGTCGCCGGCACCGTCGCGGCCCCCGCGCTCACCGTCATGGTCACCACGGTGCTGTTGTCGCCCGTCACCGTGTTGCCCGCGGCGTCACGCACCGCCACCACCGGCTGGGTCGTGAACGCGAGCCCGCTCGAGGCGCCCGCGGCCGCCGTCGTCAGCACCAGCTGGCTCGCCGGGCCCGGCGTGACCACCACCGTCGGCAGGGCGCTCGTCACCGCCGAGCCGCCGATCGTGGCTCCGATCGTCGTGGCCGACCCGGCCAAGACGCCGGTGAACTGCGCGCTGTAGGTGCCGTTCCCGTTGTCCGTCGTCAGGCCGATCGTCCCCGTGCTGCTCCCGCCCGAGGCGTTGAACAGCACCGTCAGGCCGCCGGTCGTCAGGTTGTTGCCCGCCGCGTCCTTGGCGTGCAGCGTGAGCGTCACCGCGCTCCCCGAGGGCACCGTGCCGCTCGAGACCGTCACCGTCGAGCCGGACGTCGAGACCGCTCCGGTCGTCACCTGCACCGTCGGGAGCGGGCTCGTGACCGCCGCCCCGTTGATCGTCGCCCCGATCGTGGTGGGCGTCCCCGCCAGCACGCCCGTGAACGTCGCGGTGTAGGTCCCGTCGCTGTGATCGGTCGTCGCGCCGATCGTCCCGGTGCTCGTGCCGCCCGTGGCGGTGAACACCACCGTCGCCCCGCCCGAGGTCAGGTTGCTGCCCGCCACGTCCTTCGCCTGCAGGGTCAGCGTCACCGCGCTCCCGGACACGACCGTGCCGCTCGACGTCGTGACCACCGACTGGGTGGTGGAGATCCCGCCGACCGTCACCTGCACCGTCGGCAGCGTGCTGGTCACCGCGTTCCCGCCGATCGTCGCGTGGATCGTCGTCGCCGTCCCCGCCGTGGTGCCGGTGAACGTCGCCGTGTAGGTCCCGTCGGCGTGATCCGTCGTCGCGCCGATCGTCCCCGCGCTCGTCCCGCCCGAGGCCGTGAAGACCACCGTCTGGCCGCCCGAGGTCAGGTTGTTGCCCGCCCCGTCCTTGGCCTGCAGGGTCAGCGTCACCGCGCTGCCCACCGCCACCGTCGGGCTCGAGACCGTCACGGCCGACATCGCCGTGGACACCGGTCCCGGCGTGACCGTCACGGTCGGCAAGGTGCTGGTCACCGCCGACCCGCCGATCGTCGCCCCGATCGTGGTCGCCGTCCCGGCCACCAGGCCCGTGAACGTCGCCGTGTACGTCCCGTTCCCGTGGTCGGTCGTGGTGCCGATCGCGCCGGTGCTGGTGCCGCCGGACGCCGAGAACGCCACGATCAGGCCGCCCGAGGTCAGGTTGTTGCCCGCCGCGTCCCTGGCCTGCAGCGTCAGCATCACCGCGCTCCCGGACGCGACGGTCGGACCCGACACCGTCACCAGCGACCCGGTCGTCGACACCGGGCCCACGGTGACTTGCACCGTCGGCAGCGTGCTCGTCACCGCCGTACCGCCGATCGTGGCCCCGATCGTCGTCGCGGTCCCCGCCAGCACGCCCGTGAACGTCGCCGTGTAGGTCCCGTCGCCGTGATCGGTCGTCGCGCCGATCGTGCCCGTGCTCGTCCCGCCCGAGGCCGTGAAGACCACCGTCGCGCCGCCGGACGTGATGGTGTTGCCGGCCCCGTCCTTGGCCTGGAGCGTCAGCGTCACCGCGCTGCCCGACACGACCGAGCTGCCCGACGTGGTCACTACCGACTGGCTGGTGGAGATCCCGCCCACCGTCACCTGCAGCGTCGGCAGGGTGGTCGTCACCGCCGTCCCGCCGATCGTCGCGCCGACCGTCTTGGCCGTTCCCGCCAGCACGCCCGTGAACGTCGCCGTGTAGGTCCCGTCGCCGTGGTCGGTCGTCGCGCCGATCGTGCCCGTGCTCGTCCCGCCCGTGGCGGTGAACACGACGGTCGACCCGCCCGTGGCGAGGTTGTTGCCGAACGCGTCCTTCGCCTGGAGCGTCAGGGTCACGCCGCTGCCCGACGCCACCGTCGGGCTCGAGACCGTCACCGTCGAGGTGGCGACCGAGACCGCCGCGGGCGTGGTGTTGAACGCCGAGCTCGTCGCGCTGGCGAGCCCCGTGGCGCTCGCCGTCAGCGTGTACCCGGTCCCCGCCTTGTCGATGGTGAGGTTGCCGAACGCGGCGACGCCGCTCCCGGCCGCCTGGGTGAGCGTGCCGCCGAGGGTCGCCCCCGCCGTCCCCGTCCCGCCGGTGATCGCGACCGTGATCCCGTTGGACGCCGTCGTCACCGTGTTGCCCAGCGCGTCCTGCACCGACACCTGCACGCTCGGCGCGATCGACACCCCCGCCACGACCGCGCTCGGCTGTACGGTGAAGGCCAGCGCCGCCGCCGTCCCGAAGTTGACCGCGAAGGCGGAGCTGATCGCCGTGGTCAGGCCCGTCGCCGTGGCCGTCAGCGTGTAGCCGGTCCCCGACTTGTTGACCGTGAGGTTGTTGAACGTGGCGATCCCGCTCGCCGCGGCCTGCGTCAGCGTTCCGCCGAGCGTCGCACCCGCCGTCCCGGTCCCGGCGGTGATGGCCAGCGTGACGCCGTTCGTGGCGGTCGGGACCGTGTTGCCCTGCCCGTCCTGCACGGTCACCTGCACGGCCGGCGCGACCGCCGCGCCGGCGGTCACCGCGCTCGGCTGTACCGTGAAGGCCAGCTTGGCCGGCGCGCCGACGTTGACCGCGAACGCGCTGCTGGTCGTCCCGGTCAGTCCGGTGGCGGTTCCGCTCAGGGTATAGCCGGTCCCCGCCTTGTCGATGGTCAGGTTGCCGAACGTGGCGACGCCGCTCACCGCGGCCTGCGTCAGGGTGCCGCTCAGGGTCGCCCCGGTCGTCCCCGTCCCGCCGGTGATGGCGAGCGAGATGCCGGTGGTGGCGCTCGTGACCGTGTTGCCCAGCGCGTCCTGGACCGTCACCTGCACGGCGGGCGTGATCGCGGCGCCCGCGGTCACGGTGGTCGGCTGCGCCGAGAACACCAGCTTCGCCGGCGCGCCCGGGTTCACCGTGAAGGCGGCGCTCGCCGACGTCGTCAGCCCGATGGCGGTGGCGGACAGGGTATAGCCGGATCCGGACTTGTCGATGGTGAGGTTGTTGAAGACCGCGACGCCGCTCACCGCCGCGTGCGTCAGGGTTCCGCCGAGCACGGCACCCGCCGTCCCCGTGCCGCTGGTGATCCCCACGGTGATGGCGTTCGTGGCGGTCGTGGCGTTGTTGCCCTGCGCGTCCTGCACCGTGACCTGCACGGCCGGCGCGATCGCCGTGCCGGCGGTCACCGTGCTCGGCTGCGTCGTGAACACCACTTTCGCCGGCGCCCCGGGGCTCACCGCGAAGGCGGTGCTCGCCGCCGACGTGAGGCCGGTCGCGGTGGCCGTGAGCGTGTAGCCCGCCGCGGCCTTGTCGACGGTCAGGTTGCCGAAGCTGGCGATGCCGTTCACCGCGGGCTGCGTCAGCGTCCCGCCCAGCACGGCCCCGGCCGCGCCCGTCCCGCTCGTGATCGCGAGCGTGACGCCGTTGGTGGCCGTCGTAACCGTGTGGCCCTGCGCATCCTGGACCAGCACCTGGATGGACGGCGCGATGGCCGTCCCTGCGATCGCCGCGCTCGGCTGCACGGAGAAGGCGAGCTTCGCCGGTGCCGCGACGATCAGGCCCGACGGCAGTTTGTCCGTGCTGCACGTCATCACGGCCGTGGCGGCCGCGGCGACGAACAGCGACGAGACCAGGATTCGGGACGCGCGAAGTTGCCGGTTCATCGAAGAGCCCCCGGTGCCGAACGACACCAACGTTCGGACGGCGCGGGTGTGCCCGCCGCCGCCCTGACGCGTTCATTTCACTGGAATGCGATGCGGGTCGCCCGAGGGCGACCGCGGAGCCATTCTAGCAGTTTCGAGGGCCCGTGATAAGAGGGCGGGTCACTTGACGACCGGGGCGGTCCCCCGCGAAACACCGCGGATTTGCTCACATCCTGCCGGGTCACCGCCGGCCTGGCCGCCGCGACACAATCCGTATCTCCAAGCGCCGCAAGCGCTTCGCCATTCGCAGCTGACGTTCGACTGCAGCGAGGCCTCCGGCCGGGCCGGGGCCGGATTCACCCTTTCGCCGGCTCCCCGAGCACCTTGCCGATGGTGACCACGTCCACCAGTCCGCGGGCGCCGTACAGCGCCGGAAGCACCTGCTCCGGCGGGAAACGGCGCCTGAGGTCGGCCACTTTCTCGGTGCCGGCGCGGTAGGCCGGCAGGTACATCCGCCCCAGCAGGGGGTGCCTGCCCCACGCGCCCGACAGCTTGTCGGCGCGCTCCGGCGAGCAGAGGTAGTCGTGGCGCAGGACCCGGGCGACCTCCGGCTGCGGCACGTTCTCGTGCCAGGTCAGGTAGGACGACTGGTTCTTGGCGTCGTCCTGGAGCAGCGCGAGCAGCACGCCGGCCTGCAGGTCCTCCTCCGGCAGCTGGTCGATCTCGGTGACGCCGTGGGCGACGAGGATTGCGTTGTTGGCGATGCCCTCGGAGAGTGCGGCGTGCCGCGTGTTCATCGTCAGCATCGTCGCCTCGATGCCCATCTTGCCGCGCACGTAGTAGTTCTGGCAGTACGCCGTGGTGGTGACGTGCCCGGGCACGACCTCGTGGGTGATCAGCTGCTCGAACTCGGGCACCGAGATCTCGAGCGAGGCGTTGATCTCGTAGGTCGCCTCGTACTCGGGGCTGCCGTCGGGGCGGCGCGCCCGGCCGAGGTAGTTCATCGAGCCCGAGAACCAGGCGTCCTTGATGGGCAGGAAGGCGATGTTGGAGCGCGGGACCGGTCGCAGCGCCGGCGGCAGATACGGAACCAGGTGCTGCGCCGTCAGCGCGTCGTAGCGCGCGATGAACGCCGCGGCCAGCGCGGGGATCGACGGCTTCGGCACCAGCCGCGCCCGGCGCCACGCGTCGACCGCCGCCAGGAGCTCGTCGTCGGTGCCGGTGGGATGGCCGGCCCTCGCCAGCAGCTCGGCCACGCGGCGCCGCCTGGGCCCCGGATCGGAGGGCTCGGGCTTCCGGCCGGTCGAGGCGACGACGCAGCGCTCGTAGGGCACCGCGTCGCCGCGCCCCAGCTTCTCCATCGCGAGGTCCCACATCACCTCGAAGCACTGCGCCACTCCCTTGAGGTAGGCGCGCCGGACCCGGCTGCCCGTCTTCGCCTCCTCCGCCATCGCGGCGATGGCCCCGCGCACGTCCACCGCCCGCAGGTAGGCGTCGATGGCCGGGAGGTCGGGTGGATTCCCGGTGACGCCGCCGGTCTCGCGGAGCCGCGCCGCGGTGGGATGGGTGTACGCCGCGGGCAGCGGCTCGTCGGAGAACCAGGAGTCGGCGATGAACCGGCCGGTGCCCGACGGGTTCATGACGTCGCCGCCCCAGAGCGTGTCGATTCCCAGTATCGCGGTGGAGATGGCGCTCGTGGACATTTGAGGGCTCCGATGTGGAGACGGACTGTGAGAGGTGAGGGGTGAAAGGTGAGACGTTCAGGTGAGAGGTGAGAGGCGAAGGGCGTGAGAGGTCCCCTCACCTCTCACCAACCTCTCACGAAACCTCTCACGCGAGTGCTTCTCACACCTCACGTGAACGTCTCACGCCTCACCTTTCACCTCTCGCGCTTCTGCCCGCCATATTACCAGCCATGCCCACCCTCCACCACCTGAAAACCCTGCGTTCGGCCCGGTATTACACGCTCGGGGAGAGTGTGCGCGCCCCCTCCTCCCTCTGGCTCGTGCTCCACGGCTACGGGCAGCTGGCCGAGCGCTTCCTGGCGAAGCTCGCAGCGCTCGACGACGGCAGCCGGCTCATTGTCGCGCCGGAGGGAC
>Ga0335085_10010009_pt1 | contig 14230 bp, 12 predicted proteins | sample Lox_Sample_45_FD_206712 | JGI IMG/M metagenome (GOLD analysis project Ga0335085, IMG submission 206712) | Soil microbial communities from Loxahatchee National Wildlife Refuge, Florida, United States - Lox_Sample_4.5 | ecosystem: Environmental > Terrestrial > Soil > Wetlands | place: USA...
CGGATGCGCACGCTGCCGGTGTCGGCCATCACCGGGCCGCTCCCGCGGGCCATCAGGGACATCGCCCAGGCCGCGGGCAAGCAGGTCGAGTTCATCGTGGCCGGCGGGGACACCGAACTGGACCGGGCCATCCTGGAGAGCCTGGCCGAGCCGCTGACCCATCTGCTGCGCAACGCGGTCAGCCACGGCATCGAGCTGCCCGGGGAGCGCGTACAGGCCGGGAAGCCGGCCTGCGGGCGGCTGGAGCTGCGCGCGGTTCCGCGGGGCAGCCTGGTCGAGATCAGCGTCATCGACGACGGCCGGGGCATCGCGCCCAGCACGGCCCAGGAGGCGGAACGAGAAGGATCGCTGACCGACGTGCTGGCCCGCCCGGGCTATTCCACCGCGGCCGAAGTCACCGACCTGGCCGGCCGCGGGGTCGGGATGGACGCGGTGCTGGCCTACGCGCGGTCGGTCGGCGGCACGCTGGAGGTACGCAGCCAGCCGGGCCATGGCCTGGAGGCCACCCTGGTGCTGCCGCTCGCGCTGGCGCAGCTGGAGGTGCTGCTGCTGCGCCGTGGGCCCGAGGTGTACGGCCTCCCGGTCGCGGCCGTGGACGAGGTCCTCCTGGTCACCGAGACCCGGTCGGTGCAGGGCCAGCGGACCGTGCCGGTGCGCGGCCATCCGGTGCCGCTGGCCGACATCGCGGCGGTGCTCGGCCTGACCGCCCCGCCGCTGCCACCCCAGCCGGCCGCGGTCATCGTGTCCGCGGGCGGGCGGCGGGTCGCCATCGAGTGCGACCTGCTGATCGGGGCCGAGGAGGTCGTGGTCAAGCCGCTGGGCCCGCTGGCCCAGGCCGGCGGCTGCCTGGGCGCGACCATCCTGGGCGACGGCCGGGTCGCGCTGCTCATCGAGCCCGGCCTGTTCACCCGCCGGGGCGGGGCCGGGGTGGTCCAGGCGCCGCCCGCCCAGCCCGCCGCCGCGCCGCCCAACGGGGCGGCGCCGTCTGCCGAGCCGCCTGCCGAGCCGTCCACCGATCCAGCCAGCGAGCCTGCCGCCGGGCCCGGCCGCCGCCAGCCGGACAAGATCCTCGTCGTCGAGGATTCCTTTACCGTGCGCGAACTGCAGCGCAGCATCTTCGAAGCGGCCGGGTACCGGGTCGCCACGGCCGAAGACGGCCACGCCGCGCTGGCCGTTCTGCAGCGCGATCCGGAGATCGCGCTGGTGGTCAGCGATCTCGACATGCCCGGCCTGGACGGTCTGGGACTGACCCGCGCGGTCCGGGCCGATCCGGACCGGTCCGCGCTGCCGGTGATCATCGTCACCGCGCGCGGCACCGAGCAGGTCCGGCAGCAGGGCCTGGCCGCCGGGGCCAACGCGTTCATGGCCAAGGCCCAGTTCGACCAGCGCGAGCTGCTGGCCACGGTGGGCAGGCTGGTCCGGGGATGACACCGGTCCGGGTGCTGGTGTGCGAGGACTCCGCCGTGTACGCGGCCGGGCTGCGGCGCACGCTGGAGTACGACCGGGACATCACGGTGGCCGGCGTCTGCCCGACCGCCGAGCAGGCGCTGGCCATGCTGGCCGCGCAGCGGCCCGATCTGGTCACCATGGACCTCGAGCTGCCGGGCATGGACGGGCTGGCCGCGGTCGAGGAGATCATGAGCAACCGGCCGGTGCCGGTGGTCGTGCTGTCCAGCTACGTCGGCCCGGACGGGGAGAAGGCCGCGGCCGCGCTCGGGGCCGGGGCGGTGGACGCCTGCGCCAAGAGCGACCTGGACCTGGCCGATCCGGCCGGGGTCACCGCGGCGGCGTTCCGTGCGCGCATCCGGGCGCTGGCCCGGGTCCCGGTCATCCGGCATCCGCGGGCCCGGCTACGGCTGGCCCGCCACCCGCAGGGGCCGGCCGGCCGCCGGGCCTCGGTCATCGGGATCGGCGCGTCCACCGGCGGCCCCCAGGTGCTGTTCCACGTGCTCAGCGCGCTGCCGCCGAACTACCCCATCCCGCTGCTGGTGGTGCAGCACATGGGGCCCGGTTTCACCGAGGGCCTGGTCCGCTGGCTGGACCGGAACGTCGGCCTCGAGGTGACGATGGCCGAGGACCGGCAGCCGCTGGCGGCGGGCGCCTGGGTCGCGCCCGAGGGCGCGCACCTGTGCCTGGGCGGCGACGGCCGCCTGCTGCTGGACCGCGCCTCGCCCAGCGGGCCGCACCGCCCGTCCGCGGATGCGCTGCTGACCAGCATCGCGGCCCACGCCGGGCGGGCGGGCGCCGCGGTGCTGCTCACCGGCATGGGCCGGGACGGGGCGGCGGGGACGGCCGCCCTGCGCCGGGCCGGCGGGCTGGTGATCGCCCAGGACGAGGCGTCCTCGGCCGTGTTCGGCATGCCCAAGGCGGCCATCGAGCAGGGCGCCGACCTGGTGCTGCCGCCGGCCGGCATCGCGGACGCGCTGGCCCGGCTGAGCCACCTGCCGCTGCCCGGCGCGGCCCGCGGGCTGACCACGGCCGGCCGGCCTGGGCCCGCGCCTGGGCCCGGGCCTGGGCCCGCGCCTGGGCCCGGGCCGCACCGGGCCGGCCGGCCATGAACGGCAGCCTCGGCCAGGTGGCCAGCCTGGTCCGCCGGGAGACCGGGATGGCGCTGCCGGCCGGGCGCGCGGACGCGCTGCTGACCGCGCTGCGCCGGGCGGCGCCGGGCACCGACGCGGCCGGCTTCCTGCGCGCCGTGGCCGACCCGGCCCAGGGTGAGGAGCTGCTGGGCCGGCTCATCGACGAGGTGACCGTCCAGGAGACGTTCTTCGCCCGGGACGTGGCGCAGCTCCGGGACATCCCGTGGGCCGGCCTGCGCGCCTGGCGGGCCCGCGGCGGGCCCGGCGGCCCGGTCCGGGTGTGGAGCGCGGGCTGCGCGACCGGGGAGGAGGCGTACACGCTGGTGCTGGAGGCCGTGCGGGCGCTGGGGGCCCGGCCCGGCCCGGTCGACGTGCTCGGCACGGACATCTCCACGGCCGCGCTGGCCGCGGCGGCCGCCGGGCGGTACGGCGAGCGGGCCGTGCGGCAGCTCGACCCGGCCGTCCGCGAGCGGCACCTGACCCGGCAGCCGGACGGCCGGTACCAGGTCACCGCGGGGCTGGGCGCGCTGGCCCGGTTCCGGCGGCACAACCTGGCCCTGAGCACGGGGCCGCCCCCCGGCGAGGCCCCGTTCGACGTGGTGGTCTGCCGCAACGTGCTCATCTACCTGAGCACTCAGCTCATCGGCCGCGCGCTGGGCAACCTGGAACGGGCTCTGCGCCCCGGCGGGGTCCTGGTGCTCGGCGCCGCCGACGTGCTGCACCGGACCGCGGCCCGGAAGGCCGTCAGCGGGCCGGCGCCCGTGCCCCCGCGCCCCGCCGGGCCCCGCATCCGCCCGCCGATTCCGAACGCCGCTCGCCGGGTGGCGGCCGCCGGACGGCGGGGGCGGCTGGCCGCGGCGCTGGAAGCCGCCGACGCTGGCGACCGCCTCCGGGCCCTGTCCGAGGTGTCCGAGCTGCTGGCCAGCGCCCCGGGCGACGCGGAGGCGAACTTCGTGTTCGGGCTCATCCTGCTGGAACGGGACGACCCGGCCGGTGCGGCGCGGGCGCTGCGCCGGGCCATGCACTATGACCCGTCGCTCGGCCTGGCCGCGTTCACCCTGGGCCGGGCGTGCGACCGGCTGGGCGACCCGGCCGCGGCCCGGGCCGCCTACCAGCACGCGCTGCGGGTGCTGGACCCGGCCGACCAGCGGCACGAGCTGATCCTGCAGCAGATCGACGTCCGGGACGTCGCGGCGGCGTGCCGCGCCCGGCTAGGGGGGACATCGTGAAGATCCTGATCGCGGAAGACTCGTCCACCGTCCGGCGGGTGGTGGCCGGGCGGCTCGCCGCCGACGGCTACCAGGTGGTCGAGGCGGTGGACGGCGAGGATGCGCTCAGGCTGGCCCGCCAGGAACGGCCCGACCTGGTCGTCCTGGACAAGGTGATGCCCAGGTACGACGGGTTCGAGGTGGTGCGGGCGCTCCGTGAGGACCCGGAGATGCGGGCCATCCCGATCGTCATGCTGACCGAGCGGGCCAGCGAGCCGGACGTCATCAGCGGGCTCGGCCTGGGCGTGGACGAGTACATGGCCAAGCCGTTCAGCCCGCGTGAGCTGTCCGCGCGGGTGCAGCGGGTGCTGGCCCGGGCGGGGCACGTTGCGGGTCCTAGCTGAGGCCGTCGCGGCGGGCTCAGCCGCTGGCCTGCTAGCCCTGCCGGGCCGGCATGGCCTCGTTCGGCCCGACGAGCTTGAACCGGGCGCCGGCCGGGTCGGCCGCCTCGGCCAGGCGGCCGTACGGGGTGTCCTGGGCCGGGCTGACCACCGAGCCGCCGAGCCGGGTGACCTCGGCCAGCGTGGCCTCGGTGTCCGCGGCGCCGAAGTACACCGACCAGCCAGCCGGTGCGCCCGGCGGCAGGAAGCGGCTGGCATCCATGATCCCGGCCAGCTGTTCCTCGCCGTGCACCAGCAGCGTGTAGCGGAACTCGTCGGTGTCCCCGGCCACCTGGGTCTCCCAGCCGAACACGTTGCGGTAGAAGCTGACCGTGGCCGGGTAGTCCCGGGTGAACAGCTCGAACCAGCCCGGCGCGCCCGGCTCGGCCAGCACCCCGAAGCCCTGGTGCAGGCCCGGCTGCCACAGGCCGATGGCCGCCCCGCCGTTGTCGGTGATCATGGCCATGGTGCCCAGGTCACCAACCTGCATGGCGGGCACGATGATCTGGCCGCCGTGCCCGGCGGCGGCTTCCAGCGTCTTGGCCACGTCGTCCACGGCCAGGTAGACCGACCAGGTGTCGGGCATACCGGAGCCGGGCTCGCTGCCCATGCAGCCGGCCACCCGTACGCCGTCCTTGGCGAAGTTGAAATAGCCGCCGAACTGCGGGTTGGGTTCTTCGGCCGTCCAGCCGAACAGCTGGGTGTAGAACTCGCGGGCGCGGCCGGGGTCCGCGGTCATCAGGTCCACCCAGCAGGGCGCCCCAGCGGGCGCGCTCTCACGTGCGGGCATTACGTCTCCCCTCGTCGTGTGTGCATCCTCTAGGACGCGGCGGCGCGCCCGGACTCATCGGTCCAGCCGCGTACCCTCGAAGTGTGTATCTGCCCCTGCACTTCGCCGCGCCGGACACCGCCGATGTCGCGGCGTTCGTGGATGCCGTCGCCGCCGCCGACCTGGTCACGTTCGACGGGACCAAGCCGGTCGCCAGCCTGATTCCCATCATCTGGGATCAGGAGGCCGGAGGGAATGGCATTGAGAACCACGGCCGGCTGCTCGGCCACCTGGCCCTGGCCAACCCGCAGTGGCAGTCGATGGCCGACGGCGCCGTCGCGCTGGCCATCGTGCACGGCCCGCAGGCTTATGTATCGCCCAACTGGTACCCGAGCAAGGCCCGGCACGGCCGGGTGGTGCCCACCTGGAATTACGTCACGGTGCACTTCACCGGGCCGCTGACCGTGCACCGAGACCCGGAGTGGATCCGCGACGTGGTGACCCGGCTGACCCGGCGGCACGAGGGAGCGCGCCCCGCGCCGTGGGCGGTGACCGACGCGCCGCCCGATTACATCAACGGCCAGCTGCGCGGCATCGTCGGAGTCGAGCTGACCATCGCCACGGTCGAGGCCAAGCACAAGCTGAGCCAGAACCGGGGCGCCGACGACCGGGCTTCGGTGGCCAAGGCGCTGCAAGGCGAGCCGGGTCCCGATGCCGCCGAGATCTCCGCGCTGATGTCGGCGGGGGAGTAACTACCAGCGCCCGTGGTTACCAGCGCCCGTGGTTACCAGCGCCCGTGGACCTGGGCCCGGATCCGCCGGTCGTACAGGTCCGCGATCGCGGCCAGCTCCGCGCTGGTCAGCGGGGGCAGGCTGGCGGCGCTGGCGTTCTGGTTGACCTGATCGGGGGTGCGGGCGCCGGGGATCACAGTGCTCACCCCGGGCTGCTGGATGACCCAGCGCAGCGCGGCCTGCGCGGGCGTGACGCCCGCCGGGATCAGCGCGGCGAATTCCCGGGCCGCCTCGACCCCGGTGTCGAAGTCCACCCCGGAGAAGGTCTCCCCGACGTCGAACGCCTCGCCGTGCCGGTTGTAGTTGCGGTGATCGTCGGCCGGGAACGTGGTGTCGTGGGTGTACCGGCCGGACAGCAGCCCGGACGCCAGCGGCACCCGGGCCAGGATGCCGACCCCGGCCGCCTGCGCGGCCGGCAGCACCTTGTCCAGCGGCTTGCGGCGCAGCGCGTTGAAGATGATCTGCACGCTGGCCACGCCGGGCCTGGCGATCGCGGTCAGCGCCTGGTCGGCGGTCTCGACGCTGACCCCGTAGGCGGCGATGCGCTGCTCGTCCACCAGCGTGTCGAGCGCGTCGAACACCGCGTCGTCGGCGAACACGGCGGTCGGCGGGCAGTGCAGCTGCACCAGGTCCAGGGTGTCCACGCCCAGGTTCTCCCGTGACCGGTCGGTCCAGGCGCGGAAGTTCTCCAGCGTGAACAGGGCCGGGTCCTGCGCCACCCGGCGGCCCATCTTGGTCGCCACGGTGAGCTCCGCGCCCGGGTTGACCGCCATGTACCGGCCGATGAACTGCTCGCTGCGGCCGTCCCCGTAGACGTCGGCCGTGTCCAGCAGGGTGACCCCGGCGGTCACGGCCGCGTCCAGCACGGCCATCGCGTCGTTCTCGGCCACCTCACCCCAGTCGGCGCCGAGCTGCCAGGTGCCGAGGCCGACCACCGAGACCGCTTTGCCGGTCCGGCCCAGAATGCGTTCTTCCATGAGAAGGGACCTCTGCTTTCTTGCGCCTCCGGCGCGCTTGAATCCGCCGAGCTTCCCTCGTCGCTCGGTCGCTCGTTCCTCGCTCGCTCCCCGCCCGCCTCCCCATTCCCCCTTCACTGTCCAGTCGGCGGCGCGCGCCTTTGGCGCGGCGACTTCCTCTCCTCGCTCGTTCCTCACTCGTCGGTGCAGTCGCCGATATTCTCCTCGCCCGCGGCGCCGGCCAGGATGGCCTCGCTGATCGCGGCCAGGTGGCGCTGCTGCTCGCCGCTCAGCGCGTCGAACAGGACCCGGCGCACCTGCTCCACGTGGGCCGGTGCGGCCGCGCTGAGCGCGGCGAAACCCTGGTCGGTGAGCTGGGCGATCTGCCCGCGGCGGTCGGTCGGGCAGTCCACCCGGCGGACCCAGCCGCGTTCCTCGAGCCGGGCCACCGCGTGCGACACCCGGCTCTTGCTGGAGGCCGAGGCCGCCGCGAGCTGGGTCATGCGCAGCGCCCGGTCCGGGGCCTCGGACAGCCGGACCAGGATCTCGTAATAGGCCAGGGGTATCCCGGCGTCGCGCTGCAACTGGCCGTCGACCGAGGACAGCAGCCACTGCCAGGCGGTCAGGAAGTCGCGCCAGGTGCACTGCTCGTCGGCGCTCAGCCAGCGCGTCGCGGTGTTCTCCGGCGTGCTGGATGTGCTCATGAGCACAGTCTACCCGGAATAGTTGAGCGCTTGACAACGTTGCTCTGGCCATGATAGTCGTTGAGCATTCAAATATGAACGACGACACTATGAGCGATAGGAGTATCACATGACCGCCAGTACCGAAGCCACCACCATCCCCGGCTACGTCGCCGGCACCTGGGAGATCGACCCGGTGCACTCCGAGGTGGGCTTCGTCGCCCGGCACATGATGGTGAGCAAGGTTCGTGGCCGGTTCACCCAGTTCTCCGGCGAGTTCGTCACCACCCCAGACCCGCTGCAGTCGTCGGTGACCGCCACCATCGACCTGACCTCGATCCAGACCGGGAACGAGCAGCGTGACCAGCACATCCGGTCCGCCGACTTCTTCGAGGTGGACAAGTACCAGACGATGACCTACCGGTCCACCGGCCTGCGCGCCGAGGGCGACCACTACGTCCTGGACGGCGAGCTGACCCTCAAGGACCACACCAAGGAGGTCCCGCTGACCCTGGAGCTGAACGGCTTCGGGCCGGACCCGTACGGCGGCACCCGCGCCGGGTTCACCGCCACCGGTGAGATCAACCGCCGCGACTTCGGCGTGAACTTCAGCGCGCCGATGGAGACCGGCGGCGTGGTGGTGTCCGACAAGATCACCCTCCAGCTGGAGATCGAGGCCGTCCTCAAGGCCTGAGCGCCAGCCGATCCTGACCACACCCGGGCGGGGGCCGCCAGCATGGCGGCCCCCGCCCGTGCCATTCTGGGGCAGGGGCCGGCTGAGCCCGAGGAGGCGTACCCAGTGCGAGCGGCGGTTTATGAGCGCACCGGCCCGGCGGCCGAGGTGCTCCGGGTCACGGACGTGCCAACGCCGGAACCGGGGCCGGGCCAGGTCCGGGTCCGGGTGCAGGCATCCGGCATCAACCCCACCGATGTGAAGACCCGCGGCGGCCTGACCCCGCGGCCCATCGACGGCTTCCAGATCCCGCACCTCGACGGGGCGGGCGTGATCGACGCGGTCGGCCCCGGCGTCCCGGAGGAGCGGATCGGCCAGCAGGTCTGGGTCTGGATGGCGGCATTCGGGCAGCGCTGGGGGACAGCCGCGCAGTGGACCGTGGTGCCCGGCCGCCAGGCGGTGCCGCTGCCCGACGGGGTGTCACCCGAGCTGGGCGCCAGCCTGGGCGTGCCGGCCATGACCGCGCACCACGCCCTGTTCGCCGACGGGCCGGTGGATGGGCAGGCCGTGCTGGTGGCCGGCGGGGCCGGCGCAGTCGGCCACTTCTGCGTGCAGCTGGCCAACTGGGGGCACGCGGCCCAGGTGCTGGCCACGGTCAGCGGCCCGGCCAAGGCCCAGCTGGCCAAGGAGGCCGGCGCCGCGGACGTGATCAACTACCACGACGCGGACGCCGCCGACCAGATCCGGTCGGCGGCGGGCGGCCCGGTGGACCGGATCATCGAGGTGGCCCTGGGCGCCAACCTGGAGCTGGACCTGGCCGTGTCCCGGCCGGGCACGGTCGTGGTCGGCTACGCCGCCGAGCCGGCCGACCCGGTGCTGCCCGTCCGGGCCTGCATGACGGCCAACATCGTGCTCCGGTTCATGCTGCTGTACCGCGTCCCGGCGGCCGCGATGGACCAGGCGGCCACCGACATCAGCGTGGCGCTCAGCACCGGGGCGCTGACGCTGTCCGGGCTGCCGACCCGCCGGTTCGCGCTGGACGAGATCGCCGCCGCCCAGGACGCGGTCGACCGCGGCATCGGCGGCAAGGTACTGGTCATCCCGGACTGACCGGGAGACCGGAAGGCCCGGCCCGCGGCGGTGCGGGCCGGGCCACCCGGCTAACCAGCGGCTGGTCTCGCCGTCACCCCTCGATCGAGCGCAGGCCGGAGATGAACGCCGCGCCCGCCGGGGTGCCGACCCCGGTCATGTTGTCGTAGCCCGGCAGCGTCACCTGGCCGGTGTAGCCGAACATCCCGGTGCTCTGGTCGTCGAACGTGGTCAGCGCCCACAGCCCGCAGTCGTGCGGCGGGCAGGCCACGCCCCGCCAGGCGGCCGGGCTGCTGCTGGTCAGCGGCAGCGCGTCGTACAGCGCGCTGGTGCCGGCCAGCTGGTACAGCGCCGGGTTCACCAGCCCGAACGAGGCTGGCTGGCCCTGCTGCGCCGCGGTCACCATGCCCGCCACCAGAGGCGCCGCCTCGCTGGTGCCGCCGACCGGGAACTGGCTGTACGTCGGCGGCTTGCCGCTCTTGTTGTGGAATATCAGGTAGCCCAGCGCGGCCCCGGTGAACGGGTCGGCGTCGGCGCTGATGTCCGGGACCGAGCGCACCGCGCCGCCCCGGTCGCCCGGCGCCGTGGCCAGGTCGGCGGGCACCACACCATCCTGGTAGGACGGCTCGGCCCACAGCAGGCTGGGCCCGCCGCCCGCGGCGCCGTACTCGCCCAGGAACAGCCAGCTCTTGCGGTTCAGCAGGGAGATCCCCTCGGACCAGCCGGTCTCGAACAGCCGGCTGCCGCCCTTGCCGATACCGAGCGTGGTGCCGCCGACCGCGATCGCGTCCGGGTCACTGGACGGCGCGAGCACGCCGGAGCCGTCGCCCGAGGAGAAGTACATGCCGACGCCCTCGGCGGCCGACTGCACCAGGATCGCGTGCTCGATGTTGGTCACGGCCGGCGCCTGGCCTTCGGTCCCGCTCTCCCAGGAGTTGGACGCCACCGTGGCCAGCGGGTGGCCGCCGGTGCCCAGCACGGCCAGGTCCGCGTTGAACAGGCCCTGCAGGCCGAAGTCGCCCTCGTTGCAGCTGTCCCCGCCGACCACCAGCTGGTTGGCACCCGGGGCCATCGCGTAGGACATCTCCACGTCGAGCTGTTCCTCGATGTCGAACGGGTCACCGCACTGGCTGCCGCGGCCCAGGGACAGCTCGGAGTACCGGCCGCCGGCCGGCTTGGGCAGGCCGTTCTTCTTGGCGTAGTCGTGCAGCGTGAGGAACATGTCCGGGGTCAGGCCCAGCTCGACCAGCGCGACCGTCTGGCCGCTGCCGGTGGCCGCGCTGCTGGCGCCGTAGGCCTTGCGCAGCTGGGTGCCGCTGTAGCCGCAGTTGTCGGTCGGGAACGAGGTGACGCCGAACTGCTTGGGCAGCCCGGTCGCGGTGTGCTCCCCGTAGTAGTACGAGCACGGCGCGGCCTTGGGCTTGGCGCTCACCGTGGTCCGCGGCCTGGTCTTGCCGATCGCGGTGGCGCTCGGCCGCTGCAGCGGCAGCACCGGCGCGGCGTTGTCAAGACCGGTCACGCCGGTCACGCTGCCGGACAGCGAGCTGGGCACGGAGATCGCGCTGTCGTTGGCGCGCAGCCGGTACGGGCCCGCGTTGACCCCCTTGCTGGCCGGGTACAGCTTGAGCTGGGTGTGGAACGCCGCGTCAATGGCCGACGCCGAACCGGTGGCCCGGACATAGGAGCGCAGCCGGCTGGCCGTGACGCCGGTGAAGCCCGCGCCACGCAGCCACGACTCGACCTTGGCCGCGGTGGCGGCCGACGCGCCGAACCGGCTGGCGTAGCCGGCCGGGCTCAGATAGTGGTGGAACGACGCGCTGCCCGGGGTGCTCACCCCGGCGGCAAAGCTCTCCGCCTGGTTCAGCCGGGGCCGCAGCCACACCTGCACGGCGAGCTTCTGGCTGGCCGCCACGGTGCCGGTGGCCTTGACGTGGCTGGTGAACGGAACGGCGCTGCCCTCGATCCGGGCTACCGATGGTGCCGGTGCGGCGGCTGCTAACCCGCTGCCCGCCACGATGGTGGTGCCGATCATCGCCGCGGCCGCGCTGGCGCCAGCGATGAGCGTCCTGGTTCTGGACATGGTCCCCCTGTCTGTTGATTGCTCTGACCCGTCCAGGGGACCGGCGGGTGTGCCTGGCCCCCACGGATGTCTATACCAGGCTGAAAGCTGGCTGAAAGCGCCCGATAAGGCATCCATGCCGAATCGTGACAATTGCGAAAGAAATGGCCAGCACGCCATTTATCGCCATCCGGCCAGCGGCCGGCCCGGGCGCTGGTCTTACCCACTGGGGCAGGTGGGTACTTATCACGTATAGTAGTTATGCGACTACATAGAGGTTTGGGGGGTGGATGGACGGAGCAGCCGGCAGCCGTGGCCGGATCCTGGTGGTCGAGGATGATCCGGTCTCGGCCGCCTACGTCCTGCACGTGCTGCGCAACCGGGGCGGGTTCACCGTCACCCACGCGGCCGACCCGGCGGACGCCCTGAGCCAGGCCACCGAGGCCCGCTGGGACCTGGTGCTGACCGACGTGGAAATGCCCGGGATGACCGGGATTGAGCTGCTCGGGCAGCTCCGCGAGCGGGCGCCGCAGCTGCCGGTCGCGGTGCTCACCGCCCACCCGTCCGTGGACTACGCGGTCCAGGCGCTGCGCAACAGCGCCGATGAGTTCCTGGAGAAGCCGATCACGCCCGACCGGCTGGTGGCCGTGGTGGCCGGCCTGGTAACCAAGGGCCGGGCCGCCCGGGAGGCCACCCGGCAGACCGTGCTGGCCATCGGCGCGCACCCGGACGACGTGGAGATCGGGGCGGCCGGCACCCTGCTCACGCACCGCCGGATGGGCCACGACGTATCGATCCTGACCCTGAGCCGGGGAGCACGGGGCGGCGTGGAGGACACCCGGGCCAGCGAATCACAGCAGGCCGCCAAGGTCATCGGGGCCACCCTGTACCACGAGGACCTGCGCGACACCAGCATCAGCGAGGGGGACCCGACGATCGGCGTGATCAGCCGCATCGTGGCCGAGGTCCGGCCCACGGTCATCTACACCCACTCGCTGCACGACGTCCACCAGGATCACCGGAACACCCACCGGGCCGCGCTGGTCGCGGTGCGCGGGGTGGGCCGGGTGTACTGCTTCCAGTCCCCGTCGGCCACGGTCGACTTCCGGCCCAGCCGGTTCGTGCCCATCGATGACCAGCTCGAAGGCAAGCTGGCGGCGATCCACGCGTTCGCCTCCCAGGTGGAGATCCGGGCCTACCTGGAACCCGACCTGATCTCGGCCAACGCGCGCTACTGGTCCCGGTACTGCGAGACGCGGTTCGCCGAGCCGTTCGAGGTGGTGCGGGAGAGTGCGACGGCCGGGCAGTACGGCCTGACCCCGGCCCAGGGCGTCGTGCACGGCGAGGCCGGCGCCGAGGCCCAGGTGCCGGACCGGCGCCCGGCCGAGCAGCCCGAGTCAACCGAGACAACGTTGCGGGAGGTACCGGATGCAGCCAGATGAGACAGCCCGGCCGTCGGTCACGGTACTGGTCACCGGGGCGGGCGGGCCGGCCGCGGTGTCGGTGATCAAATCGCTGCGCGCCGACCCGTCCGTGCGGCTGGTGGCGGCGGACATGGACGCCTGGGCCGCCGGGCTCTACCTGCTGCCGCCGGACGCCCGGACCCTGATCCCGGCCGGCCTGGACCCGGATTTCGTGTCGGTCGTGCTGGCCAGATGCGCCGCCCTGGGCGTGGACGTGCTCATTCCCACGGTGGACGCGGAGATGCGCCCGCTGGCCAGCGCGCGGGCCGAGTTCGCCGCGGCCGGGATCGAGATGATGCTGCCCCCGGCCCGCGCGCTCGATCTGACCCTGGACAAGCTGGCGCTGGCCTCGTGCTGCGCCGGCCGGGTCCTGGTGCCGCGGACGGAACCGTTCGACGCCACCCTCGATCCGGCGTCCTGGGAGTACCCGGTGGTGGTCAAGCCGCGCACCGGGAGCGGCTCACGGGACATCTCGGTCGTGGTCTCCAGCCAGGAGCTGGCCGGGATGGAGCGTTCGGTGGACTTCATCGTCCAGGAGTACCTGCCGGGCGAGGAGTACTCGATCGACGTGCTGGCCGACGCGGCCGGGCACGTGGTGGCTTCGGTGCCGCGGGTACGGGCCCGGGTCGACTCCGGTGTCTCGGTGGCCGGCCGGACCATCCACGACCCGGGCCTGGAGAACTTCGGGGCCGCGGTGGCCACCGCGGCCGGCCTGACCTACATCGCCAACGTGCAGGCCCGCCGGGATACCGCCGGGCGGCCCGCGCTGCTGGAGGTGAACCCGCGGGCGCCCGGCGCGCTGCCGCTGACCATGGCCAGCGGGGTGGACATGCCACGGCTGGCGCTGGACTCGCTGCGGGGCTACCCGCTGCCACGGCACGTGGACTTCCAGGAGACGGCCATGGTCCGCTTCCTGGACGAGCGCTTCCTGGACCTCAGCGAGGTACAGAAGCTCGCCGCGTGAGGCCTCGATGATCATGCCGCCTGCCCTGGCCGAGGACCACCACGTGCATTCGGCGTTCTCCGACGACGCGGTGAGCAGCCTGGACGAGAACGTGCGCGCGGCCCGCCGCCGCGGGCTGCGCGCGCTCTGCTTCGCCGATCACGTGCGCCAGGACTCGCCGTGGGTGGCGGACTACACCGCCGCGGTGGCCGCGCTGCGCCCGGTGCCCGGGCTCGACGTGGTGGCCGGGGTGGAGGCGAAGATCCTGGACAGCCAGGGACACCTCGACCTGCCCGGGCAGCTGCCCGGGGTGGAACGGGTGCTGATCGCCGACCACCAGTTCCCCGGCGACACCGGCCCGGTGCACCCCCGGGACATCCGGGCCGACCTGGTCTCGGGCCAGCGCACCGCCGCCGAGGTGATCGACGGCCTGATCGCGGCCACCGCCCTGGCCCTGGATCAGGTGGCCATCCCGCAGCTGGCTCACCTGTTCAGCCTGCTGCCCAAGATGGGGCTGGCCGAGTCCGGGGTACCCGGCCCGGCGCTGGCCACGCTGGCCCTGGCCGCCCGCCGGGCG
>Ga0335085_10010011_pt1 | contig 14229 bp, 6 predicted proteins | sample Lox_Sample_45_FD_206712 | JGI IMG/M metagenome (GOLD analysis project Ga0335085, IMG submission 206712) | Soil microbial communities from Loxahatchee National Wildlife Refuge, Florida, United States - Lox_Sample_4.5 | ecosystem: Environmental > Terrestrial > Soil > Wetlands | place: USA: Florida...
GACAACGGCGTTTCTGGAGCATCGAACATCTACTTTTCAACGCTCCTCAATCAGACCTGTGCCACTTCGGGTGGAAGTGGCGGATGCGCTGTATCGGCGACCCAGGCGGCACTGCAATGAGGAGCGGCCTCACCAGCAGAAAATAGTGGAGTAATTGGCGACCTAAAATCACCAACTCCGGACGGGTCGAAAAAGGCTGTTCGCCAGCCCAGCAACGATCGGCAACTCGCGACGTAATCTGGTCGTGTAGTTGGGGAGCATCGATCTCGCACTCTCAGCACCTAGTTCCGGTCTACGCCATGGGCGGCTCGCTCTCGTCCGAGGTAAGCGGAGACTTGAAAACGGTAAATGAACTTTGTGCCACGGTGAAGTCGCTTTCGTCCTTTGAATGAATGTTTGAGCAGATGGAATACTGCGGCGACCTCTGATATGTGACTGTCACTGTTTAGTCGGCCAGTAAGCTCGATCCATTTCTGTCATTCACTTCGGACAGGCCCTGTGATCGTCACAAATCTTGAGCGTCAAGGCCCAGGCTGTGCACCGAATCAGTGACGGGACGACCCGAAGATTTAGTTGTGGGAGGTGACGGACGGCGCTACACTCAGTGCCGCAATTTCGGGGGTGGCCCATGAACCAATGGGTTCGATTTCTCGTGCTTGTGGCACTCGCTGCGTGCGGCGTTGTCATCGTTGCTCTTGCATTTGGGCGGCACAACGCCGACCTGATGGCGCCGCTCAACCTGGTGCTGTTTGTGGTTGCGATCCTGGTGTACTTGCTGCCGACAGGGCTGGCGATATACCGCGACTGCAAATCGACGGCGTGGATCACGGTGGTAAATGTATTACTGGGATGGACGATCTTTGGCTGGTTTGTAGCACTGGGATGGGCGGCCGCGGGCAAGATCCGGCGGTCGGGGCAGACGGTGATTCCGCCGCCAACCCATCTGGTACGTGGACAGTGAAAGACGAAGAACGGGGATTAGGGAAATTGAACAGAAAATAGACAACGGGAACGCCGGGACTTCGAGACTGATTGCTTCCTCTGTAACGAGGGCATTCGGATCCGGAAATAGGTCTCCATCGAGCCCGAAGATTATTTTCGCAGGATGCCATAGGCCTTTTTCCGGAGATTAGGCAGCGCCGGGCGAGCCAGAAGCGATCCGGCGCGGGGCAGAAGAGCAGCTGCATGGACGACCCTGACCAGGACGTTGCTCTTCTCCCTTTGCATTCAGAGTTACGAAGCACAGAGGATTCCCCTCTCATCGAACTACATCCATATATGTAGAGAGAAGAAACCGGAAGCAGCCTTTTCTGATCGCAAGCGTTGGCCAGATCTGTTGTCCGATGACAGATCAGGATCAGGAGAAGGATCAGGAGAAGGAACAGGTGATACGCATAGGAAGCATGCCAGGTGTGTGCGAGCAGGATGGGATGGCGTCGGGATGGCGCCGGGGTGGCGATGAGGATGGTGATGAAGCGCGATGAGGGCTGCGATGGGATGGAGCCGCGGCGGGGCGCGGCGGCTCCTCGCCCGCGCGCGGGAAGGATTTTGTGTGCGGCGCGGGGAGGGGACCTGGTCTGGTCAGTGTATCCAGATCCCTTCTGTGCTGAACCTCCTCTGGGATGACATCCTCGCCGGTGACCCTGGCGATGGCCCCGCGCAGATAGGGAGCCAGGAAGTCATGAATGGGCCGTTCCCGGCGGCGCATGCGGGTGCCGATGGCTTCCTGCTGCGAAAATGCCGTGCCGCCTTTGCTTGCGTCACACTTTGCAAAGTGCGTTGAAGAACTGTTTCTGATTAGCGCTAAAAGTGCGCGCTAATGGACTCGGGGCGCGGTCAGAACCTGGGCCAGATCGCCCGCAGGCCGACCAATCCCGTTCTGCTTGCCCGCACGGAAGCAGGATCGGATTACGAAGCGGCGGTCGTGACGCCGGAACAGATGATGGTGATCCTGCGCGAACTTGACACGCCGGAAACCCGCCTCGAGTGGACGCTTGCCCTGCTGCACGCCGCCACCGCACTGCGGCCTGAAGAAGCATTCGGGCTCCAGTGGGGAGACATCGACTGGCAGAAGGGACAGATCAACATCCGCAGAGGCTGGTCGAAGGGCAAGGAGACTGCCGGCAAGAATGAAGGCAGCATGACGCAGGTCGCGATGCATCCGGCGCTGAGACAGGCACTGAAGGCCTGGCGCCGGGAGTCTCGGTACAACCGCGACTCACACTGGGTCTTTGCTTCGGACAAAACTGGGGGAAAGACTCCTCGAACGGCAGGAGTGGCTGGGCAGGACTATCTTCGTCCTGCAGCGGTGAAGGCCGGAGTGATCCCGGCCGACTACCGAGGCCGCTTTGGATGGCACAATCTGCGCCATTCGCTGGCAACGTTCTTCGCAGCGAACGACGTGAATCTGCCGCTGATTCAAAGCATGCTAAGGCACAGCAAGCCGGAGACAACGGCCATCTACACACACCGCGTTAACTCTGCGCAGATCGCCGCGCAGGGCAGATTCCTTGAGGCCATCAAGGTCACGCCGATGGTCAATTAAGGAAATCTCGGGTTGGACCTTGGGTCGGAGGAGGAAAAAGTGAGGACCGAAAATGCCTGCTAAGTTATTGAAAATAAATTGGTAGGCACGATTGGATTCGAACCAACGACCTCTTCCGTGTCAAGGAAGCGCTCTAACCAACTGAGCTACGCGCCTATTCATTACATCAGCCAGTTTATCAGGGCGACGGTGGTTGGGAAAGTGTGAACCGGCATGAATCGGCTTCCTACGATCACGGATTCAAGAAGGAGCTCACTTCCGCTTCAACCGATTCTATCTGCCCCTACTACAGCCTACTTGCTCCCTGCATGGAGCATCTCAATGGGAGGGTTGCTCGATTGTGCAATGGCGTTGACCGCAGTTACAAAATACCTCCTGAGACGCCCTTCCTAACCCCGCAAAATCAAAGGCCAGTTTTCATAGATCCGGCTTCGGCCACTGCGCCAAGAGGTACAGAAGTGCGCAAGAATCTGATACAGCGTTTGGGCGCGGCTCTTCAATCCGATCCGCGATGGATTGGCTATTGGGCCGAGTGTCGCATCGCGCGCTTCAACGACCTTCCTCGCACCGAAGGCGACATGCAGCTCTTCACATCGCCTGATTGACGTGCGCTCGCAAGCCCTTGAGCATGCAAATCGGGCAAGCACCGCGAGTCCGCTTTCAAATCGGCTCGGAACACGTAAACGAAATGCGGTTTGAGCTGCAGGGACGGGCTCATTTCACACCAGCTTCTTCCTGGGCAATGCGCACCCATTCCACAGCGTGCTCGGGGTGGTTGGAGAGAGTGTGGTTATCTTTCATGATGATTTCGAGATGACAGTCGCGGCATGTCTCGATGGCTCCGTGGAGGTAGTTTCGAATTGACTCCCAGTCGGGACGGGGCACCGCGAGGGCTGCCGGGTTGGGTTTAAGAGAGAGGATGAAATCTCCCCGGAGATTGGCGGACATCTTGTCGAGCCTGGCCCAGGGGGAGCAGGAGACGCGACGCAAATTGTGGTGGTTCTTGACGGCACTCCAACGCGTGTGGACGGGTTCGCAACAGCCATAGCAGGTGAGGCCGAAGCGATCCATAATCGGTTTTTCGTAGGGGAAGATGAAGTCTTCATACATCTTTGGTGAGACACCGACTGACTCCTGGCTTTCCACCATTCCCCACATGTCAGAGCAGCGGACTTTGCCATTAAAGTCGGATTGGGGGAGCTGGTCAGTGTAGCCGTATCCCCCGGAGCCGACATATGTGCCGTCGTTGTTGAGCGAAAGCAGGTTGTTCGCCTCGAGATAGTCGAGCTTGCGCATGTGCCCCTCGAGGATGATGGAGAACAATTGCCGGATTTCGTCAGGGTAGTCGCGGAAATCTGTGTACATGTTGGCCATGCCGCGCAGCAGGACCGCGGGATAGGTGATACCCAGTGACCACCACCAGGTGCCTTTTTGGCGGACGGTGAGAATCCCGGCAAACAGTTCAGAGGCGAGCTGGAGACATCCTCGCGTGACGGTCCAGTCGATTTCGAAGGTAAGTGGGTGTATGCGTTGGAGATCGACAGCGTAATCCTTGATTGGGTTCTCCCAGACGTAGGAGCCCAATTGTTCGGGGCAATGGTACTTGACTTCGGCGCCCCAATCATCGGCGGAACAAGTGTAGGGCACATTGAAGAACGCTTCGACCGGCCTGTCGTCGCCCATCACTTCGCCCCAGAATATTTCCTTGCGGAGGTTCATCTCCCAACGACGAGCGATTTTGGATTTGCATTGGAGCTGGCGTTCGGTGATGATTTCGTTCCAGCCGTTTTCCGGGTCGCAGAAGATGACCGGGCGCGTTGGTTCGAGACGGTTGTGGCGGCGCCACAGCTCACGCTTCTCGTTCATGATCGGCAGGGCGGCCAAAGCGGCAACTTTCTCAGCTAGCGATCGCAGAACTGCTTTTTCGCCGGGAAGCAGGGCAAGGTCGGCTTCAACAAAACCGGTTTGGACTCTTTCAGAGACGGTTTGTTCAAGGGCCGGCGATGCTCCGCCGCCGTATTGCTCCATTGCGATCATCGTGCAACTTCTTCCGGCTTACGCCTTTCCCGGTTGAGGGAGCTGTTCCCAGGCCCGTTTCCACAGGCCTCCCAGCCGATGCCTCGGGCACTCAAATTGAGTGCCGATTGTAGCCTGCAACTTCGATTTCGATCTGCTCTAAAGTCTTCCCTTTGGTTTCGTGCAGGTATTTCACGACAAACAGCAGGCACAGCACGGACATTGACCCGTAAATGACAAAGGAATAGCCTCGCAGGCTGTTTAACAAGAATGGAAACGTAAGTGAGACGACAAAGTTGGCAGCCCAGAGCATGAAGGTAGCAATGGCCACCGCATAACTGCGAATACGGTTGGGGAACAATTCAGCGATGAGCACCCACACAACCGGTCCAAGCGAGAATCCAAAAGCGGCCAAGTAACCCATAATGCAGATCAACACAAAGTAGCCATGTGCGTGTCCACTAATGAAAGTGGTCGCAAGTAGAAACATGGCAACGCTCATGCCGATTGAGCCAGCGATCATGAGCGGTTTGCGGCCGATCTTGTCGACGAAAAACATGGAAATGACCGAGAAGGTAAGGTTGACCAATCCCATGAGCGCAGTTTGGAGCAGCGCTGAGTTGTCGCCGAAGCCTGCCGACTTGAAGATGGCCGGCGCGTAATACATCACCACGTTAATGCCCGTTACCTGTTGAAAAATCGCAAGAAGAACACCGGTGATCAGAACTCCGCGGATTGCCGGACTGAAGCAGTCGATAAACTTGCCGCGCGACTCGCTATGCACTGATTCCTCAATGTCTACGAATTCGAATTCTGCTTCTTTGGGCCCATTGATACGAGTGAGGATCTTGAGCGCCGGTTCCCGACGTTGCTTCGCGATCAGCCACCGTGGGCTTTCGGGAGCGAAGAGGAGCGAGACAAAGAGTAGAAACGACGGGATCATCATTACTGCGAGCATCCAGCGCCAGTTGCTTGGACCTCCGAAGTCACGCAGAAAATAGTTGGAGTAGAAGGCTGCCGACTGGCCCAAGAAAATGGCGAACAGGTTCAGAGAGACCAGCTTACCGCGATGGAGTGGAGGCGATATTTCGGCGATGTAGATCGGCGCCAGCATGGAGGCGGCACCGACGGCCACACCAGCAATGACGCGGAATGCTACAAAAGTCGCAAGCCGACCGGATAAAGCGCAGCCCAGCGCAGAAAGGAAAAACACAATCGCTGTCACGAGAAGCGAAAGCTTACGGCCGAAGCGGCTGCTCAGCGGGCCGGCGAATATGCATCCGATCATGCAACCGATGATGATGCAACTCACCGTCCAGCCCTTGGCGATTTCGTCAAGGCCAAAGACCTTGGAGCTCGAAATATACTCGATCACTCCGGAGATGACCGATGTATCGAATCCAAAGAGAAACCCGCCTGTTGAGCCGACGATACAGGCAAGAATTAGATAGAGGCTGAGGTGTGTGTGAGCACGGGCCGGTGCCGAGACCGCGCGGACGGGTTGGGAGCCGAGATGGAGCATTGGAAGCTGGAAGAGACCGGTTTCTCGTTTCGGATCATTGTACTCTGGAGGCGGCGCCTTGAGGAGACCTCGCACTGCAAAATCGGCCCGCCTCGAACAAGCGTTATATCCCGGCGCCTCAGGTTGATTTTTAGTTGGCTACGCTGGACTCAGCGGGGTGGAGTCGATAGGCCATGACTTTGGGGTTGTCCTATTAGACAGGCAATGAAGCGAATTGAATGGCAGGTGTGCGCAAATTGGCCGCATAAAACGTGGACAGATCGCGCTCAGAGTTGAAAGCACGACTGCTGCTGTAGTGAGAATTCACGCAGCGGAGACTGTGCTAAAAGACGCACATCGAGCTGAGACATTCGTATTCTGCAACGATCTGCAATTTGAGTTTATGGCTGGTGTTCCATGGAGGGGACATCTCGTTCTCGCAGGTTGATAAGGCCGCGAACCCTGCAATACCACTAACCGATTGCGCGAAGTTCCTTGGTTGGTGTGCTATGGTTGATCCGCGATTGCGGAAAGGCGGGAATAACGATGCGCGGCGGGTTGCGATTTCTGCTTATGGCGTTTCTGGCGCTCATTCCGGCGCGATCCCTAGCGAAAACAGTGGTGTTTTGGCAGGCCGGGTTCCCGGCGGCGGATTCGCCCCAGCCCAATGCATCTGCGCTGCGGACGGCATTTGCGGGCGCGGAGTTTGCGGATGCGGAGCATCTTGCGGATGCGCTGACGGCGCCGGAGACGGACTTGCTGATGCTGCCGTATGGGTCGGCATGGCCGGAGGTAGATTGGGATGCGATTCTGAGATACCTGGACCGCGGCGGAAACCTGGTGGTCCTGGGCGGAAAGGCATTTACGCGCGCGGCATATCAGGATGCGAATGGCTGGCATTTGCGTGACGCGAGCATCGCACAACCGCTTGAATTGTTCATCGACGGATATCAGGAGACGCCAGGATCGGCCGCGCTTGCGTTCACGCCAAATGGAGCCGTGTATCCGAAGCTGCCATCGTTTGGATGGAAAGAGGCGTACAGCCCGGTGGTGCGGCTGTCAGTAGTGCACTACGATTCGAGTGGTGGAACGACCGGCGGCGAGGATATGGATTTGGCGACGCTGGCGTGGGGGGAGAGCGATGGCCACAAGCTGGCAGCCCCAGTAATCGAGCTGGATCATAATGCCAGTCGCTTTGTGGGCGGGCGATGGATCCTGGTGGCGTGCGAACCGGATGCGGATTTCTTCAATAACCGGGATTTGCTGGTGATGCTTGCCGAGTTGGCTGTGCGCAAGAATGATCGGTTTGCTTTCAGGCCGCGGCTGCCGTTGTTTCTGCCGGGAGAAGCTCTGGAGTTTGAATACACGCCTTCTGATCCGCTGTGGTATAAGCCGGACGGCGAACAACTGCACGTGCGAGTCACATCAGAAGACGGCACAGTGCATTACGACCAGACTGCGCCTGTTGAGCGCTTGATGACGCTGCCCGCAAGCGCCGCCGAGGGCAAAGGATTTCACACAGTTGAGGCTACGCTCGAGCGAGACGGCAGGCCGTTGCGAACGTATCGCTCAGGATTCTGGATGAGGGACTGGCAATACTTGTTGTCTGGGCCCAAGCTAACTGTAGGCAGCGACTATTTTGAGCTGAACGGTAAGCCGTTGCCGGTGGTGGGAACGACGTATCTGTCGGGTGACGTGTCGCGGTTATATCAATTACTGCCCAATGCGTACGTTTGGGACCAGGATATGGCACAGATCCATGCGGAGGGGTTGAATATGATCCGCACGGGACTTTGGACTACATGGGCGCGCGAGCTGGCTCCGAACGGAGAGATGACTGAGGCGTCGTTACGGACGATTGAGGCGTTCTTGATGTGCGCGCGGCATAACAACCTGCCGGTGCAGTTCAACCTGTTTGCTTTTTATCCCGAAACGTTTGGCGGGCAAAACGGATATCTGGATCCGGTGGCACTGCATGCCGAGACGCTCTATGCGCAGTCGTTGGTCGAAAGATTTCACGGAGTGCCGTTTCTGGCATGGGACCTGATTAACGAGCCGAGCGCGAACAAGAATTTGTGGCGCACGATGCCGGACTACGACGCGTTTGAGCAGGCGGCGTGGCGTAAGTGGATCAAGGACCGGTATCCGGACCGGGCCAAGCTGTTACACGATTTGGCGGAGCCGTCGCTGGGCATGGGGCGGAGCTTGCAGTCGAATCCGACGGCGACGACACCGGAATTGGCGGGGCAGGATCCGCTGGCACTGCCCGTGCCGGGAGCATTCTCGCCGGATGCCGTACGTAGCGGATTTAATCCGCTGAAGAATTACGATTATGCACTGTTTACGCAGTGGGAGTTCGCGCAATGGGCGAGCGAGATGCGCGACACGATTCGCGGCACGGGATCACAGCAGCTGATTACGGTGGGGCAGGATGAGGGCGGCGTGGCGGGACGGCTGTCGCCGGCATTTTATTCGCCTGTCATCGACTTTACGGCGGACCACACGTGGTGGGATTACGACGCGATACTCTGGGCATCGCTAGCTCCGAAATTCACGGGGAAACCATTGCTGATCCAGGAGACGGGTGAACAGCGCCGGACGACGATGGACGGCCATTTGCGCTTGAGCGCACAGGAGGAAGGTTGGCAACTGGAGAGGAAGATTTCTATCGCCTTTGCACAGGGCGCAGGAGCGCTGGAGTGGGTGTGGAACGTGAATGCGACAATGGCGAATGACAACGAAGTGCCGATTGGCGCTGTGTGGCCCGATGGCACAGAGAAGCCGGAGGCGCGCGTGCTGGCGGGGTACGCGGCGTTTGTGAATCAGAGCCCGCAGAGCTTTACGCAAATTGAACCACCGGCGGTCACGATGGTGACATCGCAGACACTGTTGTATTCGATTCTGGGTGGACTGGCTTTGGATACTGAGAAACATGCATTGCGCGCGATGGCGTACTGCGACCACACTCCACTGCGCATGCTGCCGGAAAACCGGTTGGCTGAGTTGGGAACGCCTAAGCTGGTGTTCTTGCCCTCAGCACAGGGATTGACTGACGGGGCGTGGGACGAGCTGATGGATTATGTCGCGGGCGGCGGCACGTTATTGGTAACAGGGCCAATAGATCGTGATGAGCATTGGCAGCCGGTAGATCGCATGACGGCGTTGGGCGTAAAGGCTACAGTGATTCCTCTGGTGGTGCGCGGCGCCGATCTCAGATTACCGGATGGGCAAACGTATCCGCTGGCGTTCCCTGCGAACGTGCAGCAGTCGGAGACTTGGACGATGCGGTTCGCCAGTGGCAAGACCGTGGAAGTGGTTCCGCACGGGAAGGGAAAGATTTTGTGGACGGCCGATCCAATTGAATTCGCGGAAGGGTGCGCGGCGACGGCGGGGCTGTATAGATGGGCGATGGATGAAGCCGGAGTGAAGCCGGCGTTCAAGGAAGTGGAACCGTTGTCGCCAGCGGTTCTGGCGCTTCCTACGGTACTAACGGATGCGAATTTGTACAGCTTCAGCAATGAGTCAGGCGATGCGCAAACAGTGGACATTGAAGATGCGCTGACCGGCGCGCACATTCACTTTACGATGAAAGGGCAGCGAGGCGCGGCGTTGTTATTGAGTCGCCAAGGGTCGGTGCTTTCGAGCTACGGCGGGGCGGCAGTCGATGCGAAATGAGTAACGCAACTTGAAAACCGGCGCCAGAGCTCAGTCGCCATCGCCGGGCATTGTCAAAGTCATCTGCGTAATGCCGTTGTACTCTACGTCAACAAAGGGACCGCGCTGCGTGGCGGAAAAACTCTTCGCATCTGACTTCACCTGAATCGTGAGGCCAGGCAAGGTCCATTTGCCGGCGGCAAGATCGCTTGCGATGACTCCCGGCGCGCTGATGCGAAAGCTCACGTTGCCGGCGGCAGAAATGACGATTCCGCCCTTTTCGGCGGCAGCATCAATTGCGGGGCAGCGCGTGAGCTGAATCCAACCGATTTTGTCCCTGGCCGATTGCCACTGCACAGTGACGGGGTGAAACTGGCTACGTGCGTCGACGTCGCGGGTGTGACCGGTGATCTCTCCGCCGTAGATGACGTCTTTGCCGATCCAGGCTGTGGCAATTCGCTGATCTGCAATAGGGTGCCTGACCCCGTGCGGGCCGGGGAACCTTTCGAACTTCGCCAAGGCATCGGCAGGAATGCGGGTATCGAGGATCACGATGGGAGGTGCGAGCCAGAGGTCGGGGACGTGATCCACCGGTGGATTGAAGCTGGTGAGGGGCGCATGAGCGACATCGAGGACGGTGCGCAGCCAGAGACCCATCACGCTCACATAGCTTTGCATGTCCATGCCGTAGGCGCGATCGTAAGGACCAGAGACGTTGCGGAGATTGGCGTTGTAGAGGTCGGCGGTGGTGCGCCATAGACCGGCTTCCATCTCCTCGCCACGCTTGCGCATAAGCGGCGTAAATCCGTAGTCGCGCCACAGAGCGAGGGCGAAGATGTCAACACCTGAATAGGTAGGTGAGTTGAATTCCCAGAATGCGTCGTGCTGTTTGTAGAGGTCGTAGACGGTCTTCTGCCATTGCTCGGCTGGTGCGGTCCATTCAGGCTTGCCGCCGCGTTCGGCGGCAAAATCCCAGAGGAATGCGTACATCAAAGAAATATTGGTGTAGGTAGACGCAAGCCTGCCCTGCTTCATTTCACCCGCTATGGCGTAGTCGATGGAATCGATCATGCGGTGGCGCAGTTCAGGCGATACGCGGTCGGGATATTCACTGAGGATGATGGCGAAAGTAGTACCGATAAATTCGCGCCAGTTGGGATCGTAGGCGCGCCACATGACGGCCTCAGTACCCGGTTCTGGTTCGGCAGGCGTGCGGCGAAAGGTTCCGTCCCACGGCTTGCCCGGCTCACGATACTGATTGTTCAGGACGACATCGAGAATCTGGGCGGCGCGCTCGCGGTCACCAGTACCGTCTCGAAGCAGCAGGCCCAATGCGTACCACGCTGATTCGCGTACGGCCAGATACTGCCTGGATTGAAGGTCGGCAAATTGCGGCGACGGCGGCATGCGACAAAGCTTGGCTTGTGCGTCGTAATACTTGTCGCCCCACTCCATGGCGACGGAAAAGATCTCCTGACTGTTCTTATTGAGCGACGCCACGTCGGGATGTCGCGGCGCGGCGAATGCACTGACCGCGAGTGCCGATGTGAGAATCGACAGCAGTATTCCAGCTTGCGCTCTGCGCTTCATATGGTCCTTGTCGAGCGATCGTTGGCAAAACTTCGGTTGGATATACGCGGCGGCCCCGGCCATTCCTTAGCAGGAATAGCCGGAGGCCATCGTGTTGGCAGTGCGAGGAGGGTGAAAGTCAGAAGTTGAATTTCGCTGCAAACTCGAGCGTGCGCTGCTCGTAGCTTGGCGTTCCGGAAGTTCCAGTGATCGTTCCCTTGTTGGAGTTGGAAATGTTCGCGTTGGGCGTTCCGAAGTTGGGATGATTGAAGACGTTGAACGAATCGGCACGGAGTTGCAGGTTGTAGTGTTCGTGCCAGCCAATGTTCTTCTGCAGGCTCATATCCCAATCCTGGAAGCGGGGCCCGCGCAGCATGTTGTAGCCCGAGGTACCGTAGGTGGCATATGTGACGCCGTTCGAAACGTAGGTCGGCGGAGCTACGAATGCGCACGGATTGAACCATTGCGCCCGGGTCTTTGTAGACGCGCTGGTACCCGCAGGTGGCGTGCAAGACGCATTCGCGGAGATAGTTCCACTCTGGTAGGGATCCCCAACCTGATTGGCGCGGCCGCTTACCAAGCCAACGGGCGAACCCGGGGCGGAATAGGAAACCGAAAACGGTTGTCCAGTTTGCGCGTCGGTGATGCCGGAGATCTGCCAGCCGTTGACGAGCTTGTTGGTTACCTGTCCAGCATTGCCGAGCACGGCATGTCCTTTGCCGAAGGGAAGCGCATACGAGTAGTTGAGCTGGAGAACCTGTGGAGTGATGCCGCCGATATTACCGAAGGAATCCTGTGGGTGTTGGCCAGAGGGATCTTCGAGATTCTCTGTCCCGAGCACGCGGGTCCATTGGTACTCTGCCCCGAATGCGAGACCATGCGTGTACTGTTTATGAACCCCAACCTGGAGCGAGTTCATCGTGCTGTGGAAGAGAGGATCGAGCGTGTACGGAATGGAAGCGAAGGGCTGGTGCAGGTTCGTGCTTTGCACAGTTGAGCCCACGATCGGCGGGTCAGCCAGGTTGATGTTGGGAGCATAATTTCCGCTTCCGCCATAGTTATTCTGCTTCACATTGTGCTGGCCCACGTAGCCAATGCGGATATCGATTGCGCCGGGGAACTGATGCTCGACTGCGAGGTTGTATTCCTCGGTGTAGGGAGTCACGAGAGTGTGCTCCGCATTGACTGAGGGATTGGGGCTATAGGTTCCCGCCGCCGAAAAGGGATTGCTCATTGTGAAGGCGGAAGCATAGGTCTTTGAGTTGGTAAAGTTCTGCGTTGCTTCAAACGGGAGCGTTCCGAACATGTTACCCATGTAAGAAGCGGGGAGCAGGTTGAAATAGATGCCGAAGGCGCCACGCACGACCGTATTCGGCATGACCTGGTAGGCGAAACCGAAGCGCGGAGCAAAGTCTTTATCAGGCCTTCCCAAGAAGCTGAACGGGTTGGTCGAAATACCCGCCGAGGACGAAAGCGTCATCAATCCGGAAGCAGTGAGAGAGTTCACGTATGAGGAGATTGCGCCGGAGGGATAGGCGCTCCCGAAGACAACCACCTTATTAAGCGAGGGTACATAAAGCGAGAATTCGCCATATGGACCGGGCTCGAACCACTGCAGGTCGTAACGCAGACCCATGTTAATCGTCAGCTTGGGTGTTACTTTCCAGTCGTCCTGCACGAAGGCGGCATATTGGCTGGAGACGTTGCGCGTGATGAACGTGCCCGGCGTGCCCTGCGCCGTGGTTGCCGGCAGACCCAGCAGGAAGTCGGCGAAAGCCCACGGTGCGCCGGATGACGCCCCTTGAGCGCCTTGCGTGTACTGTCCGTTGAAGACGAATTGGCCGCGTTGTGGTGTCGTAGCCGCTTCATTCCAGTGGTTATCGAAGATGTAGGAGAATCCGGTCTTGATGGTGTGATGGGCCAGGACCTTTGTGACTGCGGTATTGGCCTGTATCACCTGTTCGAGATCTTTTGAACCCTGCTCCGCAACGGAGGTGATGTTTGTGATCGAAATCTGAGGAGCACCCTCGATCAACTGAGGGCTTAGCTCGGGAATTATCGATTCCCATTTGGTATTGAAGTTCTGCGGCGTGCGATAAATGGGAAGATGAAAGTAGGAGGCGTAGGTATCGATCAGCAGGGACGGAGAGAAGGTATGGGTCCAGCCGAGGATGGCGTTGGTGTTGTGTTCGCCATCGCCGGAAAAGCCGCCTTGCAAACTGGAAGCACCGACATCGGGATTCGGGCCGTAGAGCGCCTCCATAAAGGTTCCGCGAATCTGGTCCTTGTCGCTGATCTTGTGATCGACGCGCAGCGAGAAGCGCTTGGCGTTGCTTGTATACGGGATCAATTCAAAGGTATTGGTACCGGTACCAGACTGGGTCGGGGTTGGATAGAGCAACTTAAGCAGTTGAAGTGAGACCGGATTGAGCGTGGTGTTAATGGTCTGATTCGGGAAAGCGGTGCCTGTGGCAGGATTTATGATCTGCTGGCTGAATTCAGTGAAGATGCCCTGCCGTTCAAGCGCAGTAGGCTGCTGGCTGTTCACGCTAGCCGATTGATTCAGTCGAAACCCTTCCCACGCGACAAAGAAGAACGACCGGTCTTTGCCGTTGTAACCAGGCAGCCAAATCGGTCCCCCGAAATTCCCGCCAAATTCGTTGCGCTCGTAGGGCGGACGCGCTTTGCCGCCGCCGAAATATGGCTTCGCCGAAGTGCCTTTGGACCGGTTGTACTCCAGTAATTCTCCGTGATATTGGTTGGTGCCGCTGGCGGTGACGACAATGACTTGTGAGGGCTCGTTGAACTCGGCGGGAGCGCCGGTGGTGAGCACCTTGAATTGCGAGAGCGCATCGAGCGAGGGAACCTCAGGCTCGGCGCGCTGCAAAGTGACTTCCTTATTCACAACGCCGTCGAGAGTGGAGCCCAGACCACCGTAGGCGTT
>Ga0335085_10010012_pt1 | contig 14229 bp, 15 predicted proteins | sample Lox_Sample_45_FD_206712 | JGI IMG/M metagenome (GOLD analysis project Ga0335085, IMG submission 206712) | Soil microbial communities from Loxahatchee National Wildlife Refuge, Florida, United States - Lox_Sample_4.5 | ecosystem: Environmental > Terrestrial > Soil > Wetlands | place: USA...
GATGCTCCCGAGCGTATGCGCCCACGGCGCGGCGGCTCCGCTACGGTGAACATGAGGGCTGCGATTGCGAGTCCCGGCAGCCCCACGGCAAAGAACACCATCTGCCAGTTGTGAATGGTCCCGATGAGCGCGACTTGGAAATCCGGTACTCCCTGCAGCGCCTGAACGACGCCGGCACCAATCACCTGAGCGAGGCCGATCCCAGCGATCGCACCGAAGCTCATGAATGCGATAGCACGCGTTAGCTTCGCGGGCGGAAAGAAGTCGGCCAGCATTGAGAGCGTTGCAGGACCGGTGCAGGCCTCGCCGACGCCCACGCCAACACGGCAGAAAAAGAAACTCCAAAAATTCTGAGCAACACCGCACAGCGCGGTCATGGCGCTCCAGCAGAACAGTCCGACGCCCACAATCGTTCGCCGACTCCTCGAGTCCGCGAGCGATGCAAGTGGAAACCCTAGCAAGACATAGAAGACCACGAACGCAAACCCCATGAGCAAGCTCACCTGAATATCAGAGAGCTGAAGGGTTCGCTTGATCGGCTCGACCAATAGATTGATGATGCCGCGGTCGAGCAGATTGACGAGGAGTGATAGCGCAAATACAACGAGCGCCCAACGCGCCTCGCTAAGCGGCGGATAGGCCGCCGGCAGGCTGCGAGCTTCTGCTTCTGGCAGGGCCGCGGCTGACGGCGAACGCATCACCTGCGCAGTCGTGTTAGACGACGACCCATCCCGTGCCGACGTCGGTTCCCCATGAGATGGCGCCACCACTGTTGCTCCTCAGGTCTGCGCGCTTAGCAGCATGTGCCGACATTGCGCCAGGAATGGACGGTGGAAAATCTCCGGCGCTAGCGCGCCGGGGAGGTGGGATGCAAGTGGCTTCCCGCATGCTAAGGCATTCAGCCTCAGTGCCACGCCTGCGCAACGAAGCGCGGGTTACGCTAGCGCTCGGCTGCGGCACCCTTAGCCTCAATCGCCGATACTTCCGGGCCGTGTTCGTTAATTGTTGTGCGGCGCATATCGCGCTTGAATCGGTATCGCTCGAAAGATGTCGCGCTATGCATGGTGCAGCGATTGTCCCAGACGACCATGTCGGCCTGCCGCCACTTATGTGAATAGATATACTTTGGTTGGGTAGCAAGCTGAAAGAGCTCGTCTAGTAGCTTTTCGCCGTCCTCCTGGGCCCACCCGCAAATCCCGACGGCATGCCATCCCAAATAGAGCGCTTTGCGGCCGCTGGCCGAGATGCGCACGAGAGGGTGCGTCATCCGCGGATAGGCCTTGCGCATCTGCTCGTCGCCGAACTCAACACCCTTTCGTTGCAGCGCGCGAAACAGATCGTGGTCCGCAGAGAGGTGGGCGATCCGCTCCTGCATGCTTTGCGGGAGATCCTCGTAGACGGCGCGGGTGTCGATAAACTCGGTGTCGGCGCCGACGGGGGGCACGACGTGCCCGAGCAGAAATGACCATTTGGTCGGTAACGAGTTGAACGGGCTGTCGGTGTGAAACCTCTCGAAATCTACCGCCTGGGCCTGCGCCTGCGGGTTCGGCGGGATGATCTCGCCATTGGGGTCGAGATTTCCGACGTCGTAAAGCTCCGGCGCGATGCGCTTGCCGCCACTTGGGGGAAGCTCAAGAGGACCGAAGGCGCGGCTGAAACGGATGTGATCCTCGTCCTTTAGACTCGCATCGCGGATAACGCACACGGCATATCTCGCCATGGCGGCCTCGAACGCATCGACAGTCTCGGACGTCACGGGCGCCGCTGTGTCCAAGCCGATTATTTCCGCGGCGAATCTCGAGTGCAGTTGATTGATTTGCATCTCTAGTGCTCCTATCCCCTCGCGCAACATGTGCCGCCGCTGACTCGCATGGCTCTCGAGGGACTGGCTGGCTGTACCTTTGAATTTGACGGAATCCGCTCAAGCACCTGCCCCTTTGGGACTGCTCGATAAGAAAACTCCGCATGATGCAGTTAGGGAAGCGCCGACTCGATCATCTGGACGGTTTGCGTCGGGGCCACAAACTGGATATCGTGCGTATACGGCATTTCCTCTACGCGCCAGCCTCCGCGCTTACGCAGTTTGTCGGCGAATTTTGTGAACGTATCGTTCTGATAGCCGGTGGCGAGCACATACGTCTTCTGCGGCACGCGCTCACGCGCGCCCGCCAGCCGTGCCTTCTCGGTGAAGCAAAACATCGACTGCGGCGAGCGCAGTTCCTCGTACCAGGCACGCGACTCCGCGTCGAGATGAGCGTTGAACCCCACCGCGAGCTTACGAGGCGGCGGTACCAGGTAGTCCTCGGGGTTGTCCGGCAAGTGCGGCGGCCCAGGGACGAGGTCGTTGAGGCACTCGCCATCTTCGGGCAGGAAGGCATCCATATACATGATTGACTGAATGACGCCCTCCGGCACTAGTTCCGCGGCCACCGAGATCGGCATGCCCCCATAGGAATGGCCCACAAGCAGAACTTTGCGCAGCCGCTCGTATTTGATCACGTTGGCGACGTCCAAACCGTGCATGGAGAGATTGACAGCCCGACTTGTCAGGTGTGCACGCTCGCCGAGTCCCGTAAGCGTCGGCGTGAAAACATGGTGGCCGCGCTCGATCAGTTGGTCCGCAATTTGGCGCCAGCGCCAACCCCCTACCCATGCGCCATGAACGATGACAATCGCCGCATGCCTGGTTGCCATTCTTTCCTGCCTTGCGCTGATTAACCCATGGACATGTGATGCTGAAAGGTTGAGCCCCGCGGCACCGCTCAGCTCACGTCGATTGCAGTTGCCGCGGGAGCATTGCCGCAAAAACCGCTGGCGACCTCTATTGCGAGCACACGCGTCGGTTGGGTGCCCGTCACGGAGCGAGATAGCTAGTTCAAGACTGCGATCGTGCGAACCTCGTAGCTCATGCGCTTGGGTGAGCCTGGCACCGAGGTGGAGTCTACGAACGCAGTGTGAGCCGTCATATGTCCGCTGGAATCGCCGGTGTCGCAGAGGCGGAAGGCGAGCGCCTCGTTCGGCTGCATGTTGGGGTAATAGAACCAGCGGTGACTGGGGTTGAATGCGAGCACGAAACCCCGTGAATCGAACCCGCCGGCAAACTCATCCGTTTGCTTCGTTTCCGGCTTGCCGAAGCTCACTCTAAGCAGATCGCTCAACTCGATGCTACTGGCATCACATACGGCCAGCGGCATGTTCTCGACCGGACGAATGGGTGTCCATACATTGATGTTGACGAGACGTCTTCCCGCAAGTTCGCTGGCTCGCTCCGGAGCAAGCTTCGCGATCCAGCCACGCAAGGTATCGCCGTCAAAATCAACGTGCGCCATGAATGCTGGACCACCCGCCTCGTCCCTTTCTCCGCCGCGCAGGATGCCCAGGAAGACGAATACTTCGCTCGCGCCAGTCAGTTCCCGCACGAGCTGTTGCGCTTGGGGATGCCACCGCCTTTCGATGTCCTGCTTATCCGCGAAATCGATATCAGTCACGCGCCGCATGAGCGTGAATCCTTGAGTCCGAAAACTGGGACTTTCCAAGCGCGCATTACGTATGCGCATCAGGTGATCTTCCAGCTGGAAATCATAGTCCTTGTTACCCCAAATTCGGCCGCCCTCCGCAGCGCGCTCGGGGTATTTGATGATCGCATCAACGTAGGCCGGCCCGTTAACGGGACTGGTCTGTGGTATTGGCACGGCTGCTCCTCATCCGGCACCAAGTGCGCTGACACCTAGGTCGCGCCTATGCCTCGCGGCGTTGTACTTTAGCTCGCCGGCGATGTGGGAAATAGTGACCTGAATTGGCTGGTCCCTTCTTAGCCGGTCAAGCAGCCTTGGGCGGCCGTCACGGCCAAACGTGCCGCCAATGTGCCAGCTCGCACAGGCCCGCCCACCCATCACCCTTGTGCAATGGCCACGTCCGCCGCGAAAGGGACCGCCCGTACCTTGTGTGCGTGCAGTCGAGGCAACACCTCGGTCCCGATCCGGCGGATTTGATTCAGGAACATCTCCTGCGGCATATGGCCACGATTGCACACCAGCAGAATGGAGTCTGCCCCCGCTTCGTTGCACTCGGCGATGATTCGCTCGGTCACCTCCTCGGCAGTGCCGATCGGCATGCTCTCGGCCGCCGCACGCAGCGTGTCCATCGTCCAGTGGGTGAAAATCGTGTTGTCCTCGGCGAGCGTACCCTTCGAACCCATGCGCAAGTGTTCGAATGCTGTCGAGCTGTAATAGCCCTTCTGCACATCCTTCTGAAACACTTGGCCATAAGTGAGGAGGGTATTGAACAAATACAGCAAGTAAGGCCCGTACTCCTCCACCGCCTTGGCTTTGGAGTCCCCGACATAGCAGTCGATCATGATATTCAGACGATCAGGTGTGACTTTGCGTCCATGGCGCGCCTGGCAACGGGCATAATATCGGATGGTGTCTTCGCGCACCGGACCAGCGAACACTCCCGGCGTGATTGCAATGTCGTTCGCCGCGGCCCATTCAACGGTTTCCCTCGAGCCGGTCGCCGGAACCCACACCGGCGGATGCGGCTGCTGCACAGGGCGAGGCCAGATCGAAACGTCCTGGTAGCTGTGGAATCGACCCTGGAACGTAAAGCTCTCTTCCACCCATGCACGACGGATGATTTCGAACGACTCCTCGAACCGGGCACGGGACTCGGCCATCGGTACGTTGAAGATTTTGTATTCCCGCGGCGCACCGCGCCCGACTCCGGCGATCAACCGTCCATTTGACAGGCAGTCGAGCATTGCGAGTTCTTCCGCCAAGCGAAGCGGGTCGTGCAGCGGTAGCAGGTTAGCGTAAATCAGGATCTTCAACCGCTGTGTCAGCATCGCGACGGCGGCGGCAATCAGATTCGGCGAGTTCCCAAGGCCGTACGGCGTAGCATGATGCTCGTTGATGGCTATGCCATCAAAGCCCTGCTTCTCCAGTTCAACCCAGGCCTGCAAGTGCTCCCTGTAGGTGTCGACGGCAGCCTGCGGATTGAAATGACGTCTTCCGAGGTGCGGCATCTCGCCGTTCACCCGGAACTTGTCGACGTTTTCAGCGTATGCCAGCCAGTCGAAGACGAACACCTGCATCTTGGCTACTCCCGATCTGCCCCTAGGAGACAGTTAAACCCCATCTCGCCACTCCGGTGGTCCGGTGCGGATGTTAAGCTCCTCGATGCGTACGAGACGTGCGTGCCCATCCTGCTGCCAGGGGTCCTGCGCGAGGCGGTTGCGCACTTCAGCTTCGCTGTGCGCGCGGAAGATGAACAGCACGTCGTTGCTGGGTTGCAGGAGGCCGGCCAGTATGATGAAACCCTCCGACTCCAGGGCTCCCATATACTTCAGATGACCTTCAAAGCCGACCTGCTCTTGAGGCGGCTTGGAATGGTCCCAGCTCGAGCTCCGCTCTACGATCGCAGCAAAGGTTCGGTTCATTGTGAGCACTCAGATGCCAATAGACGCAAGGGCGCGTTGCAACTCGCGCCCCAAACCGCGCGCGCGTTTTGGCCGCCTCGGCGATGATGCGCTGACTGATTGTGAAGGGGTGGTGGAGGCGAAAATAGTGCCGATAATTGCGAATCGAAGTTGCAGCGGACGATCATAATCGGGCCTCCATCATGCGTGTGAGCAGCAGGGAATTTCTCGGGATTTCTGGAGACGACGCCACGTGCGCTTGGCACCGGTTTCGAGCGCTTCTGGTCCGAAACCTACCAGCCGGCGGCGCGCTCGCGGTGTAGGAGCGCCCCGATCTCGTTCTCGATCCGCCCTGGTCGGATAGGCACAGGATTACGTGACGGCAGAGTCCCGGAGATCGCCGGTCCATTTTGCATCGCCGGCCGGCGGCCGCGAAGCCCGTGCACAACATAATTCTCCGGCTGGTCGTGTCCGATCGGGGGTGCGGATTTGAATCGATTGCCACGAGGGACGAACAGCGGAATGGCCACCAGTAGACGCGCATGTCCGCCGATCACCGACAACTGGAATACCTGATCTGTGGCGCCCCCAAGAAGGGCCAGGGCGACGACGATCAGCTACAGTCCGACGCCGAGCGCGAGGCCGAGGCGAACGGTATTGGTGCCGCGCACGAGGCCGGGCCGGCGGCCTAGTTGGTGGAGAGGACCCCCGAGCAGCGAAAAGGATTTCATTAGGTGAATCTGCAGTCTCGAGTGATCGGTCTATCCGTGTGACGGACGAAGAGCCCACCGGTCAGTCGTCGAACCGATCGCCCCTGCATTGCAGGCGGAAGCTGCCTGTATAGGTGCGCCCCGACAGAGGGGCCCAGAGAGCGCACCGTCTCCGATGGGGGCATCGATTCCACCTGCGGATCTGCGTGACATCCAGACCGGCAGCGCTCGGGGCTGCCGGCCTGGAACGCACGGTTCGGCTAGTCGACAGCCATGGCTGCGGCCGCCAGTCTCTCGAGGTCGAGGTACTGCCCCTTTTCGACGGTCACGCCCACGACCTTGATCACTCCCCCTGTGAATCGGCCCGGCGACGTGTAACCGGCACTGACCGCGTCGCCACTGTCGTAGCCGACGCAAAGCCCGTCGCCGCTCAGCGTGAACTTACCCACCTGGGCGCGCATCGGCCCTTCAGCCACGATCGTGTCGTTGACGTAGAGCTTCGTCTTGCCCAGTGACTCGTGATTCGGACCTGCCTTTTCCCTTGTGAACTCCATGCCGAGCGTGTACTTGCCGGGTTTGAGTTCACCCGAGACGAATGTCTGCTCGGGTTTGATACCGAGGAAGTTGTAGACGTAGTACAGCTTCTTGTCCTTAACGAACGGCGCGTGACCGCCGAAGCGAGAGCCGTGAGCGAAGATTACTCCCGAGCAGTCCGGATCGGTGATTTCGACATCGGCAAGGATCTTGTACGAACGTCCTCGGACGTTGACAGCACAGCTTTCCGGGATGGGAGAAGCGTCTGCGTAGTAGATGTACCGCTCGCGAGGTGCTTCCTCGGTAGGCCGTTCGACGCACAGCATCTCGGTCGCCGTCCGGTCGTCCAGCGGCAGTGCCCGGTTTTTCTCTGCCTCTTCGTACCAGACCTTGATGAGCGACTGAAGCTTCTGAGGATTCTCCTTGGCCAAGTCCTTAGACTCGGAACGGTCCGCATCGACGTGATACAGCTCCCACTGGTCCCTCTTCCGGGGAGTACGGCTGCTCGATCACGTGGCTGTCATCGGTCAAATCTTGGATACCCCAAGCAGACAGACGCGGAATACGGAGCGACTCACTGTGTAGATCAGCGCTGGAGCCAGAGAATGCACACCGTTACCTGAGTTGTGATCGCTGTCTCCTTGACGCCTAAGCTTCCGGACGCGTCGGACCTACCTGCGATGGCAGGCAACGTGCGTAATGCGACAGAATCGCGTAGCAGCCGAGCCTTGTGAATTTCTGCGAGGGGCGCCATCACGCCAAAGGAGTCATCAATGAGCAGCGTGCAGATCGAGCAGAAGAGCTATGAGATGCCTCCCCGAGAGGGAATAAGCATCGCGCATTTTCTTACCGTCGCTGACATCGAGCGATCGGCCCGCTACTACGAGAAGGTCTTCGGCGCTCGCATTCTGAGCCTGGGTGACGGCAACGCGCCTGGGTACCTTCAGCTTGCGAACATCTGGATGATTCTGAACGTTGGAGGCGGACCAACCCCGGATAAGCCGACGGTAACGCTCAGCGTCCCCGACCCGAATCACATCAACAGCTTTATGAATTTCCGCGTTGCGGATATTCAAGCGTGTTATGAATTGTGGAAAAGCCGAGGAGCGGAGTTCATCACGAAGCCGATCCCCAAGTACGGCGAGACGCGTTGCTACATCCGCGATCCTGACGGATATATTATCGAGGTCGGACAGAGCACCGACCTCAAGTACGGCTGACGCTCGGCCCGGATGAAATGCGGATTTAACGGCTCGAGTGACCGGTCTTGAGCCGAAAGCGGCCAGCAACTGCAGCTCAGGAGGAGGCGCCGGAGTGGGACAAGTCGGGGCGCGGTAACGGCTGAATCTTCCGCTGCACCTGTTTGCCGATCTTGCGATTCGCGATTTCCAGATCGTACTGCGCCTGCAGGTTCTGCCAAAGTTGCGCAGTCGTACCGAAGTACCGCGAGAGCCGCAGCGCCATCTCGGCAGTTACCGCGCGACGGCGTCGAACTATTTCATTCACTGTGGGAGCCGTGACGCCGAGCTCCTTCGCCAGCTTGTAGGAACTCAGCTTCAGCGGTTGCATGAAATCGTGCAGCAAAATGTCCCCCGGATGTACCGGACGCAGCTTCTTGGTTGCCATAACTTACAGTCCTTTGACGTGTCTTCAGTGGTACTCAACGATCTCAACGTCGAACGCGTCTCCGTCTTGCCACTTAAAACAGACACGCCACTGCTTGTTGATCCGAATGCTGTACTGCCCTTCACGGTTGCCCTTGAGAGCCTCCAGCTGATTAGATGGAGGAACCATGAGATCGCGGAGATCCGCAGCGCTGTCCAGGTACTTCAGCTTTTCGGCGCCCGTTGTTGGATCTGCCCATCGAGGCCCTTCACGAACTCACCCAGAAACACCGACCGGGTATCGTGGTTCTTGAAGCCCCTGATCACGCTGGTACATTAACGCTATACGTTATTAACGTCAAGCGTTAATAGTGGGGCGTGACGGAATCGAACCGTCGACCAGCGGATTAAAAGTCCGATGCTCTACCGACTGAGCTAACGCCCCGACAAAGTTGCTACCACTCACGACGCCGTCCGGACGGGCATTGGAACCACGTTCTGACCGCTGGTCACGTTCTCCGCTCCAGCTTCTGCTACCGTCGTGCTACCGCCCATCGCGTGGAACGCCGCCGCCCCGGGGGAGGCGCCGTCCGGCACCAGGTGCCCGTAGACGCGCCAGGTAATAGTAGCCGAAGCATGCCCGAGCTGCGCCGCGACCGCATAGATATTCACCCCGGCGGCAAGCAGCAACGAGGCGCCAGCGAGCGCTGCGGACAGGAGCCGCAGGTTGAGTGCCCGCAGGTCCTCGAGGAGGCACTGGAAGGCTTCTCGGACCGTGAAAGGCGCAAGCAACGCTCACGAACAGCCGATTCCGCACAATCGCGCTCAACTAAGCTGAATTGTGGTCTTGGCTGCGTCAATTCTGGAGGGTCGCCCACCGCGAACCAGCTACGGCAGCGCGGTCATCCGCGAGACGCCCACTTTGTTCGGCCGACGTTAGGCACTCGATGCGCGCTGTGCGGCGGGCACGAGCAGGTCGTTCGGGCCAGGTCCGCTCCCTCAGGGCGGCGGTGTCGGTTTACCCATAGGCGTCATTCGAGCCTGCTCGCTCATTTCGAGCATCTGTTCCTTTGTCGGGTTTTGCCACAAGGTCATCGCTCGCTGCCACGCGGGGCGCTGCGAAATACGGCTGTACCAAGTCAGAACTTGCGGGAACTCCTCCAGAGGGTAGCCCGCGCGCTGCAAGGTCGTGATGGTCGGCGCCCAGGAGATGTCGGCGAGCGTATAGCTCCCACCCACCAGGTACCCGGTGCGCGCAATGTTCGCACCCATGTCTGCCAACGCCATGCGCAGCAGGTCGGTTGCGGCGGCAACGTCATCCGCCGAGAAGCTTCTTCCCAGATCGTGCTTGGCGTGAAATGCCAGGAGTTGGGGATCGCGCTGCAGCTTGCGATATAGCGCCGCTTCCTCGGGCGTCTTCTCCACGAGTGCAGCATTCAAATGCGCATAGGCAAAAGTCTTGATTCCCGGAATATGAATGTCGCCGGAGCGCTCGAGCCAGGTGCGCACCGCCTGGCGCTCACCGACCGCGTTTGGCATGAAGGACGGCTCAGGATACTTCTCCTCCACGTACCAGAGTATGTCATTCGACTCGACGATCACCTGTCCGTCATGCACAAGCGTAGGAACAACTCCTTTGGGGTTGATACTGAAGTACTCCGTCGAGATGTTCTTCTTTGCATAGAGATCAATGTAATGACTGACCCAAGGCAACCGCTTCTCCTCTATGAGCAGTCGAACCCTTCCAGAGCAGTTTGAGCGCCCTGTATGGTAGAGATGCAGCCCCTTGAAGGATTTGACAACTCTGCTGGTGGGCTCAATGACACCCATGAAACTTCCCCCCGAGGTTAGCGTCGCCACTGTCCGTGCAGCCGTCGTCACCACCGCAGCGCCGCAGCTGCGATGGCCAGCTGATGGTAATTAGGAGCACTCGTCTTCATCATCGTGCGTGTGACTCGTGCGCCGGTCTATTGCGGAGTTGCCGGGTCTTCCGGCAGCAGTGCGGGGTCCCCGGCGGGCAGCGCGTCACAGGCCCACTCCATTCGCTTCCAGGCCGGTACGGGCGTGCGCACGGCAGCGCGGGGCACGAACTTCGAGAGCTCGATCCGCTGCTGCTTATGGATGTAGCGGGGACAATTGGGAAATACCTGGCGCACGGACACCTTCACGACAAACTGCGCTTCGGGGTACGGCGGCTCAACCGAACTTGCAGGGGCGATCTGAGCGACACCATTGACGCGCAACCGCTTCTGATTCTCGAAATCGATGAAGAGCAGCCCTACATGCGGATTTTCCACGGCGTTGCCCATCGAGATATACATCCCGTTGCCGTCATAGTTGGGAAACAGGAGCGTCTGCCGATCTGGTACGCGGACGAAACCCGGATCGCCGCCCTTATATGAACAGTTCGGGCGTCCGGCTGCGTCTGCCGTAGCCAAGAAAAACATGTCCATGCGCTCGATGAACGCACGGTCATCGTCCGTGATGTGCTCGCGGAACAAACGCTCCTCAATCCGATCGGCCAGTCGTTCCGTATCAAACTGGCGCTGGAGTCGCCGATGGCTCTCGCCGAAAAGCTTCGACATCGTCCGCCTCCTTACAAACTGCTGCAGCTATTAGCTGAGAGATGCCAGCTTGAATCTTAACTCGCACCCAAGGAAATGGGCTATCTCGAGGTTACCTCGCGCGGCTGACGCGCTCACCATCAGCAATCTCTTAGGCATTTGATTCGCTGAGCGGTTCGGAAGATAGCCGCGCCTAGGGCAAACGATTCGACCGGCCAATCCAGCCCAGCCATGGACCCCCGGCTGGTCTGCTGTCGGGCCAGGAGCTGCCAGATCACGGTCGGTGGTTACTCGTCTACAGCAGCGCTACGCGCCCTTCCTTGCGCGAGCGCTAGATCAGCAGGACACTCGCTCAAGCCGCAAGCGAACAATGGCGACGGCGCACTCAACCGAATTGTTCAGCGGGAAGCATGCTGGTGCGGAAGGAGCGGAACAGTGCCGAGGAAGCTTTTGAAAGACCACCGGTTTTCTATGCGCGGGTTGCAGGCTTCATATTGCTCTTTGCGATGGCCCTCGGGATCTTCTCGCAAGTGTTTATCCTCGGCAGGGTGGTCGTGCCGGATGATGCTGCGGCAACCGCAAGCAATATCATGGCTTCCGAGGGCGAATTTCGCCTGGGTATTGCCGTCGACGTCGTGACGTTTGTGAGCGACGTGGTTATAGCGTGGGCACTTTACGAATTACTCAAGCCCATAGACAAGAGTTTTGCCTTGTTGGGCGCGTTTCTAAGAATCGCGGATGGGAGCATCCTTGCCGTCACGACGTTCAGCGGACTCATTACGCTCCGGCTATTGAGTGGCGTTGACTACCTGCATGCATTTGATGCTAGTCAATTGCAAAGCCTTGCGAGGCTGTTCATAAGCGCTCGAGGACTGGGCTTCGACGTCGGATTCGTGTTCTTGGGGCTCGGGTCAAGCGTCTTCGCGTATTTGTTGTTCAAGTCACGCTTCATACCAAGGGCAATGGCCGGTTGGGGGATCTTTTCCTCGTTGGCGCTGACGCTTGGCTCGCTCGCGATGATTCTCTTCCAAGGATTCGCGACTAGCGCCTCGATGACCTATATGGTCCCCATGTTCTTCTACGAAGTGCCGCTTGGCTTGTGGTTCCTGATTAAGGGCGTAAGAGCACCAACGCCGACGGCACCACTCGCCGAGCGCTAGGCAGGTGTGTGGACATGAAATTCGGGGGCCCGTTGTAAGTGCACGCCGACCGGGCCCCTCCGGAGCCATGCCGGGAACGGCCGCTGCACGCATTCACTCGGGGGCAAGCCAGTCAGCGCGGGCGCGGACCGTGAACTGCATCCTACTCGGGCAGCGGCCGGAGTTCGTGGGGACGTCCCGGATCCCGCGGCGGGGGTGGCCATGATACTACAGCTCGTGCGCTGGCGCGGCAGAGGGCCGCGCTCGCGTAGCGCTGCGAGGCGTCAGGCGCGATTGTTGAGTGCGTCGCGAGGCCCTATCATCATTTTCGTCGTCGAATGCTGAGGGGCACGGCACACCATGAACGTCTCGGAAGCCATTCAAAGTCGTATGAGTTGCCGCGCCTTTCTGCGTACTCCCGTGCCCGAAGCCACGGTTCGGCAGGTGCTGGAGGTCGCCAAGCGCGCCCCTTCGGGCGGCAATCTGCAACCCTGGTTCGTCTACGTGCTGACGGGCGAGCCACTGCAGGAGCTGCTCGCGCGCGTGCGGGCGAGAGTGCCGGAGCATCCGCTCGGTGAGCCCACCGAATACAACATCTATCCGCCCAATCTGCACGAACCGTACCGCTCGCGACGCTTCAAATGCGGCGAGGACCTCTATGCGACGATCGGGGTCGGGCGCGAGGAGAAGCAGCGCCGCATCGCGCAGTATGGACGCAACTTCGAGTTCTTCGGCGCACCGGTCGGGCTGTTCTTCGCGATCGATCGTCGGATGGGTGCGGATCAGTGGGCGGACGTAGGCATGTTCATGCAGAGCATCATGTTGCTCGCGCGGGAGCACGGACTGCATACCTGCCCACAGGAATCGTGGGCGGGATGGCACAAGCTGGTGGGCGAGTTCCTCGAGATGCCGCCGGAGCTGATGCTCTTCTGTGGCATGGCCCTCGGCTATCGCGATGAGTCCGCGCCCGTCAACCGTCTGCACACCGACCGGGCAGCGCTCGAGGAGTTTGCGAGTCTGCGCGGCTTTACGAGCTGACTACTGCGGCTGATAGCGAGTCGGATCCGCGACCCCGGCCGCCTCGAAGCCGCTGCGACGAATGCGACACGAGTCGCAGCGTCCGCAGGCACGGCCACGCGTGTCGGCCTGATAGCACGAGATCGTCACGCTGAAATCCACCCCGAGTCGCACGCCCTCGCGAATGATGTCGGCCTTGTTGAGCTCAATCAGGGGCGCGTGGATGCGGCACGGTGCGCCCTCGACGGCTGCTTTGGTCGCAAGCCGTGCGAGCTGCTCGAAGGCACGGATGAACTCGGGTCTGCAATCCGGGTAGCCGCTAAAATCGACGCTGTTTACGCCGAGAAAGATATCCTGAGCCTTAAGCACCTCCGCCCAGCCGAGCGCGAGGCTCAGCATGAGCGTGTTGCGCGCCGGAACGTAGGTGATGGGAATCCCGCTCGTGGGCAGCTCGGGGACGGCAATACGCTGATCCGTGAGCGCCGAGCCGCCGATGCCGGCGAGATCGACCCACATGACTCGATGCTCGCGCACTCCAAGCATCCTCGTGACGGCAGCGGCCGCATTGAGCTCTGCGAAGTGGCGCTGCCCGTAGTCGACGCTGAGGGCGAAGCACTCGAAGCCGCGCTCGCGCGCCACTGCGAGCGTCGTTGCCGAGTCGAGACCGCCGGAGACGAGCACCACCGCGCGCCGCTGCGGCTGGGGATCGGGCGCGCCGGGCGCCTCAGGGGAGGTGTGCGACATGGCGGTGCCGGCGCTTAGCGTCCGGGCACGTTGCCCCAGAGGTACTTATGCAGCTGAATCTGGAAGCGCACCGGCAGGTGATCCTCCAGGATCCAGTCGGCGAGCTGGCGCGCCTCGAGCTGCTCATGACTCGGGGAGAACAGCACCGTGCAGCGCGCCGTGATGCCCAGCTCCGTGAGCTTGGCGCGGCTCCACTCGTAGTCCTCGCGATCACAGATCACGAACTTCACCTGATCCTTCGCTTGCAGCCGCTCGAGCTCCTCGTAGCGGTTGCGGTGCTCCTCCTTCGAGCCGGGCGTCTTTACGTCCACGACCACGCTCACCCGCTCATCCACGCCCTCGAGCGACATCGCACCGCTCGTCTCCAGCGACACCTGCAGCTGCTCGTCGCAGAGCCGCGCGAGCAGGGGCAGACAGCTCTTCTGGGCCAGAGGCTCACCGCCCGTGACGCAGACATGGCGTGCATCGAGCTCGAGCACGCGCCGCACGACATCCTCGAGC
>Ga0335085_10010013_pt1 | contig 14229 bp, 10 predicted proteins | sample Lox_Sample_45_FD_206712 | JGI IMG/M metagenome (GOLD analysis project Ga0335085, IMG submission 206712) | Soil microbial communities from Loxahatchee National Wildlife Refuge, Florida, United States - Lox_Sample_4.5 | ecosystem: Environmental > Terrestrial > Soil > Wetlands | place: USA...
CATCGGCGCCGGCAAGGTGGAATTCCTTGACTCCCGGGCCCGTTATCTCGAGGCGTTCGCGGCTGTAGACAACCGCTCGCGGCTGAACTGCTAGGGATGCTTCGAACGCTCGGGCAAACGCGTCACCGCGCTGCTGGGCGACGATCGCCGTGGTCCAGAACGCCGAGACCAGCAGAAGGGCACCGATCAAGACACGCCGCAGGTTCCTAGTCCTGCCAAGAGCGTCCCGCAGTTGCTTCGACAGCGGCAAGTAGACGGCAGCGGTATGTACGGTGTATTCGAGTAGTAGTGCGCCGATGCCTAGCGCGATCGGTGCCGTAAGAGGCGGAAGTTTCACATCTGGTCGTTGAAGCCCAAGAACCCCGATGACGAGCAAAACGATGGCGATGGCACCAATTCCGACGCAGCCTACGCGACGCCATTTGCCATCGGCTCGGCTCAAAGCGAGGGAGAGAACATGGTGCATAACGACCGCGAGGACACCGCATACTAGCACTGTCGCGATCGGAAGGAATATGGTTCCCGCACTGCGGACCAGGTAATCCGTTGTGGAGAACCCTAGGCTGCTGAGGTCAACGCCGAAGTAGGCGAACAGCGCGTGCTCACGTAGGTATCCGAAATAATAGAGGATGGCAGTCAACAGGCTGGCCGGGGCCACGACCCGTGTGATGAAATCTACCGCTGGCCCTATGCCAGGCTCATGGCTACGCGCAGATTCCGTTGCGGTCAGTTCCTCGGTGCCAGCCATTAAGGATTGGTCCCTCCGCCGGCAGATGATGCTGGGGCAACCGTTGGCGTGGGCCTCGTGGTATCGGTCGGCGGCGGGCTCGTGGTATCCGTGGGCGGCGGACTCGTGGTATCCGTGGCCGTCGGGCAGGTGGTATCGGTCCGCGGAGGACTCGTGGTATCCGTGGCCGTCGGGCAGGTGGTGTTCGTGGATGTCGCCGAAGACACAAGAGAACTAACCTGCTGCAGCGTTTGGTCCTGAGCCCCGACCCGGAAACATAGGCCATCCGGGCGAGACGAGCACAGTGGTTTGCCCGGCCGCATATCTACGATCTGGATGAAGCCATCCGGCTGTGCCACTTGTCCTGGGGAAACACGCACCACTTCGATGCACAAGTCTCTGGTCGTGCAAGGGAGAAGAGCAGGTATCGCAGTTTGGATTTTCTTTTCACAGGTATCTGCTCCAGAATTTGGAAGCTCTGCCGGCGCATCACTGCAGGCCTTTGCGATAGCCTTGGCCTGCTGCTCGGTGATTGCTCCGCGCACCACGTCCGTAGTGGCGGGCTGGGCGTCTCCACCCCAGACCGGAGCACTGGACTGCAGCGCCAACGAGGATGTGCCCGTAGGCCCGACCGTTGCTGTGGATCCGCAAGCTGCGGCGAATAGCAGTGAAATAATGATAGCGATGATGACGGTGTGGAACCCACGAGAGACGCTCATGGGCCACCTCCCCCCCGGGTAGCCCTTTTTAGGAGGATACCTCATCAGGTATCGATGCACATCTAGTTATTACGCTCACTGAGTCCGTCGCTTTGCCGAATTACTCCAGCACGGTCGATGGATGCGTGAGATTAAGGGGGTAACGCAAAACGACTCATGAGGCTAATGTGCTGGACGGTTCCTATTTAACTTCGGGTGTGGCGGAGGTTCTGCTGGTGAGATTGTCAGCGACGGTCTGCCCGGGCCCGGCCGGGGAAGCAGCCGGGCCCGGGTGGTCGTGGTCGCTGATCTGGCGGGCGATGTCGCCGAGGCTGACGGGTTGTGCTGGCCGAGGGCATGCAGAAGCGTTACGGGACCCAGATCATGCTCATCGGCGGCGCCTGGCGGCCGCGCCGCTGGCCGGTCAAGCCTGGGTCGGGTGCGGGAGCCGCTGACGGACTACGGCCAGAGGTTCAGGCAGCTCCACCCCCACGGAGGTGCGGAGAAAGCCACCGTCTGACCGGACAGGAGGGCCTCGACCAAGGGCTCATCCACACTTTTGATAATTCTTCCGGAGTGGGTGAATACATCCTCAGCCGAGGCGACCGACAGGTCGCTCAGGTTGGGTAGTTGGAAAGCTTCAACGTCAATAGGTATTTGTCGGCCTGGAAAGCTTCGCGCCGGGCTCGTAGGCTTGAGTTGCCGGACGGTCCACAGGAGGGTCGTCTGAGAATGCCAGTCGTCGGATGCCGGGGGGAACCGGTGGCGCCGGAAGAAGTGCTCGTGGTGGGCGATGGCCCCGAGGGTGAGCCCTCCCGGTGGCCGGTCGTCGCCCGCGTGCCGCCCCACGTCGCCGTCCTGCGGGCATCGCCTGAGGAGCTCGCCGATATCGCCCGGCATGTGCGACTGGCGATGACACGCCTGCCGAACGGAGACGTCGAGATGCTCGGCGACCGGGGCGCGCTTGACGAGCTCGATGAGGGCGCTCGCCTGTACGTGCGGGCATGGCGTGAGCGGCCGCTGGAGAAGCCTGATCGGCCCGGCGAGGGGCTGGCCTGGGACCACCCCGGATTCCAGCCACCCGACCGGCCGCCGGAGTAGTCGAGCTGGTGCTCGATCTGAACCGAGGGGGTTACTGATGGCAGGCGATCTGCCGTTCGAGGAGATTCTGGTTGTTCATGATGACGGCGCCGCCGAGGCGCTGACGACGCCGGACGCAGAGACAGCCGGGGCGCGGGTGCTTCAGCGGTTCGGCGATCGGGTCGAGATCCGGCTGGGAGCGACCGACGGCGGCGGTGCCCGGATGCCGGCGCTGTCCGATGAGGTCCTGGAGAGCCTCAGCGTGACGGAACGGCTCGGCGTGGAGGCGCTGCGCCTGCGGACGACCGGGGACTACCTCAGGTCCAAAGCCAGCCGGCCCCGCGACGGTGAGCGATGGAACATGGCCGACTGCGTCGGTGCGCCCGCGCCTCCGGGCATGGCCGTGCTGGAGGCGCCGTCGGCTCCTGGCCTGGAGGCTGCGGCGCCCGGAACCAGCGACTACCTCATGGGTTCGGTCGCCGTCGGCGTGGTGATCGTGAACGGGCCGACCGTCGACACGCAGTTCACCGCTGCCCAGCAGACCGAGGTGGTCGCCGAGGTACAGGCCGGTCTCGGCTGGCTGGCCGGGTTCAACCCGTGGGCGGGGGTGAGCTTCAGCTACGACATCCGCCCGGTGACCATCTCCACCCAGCCCAACGCGCCGGCGGCGGACAACGAGAGCCGCTGGCGGGACCCGGCGGTCGGCCAGCTCGGCTTCCAGCAGAACTGGAACGGGGTGTGGGACTACGTGCGTTCGCTCCGCACCAACCTGCGGACGAACTGGGCCTATTGCGTGTTCTTCGTGCGCGGCTATCCGCTCGACCACTTTGCCTACGCCAGCATCGGGGGCCCCCGTGTGGTCATGGACTACGCCAACGACGGCTGGGGGCCGTCCAACATCGACCGTGTCGTGGCGCACGAGAGCGGCCACATCTTCGGGTGCCCGGACGAGTACGCCTCCAGTGGCTGCGACTGCGACGGGGCGTGGGGCCGGTTCGGCGAACCGAACTCCAACTGCGAGAACTGCGCCGGGGCGGCGGGCGTCGACTGCCTGATGCGGGCCAACCAGTGGGCCATGTGCATGCCGACCAGGCGCCACCTGGGCTGGGGGCTGACCTCGCTGCGGACCATCCAGCCCGCCGCCTGCCACGTGGTCAGCCGCAGCCTCGACCACCTTGACGTGTTCGTCTGCGACCAGGGAGGCAACACTGCCACGGCCGCCTGGGAGCCGGCCATGGTCTCCTGGTGGGAGGGGTGGTGGAACCTGCTTGGCGGGCGCGCCGCCCCGGGCGCGCACGTCACGGTCGTGTCGCGTCGGCAGGACTTCCTCGACGTGTTTGCCGTGGGGACCGACGGGCATGCGTACACCTGCGCGTGGGAGCCAGGCCAGGGGTGGCGCGGCTGGTGGCGCATCGGCGGGGCCAGCTTCCCGCAGGGGGCCATGATCGGCGCCCTCTCCCGCAGCCAGGACCACCTGGACATCTTCGCCACCGACGCGGGCGGCCGGGTGCTCACCGCCGCCTGGGAGCCAGCGTTCACCGACGGCTGGCACGGCTGGTGGCAGATCCAAGGCGGGCGCGCCCGCCCCGGCGCGCCGGTGACCGCCGTGAGCCGAAGTGCCGACAAGCTCGACGTGTTCGTCGTCGGCACCGACGGTGGCTGTTACACGGCCGCCTGGGAGCCAGCCTTCACTGACGGCTGGCACGGCTGGTGGCGGATCGGCAACGTGGCCTTCCCGCAGGGCGCCTACCTCGGGGCGGTGTCGCGCAGCCAGGACAAACTCGATGTATTCGGCACCGACACAGGCGGCCGGGTGCTCACCGCCGCCTGGGAACCGGCCTTCAATGACGGCTGGCACGGCTGGTGGCAGATCCAAGGCGGGCGCGCCCAGCCGGGCGGGCCGGTGACGGCGGTCTCACGAAGCACGGACCATCTGGACGTGTTCGTGATCGGGACCGACAACACCACCTACACGGCCGCCTGGGAGCCGGCCTTCACTGACGGCTGGCACGGCTGGTGGAACCTCAACGGCGGCAGGGCTGCGCACGGCTCGTTCATCACCTGCATCAGCCGCAGGCTCGACTTCCTGGACGTGTTCGTGGTCGGCCTCGACGGCCGCGTGTACACCGCGGCGTGGAGCCCAGGGCAGCCATGGGGTGGTTGGTGGCCCATGGGCAAATAGAGCCGAGCGTCAGCCGCGGGCTGGGCGACGCAGCCTGGCCGGATGCTCGGAGACCATCCCAGCTCTGTTGCCCTCCGGAGGAGAGGTGCTCCGCTCCGACCGCGAGACCTCCGGCCACGGCATGCCCGCGAAGGCATGCACAGCACCGCGAGTGATGTGCAGCGCGGACGCGGTCTCGGCCTCGGACAGGCCCGCGTAATACTGCAGCGCGAGCACCTCGCGCAGCCGGATGGGCAGGTCGTACAGCGCAGCCGCGACGGCAGACCGCTGCCGCACGACGCGAGCCCCGGGCTCGGCGCCTGGCATGACAGCCGAGGTCGCAGCGCCCTCCCGCGGAGCTGTCGTCTACCGGGCGTTCGTGGAGGCCGGGCCGCCATCACGGTGCGGTAGCGGCGGCGACGGTACTGCCCGACGGCCGAGTAACTAAGGTGCCACGATCATGGCCCTGATGGCCAGGATTGTCCCGATGATCGTGAACACGACGAACAGGATCACGGCCACCGGGCTCCGGCTGAGAAGGACGGCCATCATGCCCACGTTCACCAGCCCGGCCATACACGCTCCCCCGGTGACGGCGGTGTTAAACGAGATCCGGCGCCGCGCCCGGACAGGCGGCCGGCCAGGGAGCGCTCCGATCAGCTCGGCCGGAATGTCGGCGGTGACCGCTGCCAGCTCCCCGTAGGTGCGCGACGCGATGGCATGGCCGATCCGCGCGTCGAATTCGTCCATGTCCAGCCGGCCCTCCGCGAACGCGGCCTTGAGCAGGTCGATCACCCGCTCCCGATCGGCCCGCGAGGCCCACTGACCCGCCGCTGCCGCCTGGGCTTCCGGTTCTGGTCTCACCGGCGCCTCCCACTGTACTCACAGCGTAATCCGGTCGGCGTCCGGCGGCCATGCTCCGAAGCAGGGTCGTGCCCTGAGCTTCTGGCGCGAGGCGGGTGGGCGGTCACGAAGATCCTTGGTTTCGCATGTACGGGCGTTCTAGGCTGCTGTGATGGCGGCGTGCGCTGCGTGTGGGCAGGTGAACCCGGAGATCGCACGGTTCTGCCTGGCGTGTGGCGCGCTGATCGAACTCACGCCGGGGCCGGTGGCGGAGGAGCGTAAGACGGTCACGGTGCTGTTTTGTGATCTGGTGGGGTTCACCGCCGCCTCCGATCGCGCTGATCCGGAGGATGTACGGGCGCGGATTCGCCCCTATCATGCGCGGTTGCGCAGGGAGGTAGAGGGGTTCGGGGGGACGGTGGAGAAGTTCATCGGGGATGCGGTGATGGCGGTGTTCGGCGCGCCGTTGGCGCATGAGGATGACCCGGAGCGTGCGGTGCGGGCGGGGCTGCGGATCTTGGAGGCGATCGCGGACCTGAATGAAGCCGATCCGGGGCTGGGGCTGGCGGTGCGGGTGGGGGTGGAATCCGGGGAGGCGGTGGTGGCGCTGGCCGCCCGCCCGGAGCGGGGCGAGGGCATGGTCGCCGGGGACGTGGTGAACACCGCCTCCCGGTTGCAGGGCGCGGCCCCGGTGGGCGGGGTGCTGGCCGGCCCGGCGACATACGGCGCGACACGGGACGTGTTCGACTACCAAGCCCTCGACCCGGTGACCCTGAAGGGCAAGGCCGAGCCGGTGCCGGTGTATCAGGCGCTGGCGCCGCGCGCCCGGCTAGGCACCGACGTGACCCGCTCGCTGGCCACGCCGATGGTGGGCCGGCAGATCGACCTGGGCATCCTCACCGGGGCGTTCCAAAAGGCGGTGCAGGAATCGGCTGTGCAACTGGTGGTGGTGGCCGGGGAGCCGGGGGTGGGCAAGTCGCGGCTGGTCGCGGAGCTCAGCTCGTTTGCCGATACCTGGCCGGAACTGATCCGCTGGCGCCAAGGCCGGTGCCTGCCCTACGGGGAGGCGATCACCTTTTGGGCACTGGGGGAGATTATCAAGGCCGAGGCGGGCATCTTGGAGACCGACCCGCCGGAGACCGCTGCCGCGAAGATCGACGCGGTGGTGCCGGAAGAGGCGCCGGACGCGCCCTGGCTGAGAGCGCGTTTGCGGCCGCTGGCCGGGCTGCCCGCGCCGGAGGCGGCCCGCGAGGAAAACTTCGCCGCCTGGCGGGCGTTTGCCGAGCTGCTGAGCGAGGACAGGCCGTCGGTCCTGGTGTTTGAGGATTTGCACTGGGCCGATGAGACGCTGCTGCAGTTCGTCGAGTACCTGGCCAGCTACACCGATGGTGTCCCGCTGCTGCTGGTCGCCACCGCCCGGCCGGAACTATATGAGCGGGCACCGGGCTGGGCCGCATCGGCACGCAACCTGGCCCGGGTGAACCTTGCCCCGCTAGGCCCGGCCGAGACCGGGCGTCTGATCGGCAACCTGCTCGGTTCGGCGGTGCTGCCCGCCGCGGTGCAGCAAGCGATCCTAGACCGGGTCGGCGGCAACCCGCTGTATGCGGAACAGTTCGTGCGGCTGCTGCAAGACCAGAACATCCTCACCAGGGCCGGTGCCAGGTGGCGGCTGGAACCGGACGCGGAGATCCCGCTGCCGCCGGGGGTACAGGGGCTGATCGCGGCCCGGCTCGATACCCTCACCGCCGAGCGCAAGCGGCTGCTGCAGGACGCCGCGGTGTTGGGCAAGGTCTTCTGGGCCGGTGCCGTCGCGGAGTTGGGCAGCCACGACGAAGCCGAAGTCCGGACAGCGCTGCACGAGCTGGCACGCAAGGAACTCGTCCGCCCCGCCCGGCGATCCTCCATGGCAGGCCAGGCCGAATACGCCTTCGCCCACGCGCTGATCCGCGAGGTGTGTTATGCGCAGATTCCGCGCGCCGAGCGTGCGCAGCGCCACCGGCGCGCGGCGGCCTGGATCGAGGCCATGGCCGGGGAGCGGGCCGCCGATCACGCCGAGATCCTCGCCGCCCACTACACCGCCGCCCTCGACCTTGCCCGAGCGGCCGGGGATCCCCTCGCCGGAGCGACTGCCGCCGGGGCGGTCCGCTATCTGATGCTGGCCGGTGACCGGGCCATGGGTATCGACGTGGCAACCGCCGAACGCCACTACGCCAAGGCCCTCCAGCTCACCAGCGACGGCGACCCCGGGCGGGCGGAGCTGCTGGCCCGCCATGCCGAGACGCTGCTCCTGGGTGCCCGGTTCGCCGAGGCCGCACACGCTTATGAGCAAGCGATCGCAGCGTTTGAGGCCAGCGGTGATGTCCGCGCGGCCGCCAGGGCGACAAGCCGCTACGGGAGGGTCCTGTGGCGGCTCGGTGAGGCCCGGTACCGGGAGGCTGATGACACGGCGCTGGCGATGCTCGAGCCGTGGGGGCCCTCTCCCGAGCTCGTCGACGTCCTGGCCATCCGGGCCGGGACAAGCTACGTGTCCGAGAGACACGCCGAGGCGATCGCCTTCGCCGATCGCGCGATCGAGCTCGCCACCACGCTCGGCCTGCCCGCGCCGGCGCGGGTGCTGGGATTGCGTGGCGGCGCGCGGTTCGCGCTCGGCGACGCCGGCGGGCTTGACGACACGCGCCGCGCGCTGGAGGCGGCCCTCGGCCAGGGCCTGGGACGCGACACTGGCGTGCTCTACAACAATCTCGCCGAGGACCTTGGGCGGGCCGAGGGACCGCGGGCACGGCTGGAGCTGGCGTGCCAGGGCGCGGCCTTCACCCAGCGGCGGGGGATCGCAGAATGGGTGCAGCCGCTCGGCGGGCTGACCGCGCGGGCGCTGGCTGACCTGGGCCGGATCGACGAGGCCCGGGCCCTCACCGCCAAGCTGCTCAGCGACGCGGATACGGCCGAGGACCGGCTGCACCAGCTCTACCTGCGCGCCGCTGACATTCGATTGTCTGCCCGGCGCGGCGAGCTCTCCCGGGCCGGCCCGGTTGAGTGGGTCGAGCAGGCGGTGAAAAAGGCACGGGAGTTCGGCGAACCGCAATGGCTAACCACGCTCCTGGTACTTGCCGCAGTGGCCCGGGCCGGTGCCGGGGATGCGCGCGGCGCTGTCGCGCTGCTCACCGAGCTCGAACAAGTACGCAACGTCCGGCACACCCCTGAGTACATGCCGAGCCTTCCCGACATCCTGCGCGTCGCCATCGCGGCGGGCGAGCCGGGCCTCGCCGCACGGTTTGCCGCCGAGCTGACACCGGTGCATCCCCTCGACCAGCATGCGCTGGTCACCGCCCGCGCCCAGCTGGCCGAGTACCGCGGAGAGCACTGCGAGGCGGCGACGCTGTACGCCGACGCCGAGCGCCGCTGGAAGACATTCGAGATGCCATGGGAACGCGCGCACGCGCTGCTGGGACACGGCCGCTGCCTGCTCGCACTCGGCCGCCCGGCAGAGGCCCGAGAGGCCCTCCACGCGGCGCGAGAGATCTTCGCCAGCCTGGGCGCTGCCCCCGCCCTCACCGAAACCGACGAGTGCCTGGCCCAGGCGACCGCGCTGACCGGATAGCAGACCCATCACCAGCGCCGGCGCCATCGGCGGCAATATGGGCGCCGGGGCAATCCTTTCCGGGGGGTCTGCTGTGCTGGGCGTGGCCTGTTGTCTGTCGTGCAGCGCAGCGAGGCCAACCGGGCCGGCGGAATGGCGTACCTCGCACAACGGCTGGCCGAGCAGGACCTCCTGCGACCGGACCTGACCGTCGACGCCGCCGCCCACATCCTGTTCGTGATCACCAGCTTCGACGCGTTCGACCTGCTCTACACCGGCCGCGACCTGCAGGTCGACGAGATCGCCCGGCTGCTCATCGCGACAGCCGAGCACGCCGTCTGCCGCCCGCCGCCCGGACAGACCGGCCCGGATTCAACACCAGGCAACGGATAAACCGCGCCGCGCGGGGCGGCCGGTGGTCATCTCGGTGGGCCGCCGTCCCTGCAGCTATCGGGCCGCGCTGACCATCCGGTCGGCCTGGATGCCCTGGCGGAGCGCGGATCGCCGTCCAGGGCGAAGGCGACAGCGCACAGCAGCCGTTTTCAGCACCGTTCCAGCGCCGTTTCAGCCCTGGCTGCCACGTTCGGTACATCACTAGGACCGTGGAGAGGTGGTGATCGTAATGCTTGGTGATGGGCCGGAGGAAATGGAGATCACGCTTATCAACTGCCAGGCGGATAAGTCCGACGAGGCAGCGTGCCATCACATTCCTTAACTGAACGACCGGGGGTGCCCGGCCGCAGCGGGCGGGCGCCACCCGGTTCCTTCCGGCGATCGATCTGGGGGTTACCGTGGGTGGACGTGTACTTAGCTTTGCCGATGTCGTCGGCGACGAAGAAGAATTCTTCCGCACGTACTTCAACAAGAGAGTTTTCTACCGGCCGGGCGGCATCACCGGCGATCCGCGGCAGATCCTGTCGATCGCCGACATGGACGAGATCGTCCATCAAGAAGGCATGCGGTCAGGCCTGCTCCGGATGCTCGGAAATGGCGTGCCGGCGATCGGAGACCAGCTCACTAGCCAGCTGGAGATGAGGCGGGAAGGGAAGACCATCGAGGACGCGGTCGACCCCGGGAGGATCTACGCTCACTTCCGCGCGGGCAAGACGCTGATTCACGGCGGGCTGAACCTGACCCGTCCCAACCTGCGCGCCCTGGCCCGCAGCATGACCGACCGGTTCGCGGCCAAGAGCGAGGTCGTCGCCTTCCTGACCCCGGCAGGCCAGCGGGGAGCCACCCACAGCGATCCGACGGATGTCTATGTCATCCAGCTGGAGGGAACGAAGCGGTGGCAGATCTGGCCGACACCACCGGTGCGGCGGCCCGGAGACGACAAGGACTCCTTCGACTCCCTGCCCGATCCCGTCCTCGACCTGTCACTTCAGCCGGGCGACGTGCTCTACATTCCGCACAGCACCCCGCACCGCGCCTCGGCCGAGGGAAACGTGTCCCTCCACGTGACCGTGGTCGCGGGCCCGCGCACATGGGCGCACCATCTCCTGTCGGCAGTCCGGGACATCCTGCACAACGGCCCCGAGTTCTGGGACACCCCGTACCTGGATGAGACCTCGCCGGAGGAGATGGTCCCGAAAATCGAGCAGCTGATCAGCAGGCTCCGCACGGTCGACACCGCCGTGGCCCTCGAACGCGCCCAGCGGGACGGGCGCTCGTTCCGCGGCGTGCAGCAGGCCGCGTTCTTCCAGGAAATGACAGCGGCAGACGGCATCCACGCCGATACCAAACTGCTGGCCGTCGACAGCGCCGCGACGTTCCATGAGGTAGGTGACGGCACGGCCAAGGTGACGATCCTCGGCAACACGGTCACCATGCCCGAAGCCGCCGCCGCCGCGCTGCGGTCAGCGAGCACCGCGATCCCGTTCCCGGCCGCGGAACTCCTGCCCGGGGCGGACTCCCGCCGCGCGCTACCGGTCGCCAGGCAGCTCCTGCGCCTGGGCGCACTGAGAATCGCTAACTGAACACCGGAGATCGTCACAGACGGAACTCAGGGCATCAGATGGCCGGATTGACCGGGCCAACGGCGATACCTATCGGCATACCACGCTGGACCTAATCACGAAGCATTGCTGGAATATCAGGTATGCCGGTATGAACCGTACTTCTTGACCGACTCGACGAGTGCGTGAATATTTTCAGCCGGGGTGAGCGGGGACATGGCACATCCCGGGCCAAGGATGAATCCGCTGCCGGGCTTGCAGATATCCATGAGCTCGCGGCAGGCGGCGTCGATTTCGGCGACTGTGCCGAGTGCCAGCAGGTTCGTGTCGATGTTGCCGAGCAGGCACGTCTTGTTGCACGCTGCCGCCTTAAGACGCGCGGTATCTGTCTTGTGGTCGATTTCCAGCACCTGGGCCCCGGTGGCGATAAAATCGTCCGTGATCGGCTGGGTGTCCCCGCAGATGTGTAGATGCAAGATGATTCCGTGCTTTTTCAGCTCCGACACCATGCGGCGTTCATGGCTCCAGGGATACCGGCGGTAGTGCCGCGGAGAGATCATGGCAGGTCCTGCGATAGGCTCGCCGATTGATGTCGATCGTCCGCCGCACTCGATCAGGGCATAGGCGTACCGTGTGGCGACGCGCCTGGAGTAGTCGAGCAGCGCGTGGACCAGATCTTCCTCCTCGCCGGTGGCCAGGTCCATCATGAACTCGCTTATGCCGCGAAGCTGCGCAGCTAGATCCATCGGCCCCTGATCGGCACGCGCGCAGATCCAGGCCTGGTCACCGATCTCCCGCGCGAGGATACGGGTCGCCTTGAGGATTTCTGACATCGGAAACGTGACGTAGGGATCTGGCACCTCCAGGCCAGCCACTTTGGTGAGCGAATCGAGAATGGGCCGACCGGCCACTGGCGCTGTGTCATCGCGGTAATGGACCTCCACGCCGCATGCCTCAGCGTTGCAGCCGGTGCCGTTCTCCAGCAGGATCATGTCGTGACCGAACTCGCGCCAGGACGTGAGCATGGCTTCGGCCAGCAGCTCACCGTCCCGGAAGACCTGCGACATCGGCATGCCGGAAGCGCGGGCAGCGAGCTGGAAGTCGTGCAGGTCCACAGGCACGCGATCTGGCTCACGCAGCTCGATGGCCGCCCCGACGCGCTCAACCGAGTTCATCGGACCGCGGTGAGGTCGTACTGATCGAGATGTACCTTCCGCCTGTCGATCTGGCTCACCACCTCATCGACAAAGCTGTCTTCGTCGTCCGGCAATTGCTCCGCCTGCTCCGAGAGCCTGGTCAGCCAGCGCTGCTCGGCGCGAGACACGGTGAGACCAGCCTCCCCGGCGGCGCCGCGCAGCACTTGCAGCGCCGCCAGGGCGGCGCGGCGCGTGCGCAGATACGGTGTCGGCTCGGCGACGATCTCCGCCGCTAGCCCGAGCACCACATCCGGCCGGAGGATGTACGCCTGCGGGTCGAGTGCCGCATCGGATTCGACGAGCCAGTCACGCAGTTCGACGGCCTTGTCGTTCGCGCTCGCCACGTTCATCAGCCGGGTGGCGTAGGCGAGCTGTTCCATGGAGACCGTGGGTGCCATGCCGCCGAGCAGCTTGACATTCTGCACTGATTCGTTGCTCCAGAGATCGGCGGCTGCCTTGGCGATGTTCCCGACCGGCGACGGGTGCGCGCACGCCGCCTCGGCTCCTTCCATGGCGATCGGGTAGCCGGTGATCGCTTTGAGGAACGGGCCCTCGTAGGCGCAGTCCTTGCTCGGGCCGACGGCTCCGCGTTCGTAGGCCACGAGGCTGCGCGGGACGGTCATCACGCGGATCACCGCCGCCCAGATGCGCGGGATGTAGCCGCCGTCGGCGAGCATCATGGCGGTGTTCCCGAAGCCGCACGCCGTGTCGCCCGCGGCGATCACGTGCCGCCGCGTGGTCACGTCCACGATCATGTCCCAGAGGAACGCCATGTCGCGGCACCCCAGTACGCCGAGCGCGAAGAGCGCCCCGGGCAGGTCCCCGTTGAGCAGCGCGTCGTCGTGGATCTCCTTTCCCCCGGTGGACTCGATCGCCAGCATGTCCGCGCCCGCCTGCGCGCACTCCTCGAAGCTGCGCATCATGTGCTCCCACTCCTCGCCCGTGCGCATCAGCGGCGGCCGGATGAAGTCACGCAGGTCGCTCGGGGTGACGCGCAACGCGCTCACCAGCCCGCGGCTCGCCCGGTGGGCATCAAGGCGCTCCCTGAGGATCGCCGTGATCTCCGCGCCCCACTCGGGTTCGCGGGTCAGCTCGGGCAGCAGTTCCAGTTCGAGCACGAGCCCGGGGACTCCGAGAGCGGCAGCTCGCGAGCATGCCTCGTCGGCCATCTGCCGGTACTCGTCGCGGATCTCGGGCATGGTCGCCTCGGTGATCGCCATCGGTGGCAGGGTGAAATTCAGCTCCGGATAGACGATCCCGCCGCCGATCACCAGTCCGCCGACATGCAGCGGTCGCGGGCACCGGCCGAACACGAGATCGTCGGTGCGCGAGATGCGGAGCCCGTCGTACTGTTCCATCTGTCCTCCCTGAGCCGCCCGCTACACGGTCAGCAACTCGCGCACCTTGCGCACCGCCTTGGAGGCATCGGGCGCGTATCCGTCCGCCCCGATCTCGGTTGCGTACCTGGCCGTGATCGGGGCACCGCCGACGATGATGCGGACCCTGTCCCGCAGGCCGGCCAGGCTGATCGCCTCCACGACCTCTTTCATGCTCGTCATGGTGGTCGTGAGCAGCGCCGACATGCCCACCACGTCCGCTCCGGCCCGGATCGCGTCGACGAAGCGCTCCGGCGGGACGTCGGTGCCCAGGTCGACGACCTCGAAGCCGGAGCCCTTGAGCATCATCGCCACCAGGTTCTTGCCGATGTCGTGCAGGTCGCCCTGGACCGTGCCGATGGCCACCGTCCCGCTTGACTTGACCGCGTGCTCGACCAGCCGGGGTTTGAGCACGTCCACGGCGGCGTTCATCGCGCGCGCTGCGACAAGCATCTCCGGCACGTATATCTCGTGCTCCTCGAAGAGCTGTCCTACCTCCTTCATCGCCGCGATGAGCCCGTCTTGCAGCAGGGTCTCGGCGGGAATGCCCTGCTCGAGTCCTTGCGTGACCATCGTGACGGCAAGCTTCGCCCGGCCGTCTATAACCGCCTCGCGG
>Ga0335085_10010014_pt1 | contig 14229 bp, 10 predicted proteins | sample Lox_Sample_45_FD_206712 | JGI IMG/M metagenome (GOLD analysis project Ga0335085, IMG submission 206712) | Soil microbial communities from Loxahatchee National Wildlife Refuge, Florida, United States - Lox_Sample_4.5 | ecosystem: Environmental > Terrestrial > Soil > Wetlands | place: USA...
CCAGATTGGAATCCGCTACGGCTTCAGGGGGCCGAACCTGGTGATTTCCACCGCCTGCGCCTCCGGCACCCACGCCATCGGCGAGGCCTTCCGCAAAATCCAGCACGGCGAGGCGGAGGTTTGCTTCACCGGCGGGGTCGAGGCGCCGCTGACGCCGTTCAATTTTGCCGCCTACTGCGCGCTGCGGGTGCTTTCGAAAAACAACGCCCATCCGGCCGGCGCCTCGCGGCCCTTCGACCGCGCCCGCGACGGCTTTGTCATGGGCGAAGGCGGAGCGGTCCTGGTGCTGGAGGAACGCGAGCGAGCGCTGAGCCGCAACGCGCCGATCCTGGCCGAAGTGGCCGGTTATGCGAGCAACTCGGGGGCGCACCACATGGTCATGCCCGAGCTGGAGGGGACGGATGCCGCGCGCGTCATGGCCGCGGCCCTGAAGGATGCCGGGCTGAGCCGGGTGGATTACATCAACGCCCACGCGACCTCCACCAAGGCGAACGACGCCGCCGAAACCAAGGCGATCAAGGCCGTCTTCGGCCCGGAGGCCGCCGGAATTCCGGTCTCGTCGACCAAGTCGATGATCGGCCACACCCTGGGGGCGGCGGGCGCGATCGAGGCCGTCGTCTGCGTCAAGGCGATCGAAAGCCAGTTCATTCCCCCGACCATCAATCTCGACCAGCCGGATGACGGCTGCGATCTCGATTACGTTCCGCACCGGGGGCGTGAAGCGAAAGTAAAAAATATCCTGTCCAATTCGTTTGGATTTGGTAATTGCAACGCCGCCTTGATCTTCTCAGAAGCGCGGTGATACCGAAATGACCCAGCAAGAGATCGAACAAAAGGTTAAGGAGATCATCTCCAGGAAATTCAACGCGGCGCCGGAGAAAATCCAGCCGGAGACGCGGCTCGCCGAAGACCTCGGTGTGGATTCGTTCGGCGCGGTCGAACTGATGTTCGAGGTGGAGGAGGCGTTTGGCTTGAAGATTCCGGACAGTGACATCGAGCACGTGCGGACGGTGAACGACGTCGTCGTCTACCTGGCCACCTGGCTCGACAAGACCGCGCCCAAGTGAGGCCGGCGCGACCGGCGGCCTATTCCGTCTGGGCGATGCCGCGCCGGAGCGCCTCCTCGAACAGGGTCACGGCGGTGTCGATCTCCGCCTCCGTGATGTAAAGGGAGGGCGCGATGGTGAAGACGTTTTTGTAGTAGCCGCCGATGTCGAGGATCAGGCCCCGGCTCCGGCCGCCCGCGCCGAGCGTGCCGCTCAGTCCGATGTTCATCATCGCGTCCGTGAGCTCGCGGTTCGGCGTGTATCCGTCGCGCTGACACATTTCGACGCGCAGCGCCAGGCCCAGCCCGTCCACGTCGCCCATCTGCGGATATATCCTGGCCAGCTCCTTCAGGCGCGCGAGGAAGTAGGCGCCGCGCTGCATCACGCGTTTTTCGAAGTCCTCCTCCTCCATCAGCTTCAAGGTTTCGAGCGCCACGGCGGTGCCGAGCGTGTTCGAGGAGAAGGTGGAATGGGTGGAGCCGGGCGGAAAGACCGCCGGCGAAATCAGCTCCTCCCGCGCCCAGATGGCGGAGATGGGATTCATGCCGTTGGTCAGCGCCTTGCCGAAGACGATCACGTCCGGCTTCACGCCGAAGTGTTCAAGGGCGAAAAATTTGCCTGTGCGGTAAAATCCCATCTGGATTTCGTCGTCGACCAGGAGGATGCCGTGCGCTTCGAGCACCTTTTTGAGGCCGGGAAAGTATCCCTCCGGCGGGACGATGTAGCCGCCGGTGCCCTGCACCGCCTCGACAAAAAAGGCGCCGAACTCCGCCTGGCCGGTCTTGTTGACCACGCCGTAGTACTCGGTTTCGAAGAGGCGCTCGAACTGCTGCAGGCAGAACAGGCCGCAGGACTCGCGCTTCATGCCGTAGGGGCAGCGGAAGCAGTAGGGATAGGGAATGAAGTTGGCCCGGTCGGCGAAATGGCCGAACCGCTCCCGGTAGCGGTAGCTGGAGGTGATGGCCGAGGCGCCGAGCGTCCGCCCGTGGTATCCGCCCATGAAGGCGAAGGCCAAATTCTTTTTCGTGTGGTTGCGCGCCACCTTCCACGCGTCCTCGATCGCGCTGGCGCCGCCGACGTTGAAATGAATGCGGCCCTTGGCCCCGAAGATGGTCTCGACCTTCCGGGCCAGCTTGGCCGCGACCAGGATCTTTTCCCGGTGGAGGTACTGGCAGGCCAGCTGGGGCAGGACGTCGATCTGCCGTTTCAGCGCGGCGTTGAGGCGCGGGTGGCCGTAGCCGAAGCTCGCCGCCGAATACCACATCTGCAGGTCGAGGTACTCGGTGCCGCGCTCATCGTAGAGATAGATCGACTCCGCCCGCCGGAAGAGGGTCAGCTCCCTGGCGTAGTGCACGGTGTCGCCCCACGAGCAGTACTTGGCCTCGAGCTCGAGCAAATCCTCGTGCGGGTCGTCGGGCGGGAGCGGGCCGGAGGGTGGATGATTCACGATAAGAGCGTTTGCAGGCGGGAGTGAACGGTCCCGAGGTTTTCAAACGGGATGCAGTCGTTGCGAACCGCCAAGTAGTGCTCCAGCAGGCGGCCTTTGGCAAAAAGTATTTCGCAAAATCCGGCCGGGCAGATGTCCGACTGGCCGTCGCCGATGTAAATTTTTTTCGTGCCGGGCGGCCGGTGGCGTTTGAAGAGATGCGAAGTCTTGCAGTTGGCGCACGTGCTGCAGATCGAATGAAAATAAGGGAAGCGGACGACCGGCCGGTCGCCCTCCAGCCGCATCTCGTTGGCCAGGATTTTCGGCCCGGTGGCGTGGTTGTTTTCCAGGATGGGGCGGATCAGGGAGGAAAAACTGTCGCTCACGATCACCGGCTTGATGTTTTTGGCGCGGAGCAGGTCGAGGATCAGGCGGAAGGCGGGATCGATCCGGACGGCGCGAAGATAGTCCCGGAGCGCAGGCGCGGAGATCCGCACCTGCGCGAGCTGGCGTTCGAGGCAGTCGCGCGAACCGATTTCGCCCTGCTGCCACAATGCCTCCGCCGCCTTCCAGTCCTCGTTGATCGAGAAGCGCCGGATGATGTCGTCCAGCACGTCGAACTCGGTGACGGTATTGTCGAAATCGATGTAGATTTCGAAGGGCGCGGACACGCTCATATCGTTTCGAGAAACGCCTTCATCTCGACGGCGACTTTTTCCCGTTCCTGGTCCGCGGTGATGACGTGATAGGAGTCCATCAGAACGACCAGCTTCTTGATCGGCGAGGAAATGCGGTCATAAATCAACTCGGAATTCTTCAAGCTGGCGGTGTCGTCCTCCTGCGGATGGATCAGGAGCAGCGGCGTGCGGACGCGGCCGAGCAGGGGAATGATGGTGCGGGCCAGCCGGCGCAATTCATGAAAGAGGGAGACGGGGAAGTACGCGTAGCCGTATTTGGCAACGCCCTCGATGTCGTCCAGTTTCGCCCGGCTGTAGAAGCGGTGCACCATGCCGCGGATGGTTTTGTTTTTGATCCCGTAAGGAGGCTGCTCCTTGAAATAGACGCGGTATTTCAACGGCGTGTGGGACGCCAGCGGGAGCAGCCGGTTGTACCACGGCACGTTCCAGCCGTCGAAAAACAGCGTGGGGGCGAGGCAGACGCCTCCGGCCAGCTTGTCGCCGAATTCCTCCGCCAGCAGCAGGACGAAAAGCGCGCTCATCGACAGGCCGGCCACGTAGACATTGTCGCCGGTCTCCAGCGTCTCCACGAACAACCGGCGCAGCGGAGCATAGAGCTCCTCCCACGTCGTGTGCTTCAGGACGTGCAGGGACTGGCCGTGGTTGGCCAGCTGGGGACAAATCACGCTGTACCCCTCTTTGTTGAAAGAGAAGGCGAGATGCCGCGTCTCGTTGGGCGTCCCGGTCAGACCGTGAAGAAGAATTAGTGTGCGGGGCAGATGGCCTCGAAGCACTATATCGTGATTTTGGGTGGTGAGACGGTCGGCTGGTTTGGTCGAGTTAAGGGAAAAGACAAGTGACATACTGAATCTGCATCTGGATGGGGTGAGTCAGATTTGCGGACGATTGTTCCCTGTGCAATCGCAATTCGCGGCCGGTGCGACCTCCGGCCGCGATATCACTTATTATTCTGTGGCCGTCAGAAATTGTAATCCACTTCCCATACGCAAGTGAATGGCGCATGGCGGCCGCTGCTGCGCAGCAAACGGCCGTGCACGTCTTCGAAGCGATATTGCTGCGCCAGCGCGGCGCCGCCCGCCAGGGACGCGGTGAGGTGGCGGCCCGGCTTGTATTGGAGCCCGCCGCACAGCGGGAAAGCCTCGTAACGCAGGATGCCCGAGGCGATTGAGGACGAGCGCCCCAGGCGGATGTCCTGCGATTGAAATTCCATCTGTCCGAAGAGGCTGAACTCGCCGGTCAACGCATAAGTCAGCCGGCCGCTTTCGCCGTCCAGCGACGTGATGAGCCAGCGGTCGGAGATATGCCAGTCGATGACGGGGAAGGGCAGGGCCAGGGTCGAGCCGCCCATCCGCTGCTCGACTTCGAAGCCGAGGCCGATTTTCAGATTTTTTTCGCTGTGATAGGCCGCGATCGAGCCGGTCAGCAAAACCGCATCGTTGAATCGGGCCTGGGGGGCACCGGCATACTGCAGGAGGGCGGATCCGACCAGCGACCATTGCGGTGCAGCGGCGAATGTCAGGGTGGGCTGGAGTGTGAGCAGCGAGGCTTGGGACAACGGCGGTGATCTGCCGGGAATAAACTCGCCAAAATCCCGAAAGCGGAAGCCGCGCCGCTCTGCGATCACGTCGAGCCCGGCTCCGGCCCGGCTGGAGCCGGCGACCGGCGTGAAAAAATCGACCAGGCCGGACCATTGCGAAATGCCGGCGCCGGCCGGGTCCAGTTTGGCCTCCGTGGTCGAGCGAACCACCACGTCCACCTCCGGACCGGGGATGGCGTCTTGCGCCACCGCCGGCCGGCACAGGCCGAACGCGGTCAGGGCAAGGCACCCAAAAAACGAAGGCGGCGGTGAAATTATTCTGCGCAAGAACCACGGCTATAACCGCCCGCTGAAAATTGCAGGAAAAATTTCAAGCCTCGCGCGGGTTCGCCCCATCCCCGTCCGGAGCGGAAAAAATGGCGGGGAAAGTGGGCGCGCGGCCGCGGGGCGCAGGCGGCCCCGGCGCGCGACGGCGGCATATTTCGCATCGATATCGCGTCCATTTGTTTTCATGTCCGGGCCTTCCGGTTTTTCCCTAAATGGAAGTCTTTGCTGCCTTTGGTCCGGCGTTGGCAGGATTCCGTGGTCGCCTCGTCCGCACCACGCGGGCGGTGCGGAGGGGAATTTTATTCTCAGGACACTAGGACTTATTGGCCGGGCCGCAAACCCACAAAGTGGTGCTCCAAACAGCGGTCAATTGCAACCAGCTCAGGTTGATATTAATTGACGCGTTCGGTTTTGAAACGGCTGGCTGCTTTAGATGGACAACTCAATCCAATAAAATGCCAGTTCTACTCTGCAATTCCATGAAATCACGCCATTATGCCAGCCGTTTTGCAGCCTGCGTCCAAAACTGCCAAATAAAGACTAAACCAATTATATTGGCCGTCTCATGCCTGATGCTGCTCGGACTCTCCGGCTGTGTGACCTCTTTCCGCTCAGCGGACGCCGTTCTTACCACCAAAGAGAATCTGGAGAGAGGAAGACTGGTCGGACAGGACACATTCGACCTTCAAGATATCATTGGTTTCCATGTCGATATCACATGGGATGATGTCAGTCAGGAGGCTGGTTGGTGTGATATACAATGGAATTGGTATAAGGACGACAAGCTGGTGGCCCACTATGAAAACGATCGAGCCTATTTGCGTGCGGCGCCGAACCCACGGGTTAAATTGCAGCCGGCATCAAGCCTGGGCGTGGGTCATTTCAGGGTTGAATGTGTGGTCAATGGCAAGCCGATTGCCTCCGCGGAATTCAATATCAAAGACAGTTCGCATACATAAAAAGTCGGGTACGACTCCGATTCTGAGTCGAGGGTTTCCCGCTGCCTTGCTGGCAACGGCGCATCGGGCGCTGCGTTGATGGAAGGCCGGCTGGCGGTCTGGGCTGGCGCTGGGCAAAAACCCACGTTACAGCGTCCGTCCTTTTTATGAAACTTCCGCTTTTGCTTGCCCTGTCGCTCAGTGTTGACGGCCTTCTTGTGCCCGTCGGAGCGGCCGCGGCCGGGTCGAATCAGGCTGCGGCCGGCGCGGCCCAGGCCGAGTTCGCCACCGTCTGCGCGCGGTGCCATAACGCCGACGGCAGCGGGGCTCCCGGCCTCGGCATTCCGAGCTTCATCGATCCCCACTGGCAGGGCGCACACTCCGACGAGGAGTTGAAGCTGGCGATCAAGAATGGATCCGCCGGGAAAATGCCCGCTTTCGGCGCGGCTTACACCGCCGACCAAATCGACGCGCTGGTCCGCTACGTCGTGCGCAGCTTTGCCCCCAAAGGGTCCGCCAAAAGTTCGCGTCCCCGGCCGCCGGAACCGCCACCCATCGCGATCGAACCCCGGCTCGCGCCGCCAGGCCATGGCGCCGGGCCGGTCGTGCTGGGGAACGTCGGGGTTTACACCCAGCATAACGACAATGGTCGCACCGGCGCCAATCTCAACGAGACCACGCTGACGCCGGCCAATGTCAACGTGCGCCAGTTCGGATTGCTGTTTCGCCACGCCGTCGATGACCAGGTCTTCGCCCAGCCGCTCTATGTCCCCAATCTCGCAATCGCGGGCGGCCGGCACAACGTCGTGATCGTCGCCACCGCCGCCAACACCGTTTATGCCTTCGATGCCGATCGCGATGCGGCTCCCTACTGGAAAGTCAGCCTTGGACCGCCCGGCAGCGTGCAACAGCATCACTTCTGGTGCCTGGATATTCTCGGCAACATGGGGATCATCGGCACGCCGGTCATCGATCCCGGCACCGGCACGCTGTTTGTCGTCGCGCTCACCCACGAAGGGGACGGCTTCGTGCAGCGCCTGCACGCCCTCGATCTCGCCACTGGCGCGGACCGGCCGGGCAGCCCGGTCGTGATCACGGCTGAGGGCTTCGACCCCATTCTGGAGAACCAGCGGCCGGCTTTGCTGCTGGCGCACGGCAGCCTGTATGTCGGCTACAGTTCGCATTGCGACGTCGGGCCCTACCACGGTTTTCTTTTTCGCTTCGATCCGCAGACGCTACGGCAACTCGGCGTGCTCAACCTGAGCCCGGACGGCACCGGCAACAGCATCTGGCAGTCGGGCCAGGGACCGGCGGCCGACGAGAATGGCACCCTTTACTTTGTCACTTCCAACGGCACGTGGGACGGACGCCGCAATTTCAGCAACAGTTTCCTCAAAGTGGATTCCGACTTGCAGGTGCGCGATTGGTTCACGCCGACGAACTATCAGGAACTCGACCGCCGCGACCATGACTTGAATTCGTCGGGCGCCATGTTGCTGCCCGGCACGCATGAAGTGATGGGCGCAGGCAAGGAAGGCGTCATCTATCTCATCGACAGGGCCGATCTCGGCCACCTCGGCGACGAGCACGCCGTCCAGCACTTTCCCGCGGCGAAAGCGGAGGTCAACGGCGGAGCGGTCTATTGGAAAAGCGCGGCCCGGGGCGGCTTGGTCTATCTTTGGGGCCAGGACGACGCGCTTCGCGTCTATGCGTTCAACGCCGGCCGCTTCGACCCGCAGCCGCTCGCCGTCGGTGATGCCACCAGCGCCTACCCGGGCGGAATCCTTTCCCTCTCCGCCAACGGCGGCACCGATGGCATCCTCTGGGCCAATGCCGCCTTGGCGCCGCACGGCAACGGCCACGTCAACGGGCCGGGCGTTCTGCGCGCGTACGACGCCAGCGACATTCGCCACGAACTCTGGGATTCCAACCTGGACGCGGACCGTGACACCTGCGGGCGCATCTCCAAAAATGCCCCGCCCACGATCGTCAACGGCAAGGTCTACCTCGCGAGCTTCGGTACGCTTCCGGTCGGCACGGGCGCGCTCTACGTCTACGGGCTGCTGCCCAATCCCGCGAAGTCCAAGTGAGCCGCTGCTCCGCCCCGGAGCCCGCGGCGGCCTGTGAACGGAGGCCGTGATTGCCGCCGTCGCGTCCTATTCGCGGCAGTGAACCGAATTTTTTTCGGCGCCGCGGGCAAAGCCAAGCGGCTGCGCCGCCTTGGCCAGATCTCCGCCGTCGACCGCGATCGAGGCGCTGTCCGCGCCCTCGACCTGCATAAAAACGGCGGCCGGCGTCAGCAGGCGCGGCGAGGACAGAAGCACGTCGCGCGAATCCATCAGGCGGAGCGTCGCCTCGGCCGACGGATCGCCCTGGACCGCGAGGCCGTTCGCCGCGGCGTCGACCACATGGTCAAACACGACCGCCGGGCGGGCGTCCGGCGCGGCCAGGGTGAAGCGGACGTTGTTCAGGACCAGTCCGCGCACGTTGCGCGCGTAAAGACCGTAGGCCGGCAGAACGCCGCAGGCGAAATACTCGCCGCCGGAGACCTGCGGCACATCGCGCAGCGCGCCTATTTCCTTCGTGCCGCCGCCCGCATAGGTCACGGTCACGTCGGACAGCGTGATGTTTTCGATGAACTGGCCGGGCACGCTGGTGAGATCAATGCAGGTGTGGTGCTCGCCCGGATAGATGTCGGAAATCGGTGTGCCCGGCAGATAGGGAAACGCGGTGAGGTCCGGCTGGGCCGCGACCGTGGCGGTGATGCCGCGGAACTGGATGTTGCGCACGATGCCGCCCGCGCGGATGAGCGCCGGGTTGAGCGCATTGCGCGGCGCCGAACCGAGGCCGATGTAGATCGGGCCGGTCACATTCGTCATCACCAAGTTGGAAAAAATCATGTTCTCCATCCGGTCGCCGGCCCGGACCTGCATCTTGATCGGACAGCCGAACGTGTCGGTGATCACGCAGTTCGAAACCGCGACGCCGTCGCACTGCCCGCCGCCAAAACGAAAGACCGACCAGCGCGTGCTGAAGCTGCAGTTCGTGACGGTGATGTCGCGGTTGCTGCCGAAGAGCGCGCAGGCGTCGTCTTCGCAGACAATCGAGCAGTTCGAGACCTTGACGTGCTCCGAGGAATTGAAGTGCAGGCCGTCGTTGTTGAAAATGACGCGATTGTTGATCCGGATGCCGTCGACGTTGACGCCGTTGCAGCCGAGGATGCGCACGCAGTGATAACTGCTGTTGGTCAGCAGGGCGTCGTGGAGCCGGATGTTGCGGCAGTGGTAGAAGACGAGGAGATGCGCCCGCGGCCGGCCCGGCTCGCGCTCGCCGTCGTCCTTTGCGCCGGGGAGAAATTTCGCGCCCTGGCCGTCGATCGTGCCGGGCCCTTCGATCGAAACGTTTTCCGCGCCGGCGGCGGAAATCAGGACGAGATTGCCGTTGCCGGGAGGAATGCCGCGGCCGGGATGATACTCGGCGATATTGGTGCTGCCGAGAAGCCGGCCTTGGGCGGACAGGTAAAGGGCGACGTTGCTCTTGAGCTCGACCGTTCCGATGAGAAAATCGCCCGCAGGCACGATCACGGTGCCGCCCCGATCGCGGTTGCAGGCATCGATCGCCGCCTGGACCGCGATGGTGTCGGAGGTCACGCCGTCGCCCTTGGCCCCGAAATCCCGGACGTTGTAGGCCCGGCCGCCGAGGAGCGAATCAACCGGCGCGCCAGCGGCGCAGGCGCAGACGGATGCAACGACCAGCAGCAACGACCGGAAGGGTGGGGGCATAATCCGCTCTATCTAGAACGGAGCGCGACCGCAGCAAGCCTTTTGGCCGTCGGCCGGCCAGGGCGCATCGCGAGAAAAATTAAACCGGCGCGGAAGCATCCGTGCTTCGTGCGCCGGGTTGCTTTGAGGCTCGGCCGGGCCGCAGGCCATGCGGCCCGGCGAGACCGGGATTTTAGAACAGCGGTTGCGTGTTTTCGATGCGGACCGCTTTCAGTTCGTGCGGGTCGAGACCGAGCAGCTCCAGGATGGTCGGCGCAATCTGCGTGGTTTCCACCGGCGTGGTGACGGCGGTGCCGCCCTGCGCCCCGGGCCAGGACACGAGGATCGGGACGTTGCGGTCTTCGGTGTGATCGCCGCCGTGTTCGGCGATCTTGCTCTTGTGGCCGGTGTAAACGACCCCATACTGCGCGATGCCGATCACGTCCGGCACCCGCGGATCGCCTTGATTCACGCCGATGAGCGCCGCGGCGGCAGCGCCGGTGTAGATCTGCGAGAGACCGGCCGAGGTGACGGGCTTGCCGTCGACGCTTGCCGTCGGATCGTTATAGTTCGCGAGGAACGCGTGCGCGAAATCGGTGGCGGCCTTGGAGCGGTCGTTGAGCCACAGCAGCATGCCGTCGTCATCGGTGCCTTGGGCCACGAGCGGGGTGGCGTTCGGGTTTCCGCCCTGATGGCTCTGGTTCCACGCCGCATTGAGTGCGTCGATGATCTGGCCATCCTTGATCCGGTTGAGGGCGGCGAGGTTCATCGGCGATTGGCCGTGCTTGGCCGAGATGATGATTGCGGTGTGGTCGAGCAGGCCACGCTGGGTGAGGGCGCTGACCATGCTGCCCAGGGACTGGTCGACGAAGGTGAGGGCGTTGGTCAGGACCGGCCCGGGCGTGGCGCCGTCGGCGAGATAGCCGCCCGCCGCCGTGCCCGACAGGTCGCCTTCCGTCCGGGACGTCGGCAGCTTCTGGCCGGTCGAGACGGTCTGGAAATTCATGCCGAAGATCGCCGGCGTCCCCGGATTGCCGGAGCCGTCATGCCGGTGGCCGTTGATCCAGTTGATCACGGCCTGGACCTTGTAGCCGTCGTACTGCTGGGTCAGGAGATTGTCCGTGGTCCAGTCGGATTGGTTGGGATCCGTTGGGGCGGCCGGGTTTGCGCTGCTGTTGATCTCGGGCGTGAAATAATCGTCGACGCCGCGGCCGGAGGGTCCGGACAGGATCTGGTAGGCGGGATGCTTGTCCGACCAGGCCGTGAGCAGGCCGTGCTGGTGCGCCACTTCGAAGACGGTGTTCACCCGCAGATATTGATTGGGATAAATCGGCTTGTGCGTCACGGCATCGATGGGCAGCTGCGCGGGATCGATGACGTCCAGCGGATTGCCGGTCATTTTCAGAATGTTGGCCCACGGATCCGAACCGGGGGCAGGCACGATGCCTTGACCCGCGTCGAGCGCGCCCAAGTTCAGGTCAAGGGCTTCGAAATAGGTGACCTCCCCACCCGGCGCAGGTCCGGAGAAGTTCACCGTGCCGGCCGGAAATATCGCATGGTTCCACGTGTCGTCGTAGTAAATGCCCGTGGTCTGCGGATCGCCGCCGGTCAACTGGCCGACCATTCCCGGAAACGAGTCTGACGGAAAGGGTGTGCTCGCGTTGGAAAAATCAACGCCCCGCGCCACCAGCATGGCCAGCGTGGACGTCGGATGCGTCTGGACGTACCAGGCCAGATCGGACTGATGCATTCCGTCCACCGACACGAGCAAGACGTGATCGACCGTTCCGTGGCCGCGGCCGTCTCCGGGCAAGTCCGCGGCGGCCGGGCGGGCCGAGACGATCATCAGCAGGGCGCCGGCCAGGGCGGCGAGGCACGCCGTGGCCGGACAAAGGTTGGATAATTTTATTTTCATGAGGCTCATTTGAGTTTTGTCATTGATTTTTAACTACGTCGGCGCGGAACCAGCCGAGGTCCGCGCCGGCCGTGGTTGGGTTTTTCCCGCAGGGACTTGACCGCGCCCGGACAGGATTGGCCACGTGATGTTTGTAATAAAGGAGTTACGAATGTTTCAGTGGTGTTACACTGGAGAATAGCCGCCGGGAAAATAGGGTTAATTCCCGATCCGAACGAAACCTCCGGCCGTACGTCGGCTTAGAGCAAGGGTTTGCTGCTTGACAGTCCTACAAATGTAGGAAGAAAATTCTCACATTTGTAGGAAATATGACGCCACGAATTTCAGCCGCTGAATGGGAAGTGATGAACGTGGTTTGGATGCAGCATCCAGTCACCGCCGCCCAGGTCTATGCCTGCCTGCCGGCCGGCACGGACTGGAAGCAGAAAACGGTGAACACTTTTCTCGCCCGGCTCGTGGCCAAGAAGGTGCTGAACGTCGCCAAGCAGGGGAATGTGAACCTTTACGCGCCACGGCTTCGCCGCGAGGAATGCGTGGCTTCGGCCGGGGATTCGTTTCTGCAGAAAGTATTCAAAGGCGCGGCTGGTTCGCTCGTGCTTCATTTTTGTGAAAGGGCGTCTCTCTCGCCGGAGGAAATCCGCAGGCTCGAACAACTGCTCAAAACGAAAAAAGGCCGCAAATGAACACCTTGACCCACGTGTTTTCTCTGGTCGCAACCCAATCCGGGCGGATCGGCTGCCTGATTCTCGTATGGGCGGTGTTGCGGTCCGTGCTGCGCGGCCGTGTCCCCCAGCAGATTCTTTTTGCCGGCTGGATCGTGCTTGCGGTGGGTCTATTGATCCCGGTTTCCCTGCCGGTGGCGTGGAGTCCGTTCAATTTTGTCCGGCCGGCGCAGCGGCAGGTGCTGGAAACTTACGGCATCGAAGCAATGCCGGCATTGCCGTCTGGCATGGCCGGTTCTGGCCAGCACGTCGCTGCAGCCCGACCGGTGGCGCCGCTTACGAATCGCCCGGCGGGCTTCAGGATGCCAGGGATGGCTTTGACCGCAATCTGGCTGCTGGGAATGACCGGATTGCTGGGAATGCGCCTTTGGGCGTGGCGGCATTTTCGCGGTCGTCTCCGGTCTCAAACGGCGCGGGCCAGTGCGCGGATTGAGTCGGCGGTCAGGGAGTGTGCGGAGATGCTGCACCTTGCATCCCCGGTTTCGATTCGGATGACCGACGCGGCCGGAGGGCCGGCGCTTGGAGGATTGCGGAGGCCGGTGATATTCATTCCGGAAAAATTCGAAGAAAATCTCACTTCCGCCGAACTGCGGCTCGTTTTATTGCACGAGCTGGGGCACTGGCGGCGATGCGACATGCCAGCGCATCTGCTCGTCCAAGGCGCACTGGTGCTGCATTGGTTTAATCCGCTCGTCTGGGTTGCCGCCCGGATGGCGCGCGCGGACTGTGAACTGGCCTGCGACGAATTTGTCATGCGGCGCCTGGCCCCGGCGGCGAAACCGTCATATGGGGCCACACTCCTCAAGGTCGTGGACCTTGTGCAGCGAAACAGGCCGACTCCGGCCATGCTGGGAATTTTTGCAAGCAAACAACTCTTGAAAAAGAGAATTCAAATGATCGCCGATTATAGAAATTGGAATTCCCGCCGCGCCCTGGCGGGCTGGGTGTTCCCCGCCTTGCTGGCTGTCGCCGCAGTCACCGGCGGCTTGCCATCCCAGGCCGCGGACAGTGGCACGGCCATAACAACCACGGCCCCGGCGGGGTGGTGGAAAAACGGTTCAAACCCCAATGCTTACGTTGTCGGCGTGGATCCGACGCAACCCGGCATCAAGCCCACAAGCGCTTATGTGAAGTCGATCGAACCCCAGATCGACGGGTTTGGCGGCATGATGCAAGAGTGCTCGGCGGAAAACTATCGCGGCAAGCGTCTGTGTTTTAGCGCCATGATGAAAACGGCCAATGCAGAATCCGCGCAGCTCTGGTTCCGGGTGGATGGTTCTGAGCGCGGCGAAATATTGGAATTCGACAATATGAAAAACCGGCCGTTGAAAGGCGACACCGATTGGACTCCGTGCGCGATCGTTCTGGACGTCCCGATGGAGGCAACAGGCCTCGCCTATGGATTCTTCATCAAGGGCACCGGCCAGGCATGGGTAAACAACGCAAAGCTCGAAGAAGTCGGAACCGACGTCCCGACAACCGGCGGGCCATTGATGAACAGCTACCCAAAAGCGCCGGTGAACATGGACTTCGTTCCTCAGCAGCTTCTGGACACCGCTTTTGTGTTGGGGCCGCAGAAATTCAGAGAAGGCGATGCGATTTCCATCCAGCAGGTCCTGGCGACGTCACCCGGGTTTGAAATGGGCGATCACGTAGTGGTGCGAGGTCGATATCATTTGCAGAGCAAAGAAGAAGCGGAGCTTTGCCTGTTCCTGACCCAGACCGAAGGCGATGGCAAAGAAAGGATGTCTTCCGTGGAAAGGATGGGGATGAAGAAAGGTTCCGGTGAGTTTGAGCTGACGTATGATGTGAAGCACATCGGCGTGTTACATCTCACCTTCTATGGCATTCCGGATGGA
>Ga0335085_10010015_pt1 | contig 14229 bp, 8 predicted proteins | sample Lox_Sample_45_FD_206712 | JGI IMG/M metagenome (GOLD analysis project Ga0335085, IMG submission 206712) | Soil microbial communities from Loxahatchee National Wildlife Refuge, Florida, United States - Lox_Sample_4.5 | ecosystem: Environmental > Terrestrial > Soil > Wetlands | place: USA: Florida...
TGATGGCCTTCCTGAACGATGCTGCAACCAACCTCAGGATTACACCCACCGTCTTCGTCTCTCCATCGTCTACAAGCATTGACACCTTGCATGCACTATCGGTTGGCGTTTCGGTGAGCGGCGGAGCTGGTAATCCGACGCCGACCGGGACGGTCATGCTGACGGGCGGAGGTTACACATCGCCCTCGATCGCCCTCACCAGCGGCAACGCGACGATCAGCATCGCAGCGGGTGCATTGTCGATGGGAACAGATCAGCTAACGATTGTCTATTCGCCGGATTCGGCAAGCTCGACCCTATACAACACGGCTGCAGGGACGACGACCGTGAATGTGAGCATTGCTCTGGTCGGCTTTACCATGAGCGCTCCAGCGTTTTCCGTTACCGCCGGAGCGACAACAAACAATTCGTTCCTTATCACGGTGGCTCCGACAAATGGGTTCACCGGCAATGTGACACTGGCGGCGAGTATTACCTCAAGCCCCTCGGGTGCAGTCAACATTCCTACGCTCAGCTTTGGCTCATCTGCGATGGTGAGCATTACCAGTGCGAACCCGGCAACGGCTACTCTGACGGTAACAACCACTGCGTCGCAGCAAGGGCCATGTACGGCCGGCAACGAATTGCCGCGCAGCTTTGGACGGTACGCACGAGGCGGCGGAGTGCTGGCATTCGCATTGCTGTTGGGCATTCGTCCGCGGCGGCGCAGGGTCCGCGATGCGCTCGGCATGCTGGCACTGCTTGTCGCCCTGGCAGGCGGAGTAGTTGCTTGCGGTGGAAGCAAAGCTGCGATCTGTACTCCGACGACGATTGCCGGAACAACCGCGGGCACTTACACCATAACGGTAACGGGCTCTTCGGCCACAGCCACGGCGAGCAGAACAATCACACTCACGGTGCAGTAACTCGCGGGAAAACAGAAAGGCCGCAATCCTGCTGGAGTGCGGCCTCGCAGTTTGATCAGCGCTCAGGAATCTACTTTGCCGCGGTAGTTAACTGTACCGGGCCAAGCAAACCCGATGGCAACAGATGTGAATCGGCCTTGTAAGGCGCGAAATCGGTGAAAGTGTATTTCTTGACTGCGTATGGTTGCTGATCGCCGATGAGGCGGTTCACCCAGAGATTTGTGATCTCAATGAGCACCGTATTGCTGCCTGGCTTGAGCGCCTCGGTCACATCCACTTTGAACGGAGTCTTCCAGAGGATACCGAGATACTTGCCATTGATGGCGATTTCGGCCATATCCTTCACTTCGCCAAGATCGAGCCAATAGCGCGCACCCGCACTCAGCGCACCTTCAGGAATATCGATCGTGCGCGAGTATGTAGCTGTGCCTGAGAAGTAGCGGATTCCGTCGTTCGTGTTCTCGCTCCACGACGCCAAACGATCGAAGTCCGCCGACTCCGGCGCGCCACGGCCGGGCTGGAAGCTTACACTCCAATTGCTGTTCAATGCTTCATCGAACGACGAGACTGGCGTCTGTGCGGGCTCGGGAAGATCGAGCGACGCTGCCGTCGCCTGCTTGGCGAATACTACGAAGACAGTTCCGTTCGGATCAAGATGCAATGGTATCGTGGTACGGCCTTCGGCAATCTTGTACGCAACTGGCGCTGTTTTGCCGGTTGCAGGATCCCAAAGCTCCGGTATCTTGCCTTCAACACGGAAGGTGGCATCAAGGTTCTCAGCGCGATTGTTGCGGTTGTCGACGAAATAGAATTCCCCGTCATCGAGCTTGCGATGGACGAACATCAAGTTCGTATCAGCCGCGGGCCTGGTGTATTCAAAATCCTGCGGCGTATCGAGTGCCTTGAGCGCATCGTTCGCGGACATGCCAATGTACACGCGCCCCTTACCCAGCTTGTGCACCGTGCCTGCGAGAGGCGTTCCGCGGCCGAAGAGCCGATCGGCGAGTTTGTGAAAGCGTATTTCGTCGTCGGCGAGGCTCGGCGAGTCAGCGGGCTTGTTACCGACAATGACCGCGCCCCGGCGAACCAGAGTCGCCAATTGTTCGAGCACCGGTAGAGTCATGCGCTGGCTGCGTCCGCCAAGATAGAGAATGCGATAGCTAGTGCCGCCGGGAGTCGCCAGCCGTCCATTGCTGAACGTGAGTTTATTCAGGATCACGTCGCTGTTGACGAAGTCGAACCCGTAGCCCTCTGGCGCGTCCTGCTGCGGCTTCCAGCCAAAAAGTGCCGTGATCGGGCCTTCTTCGCCATAGAAATAAGCCACGTCCGCATAGTAGTGGCCCTGCTGCAGCAAGTAAGAGCAGCGCGCGAGATAGTTGACCCACGGCGCAGCCCAGGATGCCCATGTGTCGTTGCGATTGAACCAGATTCCATACGGCCCGAGCGTGAGTCCGGGAGCCATGTCCGCTAGCGGCTGATGTGACGACTCGTGAATCTGGAAGCGGTTGACACCCAGCGCAAATTCCAGGTCGGCAACGGTTTTCAGGTTGTTGGGCGAGAATGACCATGCCGGGCCGCGCGATGTCATTGACTCGGCTCCTACGATGTTCTGGCCATAGATGTGAGCAACGGACGCTGCGCCCCGCAGATCAGCAAAATAAGTAGTTTCAGGCCCCGGTTCGCCCACCCACGTCCACATCGCGCCCATGGGAATATCCGTCCTGCTGCGCATCTCCATGTCGTCGCCAAGCGATGGGCGATGTTGCTCGAGCGCTTCGCCGTAATAATTCATACCGTGCGCATGCAGGGCCTCGGCGATGGCGCCATAGTGATTGTCCGCGAGCAATTGGCCGATGGTGCGACGGAAATCCCATAGAAAACGGTCTGTGTCCGCGGCGCTCTTAATCACGGCGCCGGTAAGCGCGGGCAGCCACGGGCGCGCATCGTAGCCGCGGCGTTTCTGGAACTCGTCAAGCATATTGTCGGTCCAGTTCTGCGGACCCACTTCAATGCTGTCGGTGAGCATGTAGGAGATGCCGTCCTTGCCCATCTTGCCGTCGCCCACTGTATCCGCATACATCTTCAAGTAGCCATCGACGTAGTGGGTCACGTATTCACGATTGAACTTGTCAACTTCAAGGCCGGTGGCTTCGGCTGGCGCGGGACCGTTCTCGTGGCCGGTAAGCGAATATCCGAGCCGCAGGATCATCCACTTGCCGACAGGTGGAGTCCAATCGAGCGTGCCGTCAGGCCGCATCTTTCCGCTCAAGTCGATGACGTCCTGTTGAGCAATGACAGATTCCGGCGCGATTTCAGGATCGGCAATGGAGAAGTAGTCGCGGGAATTCGCGTAGCCGGCGCGCTTTTCGAACTGGTTAACGCGCGCGCCGCTGGAGAGCACCGCCTCAGTAATGCGCTGCGTTGCAGCCCCTTTGGGAAACACGATGCGGAAGTAGCGAGCGGTGACTGCGCTGAACGAAACGGTGCGCTGGGGCAGGCTGCTGAACGGAATATCGGCGACCTTTTGAAACACAGCGCCATCGTCACTCGATTCGATCCGCGGCGCCGGGCTGCCGTTATCGTGATCGAAGACGCTGATCATGCCGTCGAGCGCCGCCAGTGTGACCGCTTGAATCTTTTGCGGACGGCCATAGTCGAATTGCACCCATGGCTCGCTTCCCTGCTCCGCTGCTTTCAATTCCAGAGCAACCGTGTTTACATCGCCGTCAGACAATGCAGCAACGTTCGCCGTGCCGGCGCTTGTTGTCACCTGGGGATTCAACTCGGACTGCGGCTTGTCGTCGTCGGGAAGTTTGTACGCGATGACAGTTACCTCGCCATAATGCTCGGGTGGAACAACGACCTTACCGTCGGGGCCGCGACGGCCTGGTACCTGAAAGTTCTGGAATGTTCCGTCCACCTGCGGCGGGTGAGGCAGTGCCCCGGTAAATGGCTGGCCGCCATCAACACGCGTGGCGCTCCATACGAGTTTCTTCATGCCCTGGGCAGCAGGAACCCATGGACCGCCAGTTTCGCTCCATCCGGGAGAACTGGCGATGGCCACCTCCATATCGAAGCTGCGCGCCGTGGAAACCGCATAGTTGAACGCCCGTTTCCACTCTGGAGTCATGTAAATGAGCCGGTTGGGCACAACCTGCGGCGTCGAAATTGCGCCTTCAAAGATCGTGATTCCGCCAAGGCCGATTGAGTGCATCCAGTCGAGATCGAGTTTGATGCCTTCCTGCGCGATGTTGCCGTTCATCCAGTGCCACCACACGCGCGGGCGCGCGCTGTTCGGCGGATCCTGGAAGCTGCGCAGCAATTCGTCAGTTGAAGGCGCGGCGGCAGGCACTTGCGCCGCAAGGTTATACGATGACAAACACACAATGGCCAGTAGAGCAGCTACACTCGGTCTGCGACTCATCATCACTCTTCGTCCCGATCGCATTTAACGATTTGAAATTCGAATCTGAATAATGAAACTTTTGAGCTTTCGATCGTTGTTACTTGTTTGCAGGCAACGCGCGCAGAGCGCCCGTTGAGATTCCGCCATCAATGAGCAGCGTTTGGCCCGTAACATAACGGCTCGACTTGGAAGCCAGAAAAACTACAGCACCGTCCAGATCGGCTGGCTGACCAGGCCGCGCGAGCGGAATGCGTTCGCTAAGATACTCGACCCAGCCCTCATCTTCGTACAGCACGCGGCTCTGTTCTGTTTTGAACCATCCCGGAGCGAGGCAGTTGACGGTAACGCCGTACTTTCCCCAGTCGGCGGCGAGGCTCATGGTCAACTGGCGAATGCCGCCGCGGCTTGCGCCGTAAGGCGCCAGGCCGGCGTATCCGGCGACGCAGGTTACCGAGCCGATGTTAATGATGCGGCCGTAGCCTTTGGAAGTCATGCCGCGGGCGATGCCCTGGGCAACAAAAAAACTGCCGCGCAGATTGGTGTCAAGCACCGTGTTCCAATCGTCCCAGGTAACTTCAAACGCCAGCTTGCGGCGATTGCAACCGGCGTTGTTGACGAGAATATGAATCTGGCCACAGGCAGCTTCAGCATCGCGCACGAACTTCTCGATGCTCTGCTGATTGGTAACGTCGAGTTCAAGCGAAACAACTCGCCGACCGAGCGCCTTGATTTCTTTTTCAAATGGAGCAAGCGTATCAAGCTTGCGGCTGGTGATCACAAGGTCCGCACCGGCTTTAGCCAGCGCTCGTGCAAAATATTGACCCAACCCGCGGCTGGTTCCTGTAACGATGGCCACCTGGCCACCAAGCTCGAAAAGTGCTTCGCTCATTAAATCCTCGGAGAGAGAACAATCTTCATGAGGTTCGGCTCACGCGCATGCAGACGATCGAACCAGCGCGGCCCTTCTTCAAGTCCGGCGACCGCGGTAATCAGTGGTTTGACCTTGATTTTGCCTGCGGCGATGATTTCGATAGCTTCAGGGTACTCGCCGGATGACGCACAAGAGCCCTGCAGTTTGAGTTGCTTCACAACCACCTTCTGCAAGGGCAACGTCACCTCCGGCGAAACATTGCCGATGAGCGTGACGGTGCCGCCTTTGCGCGTGCAGTCGATTGCGCTTGCCACCGTCTGATTGATGCCCACTGCCTCAAGTGCAAGATCGACGCCGCTTCCCCCGGTGAGGCGCTTGATTTCCGACGACAGTTCCGCGCCAGAGCAATGCAGAACCTCATCGGCGCCGATTTGACGGGCGAGATTCAGTCGCGTTTCGTCCACATCGGAAATGAACACGCGTGCGCAACCCGCGGCCTTGGCCGCCTGCAGCGTGAGCAGGCCAATCATCCCCGCTCCAATCACCAGCGCAGTTTCGCCACCTGCGATTGCCGACACCTTCACGCCGTGCATCGCCACTGAAACTGCTTCAAGCATGGCCGCTTCTTCAAACGGGAAATCGGCGGGAAGCGGATACATGATTCGATCGGGAATGACGACGTACTCCGCAAATGCGCCATGGCGGCGGTAGTTGCCTTCGGACACGCCGATCACTTCGCGGTTGTCACACAGATTGATCTGGCCTATCTTGCAGTACGGGCACTCGCCGCAATAAACGGTGGAGTCGAATGTCACGCGGTCGCCCTTGGCAAACCGCGTAACGCCCTCGCCGACGGCTTCCACTGTTCCGGCGGCTTCATGCCCCATCACTATGGGCGGTATGCGGCGGCCGGTCGAGCCGTCGAGGCCGTGAACATCACTGCCGCAGATGCCGCACGCCTCAACGCGAACCAATACTTCGCCCGGCCCGGCGGCAGGCAAAGGCATGTCGGTAATCTCAAGATGGTTGTATGAAGTCAGAAGCAGGGATTTCATTTTTTGGGAATCCTCAGGCAGGTCAATTTTATATGGCTCACCTAGACGTCACACAATTTAACTGCTGCGCGCAAGCTGGACATCGGATCGCGCACGGGCAGGAATTCGTGGGCAACATAGCCCTTGTAATCCGTTGCTGCGATGGCCCTCATCACACCGTCCCATTGTATTTCCTGGGTGTCGTCGAGTTCGTGCCGACCGGGAACGCCGCCGGTGTGAAAGTGACCGATCCATGCAATGTTTTTCCTGATCGTGGCGATCAGGTCACCTTCCATGATCTGCATGTGATAGATGTCGTAAAGCAGTTTCACGTTCGGCGAGTTCACCTCTTCCATCACACGTACGCCCCACGCCGTGTGGTCGCACATGTAATCGGGGTGATTAACCTTGCTGTTTAGCAGTTCAATGCAGATGACGACGCCATAGTCTTCAGCGATCTTCTTTACGCGGTTGAGTCCGGCGATCGTGTTGCGTGCGCCTTCGTCGTCGGCCATGCCTTTGCGGTTACCGGAGAAAGTAATGACGTTGGGCACGCCCGCCTTGGCTGCAAGCGGGATGTTGGTTCTGAACGCCTCCTCGATCGCTGCATGATGCTCGGTGCGGTTCAGTGCTTCCGGAATGGTGCCGGCACCGGCGTATCCCATGGTGCAGATAAGCCCGTGTCGGCGCGGCAACTCGTATTCGTCGGGATTGAGCAGGTCAACGCCTAAAAGCCCCATCTGCGCGGCAGCTGCGCAGAGATCTTCGATCGGCATGTTCTTATAGCACCAGCGGCAAACCGACTGCTTGATCCGCTTCTTCGTCGCAGCGGCTTCATCTGCACCGGCAATGCCTGGCAAAGACACGAACGCTGAAGCTGCGAGACCGCTCTTGAGCGCCGCGCGACGGGTGATTTTGACTCTACTCATGATCCTCTCTCCCTTCAAAGAATGGTTCGGCTTAAAACCTGCCCATGCGCACGCGCACCACCGTCGGCTGCGCGTGGAACGTCAAGCCGCGATCGACTTCATCTCCGTTCCAAAGCCGCTTTAATTTCCACTCGCCATTCACGTAACTGCCTTCCTCGGCGGTAAGAACTTGCGAGCGGATGAACGGAAGCTGCCCGGGCACATGGAATCGGATGCTGGAGTCAAAGCCGGTAACGAGAAATTCGTCTGGACCAAGGCGCGCGATCATCGCCACTCCGTGCGCGTCCTTGGTACCCGGAGCCTTTCGGCCATCGGGCTGCGGAAAGCCAAACGCCACCGTGGCCTGCCAATCGCCGAGGTCCACTTCCTGTTCGGCCTGGCCTTGCTCTTCAACGACGGTCTTGACCTTGCCATCGTATTCAAGTGCCGCGATTTCGCGATTCATCGGCGCGAATAGCGCGAAGTTGCGCGCATGCCCCGACCAGGGCTCGTCGCCGAGAATATTCCAGCCCGAGCGGTCCACGCCAAACGGCGAGAAGCCAAGCGTGCCGTCGCCGAGAGCGTAGAAAAAGAATTTTGCGAAGGCATCATTGCGTCCAGTCTCAGGAATCATTAGAGGATTGTCTGCGCGATGATAAGTGTTGATGACTTCGCGATATTCGGCTGGATCGCTGGTGTAAATGTCGGGAGCGATCAGGTCAATTGCCGGAGCGAGGGAACGCCACAGGCCCACCCAGCGCTGCACAGCGCCGCCGCTCGGATACTGAATGCCGGGCAGGTACACCTGCCGTTGCGGCAATTCGTTGGTTACGTGGCTCAGCCACACATTCATGTAGCACGGAATGTCGAATTCCTTTTTGCCGGCAGCTGCAATCTCATTGATGTATTTGGCCTGGTGGTAGATCTGAAAGATCTCATCCGCATCGGCGCCGAATGCCTGACTCCATGTGCCGGGCTGCTTCTTCGTTGCCGTGATTAGATCCGCCGGCGCCTGTCCTGCAAATTCACGGTTTGACTCAGCGGAGAAATCGCGCACGCTGCCGATGCCGCCAGATTCGTTTTCGACCTGCACGAGTAGAATCGTGTGCTGCTCGCCGTCAAGTTGCTTCAGATGGCGCATAAGAGCAGTAAAGGCCGTCTTGTCCGCTTCGAGAGTCGTCCGCGAGTTGGCGGAGAGCACATCGATGGGCGTTCCATCGGGACGAATCATGCGCGGAAAGCGCTTGGTGTCTGTCTTGACCCAGACTGGCGCATATTGCATGTTGCCGTTCTTCCAGGTGCCGAACCACAACAGGATGACGTGCAGGTTGTGCGCGCGGGCTCCCTCGATGAGCTGATCGACATTGCCGAAGTCGAACTTCCCTTCCTGTGCTTCAATCTGCTCCCAGTAGGCGGGTGCTTCAATCGTGTTGGCGTGCAGCGCCGCCATTGACTCCCACACCTGGGGCAATTCGCTGGGCCACGCGCTGGAATTATGAATCTGGCCGCCAAGCACGAGATACGGCCGGCCTTCGACCATGAGGGCATAGCGACCGTCTTTCTTCTCTATCCGTGGAGCTTCAACTGCCAGAGCGGTGTTAAGCGCGAAAAAAATGGCGAGAGCGACGAGCAGAATTGAACTACGTACCTTGCACATTGCTTGATTTACCTCGCAACAAATCTAATCACAATCGCGCACGATCGCAACTCGCTATTGACGCATCTTTGCGCCGTGCGCAAAATCGGATCGCGGAAGCTCTGTTTCCGTATTGAAGTTGAAGCGTGAAAGGAAGGAATTGAAGCTAGAAAGTAAAGGCGAGGCCGCCGCGAATACCGCGCTGCTGTTCGGCGAAAACGACGGTGGAGCCGTCTCTCATGTGGAATGGGCAGTAGCCTTGCGCAAGCAGATTCTGCACGTCGAGCAAAGCTTCAATACCCGTTACTCCATCACGATTGCTATGCAACGTCTGGCGGAAACGGACATTGAGATAGGGCGAGATTGCTTCCATCGTATAGGGAGCAACTTCAGTAACAGAGTCTTCGGACTGCCAGCGATAGCTTGCGCGCCACTTGGTGCCGGTGCCGTCAAGCGTGCCGGAGAGCGAAATCGTGTATGCTTCGGAGCGGTGCGGCCGCGCCGCGGCGATCACCTGCGACAAGGCCACGGGGTGCTGCATTGCGGGCATGACGAGGGCACTGCCATTCCGGTAACTGAGGTGAACTTGGTTGCCGTGCGGCAAACGCTGCTCCAGGCTGGCGACGACTCCCTGGGTCGAGAAGCTCCTGCCTGCCACGCGCATCAGGTTGCCGGTGCTGTCAAAAAGCGCCTGGCCGCTAGCGGCGGCCGCATTCCCTCTGGCTTCGAGAACGGGATTCTGAATGGTGTCGGCGTACAGTACAACCGACATCCCGGTTGAACCTGCGGTGCGGCTCCAGCTGAGTTCATTGTGCATGCCGCGCTGAACAACCAGTTCGCCGTTGCGAACCGACATGGCGGGAAGCCAGGTCTGGGCGCGCTCGTCGCCGCCATACTTTGCACTGGGCATCATAGTGGCCATGCGGTAGCCCGCCGACGAGTTGCCTCCGTGCCAGGTAAATGCGGCGCTGGGCAGGGCTGTAACGATGGTGTCGGGTGTTTGCGCGTTCATGCGCCCAATCACCTGCGTTGCGCCGGCCTCCAGGTCGAACTCATCACCGAAATGCATCTGTTCCCAGGCGCTGACAGCGGCCTCATTCATGCCGCTTTCGCCGTCGGGTCCGATCACTTCGGGATGGATTGCAACGGCTGCTACTGACTGAACCGAGCCGGCAAAGCCAAGATCCTGGCGGAAGCCAAGCATCGATTCCATGGCGCCGTCGGAGTTGGGCTCAAAATCGATGCGGGCCAGCAGTTCGCGGCTGCCGCTTGGCGTATCCTCAACCGTCGCTGAGAAACGCTCGCCGCTCTCGCCAAATGTGCCTGCCTGCCCGGTGGCCATCAGGCGCGCCTTGAGCTTCGGCGTGGTTCCGGGGCCCTCTGAAACCACTACCAGCGGGCCGTCTTCAAGCCAGCGCAGCAACGGCCGGTTCGCTGCCGAACGCAGCGTCCATGCCCAGTCATCGCGCTGCGCGGTGCCGGAGCGCGGTTGTGCTGGAAGCCACTGGATTACCTCGTAAAGAGTATTGAGGGTAAGATTGACGACCGCCGCGGTCCGGACACGAACGTTTTCCCGCAGCGAGGGCAGATAGGACATGCCCATTGCTTTAACCGAATAGCGTCCCGGGAAAAGAGAGGAGAACTTAAAGCGACCGCCGGCATCCGTATAAACGGTGGCGACAATAGTCAGATCGGGGCGCAGCAACTGCACCTCCGCGCCAATCTGTGGAGTCCCCGCCGAATTGCGCACGAACCCCGATACCGACGCAGTCGTCGCCCCGCAGGCGGGGACAACGACCAAAGCAATCAGCATCGCAAATCCGGCGAAATGGACTCTCCGCATCGTCACTCGTTTCTGTGATCCGGTGTCGTCCCTGGCAAACCAAACTTCAATGCGCAAACCGCGCGGTTTGCAAAATCTGTCGTCCTGCTTAAGACCGCGCTGGAATCTGTCACTATTCCACGACAAAAGGTGCCGATTGCGCAATCTCTTGTTTCGAGATTGCGTCATTTATTTTCACCGTCACCTTGTATTTGCCCGGCTGCAGACCGGCGATCGGGAGCGATTTCTCGACCGTAAGCTCATCGCTGTGCGATCCTAAATCTTTTGATTCCAACTGCTTCTGCAGAATAACCGCCCCACTCGCAGCATCCGCAATTTCGTACGTTACGGTAGCAGAATTGCTCTTAGTGGCTTCGTCGATACCAAGGTTGTAGAACTGCAACCAGAAGTTAAGACTCTGGTTCTGGGTGCGGTTGAAACTGACCGGGGTGGCAGGATTCGCCGCAACCCGGGGCCGCACAAAATCGCCACCGATGATGAAGTTGCCGCTGCCGATCTGCCGCGAAGAGACAGGGTGCATTTCATCCGCCAGAATCAACGACGACGCTCCGAGCTTTTCATCGTGATAAGTGGGAACGTCAATGCCGCGGCCGTAAATGCCGATGTGATCCGGGTTATTCACATCCTTGATTGCGATGTCGAGCCGATACAGGCCGGGAACGAGCGGAAGCGCCTTCCAATAAATCGACTTGCGATCGAGCGCCTGCTGGAGCAATTCTGCCGGCTGGTTGATCTCAACAGTGTCTTCCTGGGTCTGAACCGTCTTGCCTGTGATCGTCGTGACCTTGATGAGAATATTTACCAGGCCTCGGGAGACACCGTCCTTCGTCTGGAAGGTGATGTCGCGGTTCCTGATCTGCAAGGTGATGGGCACCATATCCATGCTCTCGGTCACCTTGATGAAGTCAGTGCGAACATCAAACGGAAACACCGGCCCGGTAAGCAGCTTGTGCTCAGAAACGAACGCGTTCAGGTCCTTGAACTTGATCGGCGGCGGAGCAAAAATTTTGGCCATCAGCTCGATGCGATCGAACTCCTTGCTCTGCGCTCCATCGCCCATGGGGCCTGCGCCAAGGCGCTCGATACCGCCGCCCTTAAAGCGATCGGTCTTGTCCTTGTGGTTCATTTCTTCCCACTGGGTAAGGCCGGCTCCGGGCACCATAAGCAGCGCGTCTTTTTCGCCGCGGTCGATCGTGAAGTGGAAGTCGCCGCACTGGCAGGTATCCACGAACTCAAGGTTCACGTTTTCGCCGATGCCTTCAATGTAGCGGTAATGCCAGATCTCGAACGGGAAGGTCGAGGTCGTTCCGCCCCCCTCATCCTGGGGACGCAGATAGGTGCCGCCGGAAGGATGCGACTCAATATCGTCCGGCTTTCCGAAGGAGATGTAGACATGGCCGCGATCGGTCTTCCAGCCGGGCTTGCCGGCGGCAAAGTGATCGTTGGCGTACTGAATGCGCCTATAGTGCTCTTCGCGGAATTCATTCTCAGGCGAGTCGGGGTTGGGGTTGCGCCGCTGCCAGAACGCCTCGATAAACGCGTCGCGCTCTTCGTCGTTGGCAAGGCTCATGAAAGCCTTACGCTCGTCGTCGCTGATGATGTAGGTTACTTCCTGATTCAGCCAGGTCTTGTAGGTCCCTTTTAACTCCTTCCGGAGTTCCTGCTGAGCCTTATAACGCTCTTTATCGCTGCGCTGGCGTTTGCGTGGGTCGTAATCAGGGTCGTTGGGATCCTGCTGCTGGCCTTTGGCGGGTGCCCCCGCAGCGTCCTGTGCCTTTAACGGATGAGAGGGAGCAAGGACTAACCCGCTGCCCATGAGTAAGATGAATAGAATTCGTCGACCGGTAAACGCCATTGCCTGAAATACTCCTGCGATCCCTTATTCTACGGGTGACGAAAGGCCCCGGGCAACACCCATACAGAGCTGGCTGGGGATTGGACGCGCATTTTCAAGGAATGTAAGCCGCGGAATTCAGGCGCAAACGGCGTAGAATGTATGGCGAAGGGCAGAAGGTCAAATTCTTTCGCCCGAACCTAATTGTTCATAAGAAAATCACGCTGTCCGAATACCCTGGCCATGGGCTGCTCTCACCGCACGGGTTTTGACGATTAAAGAAATCGGCGAGAAGTTCGTGAAGCGGCGGGAACCGGAGAAGGCGTGATTGCGTAAACTGGAAAGAGACAATCGGAGCACGCATCATTCGCATGAAGAAAATTGTTTTCATAGTTCTGGGAGTCATGGTTGCGGCCGGACTTGTTGCGGCAATGGTGTACAAGCAGCAGTCTGGTTACGTAAAGGTGCTCACCGCCACGGTGGTGAGGGAGGATTTGTCCGCCGTGGTAAGCGGAACCGGCCAGATCAAGCCCAAGACCTACGTCAATTTAGGCGCCACAGCCATGGGGCGGGTCACGCGTCTTTACGTGAAGGAAGGCGACCGTGTCACCGCAGGCCAGACCGTCGCGACCATTGAGAATGTGCAGCAGCAGGCACAGGTAAACGGCCAGCAGGCCACCATCGCCGCCGCCAAGACTGATATTGCATCGTACGTGGCCAACGAAAAGACCTCCGAAGCGAATATGGATCACGCCAAAGCCGATCTTGAACAGAAGAAGCTCGATTGGGATCGCGCGCAGGCGCTCTACAAAGAAGGCATTCTCGCGAAGCAGGACTACGATTCGAAGAAGGCCGCCTACGATCTTTCTGTCGCGTCGGTAGCGCAGGCCCAGGCCCAGCTCAACCAGGCGAAGGCGCAGACTGACTCTGCGCGGGGACATCTGCAGACCGCGGTCGCAACCCTTGAAGCCAACAAGGACATGCTGAACCGCACCATCTCGGTTGCGCCGTTTGACGGAATTGTGACTAACGAGCCCGTGCGCGAAGGCGAAACCGTGGTCGAAGGCATCCAGAACACCGAGGGCTCAACGCTCATGACGCTCGCCGATATGAGCATTGTTACTGCCGAAGTGAAGGTAGACGAGACCGACATTGTGAATGTAAAGCTCGACCAGCCCGCCGATGTAACAGTCGATGCGCTGCCCGGGCGCATCTTCAAGGGACATGTGACGCTGGTGGGAGACCAGGCGCTGCTGCGGTCGACCGGTATTGCGACATCGCAATCGACTTCCGGCACCGAAGAGGCCAAGGACTTCAAAGTCGTGGTTACGATCGATGGCGACACATCCGATCTGCGTCCAGGCCTTTCGTGCACGGCGAAGATCACAACGGCGCACAAGACAAACGTGCTTTCGCTGCCGATTCAGGCTCTGACAATGCACGACCCTGCCCTGGACGACGCCAAGAACTCAGGCAAGGTGGAAGCGGCAACCTCCGCTCCTCAAAAGCCCAACCCGGTTCAGGGCGTCTTCGTTGTCGAGAAGGACAAGAAGGGCAAGCTGCGCTCGAAGTTTGTTCCTGTAACGACCGGCATCACCGGCACAACGGACATCGAGGTCCTTTCCGGCCTCACCCAGGGCCAGGAAGTCGTAAGCGGTCCCTACAAGATTTTGCGCGATCTGAAGGTTGGATCACTGCTGAAGCGCGACAAATTGAAACCTGGCACTACTTCGTCGAGCAGCAACACCTGAGGCGGCGCGTCAAATTAGAAGTGCATAGGTTAGAGGCGCAG
>Ga0335085_10010016_pt1 | contig 14227 bp, 9 predicted proteins | sample Lox_Sample_45_FD_206712 | JGI IMG/M metagenome (GOLD analysis project Ga0335085, IMG submission 206712) | Soil microbial communities from Loxahatchee National Wildlife Refuge, Florida, United States - Lox_Sample_4.5 | ecosystem: Environmental > Terrestrial > Soil > Wetlands | place: USA: Florida...
GCTCGGCCGGTGCACCCGTCAAAGAGAAATGGCCCGACCCGCAGTGGCGCGCGCCCGTGGCATGCGATCTCGCCGCCATGCATTACGCACTAAAAATAAGTAGCGCTCGCATCAAAGCGAATCATCATCGCTTGCGTAGGCTCCAAAAACGAAGCATCCACGATCAGCGCGCGCCAAGGACCTGTACGCACCGCAATTACGCGACCATAACCACAATGGACATTCTCACCCTGCATTGCAGAATCACTTCAGAGCGATGAGTTTGCCTGCACGAACGCGGGGACCCAAGAACCGATGTCTGAGACGCGATGGACGGTGCCTGCTGAGCAGTTGAATCTGGCGACTCCTGGCGAAACGATCTGGCTCGAAGAATCCGAAAAGTTCACGAAGGTGATCTTCCGCGGAAAAGAGCATCCGGCTGAGTCTGTTGAAGCGCTTCTTCTTGGTGGCAGGAAATGCCCGGGTTGCTCCACAGTTCTGCCACCCAACTTCGCCCATTGTCCAAACTGTGGCGTGCGCACAGAGACGGGCTTCAGCGGGCCGCAGCACATCTGTCACTGGCCTTCCTACCAGGCAAACGGCTGGGCTGAGCTCGGGCATATGAAAATTGTGGGACTGGACGAGCGCAACGAAATCAGAATTCCCGGCGGCGATTGGGGTCTGGCCGTTGCAGGCAGCCCTGCTGTACTTGTCGCGTACGACCATGAATACGGCCGGATTGTGCGCTACGACGGCGACAGCGGTTGGGCCGACGTGACACGGACATCGCCCTCCAACCTGAAACCGTGGCAACGCTCACTGGTTGCCTCGCAGTGGGGCTTGTTCTTCGCGACCGAAACGGATGGAATGGGTTTCCTTCCCACACCGTTCATCGTTGGCGCGAAGGCTGTGACTTCCTCAAGCAAACTCGGCGCGGCCACACCTGTTGGTGGGCCCGCGGTATCGTTTGGATCGGTACGCATGCCGGTTGTCGCGGAAGGCCGTTTGCGCCTTGATGCGTCCTCAGTCGGCATCTCACCCGCGCGCGACGCGTCCGCGTGGCACAGCGACGAGGTCGCAAATGCTGAACAGGCGGGCAAGGCAGAATTCGGTGCACCTTTCACCAATGAAGCCTCCGACGTGTTCTGGTCGTCCGAACATTTTTACATCGCACTCACCAGCAACGGCGATGGGCCTCACGCCCGATTGCTGCCGTGGCGAAAGGGCTTCACTGCGCTTCCGGTATCGCGCCCGTTCCGCTCTAGGCGCGGTGGCGGAGCTTGGCAACTCGGGCGTTACACTCCTCCCGACAACATGGAGCCGGAGTTTGCCTTCCATCTCGTCACGCCGAGCGCGTCGCGCCAGGAACTGAGAACCGTGAGCGGTCCGCACTTGCCCTACGGTCCTGGTACATTCCGTGGAGACAAACGCCATGACGATCCGTGGAGCGAACCCATCGCGGATTATTACCCTGGCTCAGACGACAACGTCATTGTTCCGCTCTGTACCTTTGGAGAGGGCGAGGACATGCAATATGTCGTCACAGTTCTTGAGGGACGGGAGAAGCTCTCGGACCTGATAATCGATAGCGACATCACTTCGGCGGCCGACGCGCGCTTTCACCTGTTGGGCCGGCGACAGGGCAATATTTTCGACATGCGCGCAGTGATCAAACTGCAGAGCATCCACGACGTCTCGTCCGTCGTCTTCGGCGACCGTCTGTTCGTCTACGCCGGCTACGACAACCAAGTCCTCACCTGGAGGATTCTGACATGAAATACGGTGCATCGCCTGCTCGGATAGCGGCAGCTCTCGCTGCTTGTTTGTTCCTGCCGTTGACGGCGCATGCCCAGCAGACCTCGTCGCGCCCGGAACTGACGCAAGTATACCTGGTGCAGAACTCCGGCTGGATGGAGCCGTTCTACGCCGATCGGGGCTCGCAGTTCCGTAGCGTCGTCACCTCGCTCATCGAATCCACCAGGATCGAAGGCGTCGATGTGATCGTCGCGACATTCAACCAGAACGGCCAGATTCCGGGCCACACGTCGCCAGAACAGGTGTTCGCCGGTCCCTACGATCGTGAGCGCATCGGCTCCGTTATTACAGCAATAGAGCCGCCGCGCCGTCCAGATGGGAAATACGCCGATTCCGATTTCTTCGGCGCACTCAACGGCACCGCGAACGATCTCACCGGAGGCCGCCAAGCCATCATTTGGATGATCACCAATAACAAGGCGTCGCCCAACAACAGCCAGGAAGTCATCCAGAACACTGGGAAATTCTATGCCAGCTTGAGAGATACCGAACAGTTCAGGAAGATCGTGGCGTTCCCCATCCGCATGCAAGTGCATGGGCCGCACTACAACGAGTTCGGATTCATCGTTTACGGCATCGCTTATGGCGAACTGGCGTCCAAAGCCCTGAGCTTCCTGATTGCGGACGATCAACCCGTGCGCAAGTTCTTCACCGACCCGCCGGTTCGAGTTAAGCCGCTCGATCAGGACCCCCTGAGGTTGGAACTGACCGCGCAATCGCTCGAACCAGTCGACGCGGCGTTGGAGCAAGGGGTCCTGACGCTTCGTCATGTGCCAGGGTCTTCGGAATCCGAAGTCCGCCTCATCGGAAGGCTGGTAAATTCTTACTACCCGCAGGAAATACAGGCGGCAGTACTTTCGGCCGGCAGCAGCGCGACGGCAGGCGCACCTTCGATTGATGCGCAGATATCGCCGAAGTCTATCCAAGGCTTACCACCCCGCGCCACCCTCGGCGATGTGGTTCTGGATTTGCGCATTCCCGCCGTAAGGCGCTCAAGCATCTTCCAGGATCACGCCCAGGCGCAGGGTTACCTGTACATCAGGCTTTCGGACGCCCGCCTGGGCCTGGGGCGTGACTTTGTCAGCCGCATGAAGGACGTCTTTGGCATCAATCTCCTGATGCGCGACCAGAAGCAGGCAGAGGCGAGCCAGTTACCTGAGGTGTTCTTCGACTATCAACGCGTGAAGTCGGCAACCACGGCCGTTCCCATCGTTGTCGTCTACGATTTCTCGCCTTGGCCCCTGATTCTGGCGAGTGTGGGCGGGATTCTAGTGTTGGGACTGCTCGGAGGAGGTGGCGTCTTGGCCGTTTTGCCGCGCGCCTATAGCGTTCGCGTAGGCAGCTCGACGGTGAAAGTGAAATTGCGGCCCTTCGAGGAGCGCATCGTTCAGGCGCCTTCGGGTGTGCGCGCCAAGGTTCGGGGGCCATTGTTGGGCAAGCCCGCAGTGGAAGTGCTCGGAAACGACACCGAAGCTGTCAACAAGGTGCATGCATAACGCGAACTTTTCTCAATATAGATGACTATGAGATGCAAAAGAGGTCTGGAGAATTCCGCTCAATCCCCAAGTCTGCGCCAGCTGTGACGAATATCTTCTTTTGCCGGTTAAGCAATATGATCTACTGACTCCCTCAACGGTTGCGGTCTTATCTGACCACACCGGCAGAAGGGGGCCATCATGTCTTTCGAATTCATTGCAGCAGTGCGACCGCTCGCAACATTCTGGGCGTGGCAATCGCAGGATTTCAAGCTGCCGAAACTGAATGACGTTGAGAACAAAGCGGCCGAGCCGGTGAAGCAGGCAATGGGAGCGTTGTCCACGGTCGACACCGGGCCTTCGACGACGACGATTCTCATCGGCGCCGGAGCGGCTGTGGCTGCGGCCGGGCTCTTCCTCCTTCTTCGGAGCGCGCTCTTCAATCATCTGATCGAAAGGCGCGTTCCGCCGTCCAGCGCGCGCGGCGCAAGCTGGGCTTTCTATGCGTTCCTGACAGCGACCACCTGGGCCGCGATCACAGGCTTCGTCGTGAACCTATGGACGAACCTCCCCTTCCTTATCGGCGGTGGTGTCGTCGCGCTCGCGACGTTCTTCTTCTTCCTGATGAGCTACATGGGCGCCGTGCGTAGGGCTCACTGAGCAGCGCCGCAACCTATCTGGGGGTGCACTATGGTCGATGATGCCACTGCGGGCGCCAACAAAGGCGAGCAGCTTCTAGAATGCCGACCCACGGTCTTCGTTGCTCTCGGCGGAACCGGGATGGAAATCCTGCTCCGACTGCGCAGGCGAATCCTTCAGCATACTTGGGCAGGAAACCGTCTCGCGTCGCTTTCAGATTTTCCCGTCGCGGGCTTCCTATACTTCGACACCGACACCAACGAGGCGCGGGAGACAGGCCGGGCGGCAGCGACCGATCCGATGTCGAGCGCTGTACGTTTTGCGCAAGGCGACGCACTTCAGAAAAAGGTGGACGCCGTCCATTACCAGCGCGAGGTCCGAAACTACCCTCAGATCGCCGAATGGCTGCCGATGGCCGATCTGTCGAAGATCGACACGAGCAAGGGCGCCGGCCAAGTTCGTTCAATCTCACGCCTATTGTTCTTCGACATCTACTCAGAATTCATGAAGCTGTTCCAGACGAAGGCGACGCGTGTTCTCGCTAACGTGCAGAACGACTCGGCGTTAAGCCGGCTGGGCCTCAAGATCAAGCCTTCGCTGCGCGTTGTTTTGGTCGGATCGAGCGCGGGCGGCACGGGCTCAGGTGCATTCATAGACGTCGGCTACGCGATAAGTTCGATGCAGACGCCGAAGCCCGAAGAGGTCGATCTTTTCCTCGTGCTGCCTGGAGGTTACACCGGCGCAAACAGGGAACGAGTCTTCGCCAACACTTACGCCGCGATGATGGAGCTCGAACATGTCATGCGGGAGCAGCGCGATGCTCCTTACGTTGAACGATGGACGGCGTTTGAACGAAACTCAGCGCACAAGCCGTTTAACGAGGTCTACCTGTTCGACACAGCGAATCTGGTTCAGGAGCGCACAGGCGACGTCACCGACCTCTTCGAGATGATGGCCGACATCCTGTTCGAGGATTTTGGCAGCACGGATTTTGCGGGCCGGAAGCGCTCGGTCGCGGTCAACCAGCAGCAGCACAAGATGTCATCTTATTACCCGCCGCTGCCGGAGGAGTTTGGACAAAAATCGATGGCGTTTAGCCGCGTATATTCCGCGGTTGGTCAATGCACGGTGGCCACGAAAGGGCGCATCCAGCTCGATACCGAGATCGCCGAGGCAGGACTCGGCATGGTGGAGGCCTTCTTCGGGATCGCGCGCACCGGCCAGAAAAACGTGCCGAACGCGGAATGCCGCGATGAGTTCCTTCAGAAGCACCTTAAGCTGGCGGTCAGCGCCTTCGAAGATTACCCCGAGGATTTGAAGGACCGACCGGCCTCGATCTCGGAATACGAGCTGATCAACGGTCTGCTACTCCGGCCTAACAAGTCCTCCATCCAGGACGCACTCGTCGATCAACTTCACACCGAATTCCGGGACGTTACCGAACGGTTCAATGACATCAAGGACTGGGCCCGCGAAATCGAGAACATCCGGGAGCGCCGCAAGACTGACGTTGACGGAAAGCCGGGAACGGGCGACCTCTATGGCCCGTTGGGCCACGAAGTGGCGGACGCGCGCTCCCGCCTGCTTGCCCAATGGCGCGCGGAAGAAGGCGAGGGAAGCCTCAAGGGCCTGCTCTACGCGCTGCTTGATGATCACGAGCGCGGTGGTCTCGACTACACGATCGACCTCGTCGAGCAAGTCAAGAACCGCATCGACGATCCGGCCAACGGTGCCATCAAGCGCTTCGGAGAGGCGGCGGAACAGTACGGCAAGCTCGCCGACTTCTTCCTCAACGAGCGCTACGCACATTCCCTTCAGCGACTGCGCGAAGCAGCGCAGTCGAAGCTGTTCGGCGGACGCAAGACTGCCGCCAAAATCGTGGAGCAACTCGCCGACGATCTCCGCATGCACCTCATCCTTCGTATTCGAGCCATCGCGTGTCTCGAAGCCTGTGCGATGCTGAGGGACACATCGAGCTTCTTGGGCGAACGGCTGGGGCTCGACGAAAAAGGGCGTGTGCGCTGGTCCGGCTTGATCGCCGAGTTCATTGCTGGTTATGACACGGTGGCCGCTACGCTCGATCTCGTTCGCGGCGACGTCGCCAGGCTGCACGACGCCCGCGACCGCCCACAGTCGGGGATGTATCTTGTCATCCCAGATCGCGGTGGTGCGGAAGTGCACGTGCCGAGTGAAGACCTCCTTGAATGGGCCAAAGAGGCGTTCGAGGGGTACAAGGGGTCGAAGAAACTCTTCGTCACGCTGCGACAGCCGGAAGGCAAGTTCGAAGTCGTCAGCCAGCTCCAGTCCATTGCCAAGCGCAAGTTGGCGCACGTCGAGAGCCAGATTCCAACTGTCGGGCAGGCGCTGCAGACCTTGTCTGCTACCGAACGGCGCACACTGCTCGGCAAGGCTTTGGCCCGTGCGATGCCGTGGCTCGATGCGAACTTTGACCGTTTCCGCTCTGAACTTAAGGGTGACCAGTTCAAGCTGTTCATTGCAGTCGACGACGCCAAGGCGTTTGAGGCTACTTATGGTTCCGATATCCGGGATCTCATACCTCCCGGCTTCGGCATTCAGAGCGCAGGATTCGTTGATTCCGGCGTACCTGGCCGACTGGTGGTTTATTGCGAATTGTCGGGCATTCCACTCGACGTTGTCACTCCGCTGCGTGCGGACTGGCGCCGATCCTACCAACGCGAGTCCAGCCGGCCCGATGCAATCCCGCTCCACAACCATGCGGACTGGATGCGGTTTCCTATACCCGTCGTGCCGACAAACGAGGAGATTGAAAGGCTCCGTGCCGACATCAACCTGTTCTTGCGCGGCGTCGCCTTTGGGATACTGAAGCGCAAGGCCTCACCGAAGCCGCACGAGCCCTACGTGTTCGAGATCAGGCCGCGCGATTTCGAACAGGTCGGTTCTGAGCGGACGATCCGCAAGAAGCTGTTCGACCTCAACCAGCGGCGCATAGTGGAGGAGAAGACGCTCCGCTTCGAGGGAGACCTCGCGCCTCTGCAACTGATCGCCGCTTCTGCGCTGTTCCAGTACACCGCAGAACGCGCCTATCCGCCGCGCCGGGAGGTATTTGAAGCGGATCGGGACACACGCGTAGGCGGTCTCATCCACAAGGTGGCGCGGGATCTGGAACGGGACTTCCTGGACCGCTACATCGCAAGCGTACCCGGAACGGGACAGGCCGCGGCCGAAGAACTGCGTGAGCTTTTCTATACCTCTATCGCGGAGTGGACCGAACCGGTGCGCGATAGCGTCAAAGATGCCGACCCATCAGAAGCAAATCTCGATCCAAACGACGCACCGGAATACCGTGCCACGGATAAGCGCACCATACGTCCCGAACGGTTTACCGAGCAGGGATTGAAACCATATTCGGGAAAGAAAATGGCTGCACCGCCGCCGCCTCCACCGCCGGCTTCGCCAAACGTTGTCGATTTCCCGGTGGTTTCGTTTTACGTCGCCGTGAATGGCGAGACGAAGGGGCCATTCAGCGGTGCCGAACTCGGCGCGATGGTGGCAAAGGGGGAAGTGACCTCGACGACACTGGTCTACGACGCTGAAAATGGAGGGTCATGGGTGGCCGCTTCGGCCGTCGCCTCTCTATCGCGAATCCTGACCGCCCGTCGTCCTGGCGCGCCGCCGTCTCCGCCAAGTGCGAGCGGACAGAACTGAATTGAACTTTGAAGGGGGAACGATATGGCATCGATGCACAAGAGGGCCACCGCGCTTCTGGTGGTCAGTTCACTCACGCTGACTGGCTGTGCCTCAGGCAAAGAGGGAATTGGGCAGGCAATCGGTGGGCTCCTCGCGGGCGGGATATGTCTTGCTCTCGTGGACGCCAAGCACAAGGAGGCCTGTCTGCTGGCCGCGGCAGCCGGATTCATGATCGGCGGAGCTATCGGACATCAGATTGACGTTCGTGATCGCGAACGCCGGGAACGGGCGCTTGCTGCCACACTGGACGATCCTGCACTCTGGCGCGATCACCGGGGCACCGGACCGCTTACGGCAGACGTCATCGCCGCAAAGCCCTTGCCCAAAGCACCCCCTCAGACGGACACGGTGACACCGAGGGAAGTGACGTGGGTCAATCCAGACACCACAAACTCGGGACGCATCGAGCCTCTGGTCACTTACGTAGGTGGCACCCAGGGCAACCAGGAATGCAAGCAGATTCGCGAGACATACTTCAAGGCGGGACAGCCGATTTCCGAGGTGGAGCTGGTGTGCAAGAATGCCGAGGGCAAGTGGGAACACCAGACGGCGTAGAACGGCGGTCTTTGCCGCTCTTGGGTACCTGAGTTGTGCGACGCTCGGTGCGCCAGCTCCCGACCTCACACGTATGGTCGAAAATGTGACGGCCGAGACTTGGCCTGAAGGAAAGACCCCCGCGGGTTCCGGGTTCATCGTAGGGCCATCGGGACAGGTGTTCACAAATGCCCATGTGATCACGGGGTGCAAGAACATCAGCGTAACCTCAGCGCGGGACGGTGTTCGGCCCGCGATCATCCTCGGTGCCGACAATCGGTTGGACGCGGCGGTAGTGGTCATGGAAGGCCTCCGTACTCCCGCGTATTTGCGCTTCACTATGGAATCCGCCAAACCAGCCGCCGACGTGACGATCGCGATTCGCTCAGTTACGAGCGGTGAATTCCAGCCAGTATACGGTCGCTTGCTTGGTTTGACGCGTGTCCCGCCGCAGGGTGAGTTTCTGCACATCGACACCATGCTGCAGCCCGGCTCAAGCGGCGCGGCGGTCGTGGATGCAGATGGGTTTGCGATCGGGTACGTAATCGGTCGCCTGAAGGACAAGCCTGCTGTCGGCTTGGCTCTGCCGACGAGGTCGATTGCCCGCTTCCTGGCCTATTTCGACCTCCCTGCACCGCTTAAGAGGCAAGGTGCTGGCGCCTCACCGCCTTCTGGTGCGAGCGCGAAGGCCTCGCATCCGCTACTGGAGGATGCAATCGTGACAGTCGGGTGTCACTGATGTCGATTCGCGCAAGCATGCTGACATTTGCAGTGGCCGTCATCACTGTGATGCTCGCACAAGCCGCTTCTATTGTCTCAGACAGCGACAAGCGCGTGCTCGACGAGACGATATCGACGGCATTGGAACGGCAGCGCTCCGGCACTCAACAGCGCTGGTATGGCCCGGATGGTGCTCACGGTACGGTAACCCCGCAGCTTGCGTACTCCCGCTCAACAGGCTCTGTCTGCGATTCATGCAACGATCCGTGCCGCAGAGTGAGCTACACCATCGTCACGCAACGGGGAGAGGCCGAGTATCGCGGGGCGCGTTGCCGCGTGGCGCCGGAAGACCCAGGTGAGGCGGCCACTTGGTCGCTTGAAACGCGTGATGAGCTGGTGCGGTTCAAGCCCGCGGTTATAGCGAACCCCGTGCCAAAGCCTGCCGCGCCCTCGTCCCAACTTGCGCCGCGCCAACCAGTGCAGGTCGAAAACAAGCAGCTCGTGGCAGATATCCAAGCCGAACTTACGGCTCTGAAGTATTACGATGGAGCCATCGACGGGAAGTTCAATGACAGCACTCGAAGCGCCCTTTCCGAGTTCCTGAGTGATGAGAATTCAGGATCGTCTTCTAGCCCGAGCGAGATGGTTCTTCAGCAGCTCAGGCTGGCAAAAGCGCGCATCATTCACGCCCCCTGCGCTGGCGCTGGAGAGAAGCCTGCTGCCGCTTGTGGCACAATCGCCGATTGAGATCATCGGGCTACTCGGCTGCACTCACACTGATGCGCACCGGGTTTTGCGAAACCGATTTCGCTTCCAGACCGAGGCGATGGATCGTTCCGAGAGCGATAGCCGGGTTGTTGCCCTCCACTAGAATGGGAGGCGTGGAAGCAGAACGAAGACGGAAAGCCCCATCCCCGGACACTACGACGTGCGCGCCGTTTGGAAACTGCGAAAGGTCGAGCGCGGCCCACTGCGCGCCAACGGTGGTGACGGCACTGTCTTTCGTTCCACTACGCGGCCACAGCAGAAATGTGACGAGCGCGGCTGCCGCGACCGCGCCAGCGATCAAGAATAGGTGGCTACTTTTCTTTCCAGGAGCAGGAGGCGGAGCAGCGGCGGCTCTTGGCGGCGGTGCCGGCATTGTCGGCTTTGACAGAGGTGTCGGCGCACTTTCGCGCTTCTCGGTCTTGGGTGGCTGAGCGTCAGGGTTCGGCGACGTAGGCTGTTGAGCTGGCGCCGCGGTGGGAGGTGGTGGCTTCTTCTCGATCTTTTGCGGCTGTCCGCAGTACGGGCAATAGGCCAATGCCCTTTCAAAGGGGCGACCGCAGCTGCTGTTGATGCAGGACAGTTGCTCTGCAGCTCCAGCCATGTTGCTCGCTTCCGTGCCCCCCGAATCATTGTAGCGCATCTCGCGTATAAGATGCGCCCACATCACGCAAAAAGGGCACGCAAAATTGCCGCCCGCGCATCGGGCGGCGGCACGCAGCCCATTGGGTTGCCAGATTTTCCCACCAATTTCACCGTATTTGCGGGCCGAACTGAGGCCGGAATGCCTATCTCGCCGAAATTCAAGGGTCACCCGGCATACGACCGTGGGGACGGGATCGATGGCTAACCATCCAGCTGGAATCGGTGGAAACCAACGAAATGCACCCAAGGCGTGGCGTGAGAGCAGACTGAGTCTATGCGGCGACTGCCTGCGCAGCTGCCAGTGCCGGCCCGCTGCTCGCCCAAAGCTCTGGAACTAGGTCGCACAGCCCGGCGATGTGATCTTCCAGTCCGGCCGCCTCCTCCGGTGTGAGCGTGTGAAAGGCAAAATCCGCCAGAAGGCCACCCATCGTGGCACACCATTCGGAGAGGTCGGCGCGGGCGGCACAAGCGATAGACCCGATCCGAAGGGCGTCATTCAAGTCAAGTTGGCCGGGAGCAAAACGCCGATAATACCGGATCAGCGTCATAACGGCGTCGGCCAATGAAGTGCTGCGTGTCACCGACGCGCAGGTTGCAAGCCCAGTCAAGACGACGACAAACATCTCTTGGCTCTCCACCTCGAACCGATATTGGGTGCGGTGTAGGGCTTCGGCGGCCAGATCGGCGAACTCGGTTGGCAATTCCGCGAGCAACGCGCAATTCACCACGCCTGCAAAGGAATTAACCGTCAGTTTCGGCTGTGTGAGCTGATTGCGAATTATTGCTCGACCATTTTCGTCCAGCTTCATTATCATGGTCGTGTTGTCCTCCAATGGACCGGCCATAGAGGTCAACGCTTCATGCACGGAAGAAGCGAGGCTTAGCGGTCCCTCGCCAAGCACGACGTCGCGCAAGCTGGTGGCGACGGTCTGATCCGGAAGCGCTCGGGCGGCGTGTATGACGCGTCCGACGAATTCATTGCGGATTTGCGGCAAGAGTGCGAAGTGGCCGTGCCAGAGCGGGCCCTCTCGAAGGTCGACATAGACCTGACGCGAATAGGTTCGCGAACGCACGTCTCGCACGCGCTCGGTGAACTTGGAAAAATCGCCGCGATTTTCCAGCATGCAGCGATGAATGAGCGCCGCTTGAGCAAATGCCGCCATACGACGCCAGAAGGTCGGCGCACCAGCCAAGACCTTCGTCTGAGATAGTTGCCCGTATACGAATATGAAGAGCCGCGAAAACGTCTCGAATAGCTGGTCGGTACCTCCAGCGGGCACCACAAGGGTCCCTGCGAGTTCCGACAGAGTGGTCTTACACTCCTCGGATAGCTGCGTTCGCAAAAATCCCAGTTCCAGCAGACCGCACCGCGACATCGGATCGGCTTGGTTGGCAGCCCAGCGAACAGTCTTCTCGAATGCAGCCGCATTACACTGAGTGCCGGCAATTACTCTGACAACAAACGAGTGAGAGCAACTGAGTAGGGCCAGACGAAGTCCTGCGGTCTCGTCCCGTCGTAGCAAACTCGCTATGAAATCCGGCAGGACCTCGGTTGCGTAGCTTTGAATGTTCTTCTGCCCGGCCCATTCGCCGATAAGGCGCTCGAAGTAGCGTTTCGATCGCGGGACCAGGACGTCAAATGATGCGGTATCGGCCCGCATGTCATTGCGAATGGCCATCGTAACGGAAACTGGCGTGTCATTGATGTCGTCAGAAAAGGTAATCACTTCGTGGTCTTGAAGGGCGCGCTCCTCCAAAATCCTCCACCACTGCTCCTTCGCTGAATCCGGAAGACCGGCCCTCTTCGCTTCACTCGCAAGGACGCCCAACCTGTCTTGGCGGCGCTCCGATAGAGCCGCCAGATGTGGGACACATATCTCTTTCCCGCCCGCAGCGATGATGACTGTGGGCGAGGCTTCGTTGAGACTGATCTTCACCTTCCAAATTTGGCCGGCCTCGTCTACCACGGGCGCTTCCAGGCCTTCGGCCGCCGATGCGTCACGCACCGCTTTGACGAGTTTGGAGCGATGAAACGAAACGTTTGCGGGCGCAAAATTGACCAGACCGTCAGCCACAAGCCCTAGACTCTTTGTGAAGGTCTCGTCGGAGAGCGCAGGTCGCCGCAATATCTCGGGCACAAGCTCGGTCACGATCAAGGCGTACGATCCGCGCAGATAGTCGTCCTCGGATTTCATGGTTTTTCCTTCATGGCGTCCTCAACGCCGCTGACCATCAGCTCTTTGACTCTCGCCACCAACCAGTCAAAAACCTCGGGCTGAGTCTGCTCAACCTCGTTCAAAATACGGCTTGTTATCCACGCAAAATACCGCTCCCGAAGTGCGAGATTGGCCGAAACGGGCGCGCCGCTGATCTGCAAGGCATACTGGGCGAACTCATAGATCGCCCAATTCCGCTCCAACCCCTTTTGTGCCAGGGACGCCCAGCCGCGGGGGTCGGAAACATTCAAGATCCAATCACCTCGGGCGATCGCTTCTTCTTCTGTCGGCGATGTGACCCACACTTCGCGCACCAGGCGCATGAAAGACACATAGGTGCGCTGCATCGCCGGCAATTCCAGCGGCATCTGTACCATTCTGACCATTCGGGCGCGCAGAAGCGATTCACGGATCGCCTTCAGCTCGGCAGTTTCCACTAGCGCGCCGGCAACCACCGTGGCAGCGGCGAGGTGCGCACGCAGCTCCTCTTCTTCTACCGGAATGAATTGATAGCCGAATCGGCGAAGTTGGGTTCGATAACCGCGATACTCCTCCTCCGAAATGACACCTTCGCCGCGCAGGTGCGCCAGGATGTCCAGACAGCAAACAATTGGCGTTGTCCGGTCCCCGTAGGTCATATGCGGATGCTGATTGAGAAAACGGTCATCAATCAGCAGCGCGTCTGCCGGTTCGGAGAGCTGCAGTATCGTATAGCTGGGATGGGATTTGAATTCCTGGTCTTCTTCCGCCCTGGTGGCACGCACCGCCTGTACTTTGCCGTTCGCCAAGCCCGAAGCGAGCTTTGCGCGAATTTGCTCGATAATGTCGAGCTGGTCAGCCGATTGACTTTCCATGGCGGAAAACTGATCAGCATCGTTATTCGCGTCTTCTGTGACGAACACCTTTAGCCCGGCGGTCTTGATCTTAGCTAAGACGCCCGCAGCCTTCAGGTGCGAAATCGACAGGTCGTCGAGATAGAATGCCGTATCGGCTGTCACGGCAGGTTCGTTCGGCCATGGCGCTTCTTGGGTCTGAAGGAATGCCCGTGCCCGGCTTTCCTCCGCAACGGTCAATGCCGCCTTTGCCTTCATGACATTCAACACGGCCCCACAGCTAACCAGGACGCCCGACCAGGCGTCCATATCGGCCACTTCTTCCATCAATGAACCGAGGCGATAAACCGGCGGCGATCGGACGACGACTGCCGGTGCGCCAGCGGCGGTATTCTTTTCGGCCGCAGCGAGCATGTCGGCCAAGTCCCACCCGATATCCTGCGCCAGCCTTTCGTTGGAAGCCGGGCCTTTGGCTAAGACCTTGATTGCGCCACTGTTGATCAGCTGCTTCAACAGCTTGGCGTCGCGCATGCGGCTGGGCTGGTGGAAAATCGCTTTCCCGCGCTCCTGGAACAGCCATCCCAAGGTCGAATGCGGGATAATGATCTTGAAACGGGCGAATACCAGGTCGAGCAGGCCCAGTCGTGCCAGCGTGAACAGGGCTCCCAATTCGACGGCCAGGGTCGAACCGCGCCCAATCGCGACCGGCTGGCGCGCACCGCTGAAAGCATAGACAATGGCGCGCTTGCGCGCATCCGCTTCAGCGGGATTCGCCATGGAGGGTAGTAGGGTGAGTTCCATGAACGATCGGTTCAGAACAGCGGCTGCCATGAACGCGGGTATCCGACCCACATTGAGCTGTTCCGCCACATCGCTG
>Ga0335085_10010017_pt1 | contig 14227 bp, 10 predicted proteins | sample Lox_Sample_45_FD_206712 | JGI IMG/M metagenome (GOLD analysis project Ga0335085, IMG submission 206712) | Soil microbial communities from Loxahatchee National Wildlife Refuge, Florida, United States - Lox_Sample_4.5 | ecosystem: Environmental > Terrestrial > Soil > Wetlands | place: USA...
ATCCCAAGCGCGACGTCGCGCTCTCCATGGCCTTCGGCACGGTCATCGTCATCAGCCTTTACTGCCTGGCCAACCTCGCGTATCTTTGCGCGCTGCCTCTGGAACAGATTCAGCACGCGCCGGACGACCGCGTCGCCACCGCCGCGCTCTCTGCCGTCTATGGCGCCAAGGGTGCCTGGATGATGGCCATTGCCATCATCATCTCCACCTTCGGTTGCAACAATGGGCTCATTCTCGCCGGTTCGCGCGTGGCGTATGCAATGGCCAAGGACGGCCTTTTCTTCCGCGCCACCGGCAAGCTCAACGATAAAGGGGTCCCAGGTGTCGCGCTGATCTATCAAGGCATCTGGATCATCGTGCTGATTCTGCTGCGCACGCGCAAACCGGATGGAACCTACGGCAACCTCTACAGCAATTTGCTGGACTACGTCGTTTTCGCCGCGCTGCTTTTTTACGTGCTCACGATTGCGGGAATTTTCGTTCTTCGGGTTCGCCGTCCGGACCTGGATCGCCCTTACAAGGCATTTGGCTATCCAGTGGTGCCGCTGTTGTATATATTGGCGGCCAGCGGAATCATGGGCGTCTTGCTGCTCTATGAAACGCAAACCGCCGGCATGGGCATGCTGATTGTCTTGTTGGGATTGCCCGTCTATTGGTTGTGGGCGCGGCAGAAGCGGGCCGCCAGGAGTTAATGTCGGGCGCATCAAGCCGCCTTCTTTCTTGTGTAGGTGTTGGGCTTTAGTCCGACAGGTTCGCAGCATGTAGGCTGTTGGGATTCATAAAGGAGGAGTTGCATGGGCAATCTGCTCTTCGCAACCAAGTCGCTCGATGTCCTCATGAAAGAGGCGGGTGACACTGGTGAGCATTCCCTGAAACGGGCCCTCGGCCCCGTGAACCTGGTCACCCTTGGCATCGGTGCCATCATTGGCGCGGGCATTTTCGTGCTGACGGGCTCCGCCGCGGCCCTCTATGCCGGCCCTGCCATCATGTTGTCGTACGTTTTGGCTGGTCTCGGTTGCGTCTTCGCTGGCCTGTGCTACGCAGAATTCGCTTCGATGATTCCCATCGCCGGCTCTGCTTACACCTACGGCTACGCGACACTCGGCGAAATCGTCGCGTGGATTATCGGCTGGGATCTGATCCTCGAATACGCCTTCGGCGCGGCAACCGTCGCCAGCGGCTGGAGCAGCACGCTCGTGGCCTTCCTCCAGGACTACGGCATCAACCTGCCGCCGCGGATTTGCGACGTCCCCGGCGCGAAATGGGTTTTGTTTGAGGGCCGCTGGTCGCCGGTGACCTCCTTGAGTCTCACGCCCGAACAACTCGCGGGTTTGCCGCAGGCCACGGCCGTCTTCAATCTGGTTGCCTTCCTTGCAATCCTTGCGGTTACGACGATCCTGATCGTCGGCATCCGGGAATCGGCGAATTTCAACACCGGCATCGTCTTCGTAAAGCTCATCGCCGTCCTCACCTTCATCGCCGTCGCCTTGCCCTTCGTTCTGAAGCGCCCTGAATTGGTCCACACGAATTGGCACACCTTCCTTCCGCCCAACACCGGAACTTTCGGCTCCTACGGCTGGTCGGGTGTCTTCCGCGGTGCCGCAGTCGTGTTCTTCGCCTATATCGGCTTCGATGCTGTTTCCACCGCCGCGCAGGAAGCGCGCAACCCACAAAAGGACATGCCCATCGGCATCCTCGGTTCGCTGATCATCTGCACGATCTTGTACATCATCGTTTCCGGGCTGCTCACGGCCACCGTCCACTACTCCCGCCTGAACATCGGCGCGCCCGTCTCCCTGGCCATCCGCGAAACCGGGGTGAAGTGGGGCAGCTATGTGGTCAACGCCGGAGCCCTAGCCGGACTCAGCACCGTGATGCTGGTCATGTTGCTGGGGCAGTCGCGCGTGTTCTATTCGATGGCTCACGACGGATTACTTTGGAAGTGGGCGGGCGACATTCATCCGAGATTCCGCACTCCGTGGAAGTCCACCGCGGTGGTTGGCCTAGGTGCAGCTATCTTCGGTTCCTTGGTTCCCATTGGCAGCCTCGGCCAGATGGTCAGCATCGGGACTCTGCTGGCGTTCGTCATCGTTTGTGCGGCGGTTCTGATTCTCCGCAAACGGCGCCCGGATTTGCCGCGGCCGTTCCGCACTCCCTTGGTTCCCGTCGTTCCGATCCTCGGTATCCTCGTCTCGCTGGGATTGATGGCCAGCCTCAATGCCATCACCTGGGTGCGGCTGGTCGTCTGGCTGATCATCGGTTTGATCATCTATTTCACCTATAGCGTCAAGCACAGCAAGGTGCGCAACCCGCAGAGCCGGTCCTAGGTTTCCGGCGTCTTGGATTCAGCGCGCGCTGATTCGAAGAATCTCCTGGAAACAGCAATTCACTTCGTGCCGGTGCGGGGAATCGGGTAAAGTGTCTCTTCAGACTCTTCGGCCATGAAGCCAACGGGAAATCAGCAAAAATCTTTCTGGAAAAGCCTCTCCAAATGGGATTGGCTCGCCCTGGCTCTTTGCATGCTCGGTTTAGCCTCGGCGACAGACCCATTCGAGAACTTGCTCGGGACCCGCCTGCTTAGGTTTTTGGGCATACTGGCCGCCATCTTCATCATTTACCGCTATTGGAGCCGGTGGCGCGCCGAGTTGATGTGGAGCCTGCGCAACCGTCTGATTGTCACTTACGTTTTTCTCGCCGTTGTCCCGATCGTCCTGCTGCTGTTGCTGGCCAGTATGCTGGGCCAGATTCTCTACCAGCAATTGGGCGCGTATCTGCTCTATCACGATATCGAAGATCGCGTCGCAACCTTGTCTGGTGAGGTGGAAGAACTGGCCGCGATGAAGCCAGAACTTCCCGCGACGCTCGATGAAGCCGGCAAGCAGGCCATTCTGAGGAAGCATGCGCAGATGACCCTGGGGAAGGAATTTGCGAAGATCAGCGTGAATTTTGATGTGGAACCTGAGTTTTTGCGCAGGGTGGCCGGGCCTTCAGGGCGCGCCTTCGCGGGCATGATCCAGACTGGCAGCCAGTTGCGGCTCGCAGGCATTCGCGAAATCGAAGATGCCCGCGGCAAACAGATTATTGAAGTGAGTGCTCCGTTCACCCCGGAGATACTGGAAACCGTGGCGCCGGATCTTGGGCCGATCAAAGTCCGCCTGGTGCAGACTGTCGAAGGCGAAGCAACAAAAGACAGCGTGAGGATTGGCAACAGGGAGTATCGCGGTGTCGCATGGATCGTTACCAGCAACCGTGAGCTGCTCCCGGCCGAATCCTGGATGGACCCGGTCGTGGACGGTTTCTCCAAACTGGAAGCGACGTATGTCTCCGCCGCCGGCGCCGTGGAACGAGCCCATCCCATTTTCGCGTTTTACCAGGCGCGCCGCTCTCAGTTAAACCGCAGGATTTTTGCCTCGGTTGGAGAATTCAGCGGCGGGCAGGTCCTGAAGATCCAACTGCTCGCCATCGTTTTCTTGGTTATTGAACTTGCCGCGCTGGGGATTGCTATCGTGCTGACGCGGGAAATCACGCGGACGGTTTCTGAGCTTTACCGCGCCACGCAGTTTGTGCAGGAAGGGAACTTCTCGCATCGCGTGGCTATCGAGCGCACCGACCAGCTCGGCGCATTGGGCGAGTCGTTCAACTCCATGACCAGCTCGATCACCCGGCTGATCGAGGAGCAAAAGCAGCTCCAGCGTCTCGAAAATGAAATTTCCATCGCCCGCGAAGTGCAGGATCAGCTGTTTCCACGAAGCTTCCCGCATGTGAAAGGCGTGGAGATTGAAGCCATTTGCCGCGCCGCGCGTTCCGTCAGCGGCGACTACTACGATTTCATTCAATTGGACGACACACGCGTCGCCTTCGCTCTGGGTGATATATCGGGGAAGGGAATTTCCGCGGCGCTGCTGATGGCCAGCCTCCAGGCCGCGCTGCGCAGCCAGTTATTGGCGCCGGGCAGCGAGCAGATGAGCGTCGCGGAATTGGTGGCGCGTCTCAACAAGCACCTGGTGCGCAACACCGGAGAAGATCGCTTTGCCACGTTTCTGCTGGCTGTCTACGACGTCTCGACGCGCAAGTTACGGTACTCGAACGCCGGCCATCTCCCGGGGTTCCTTCTCTCCGAAGGCAAATCGCAGCACCTGGACGTGGGTGGTATGGTGCTGGGAATTGTGGAGGACTATCCTTATCAAGAGGGCGTAGTGGATGTCCCTCCGGATTCCGTCTTCATTACCTACAGTGACGGTTTGGTCGAGCCGGAAAACGCGTACGGCGAAGAATTTGGCGTGTCACGTTTAGAAGCAGCCGCGCAGCGCGCGCGCCAGTCTGACCCAATGAAAATTGCTACCGCGCTGATGACCGCCGCCGAGGAATGGTCGGGCAGCCCGGAGCAGGCCGACGATATGACCGTGGTCGTCGCCAAACTGAAATAGAATGGTAGGGAATCCGAAATAGCCAGGACTGGGGTAGAGTGAACTGTTAGTTTCTGCGAGGAGACGAATGTCGCTGCGAAATCGGGTTGCGTTGGTGACGGGGGGAAGCCGGGGAATCGGCCGGGGAATCGCGCTGCGCCTGGCGCAGGAGGGAGCGCGCATTGCCTTTGCGTATCGCATCAATAAAGCAGCGGCGCAAGCGGCCTTGCGGCGAATGCAGGCGCTCGGCGCGGACTGCGTCGCCGTGGAGACGGACATCACGGAACCGGGACGCGCGGAACAACTGGTCAAGACCGTGGCCGACCGCTATGGTCGCATCGACGTTCTCGTGAACAACGTTGGTGATTTTCGCTGGAACACGCTGGCGGAATCTTCCGTGGAAGAGTGGAAAAGCATCTTTGATTCCAACGTCATGACCGTCTTTTACATGTGCCGTACGGCCCTGCCCGTGATGCGCCGCGGACGCTGGGGCCGCATCATCAATTTGGGAGCGGTGGGAGCGGAGCGCGCCTTCGGGCAGGCCAAGATCAGCGCGTATGCGGCGGCGAAGGCGGCGGTCGTGGCGTTGTCGCGCTCGTTGGCGCTGGAAGAAGCGAAAAACGGAATCACCGTGAACGTGGTAAATCCTTCCAGCATGGATGAAAAGGATTTGACTGTGGAAGAGGCACGGAAGTTGCGTGACGCGCGTTATCCGATTGGGCGTCCCCCGACGGTGGAAGATGTGGCGGCGGCCGTGGCGTTCTTTGCGTCGGAAGAAGCGGAGTACGTCACCGGCCAGGTGGTGAATGTGAGCGGCGGCTGGATGCTCTGATCCGCGTGCCCTGAGATTTGTCATGAAAGCCTTGACAGCGGCGGAAATGCGGGACGTGGACCGTCTGACGACGGAGCGCTTTGGCATTCCCGGGCACCAGTTGATGGAAGCGGCGGGAAAAAGCGTCGCCGACGTTTTTCTCGAAAAATACAGCGAACGTAACGCCAAATCGCCCGGGCGTGTGTGCGTGCTCTGCGGCAAGGGCAACAACGGCGGCGATGGCTTTGTGGTGGCACGCCACCTGAAAGGGCGTGCGGACCAGGTTAAGGTCCTTCTTTTCGGCGAACCTGGCGAACTGCACGGAGATGGCGCGCGGAATTACCAGCGCTGGCGCGAATTGGGCGAAACCGTCACCGTGATTCGCGGCGAAGAGGACTGGATCCGCGCCTGGTCCGATGTGGCGGGCAGTGAAGTAATTGTGGACGCCTTGCTCGGTACCGGCATTCGCGGCGGTGCCAGCGGCCTTCTTGCACAGGTGATCGAAAACATCAATCGCTTCTCGCAAGATGCAAAGGCGGCCTGGCCAGCGTGGGTTGTCGCCGTGGACACGCCATCCGGTTTACCCTCCGATGGCGAGCCTGCGGAAGGGCCGGCGCTGCGCGCGCATCTGACGGTGGCATTCACCGCGCCGAAGATCGGGCAACTGGTTTCACACGACGCCGGCAACATTGGCGCGCTGGTGGTTCGCGAAATCGGTACGCCCGCAGCACTGGTGGAGGAAGTCGGCAAAGGCAAGTTACGCTGGGCGGGTCCGGACGAATTTTCGGAGATCCCGCTGCAGCGCGCCACCGACGCGCACAAGGGTTCGTACGGCCACGTTCTGTTACTAGCAGGATCGGTGGGGAAAACCGGCGCGGCCGTGCTTAGTGGGCAAGGGGCGCTGCGTGGGGGCGCCGGTTTGGTTACCATCGCGACGCCGCAACCCGCGCTGGCAACGATTGCTGCCGCGCAAGCGGAGTACATGACCGAGGCGCTTCCGGCCACTCCCTCCGGCAAGATCGCCGCCGAACCCGAGCGGCCAGGAGGATTTGCCGTGCTGCTGCAGGGAATGACCGTGCTGGGCATGGGGCCCGGCATTGGGACGCACCCGGAAACACAGGACTTTGTGCGGAAAGTCGTCGCGCACTCGGATCTGCCGATCGTTCTCGATGCGGATGGCTTGAATGCCTTCGCCGGGCAAGCAGACACCCTGGCCAATCGCAAATCCGCGCACCTGGTGCTGACGCCGCATCCGGGAGAGTTCGCACGCCTCTGCAGCTTGACAACGCAGGAGGTCCAAGCGGATCGCATTCGGGTCGCCACCGAGTTTGCCGGGAAGTGGAACGCCGTGGTTTTGCTGAAAGGCTTTCACACCGTGATTACTGCGCCCAATGGCGATGTGTTCGTGAGTACGACCGGGAACGCCGGTCTGGCGAAGGGTGGTTCCGGGGATGTGCTCACGGGTCTGCTCGCGGCGTTGATCGCCCAATTCGGTGCGGCGGATCTGCATCGGATTGTCGCTCTCGGCGCGTATCTGCACGGACGCGCAGCCGAATTTGTCAGCGCGCGAACCGACGAGTCCGGAATAGTCGCGGGCGAGGTAGCCCAAGCGATTCCACTTGCGAGGCGGAGCCTGCTGCGGGAGTTACAGGCGCGTGGCTGAGGAGGTGATCACGCACTCGGCCGAAGAAACCATCGCCTGGGGACGCGCTTTTGCCGAGACGCTCAAAGCACCCGTCCTTATCCTGCTCAGTGGGGAACTGGGAACCGGCAAAACCACACTGACCAAGGGCCTCGTCGCCGGCCTGCATGCCGCCGAGGAAGACGAAGTCACCAGCCCGACCTTCACGCTGCTCCACGAATACGGCTCCGGCGGCCAGGTCTTCCACGGCGATTTGTATCGCATCGAGAGCTTCCACGACTTTGAAACCCTGGGTATGGAAGATGTTTTCGCTAAACCCGCCATTGTCATTCTCGAGTGGTCCGAAAAATTCCCCTTGAAAACCGAATGGCCGCAGGTCCGCCTGCGCCTGGAACATCTGGGCGGCGATGCCCGGAAGATTAGCCGCCTCTAAGTGTCCTAACAGACAACGCTGCCCTAACTCTCTGGCCACGACTGTACCTTGCGTTCCTTGCGGGGCGCCCACCTCACTGCTAGGTTGGAGCTTGGCGGGGTGTGGCGACTTTCATGGCGAATGAGCCTGTCATTCCAGGTCTGGCCGACAACACGCGCGACGCGCTGAAAAGCTACAACCTTGCTCTGCCGATGGGATCGCTGGCCATCGGCGTGGACAATATTCACCACGACGTCTTCCTCAGCCCCAAATTTGTGCAGGTCGCGCGCGACTATCTCTTCGACTTGATCCGCCAGAACACCAGTGGCACCTATCTCTCTGGAATTGAATTCCGCAACGCCAAGCCTGTGGATTCCACCAATTTCCGCAAACTACTCACTGAGCTTCTCCAGAATTCGCTGGCTAAAGCCAAGCAACAGAAAAACATCGAGATCGACCTGCTTTTCCGCCTGGCCATCATGAAGTTCCTCACCGCGGAGCTCGTCAGCCAGTTCGGCAACGTGATCCTGGACGTGAAGGAATACATCCGGAAGCGCGGCGAATATTTCGAACGCAGCCAACAGGCGCACGTCATCAAGGCTCGGCTTTCAGAGATGCAGTCGGCACGGCGTGATGTCCTGCGGATTATCGGGCAGTTGGTGGCGCAGATCCTGATCGACATTGAGGAGAACCAGATCGGCAAGGCGCGCCGGGCGCTCTTCGGCGAGGACTACCCATATTACGAAATGCTGAGGAACCGCTTGGTCTTTCTCGACGGCGGCCGCGACGATTTTTACTTTCTTGAGCACTACGTGCTGCTGGGAAATTACGCCAAGGACCCCGACCGGCTCGAAGCCATGGATGCCGTGTTCCAGGATTTCCTGAAGGAAGCTGGTGTGCGCGTTGCTCCGGACAGTGCGCCGGTAAAGGGAGCCGAGGAATACCGGGCGCTCTTTGCGGAAGCGGAGCGCATGCGCGGTGAAATCGCCGGCCTCGAAGATCAACGCGACGCCCTGCGCAAAAAACTCGAAAAAGGCGACGGGCTTCTGAACAAGTTCCTGGCTTCGGCCGATCCCGCGGAAGTGAAGGCGTCGCTCGCCGATGTGGAGAACCGCCTGCGGCATTTCCAAAAGCAGCTGGAAGAAATGGGGCCGCGGCTGGATCGCGCGAAAAAGCAGGCAGAATTCGTGCAGAAGGATTACGAAGGGAAGCTGGGCGATTACCTCAACGAGCCGGAAAACGCACGACGCCTGTTTGACGTGACGAATGCCAGCGAGAGCGAGCGCGCCCCGCGAGTCAAGCTGCTGGGACAACTCACCACGCGACTAGAGCAGTTGGAGCTAATTCCTCACCTGATGGCCAGCTACGAAATCCGGCCCATCGCCAGTGATTACTGCCCACCCGTCCACCTGCAGCAACTCCGCAAGGCACTGGTCTCGAAAGACGAGGCGAAGCGCGTGGAAGAGATTCTGAAGCAGGTGCCCGCGCGGCGCCTGACCATGAAGCCGCTGGAAGAGTTGTCGCGGCGCATCCGCAGATATTCGCGCGAGGAAACGCAAGCCGCGGTGCTGCGGTTTGCCATCGATTTTCTCCGCTTGCGGCGCGACTTGCGCGACGCCGAGCATCTAGCCGCGTGCATGGAACGCATCAACCTGGTGACCGCGGAGAAGATTCGCGAGCTATCCCGGCTCAATAACCGGTTGTACGAGTGCCTGCTGAAGGAAGAAGTAAAAGGCGAGCACGATCAGGTCGTGTCGCACGTGATTATCAAGGCCGACGTGCGCGGATCCACGAAAATGACCCAGGACTTGCTGGCAAAAGGCCTGAGCCCGGCTTCGCACTTCAGCCTGAACCTGCACGAGCCGGTGAAAAAGCTTCTGGATCGCTATTCCGCGAAGAAAGTGTTCATCGAAGGCGACGCCATCATTCTGGCGATCTTCGAAACCGAAGCGACGCAGGGCGACGCGCGGCCGGTCGCAAAAGCCTGCGCGCTTTCCAAACAGATTCTGGCGGTTTGCAATTCGTATAACGACAGCGCGGCCAGCACGCATTTGCCGCCGCTGGAACTTGGCATTGGCATTGCCTTTCAGGGTGACGCGCCGACGTATTGGGTGGATGGCGAATCGCGCATCATGATCTCCAAGGCCCTGAACCTGTCCGATCGGCTCTCCGGCTGCGCCAAACTCGCGAAACGTATGCTCGCCGGGCAAAAGACGCACTTTTCCGTGTTTCAATTCCTCACCACGCTGGAAGGCGCATCGGCCGAAGAGCTGGACGAATTCCTCGTGCGCTTCAACATGAACGGCATCGAATTGAACGACGAGGGCTTCCAGAAATTATCCGAAGAGATTTCGCTGGAAAAACTGATCACGAAACTCGACATGCCCTGGGGCAAACACGAAATCACGCTTTATTACGGCGAAGTGCCCATGGGCGAATCGGTGGAATTGCTGGTGGTGCGCGAAGGCATGGCGCGCGAACTGCTGCCGGATGGAAAGATCGGCAAGCCTTCCGACCACCACTACTACGAGGTCTGCACGAGTTCCGTGATTTATGATTTGGCGGCGGCCCTCAAACGAACACAGGCGCTGGAGACCGTGCGCGCATAGCCGACTCCCAATTCACCGGAAAGCTGGCAAAGCAGTACCGGTAGCGCAGACAGGAAAGCTAGCGCGACAAATCCCGTTTTCATTGCCGTTCTCAACATGTTGTTATTTCCCGGCATAATGACTGGCCGCCACGCTCATCTGGCTGAACTGCCTAACGTTCAGCGTGCCCTTCTTTTCCTTATCCAGCCGGTCGAATTCCTCTTCCGCAAATTTCATGTACTCCTGTTTCGTGACGACATCTCTCCCATTGACGCTCATTGCTAGAAGGAGCTGTTTGGCGGGTTCTTCGCCCATGGTTAGGCGGTCCTGCGGGTGTGGCACGGAGGCTTTCTGGGCCACCGCGGTGGTCAGCAGGATCCCGGTCGCTAGCAAAACGGTCAGAATCGCAATCGCCGAGGTGTTCCGAAGTAGATTTCGCATCGAGGACTCCTTTCGCGCGCTCTTCTTGCGGGGCGATGCAGGCGCCCCGTGGCTCGAAATGTACACCCATGGTTTGCACGCGCGTCACGCAAAATACGCGTGGGAATCATTGAAAAAGTTGCGGGGGTCGTAAGCTGTAAGCTCTAACGAATAAGCTCTAAGTCGTTAGGCATTAGCCGGAAGGGAAGGTTTTGCTCGCCTGACGGCTAACGGATCCCAACTTGCGACTCCCGACCTCTGACTGCTGACTACCGACTTTCTGCCCTCTTGCTAACGGCTAATGGCTGATAGCTGACGGCTTGCGACAGTGCTCAAGGCTCACGGCTTATGGCTTCCGCCTCACAACTGCTATTCTGATTCGGGGGTGAAAGGGGTCCGGTGACCTTCCCGGCCTTCAAAGCCGGCGACGCGTTCCTTCGTGGAACGGGTGGTGGATTCGACTTCCACACGCCCCCGCCAACTTATTTACTTCGAAGCACTTGCTGTCTGTTCTTGTTCCATAACCGGAACTGTTCCAATTGAAACCGCTTCCATAGCATCACGCTGGCTTTGCGGAATCACGTGAGCATAGACCTCAAGCGTTGTCCGCACATCGGCGTGACGCATCTGCTTTTGCAACACCGGAATCGGGGTATTTCTGTCGGCGAGTTCGGTCGCCAGACCGTGCCGGAACGCGTGAAGCCCAGCGAACTTCACCGGGATTCCTAGCTTCTTTAGCACAGGCTGCAAACCGTATTTGACGACATTATCTCGGCGGCGAGGCAGCGTGCCCCGGCGATTTGGAAAGAGCAGGCGGTTTGGATTGTCCTGCCAGACCTCCTCCAAGTACCTTCGGAGGACATCGACCAGTACCGATGACATTGGGAGAAGAGCCGTTGACGTTTCCGTCTTGGTCTGCCCAATCGTGCGGTTATTATCATCGGCGCTCTTGTTGACGGTGATTGTCCGATTGGCAAAGTCCAAGTCTCCCGCGGAATTGGGCCGCACCCACACGTGGCAGTGGCGTGATAGGGATCTGTGGAGAGAAGGAGTTAAGTGCCGCGGGCAAGACTTTTCAGACCGCTATTTTCTGCCTTCGGATAGACCACCAACCGAGCGACAAGCCACAAAGAAAGAGAATACCAGCAGCGAGAAATCCCTTCTTCCAGGGAGGGCAGAACGCTACGCGGACCGAGCGCACGCCCGCCGGAACATTGATACGAATGCGGCCAAACGAGTCCGAGGCCACCGGGAGGTCTTTGACATCAGCGATCGCCCGGAATTCTTCGCGCCATAGCATGTTTAGGATGATGGTGGCACGATCATTTATTTCGCTGGTTTCAATTCTTGCTCCAGTTACGTCGAACTTCACTCGCAGGGCATGTGTTGGATCATTTTCTGGAAACGCCATCGGGCGAACGAAAGGCATTTCGTAGAGACGGACGTTCTTACTCGCGTAGACCAATCTGACTCCCGGCCATTGCAACAAAACTTCCTCAGCTGAGACTCCGGGAGGCGTGTACTGCAAAAGATAGTTGACCCCGTATTCCGCCATCGAGAGTTGAATATTCTCGACCAAGGTTTGTCCGAAGCGTTGTACGGCGGATGATTCACGAACCAATGGATCATCTCCCGATAGGCTAAAAACACCCCGGAGAGTGGGCCACTGATTCATATAGGAGTCCAGAAACGCCGGGTCTGTGCTGCGATTTCCGCTCCCATCCAACACGCTCAGTTTCCCGTCGGGGAGGGTCTCGACAGGAAGGACTTTGGGATAGTAGCGTTCGCCTTCCGGCAACAAGAAGCGCGTCACGTTCGGATCTGGTGTTGGGAACGGTGCGAAAGGATAAACGTAAAAGGCCGCGGTAGCGAGCGAGCAGTGATACGCCAATAGTCCGCATACCAGGATGACGATTGGAATCTCGAACTTGCGGGTGAGGGGCGCGAAGCTCAAAAGTCGTTCTAAGGCAATAGCACCAGCAAGGATCACGAACAAATCGAACAGGCCGAGAAATTTGAAAGGGAATCGGAAGTGATCAAATCCCGGGAGATGTGAAAGCACCGTCCAGAGGATTCCCCGGTCTCCAAGTGCCAGCAGGAAAGCGAAAAGAGCGCAGAGGAACCAGATATTTTTGTTGGCCGTGGACTTGCTCCAGCGCAAGGACAAAAACGAGACGAGTAGGACGGACGCGAGGAGAAGGAATAGGGTCCCGGAATAGTACATCTCCCCGATTGGGTAACCCACACCCCAGTTTATCGGGTGCGGCGCGTGACTGAGGGTATCCGGCACAAAAAGGCCTTTCAGGCCCGTCCAGATACCAGTGTCGTCACGGAAACGCTCCGAGTTTCTCGCAGCAAGCAACTCAGGAACGAGAAGGGGTGCGGCGATCGCCAGACCCACAAGATGGGCTGCCAAACATGCTACCAAAGCCCTGAACCGGATTACACCGAGGAGCAGAAGTAGCAGAATTGCGAAATCTGCCAGAAGAATGGAGTAAGCCCACATCTGAATGTGGCCAGCATGGAAATGAATACCGATGCAAGCTCCGAAGGCCAAAATCCATTTCCAGTTGATTTGGCCCTTTATCAATTCCTGGAGACAAGCGATCAGTAGTGGCGCCCAGAGCATAATGGAACTGAACTGGATAAATGACCGGCTGAAAATAAGTGCGTAGCCGGAAAGCGAATAACAACTTGCAGCAAGCATGGCGATTGCCGGGCGGCAACCAGCACGCCTGGCAACCCAATAAAAGGCCAGATAGCCAAGAAGCAAGTGAAAAAAGGCAAGGACATCCACCATCACGTTTTGATTTCCCAGGACATGTTTAGCAAACCAATACGCAGCATAGAGCAGTGGGTAGGTAAATTCGTAATAACCCAAACTCGTAGTGGGTGAACCCATGTACTGATAGGGATTCCATCTCGGAAAGATGCCTGCAAAGAAATTCTGACAACCCTGCAGCATGACAGGGAGATTGGCGTGAAGATTGTCGTCCTGCGAAAAGTAGAACGGATGGGCTTTTTCCAGGAGGAGCAAAGCGGAGGTGACGCCTAGGAATCCGACCAGGGGCCAAAGCAGTCGCCCACGCGGTGAGAAGGACGGTGGCAGGGCCGCGGGCTCCTGAAGCAGAGGTGAGATTGCCGGTGAAAGATGGAGGGCGCGAAACGCAATGCAACAAGCGACGATCACCAGAGCCACGAGGACTATCGAGAAGCCGGGAGGTCTCCAAGGTTGGCCGGAGACTTGGGAGCCGACGAAGCCTGCGGCGACGATGAGGACTCCCAAGACAACCAATTGCCAATAAGGGCGGTATGCGAGGGCAGAGGAGCGGGGACCGGAGAGGGAGTTCATGGGACGAGAGCAGTTTGGGGGACCGTGGGGATTTTCACTGTGCGACGCGTCACAGGGCGGATGAGCCGGGCGAGGCGTATTTTTGTAATGAGGTGTCCCAATTCCTCTTAACTCTTGGTAAACACGCTGCTCTGAAAAGAGCTGGAGCGCGTGCTGAAATTAAATGACTTGCAACCAAGGTCGGCCCTTTCATGGTTGGTGGTGCACCAACGGCGCATGAGGTCTAATCGGAAAGGTGGGTACTGGGACTGGATGACTTTAAGGGCCCAGGCCCGCGATGTCCAATAAACATGTGATTTTGCCCCTTGCATAGCCAGCCACCGAGTGCCTTGAGATTCAAAGAGTTGTTGAGCGCAGCAAGGAGGGGTTTTTGTCCTCCTTTCAACGTAGGGGCTGATTTAGGGTTAAGAAAGCCCGAGGAAACGAGTGTTCACGAGCAGGCGTCTTCTCAGGGAGTCAAACTGATTTCCCGTACCATTACCCACTTATCCGATTTCGGACGTTAATCAGGAGTTGGCCGCGGAGTTCCAGAAGATCATCGATCACCGCAGTCTGGTTCAGAATTGCGCGACCGGCGCGCTCGCTCATCTTGGGTT
>Ga0335085_10010018_pt1 | contig 14227 bp, 12 predicted proteins | sample Lox_Sample_45_FD_206712 | JGI IMG/M metagenome (GOLD analysis project Ga0335085, IMG submission 206712) | Soil microbial communities from Loxahatchee National Wildlife Refuge, Florida, United States - Lox_Sample_4.5 | ecosystem: Environmental > Terrestrial > Soil > Wetlands | place: USA...
GATCGGAACTCGACCATCGTCGCCGCCCAAGGGGGCCACACCACGCCATGAACCCGCCGGACAACACCCCTGTGTCGGCGGATCCCAAAATACCTCCGGCAGAGACCCGGGACACGGTCTATCTCTATGAAACGGCCGGCCTGCGCGAACGGCATGGACACATACCGCTCTGGTTGTGGGCGGTGGTCGTCGCATTGTCGGTCTGGGGCGTCTATTACCTGATCACCTACTGGCAGCCGCCGGCGTCCTGAGCGGCTTCCGGCCGGCATTTTTGCGCAGCGCAGGATGTGCGGTTGTCACCGGCCCGCCGCTATGGATTCCGGCGGTGTCCGGCGTTAATATTCCGGTTGCATTCCCCGCCGCCATCATGTCCCTCCTTTTCCCGTCTCCGCACTGGCGGAGGATCCAGCGTCGCTGCCTTCCGGCAATCGGACTGTGGCTGTGCGCGGCGGTGTCCGCCGCCGACCCCGCGCCCGGCGCGCTGACGATCGGCAAAGACGAAGGTTCCTACCATGTCGCATCGTCCCTGCAGTATCTCGAGGACCCGCAGCGCACGCTGACCGTCGCCGAAGCCGCGGCCGACGCCGCGCGCTTCAGGCCGGTGCCGGTCTCCGGCGTCAACGATATCAACTTCGGCTACTCGCATTCCGCCTACTGGCTGGCGCTGCCGTTGAAGCTCGCCGCCGACGCGCCGGCCGACTGGCTGCTCGAAATCGGCTACCCGTCGCTCGACCGCGTCGAAGTCTATACGCGCCTGCCGCACGGCGGCTTCGCGATGCAGATCGCCGGCGACCTGCAGCCGTTCAGCCAGCGGCCGTTCGCGCATCGCAATCTGGTGTTCCCGCTGCAACTCAAGCCCGGCGCCGCGCAGACTGTCTATCTGCGCGTGACTTCCGACGGCAATCTGACGGTGCCGGCGACGCTGTGGCAGCGCGACGCCCTCTATCAGCACGATCAGCGCGCCTACGCCGGGTTCAGCATTTACTACGGCATGCTGCTTGCGCTCGGCCTCTACAATCTGCTGCTGTATCTCGCGATCGGCGACCGCGCTTTCCTCGCCTACGTCGGCTTCGTCGCCTGCATGGCGGTCGGCCAGGCTTCGATGAACGGTTTCGGCAACCAGTTCGCGTGGCCCGAGTGGCCGGCGTGGGGCAACATCGCGCTGCCTTCCGGCATGTCGGCGACCGGGCTGTTCGGCGCTGTTTTCACGCGTCTGTTTCTGGACACGCGGCGCACTGCGCCGAAATTCGACCGCGTGCTGATCGCGCTGATTGCGGTGTTCGCATTTTCCGCGCTGTCGCCGCTGTTGGTCTCGTACCAGTTCTCGGCGATCCTGACCTCGATCGCCGGCATCACCGCTTCCGCCGTCTTTACCGCGTGCGGCGTCCATTGCCTGCGCCGCGGCCACCCCGGCGCGCGCTGGTTCCTGCTGGCGTGGGCGCTGCTGCTGGTCGGCGTCGCCGTGCTCGCGATGCGCAATCTGAACTGGCTGCCGACCAACCTGCTGACGCTGTATTCGATGCAGATCGGTTCCGCGCTCGAAATGCTGCTGCTGTCGTTCGCGCTCGCCGACCGCATCAACGTGATGCGCCGCGAGAAAGACCGCGCGACGCAGGAGGCGCTCGACGCCAGGCAGACGATGGTCAATGCGCTGCGCCAGTCCGAACAGGTGCTCGAACTGCGCGTCGCCGACCGCACGCGCGACCTCGAGAGCGCCAATGCGCAACTGCGGCAGAAGGAAAAAGAGCTCGAATACATGGCGCGCCACGACATGCTGACCGGGCTCGCCAACCGCGTGCTGCTTCACGACCGTCTCGATCAGGCGATCGCGCGCGCCAGGCGCACCGGCCGCGGCGCGGCAGTGCTGGTCATCGACCTCGATGAATTCAAGACCGTCAACGATAATCACGGCCACGCGGCCGGCGACGAGCTGCTCAGGAACGCCGCCGCCCGCTTCCGGCACGCCGTGCGCGAAAGCGATACCGTCGCGCGCCTCGGCGGCGATGAATTCGTGATCGTGGTCGAGACCCTGCACGAATCGAAGGAGGCGATCCGCATCGCCGACAAACTGCTGGCGGAAGCGGCCATGCCGCTGGAACTCGGGCCGGGCCCGGTGCGGGTGAACCTGAGCATCGGCATCGCGTTCTATCCGCAGGACGGCGCCAGCGGCGAAGCGCTGCTGCAGCGCGCCGACCACGCGATGTACGCGGCCAAGTCGGCGGGGAAAAACCGCTGGCGCGTCGCCGGCGACGGTCCGCCGTCCAACGGCCGCCCTACTTTCCGAATAGTTTCCTGACCGTACTGCCGAGGCCGTGCGCGGCGTTGCCGACGCCGCGCGCCAGGCCTTCGACGCTGACGCCGAGCGTCTGGGCAATGCCCGCGCCCAGTCGGGTCGCCAGATTTTCGTTCACCGAGAAATGGGGATCATCGAGATCGCCGTCGAGCGTGAAATGGACCTCGATCTGTCCGTTGCCGTTTTTGAGCGCGCCGACGATCGCCTGGCGCGGCATGCCCATGAAGGTGCTGAGCGCGCCGCCGCTCGACTCCAGTTCCAGCCCGTTGAGCCTGAGGTCGCCCGGCGCATGCAGATGGTTTTTGCTGACCGTGGACTTCAGGCCGAGATCGAGCGTGCCGCGGCGCACGCCGGTTTCCGCGGCCTTGATCAAGTACGGCTGGAACGCGACCAGGTCCGCGCCGTTGAGTTGGCTCGACAGTTCGGAGTTCTTGTCGGCAATCTCGGCCCAGCCGCTGACCGCCAGCGTGCCGTCGTGCTGCACGCCCTTGACCATGCCATTGAGCTGAATTTTGGTGCGCCCCGCCAGATCGGGCACATGCAGGTTGTCGACTTCGGCCTCCAGCTGTTCGAGCCGCAGTTTATGCGGCGGCTGGCGCACGCTGGCATCGAAGAATTCGAGCGCGCCGCCGTGCAGCTTGACGGCGCCGATGGTCACCGCCGGTACCGCCGCATTGGCTGCCGGTTTTTTCTTCGCCGGGGTTTCGAGCAGCCCCGGCAGCAGACGCAGCCGTCCGTCGCGCGTGCGCAATGCGGAAAGATAGGCGTCTTCGACGCTGATGCTGCTGATGCGTATCCTGGAGGACAGCAGCCCGCCCAGGTCGGGCACGATGACGATGCGCCGCGCGCGCAGCGCATCCGCCGCCGGCCAGCCGGGCGGTCCCTTGATGCGCAATCCGTCGATTTCGAGCGCCGACCAGCCGACGCGGATGGCGCCGATCTCGCTGTCCGGCCCGAGCGCCTGTTCAACCCTGCTCTTGAGCGCCTGCGCCGCGAAGTGCAGGCCGATGGCGCCGGCGACCGCAACGATTGCGATCACCGCAAGCAGAACCAGGACCCAGCGTTTCGGTTTGGTCATCGCGCGCTCCCGCCGATTATCCGGACCACAGTTTACTTCAGGGCCTTGTAGCGGAGGCGTTTCGGCTGGGCACCTTCCTCACCCAGCCGTTTCTTCTTGTCGGCCTCGTATTCCTGATAGTTGCCGTTGAAAAACACGACCCTGGAATCGCCTTCGAACGCGAGAATGTGGGTCGCGATGCGGTCGAGGAACCAGCGGTCGTGGGAGATCACCAGTACGCTGCCGGCAAATTCGAGCAGCGCGTCTTCGAGCGCGCGCAGCGTCTCGACGTCGAGGTCGTTGGATGGCTCGTCGAGCAGCAGTACGTTGGCGCCCGCGAGCAGCGTCTTTGCGAGGTGCAGCCGGCTGCGCTCGCCGCCCGACAGGTTGCCGACCTTCTTCTGCTGGTCGCTGCCCTTGAAATTGAAGCGGCCGAGATAGGCGCGCGACGGCATTTCGAATTTGCCGACTTTCAGCACGTCGGCGCCGCCGGACACGAATTCGAACACGGTCTTGTCGCCTTCGAGCGCTTCGCGCGACTGGTCGACCACCGCCATCTTCACCGTCGGGCCGACCGTGATCTTTCCCTGGTCCGGTTTTTCCCTGCCGGCGATCAGCCGGAACAGCGTGGACTTGCCGGCGCCGTTCGGCCCGATGATGCCGACGATCGCGCCCGGCGGCACCGCGAACGACAGGTCGTCGATCAGCAGCCGGTTGTCGTAGCCCTTGCTGACGCCCTTGAACTCGATCACGCTGTCGCCGAGCCGGTCGGCGACCGGAATGAAGATTTCCTGCGTTTCGTTGCGTTTCTGGTATTCGTATGATGTCAGTTCCTCGAAGCGTGCGAGCCGCGCCTTCGCTTTCGCCTGCCGCCCCTTGGGATTCTGACGCACCCATTCCAGCTCTTTCCTGATCGCCTTCTGGCGCGCCGATTCGGTCGCCTCTTCCCGCTGCAGGCGCTCTTCCTTCTGTTCGAGCCACGACGAGTAATTGCCTTTCCACGGAATGCCGTGGCCGCGGTCGAGTTCGAGGATCCATTCCGCCGCATTGTCGAGAAAATAGCGGTCGTGGGTGACGGCTACCACGGTGCCCGGAAATTTCTGCAGGAACTGCTCGAGCCAGTCGACGCTTTCGGCGTCGAGGTGGTTGGTCGGCTCGTCGAGCAGCAGCATGTCGGGTTTGGACAACAGCAGCCGGCACAGCGCGACGCGGCGCTTTTCGCCGCCGGACAGCGGCTTGATCTTGGCGTCCCATGGCGGCAGCCGCAGCGCATCGGCGGCGATTTCGAGCTGGTGCTCGTCGGCGCCGCCGGCGTTGACGATCGCTTCGTACCTGGCCTGCTCGGCCGCCAGCTTGTCGTAATCGGCGTCCGGCTCGGCATAGGCGGCGTAGATTTCATCGAGCTTTTTCTTTGCTTCGAACACTTCGCCGAGCCCCTCTTCGACCGTCTCGCGCACGGTCTTGCCGGGGTCGAGCTGCGGCTCCTGCGGCAGGAAGCCGATCTTGATGCCGGGCATCGGTACCGCTTCGCCTTCGATGTCGGTGTCGACGCCGGCCATGATCCTGAGCAGGCTCGACTTGCCGGCGCCGTTGAGGCCGAGCACGCCGATCTTGGCGCCCGGGAAAAACGACAGCGAGATGTCCTTCAGGATGACGCGCTTGGGCGGCACCACCTTGCCGACCCGGTTCATCGTATACACGTATTGCGCCATGGATTATTTCATTCCCGAGAAATCACTTGCCTTGCAACAGCAGCTCGACGTCATGCGCCATGGCCTGCGGTTTGGTGCCGTATTGGGCAAACAGCCGCAACTGGCCGTCGGGGCCGAAGATGAAGGTGCCGACCGAATGATCGACCGTGTAATCATTGCCCGGCATCGGGTATTTCTTGTAGACGATCCTGAATTCCTGCGCCACGCGCGCGGTCGCCGCCGCGTCGCCGTAGAGGCCGAGAAATGTGGGATTGAACGACGGCACGAACTGGGAAAGCACCGCCGGCGTGTCGCGCTCGGGGTCCACGGTCACGAACAACACCTGGAAGCGTGCGGCATCGGGCCCGAGCAGGCGCGCGGTCTGCGCCAGATCGGCAAGCGTGGTCGGGCAGTAATCCGGGCAATGCACGTAGCCGAAATAAAGCGCCACGACCTTGCCGCGGAAATCGGCCAGCGTGCGCGGCTTTCCGTTGTGGTCGGTGAGCGCAAAATCGTGGCCGTAGTTGACGCCGGTGATGTTGTCGAGCTTGAACGGCGATTCGCCGCACGCGGCAAACACACACAGGAAAAACGCGGGAAGAAATCGGACGAGACGCGACATGGAAGGATATGGATTCTATCAGCGCAACAGCGACAAATCGAGCCGCGCGGCGATACGCGTCGCGTCCGACGGCGCGTCGTAATCAATGTCGCCGAGCAACGGCGCCGCCAGCCGCCGTTCAAGCGCCCTCACGTTGAGATCAGCCTCCATCATTTGCGGATCGATGCGATTGGCAATCCAGCCCGCGAAAGCAAGGTTGTGTTCCGCGATCGCGCGCGCGGTCAATAACGCATGATTCAGGCAGCCGAGACGGACACCGACCACAAGAATCACCGGCAGGCCCAGCCGCGCCGCCAGATCGCCACTGTCCTGCGTTGCGTTGAGCGGCACGCAAAATCCGCCCGCTCCTTCGACCACTACTACGCCGGCGCGTTCCGCGAGCGCCGCAAACGCGCCGGCGATGACGTCGATTGATATCTCGACGCCGGCGCGTTCCGCCGCCAGATGCGGCGCGATCGGTGGTTCGAAACAATACGGATTGACGAGATCGAGGGGCGTTTCGATATTGGCCGCGGCGCGCAATTGGACGACGTCGTCGTTGACAAGACCGCCGTCTCCGCGCACGGCGCCCGCGGCGACCGGCTTCATGCCGGCGACGCGTTCGCCCGCCGCGGCGAATGCGTGCAGCAGCGCACATGCCGCCAGTGTCTTGCCGACGCCGGTGTCGGTGCCGGTGATGAAAAAGCCGCGCGTCATTTCAGGACGCTGCCTTGATGTCGATCACGCGCCGCCCGCCCGGAGCGGTGCGCGGCTGCGGTTTCCAGGCGTGGCCGTAGACGATTTCAAACGTTGCCGGCAGACGGCCGTCGCGGCGCTGCGTCTCGTAGTTGCGCTCCACCTGCGCGAGCAGCGCGCGCGGCGCAAGGGTCGGGCGGCGGCCGGCGAGCACGGTATGCGCACCGAGCGCTTTCAGGTCGCGCATCAAGGCGCGCACATCGGCATAAGTCAGGGTGATGCATTCCATGTCCATGACCGGGTCGGCGAAACCGCCGCGCACCAGCAGGTCGCCGAGATCGTGCATGTCGATGAAACGGTTGACGTGCGCATAATCGTCGCCTTCCTGATAAGCGTCGCGCAATTCGCGCAGCGTATCGGGGCCGAAGGTGCTGAACATGAACAATCCGCCGGGTTCGAGCACGCGCTGCGCCTCGGCGAACGCGCGCGCCGGCGCGGCTGTCCATTGCAGCGCCAGATTGGACCACACCAGGCCGACCGCCGCTCCGCGCAGCGGCAGTTGTTCGAGGTCGCCGCACACCGGACGCACGCCGCGGCCGCGCCACCTCTGCCACCATGAAGCGCGGCGCTGCGCATGGACAAGCATCGCAGGCGCAATATCAAGCGCGCAGAGCACGCTGGCGGGATAGCGCGCGCGCAGCGCCGGCAGCGCGGGGCCGGTGCCGCTGCCGGCATCGAGCACTGTATGCGGCGCGAGCTTCACGTAAGCGAGCCGCGCCAGCATGCGCTCGCCGACTTCGCGCTGCAGCACCGCGTGCGCGTCGTAATCAGCGGCGGCGCGCTCGAACGCGCGCCGCACCATGCGCCTGGTCAACGCAGCTTCATCGCTCATCGCAAAACTCCAGCACCTGTTCGACGAAGGCACGCGGTTGCGACAGAAACGGTGCATGCGCGCTGCCGCTGAAAATGCTCAGTTTCGCCGCCGGCAGCCTCTGCGCCAGCCAGGCGCCCGCCGCCGGCGGCGTAACGACATCGCGGTCGCCATGGAGTATCAGCGCCGGCGACTTGATCGCGGCCAGCCGCGCGCGCAAATCGGTTGTCTTGAGCCATTGCAAACCGTCGGCGAGCGCAGCCGGTTGCGGCGGTGTCATTTCGAGTCGGCGCCGCAGCTCATGCGCGACGGCACGCGCCGCGGTATCGCGGTATGCCTGCAGCGCGATGAAGCGCTGCAACGCCGCCGGGCAATCTATCGACAGATCGCGCGCAAAATCGTCGAGCACCGCGATTTCCATCCCGTGCCGCCAGTCGGCGCGCTGCACGAAACACGGCGTGGCGGCGACCAGTATCAGGCGGCCGACACGGTGCGGCAGCGCCGCCCATTGCAGCGCGAGTTGCGCGCCAAGCGACCAGCCGCAGACAGCGGCCGGCGCCGGCCACTGCGCGGCCAGCCATTCGGCCATGTCGCCGAGCGTGCCCGGCATCTCCGGACCGCTGGCGCCGTGGCCGGGCAGATCGACGCAATACACGCGAAAGCGGCGGGCGAATTCCGCGGCGGCGGCCTGCCATACGCCGCTGTTTGCGCCCCAGCCGTGCAGCAATACCAGATCCGGCCCGCGGCCGGAAGCAACGATGTGCAGATTCATTGCAGCTCATTCAGTACCGCGGTCAGCCGCACGGCATCATCGATGCCGTGCGCGGCCGACAGCGAGATGCGCAGCCGTGCGGTCCCCGCCGGCACCGTCGGCGGCCGGATCGCCGGTACCAGCAGTCCACGTGCGGCGAGTTGCGCGGAAATCTGCAATGCGGCGGCATTGTCGCCGACCACCAACGGCTGGATCGCGGTGGAGGACGGCAGCAGCCGCCAGCGACCGGGCTGCAGGCGCGCCCGCAATAATGCGGCCAGCTGTGTCAGGCGCGCGCGCCGCCACGCCTCGCCGGCGATCAACTCGAGGCTGGTCAGCAATGCATGCGCCAGCAGCGGCGGGGTCGCCGTGGTGTAAATGTACGGCCGCGCGCGCTGGATCAGCGTTTCGATCAGGTCAGGGTCGCCCGCGACGAATGCGCCGCATACGCCGGCCGCCTTGCCGAGCGTCGCCATGTAGACGACGCGCGGCGAAGCAATGCCGAAATGCGACAACACGCCGCGTCCGTCGGCGCCGAGCACGCCGAAACCGTGCGCATCGTCGAGCAGCAACCAGGCGTCATGCCGCTCGCACAGCGCCAGCAGTTCCGGCACCGGCGCAATGTCGCCGTCCATGCTGAACACCGCGTCGGTGACGACCAGTTTGCGCCGCGCGGTACTGCCGGCGAGCAACCGCTCGAGCGCGGCGAGATCGCTGTGCGGATAGCGCCTGAAAGCGGCGCGCGACAGCAGAGCCGCATCGTTGAGCGACGCATGGTTGAGTTTGTCCGCGAACACCGCGTCGCCGCGGCCGAGCAGCGCGGTGACGACGCCGAGATTGGCCATATAGCCGGTCGAAAACAGCAGCGCGCGCGGCAATTGCACGAAGTGCGCCAGCGCGTCTTCGAGCGCGTGGTGCGCGGCGCCGTGGCCGAGGATCAGGTGCGAAGCGCCAGCGCCGACGCCGTAGCGCGCGGCGCCTTCGCGCGCCGCCGCAACCAGCCGCGGATGGCTGGCGAGGCCGAGATAGTCATTGCTGCAGAACGCGAGATAGTCGCGGCCGTCCGCCGTAACACGCGCGCCCTGCGGCGTGGCCAGCACGCGGCGCACGCGCCGCAATCCCGCGGCTTCGAGCGCCGCGACTTCGCCGGCCGGATCGAACGCCGTTATCGGGACGGTGGAATCAGTCACTGCCCAGTGGATGGAGGCCGAGACGTTCCATCAATCGGCGATCGCGCGCGGCTTCCGGATTGCCGGTGGTCAGCAGTTTGTCGCCGTAGAAAATCGAATTGGCGCCGGCGAAAAAACACAACGCCTGGATGCCGTCCGGCATCTGCTCGCGTCCGGCCGACAGCCGCACCATCGCGCGCGGCATCGCGATGCGCGCGCAGGCGATGGTGCGCACGAATTCGAACGGATCGAGCGGCGCGGTGCCGTGCAGCGGCGTGCCTTCGACCTGCACCAGATTGTTGATCGGCACGCTTTCGGGATAGGGATCGAGGTTGGCGAGCTGCGCGATCAGCGCGGCGCGCGTGCGCCGCGTCTCGCCCATGCCGACGATGCCGCCGCAACAGACGCGGATGCCGGCGGCGCGCACTTTGGCCAGCGTATCGAGCCGGTCGTTCTGGGTGCGGGTGGAGATGATTTCGCCGTAGAACCCGGAGGCGGTGTCGAGATTGTGGTTGTAGTAGTCGAGCCCGGCGGCCTTCAGTTGCTCGGCCTGGCCGTCCCGGAGCATGCCGAGTGTCGCGCAGGTTTCCATGCCGAGCGCGCGCACCGCCTGCACCATTTCGATCACGCGACCGAGGTCGCGCTGTTTGGGGCCGCGCCATGCGGCGCCCATGCAGAAACGCGTCGCGCCGCCGGCCTTGGCCGCGCGCGCCGCCGCCGCCACGTCGGCGGTGGCGAGCATGGCCTGATCGCCAACGCCGGTATGGTAGCGCGCAGCCTGCGGACAGTAACCGCAGTCCTCGGGACAGCCGCCGGTCTTGATCGACAGCAAGGTTGACAACTGCACCGCGTTGGGGTCGAAATGCGCGCGATGAACGCCGTGCGCGCGAAACACCAGGTCATTGAACGGCAGATCGAACAGCGCTTCGAGCGCGGCCGTCGTCCAGGACGATGCGGCGGCGCTGACGCCCTCTTCGCGCGCGTTGATGGCGGCGGCACTATCCATGGCAAACAACCGTCAATAAGAAAATGAATTTTTCCCGCGCATCATCGGCACTGGCGCCGCTGTTGTCAAATTTCGGAGATATGATTTTGAACAGATGCGCGTTACCGCAGCAGTGCCTGCTGTGCGCCGCCGCCGGCCGGGATGCATTATGCGACGCCTGCTACCGGCAACTGCCATGGTTCGTTGCCGCGCATTGCCCGCGCTGCGCGCTGCCGACGCCGGGCGGCGCGCTGTGCGGCGCATGTCTCCGGCGTCTGCCGCGTTTCGACCGTGTCGCCGCGGCGTGCGTCTACGCCTATCCGCTCGCCGAACTGATCCGCAGCTACAAGTACCATGGCACGCTTGCGCTGGCCACGCTGTTCGCGCAAATGCTGGCGGCCGGAATCTCCAGTGCCGGCGCCGACCTGATTGTGCCGCTGCCGCTGTCGAGAACGCGCCTGCGCCAGCGCGGCTTCAACCAGGCGCTGGAAATCGCCCGCGTGGTCAGCCGCAGCGCGCGCATTCCGCTTGCCGTGCGGATCTGCCGACGCGTGCGCGACGGCGCGCCGCAGGCGGCATTGCCGTGGGATGAGCGCCGCAAAAATATCCGTGGCGCGTTCGTCTGTGACGCCGACCTGACGGGGCAGCGCGTCGCGGTGATCGACGACGTGCTGACCACCGGCGCAACGCTCGATGAAATCGCGAAAATACTGAAGCGCGCGGGAGCGCTTGAAGTCTACGGCTGGGTGGTCGCGCGCACGCTGCCGCCGTGACGGCGCGTTACTGCAATTGCCGCAGACGCTGCCCGACAAATGCCTGCAGCTCCGGCGTCAGCGTGTTGCTCGCCTGGGCACGCGCAAACGCATCGCGCGCGTCGGCCTTGCGGTCAAGCGCCTGCAATGAAATGCCGAGTCCCATCCACCACACGCCCGATTGAGGATTCAGCTTGAGCGCCGACTGATAATGATCGACCGCTTCGGCGTGACGCCCCGCGCGCTGCAACAGCGCGGCGAGGGTCGCCATATAATCGGGACTGCCCCGGCCGGCCGCTTCGCTTTTCTGCATGGTGGCAATGGCGGCGGCGGTATCGCCGCGTTCGGCCTGCAACCGCGCCAAGGCAAGGGCAAAACCCGGCTGGTTCGGGTCGAGCACCAGCCCATCCTGCAAAACCTGTTCGGCCGCAGCGTTTTTTTTCGCCGCCAGCAGCAAACCAAACAGCCCCTGCCGCGCGCCGATGTGCGCCGGATTGAGTTTCAGCGCAGACTCCAGCGCGCTTTGCGCTTCCGGCAAACGCTCCTGGTCCATCAATTCGACGGCGTGGCGATAGTCGTTCTCCGCGAGCTGCTGCGGCGTCAGCGCATGCACCTGCTTCTCGATCTGGTCGGACGGCACGGACTTTGCGCCGCCTAATGTAATGGACTTGACGCCGTCGCCCTCAGAAACAACCGCGCCATGCGGTGATGTCGCGGCGGATGTCGTCGTGAATTGTGGTTCCGGCTGCGGCTTTACCGCCGGCATGCTCGATCGTCGGGAGGAGGACTGCGCCACTTTCACCGACGGCGGAAGTGGCGGCGGTGTCTCGGATTCCGCAACGCCCGGCGGCAGCGCCAGCTCCAGCGCCATGCGTGGCATCGGTGTTATGCCGCTATCCGCCGCCGGAACGGCCCGTGGCGGAACTTTTGCGGCCGGGGCCGGAGTTTGGGTCTGCGACAGGCGGTCCAGGAACCGGGGCGCCTGCCACACTATCGCGACAATCAGGCCGACGACGGCGACGCCCGCGATCCACCATAACGCATGATTCGGCGCAGCCGGCGGCGGCAGCGCGCGCGCCTGGTTCGGCAGCGCCTTGCGTTCGGCGCTCGAAGCGCGACGCCTTTCGAGGTCCTGCAGTAACTGGTTGATGATGCTCATCCCGGTTTTACCGGAAAACAATCCAGCCGACGCCGGCAGCCAGCAGCAGTGCCGCGCAACCCAGCAGCCACCAATGATGTTTCCGCTGCGTGGCCGGCGTATCTTTCGCGGCGGCACGCGCATGCCGCGGCGTCACTTGCGGCATCCCCTCGCCGTAGGCAAGCAACATCGCCTTGTGCGCCAGTATATTGACAAGCCGCGGAATGCCGCCGCTGGCACGATGCAATGACCGCACCGCGGGTTTGGTGAACAGTTGCTGACTGCCGCGATAGCCGGCGACCCGCAGCCGGTGCGCAAGGTAATAATCGACCTCGTCGCGGCCCAGCGTGCCAAGCCGGTAATGGAACGTGATGCGCTGGCGCAACTGACGCACGGAATCCTGCGCCAGCCTGGTGTCGAGTTCGGGTTGTCCGAACAGCACGACGCGCAGCAGTTTGCGTTTCTCGGTTTCAAGATTGGTCAGCAACCGCAACGCTTCCATGCTTTCAATCGGCATCGCCTGCGCCTCGTCGAGACACAGTATCACCGACTTGTTCTGGCGCGCGAACCCGAGCAACGCCAGCGTCAGCGCTTTCAGCAACTGGTGCTGATCGGCCTCTTTGGGCAAATCGACGCCGATTTCGTCGGCGATCGCCAGCAGCAGCGTGCGCGGCTCGAGGTACGGATTGGGGATATAGGCCGAAACGTAGCCGGCGTCGAGCATCGACAGAAAACGTCGGCACAGCAGTGTTTTTCCGGTGCCGACTTCGCCGGTGATTTTGATGAAACCTTCGCCGTTCTTGACCGCGACCAGCAGCGTGTTCAACGCTTCCTGATGGCTCACGCACGCATAGGTAAAGCTGGTGTCGGGCGTAATGCCGAACGGCAGTTCGTGCAGGCCGAAGTGGGACTGGTACATTGTATGAAAGTCCGGCGGGGTATCGTTAAACCGGCCCCGGCGCCGCGCCGGGGCCATGCTGCTTATTTGGATCCCGCGCTTCCGTCCGCGGCGGGACGCTGCATGTTCAGCACGCGCTCGTTGACTTCCTGCGCCTGTTGCTGCCAGCTGCTGTCGCCTTTGATGATCGTGGTCTTCAGCAAGATCACCAGTTCGCTTTTACTCAACTGCTGGTCGCGGCTGCCGAACAAATTACCGATCACCGGAACATCGCTGGCGCCGGGTATGCCGGAATGGTTGTTGATCTGTTGCTGCTTCATCAAGCCACCGATCGCCGCAATGGTGCCGTCCCGCACACGTACAATGGTGTCGCTTTCGTCGATGTTGCTCGACGCCAGCGGCAGGGTGACGGAACCGAGGGTGCCGAGGTTAAGCGTCTTGGTCTTGTCGACCACCAAGCTTACCGAAGGATGGACATGCAGCGTGATCTGGCCATCGTCGGAAATCTGCGGGGTCACGTCGAGCGCGATTCCGGAGAAAAACGGCTGTACGGTGATCGTCGGCGACACCGTGGTGCTGGCGCCGCTGCTGGTCGTGGTGGTCGAAATGTTGGTCACGAAGAATTCGTCGGTGCCGACCTTGAGCACCGCCTTCTGGTTATTGAGCGTCGCAATGCGCGGGCTCGACAATACATGCACCGTGCCCTGCGAACCCAGAAAATCAAGCAGCGCGGCAAAATTGCTGGTCTGAAAGGCGAGCCCGAAAATCGAACTGGGCACGCCGGAGCCGACGGCAACGCTCCGCGTCGCGGCGGTAGGATCTATCTCCAGACTCGAACTCTGCAGCAACGTCCCATCCGGCCCGCGTGAGGTGAGCGTCGACAGGCTGCCGTCGGGAAATAATGTCGTGCTCGGATTGGCAACGCCGGCGCCGAGCCGGCTGTTCGCCCCCGACTTGAATGCCGCCCAGTTGATTCCGGATGAAAATTCATTGCTGAGGTCGACTTCGATGATCTTGGCCTCGAGCATGACCTGCCGTTCAATCACTCCCGCCACCGCTTTCAGGTATTGTTCAACCGAACGCAGTTCCACCGGCAACGCCTGCACCAGGATAATTCCGGCCTGCGGATTGACGACCACGTTGCGGCCCTGGCCGCTGCCGATGATGCTGCGGATCGCGTCACCGATGTCGCCCCATAAATTATTGTCGGACGATGTCGTAACCTCGCTGCCCGCTCCCGCCTGGCCGCTGGTGCCCGGCGTTGCCACTCCGGCGACCGGCGGGGGCGCCACCGCCCCTCCGGTCGCACTGGCGGCTGTTTGCGC
>Ga0335085_10010019_pt1 | contig 14227 bp, 13 predicted proteins | sample Lox_Sample_45_FD_206712 | JGI IMG/M metagenome (GOLD analysis project Ga0335085, IMG submission 206712) | Soil microbial communities from Loxahatchee National Wildlife Refuge, Florida, United States - Lox_Sample_4.5 | ecosystem: Environmental > Terrestrial > Soil > Wetlands | place: USA...
ACCGGAAGGGGCATATCACGTGGGCGGCCTACAACTTCACCAAGTATCTTACGGCCAAGGCGAAATATTTCAGCACGAAGGTGGTCAACGAGACTCTGGCGCCCGGCAAGGATAGCATTGACAAGCTGCAACTGGACATGATCGTAAAGTTTTAACATAGCCGTAATAACATATAAAGCAGACAACAAACCAAACTCAAAAATGTCATCCAACCTAGGGAGATAAAAATGTCACTAAAAAAGTTGATCCTTCTGTTAATCGCTTTTGTCTTTGTTTTTGAAGTCATGCCGTTAATAGCGGCACAGGCAGAGACGACCTTGCTGAACGTCTCCTACGATCCCACGCGGGAACTCTATCAGGATTTCAACGCTGCCTTTGCCAAGTACTGGGAGACGAAAACTAAAGAAAAGGTTACGGTCAAGCAGTCCCATGCAGGCTCCGGCAAGCAGGCCCGTGCCGTAATCGACGGGCTCGAAGCGGACGTGGTCACTCTGGCCCTGGCTTACGATATTGACGCCATTGCGGAGAAAGCGAAGCTTATTCCGAAGGACTGGCAGTCGCGTCTGCCGCAAAACAGTGCACCCTATACTTCGACCATCGTCTTTCTGGCGCGTAAGGGAAACCCGAAGCACGTCAAGGACTGGGACGATGTTGTGAAGCCGGGAATCTCGGTGATTACGCCAAACCCGAAAACCTCGGGCGGTGCTCGCTGGAACTATTTAGCCGCCTGGGGCTACGCGCTTAAGAAATACGGAAACGATCCGGCCAAAGCGAAGGATTTTGTGACGCAGCTTTATAAAAATGTGCCGATTCTGGACTCCGGCGCGCGCGGTTCGACTACCACTTTCGTGGAGCGCGGCATCGGGGACGTGTTGTTGGCCTGGGAGAACGAGGCGTTTCTTGCAGTCAAGGAACTGGGCCCGGACAAGGTTGAGATCGTTGTACCCTCCGTTAGCATTCTAGCCGAACCTCCGGTGACGGTTGTGGACAAGGTTGTTGACAAACATAAAACACGCGCCGTGGCCCATGCCTATCTCGAATACCTCTATTCACCGGAAGGCCAGGAGATTGCGGCCAGGAATTACTACCGTCCGCGGCTGGAATCGGTGGCCGCAAAATATGCCGATAAATTCCCAAAGATAAATCTGTTTACCATTAACGAAGTTTTCGGAGGCTGGCAGAAAGCGCAGAAGACGCATTTTGAAGACGGCGGGGTTTTTGACCGGATCTATCTATCCAATCGGTAAGAGGGAAATAGCCGATGAAACTCAAACAACCCAGCATCCTTCCCGGTTTCGGCCTCGCAATGGGCTTCACGCTGCTTTATCTCAGCCTGATCGTACTGATTCCGCTTTCCGGGACCTTCCTTAAAACAGCCACGCTGAGCTGGGACCAATTCTGGAACGCTGTCACTGCACCACGTGTGTTGGCCTCTTACCGTTTGAGTTTCGGTGCATCGTTGATCGGAGCTATAGTCAATGCGGTGTTCGGCCTGCTGCTGGCTTGGGTCTTGGTGCGGTACCGCTTTCCCGGAAGGAAGATTGTCGATGCGTTGGTGGATTTGCCGTTTGCGCTTCCGACCGCCGTAGCCGGCATCGCCCTGACCGCGGTCTACTCCCCCAACGGCTGGATCGGTCGTTACCTTGAGCCGCTTGGAATCAAGGTGGCGTTCACGCCGCTGGGAGTGGTGGTCGCACTGACGTTCATCGGATTGCCGTTTGTGGTGCGCACGGTGCAACCCATTTTGGAGGATCTGGATGTTGAGATGGAGGAGGCCGCGGCGAGTCTCGGTGCGGATCGATGGCAGACTCTTACTCGTGTGATTCTGCCCACTGTCTGGCCTGCGGTGCTGACCGGATTTGCCCTGGCCTTTGCCAGGGCCGTGGGCGAGTACGGTTCAGTCATCTTCATCGCGGGCAACATGCCGATGGTTTCTGAGATCACTCCTCTTTTAATCATCACCAAACTGGAACAGTACGACTATGCCGGAGCGACAGCAATTGCCGTTGTGATGCTGGTGTCGTCTTTTGCACTCCTGTTGTTCGTTAACCTGTTACAGTTATGGGGCAGGCGGCAAGATGCCTGGATAGGCGACTGAGGATCATGGTAGATGGCTAAAGCAGTTATCAGCGCTTTCTACGCAAAACGAGCAACCAGCGAGTCTCCTGTCGTACGTTGGGCGTTGACCGTCACCGCGTTACTATTTATCGGACTATTCTTGTTTGTCCCTCTCGCTGTTGTTTTTACAGAGGCATTGAGGAAGGGGTTATCTACATATTTAGCCGCTCTTACGGAGCCCGATGCGTTGGCGGCCATAAAACTCACGCTACTCGCGGCTGGCGTCGCCGTGCCGTTGAACCTGGTATTCGGCATCGCAGCGGCGTGGGCAATTGCAAAATTTAATTTCGCTGGAAAAAGCATCCTGATTACTCTGATCGATCTGCCGTTCGCCGTCTCGCCGGTCATTTCGGGTCTGATCTATGTGCTTCTGTTTGGTCTCCAGGGTCTATTGGGTCCCTGGCTTGCGGAGCACGACATCAAAATCATCTTTGCGGTACCCGGGATTGTCCTGGCGACTGTATTCGTGACCTTTCCTTTCGTTGCCCGGGAACTCATTCCGCTGATGCAGGAGCAGGGCACTGAAGAGGAAGAAGCGGCGATGGTCCTGGGCGCCTCCGGCATTCAGACTTTCTGGCGTATCACTCTACCGAACATCAAATGGGGTCTGCTGTACGGTGTGATTCTCTGTAACGCTCGGGCGATGGGGGAGTTCGGCGCTGTCTCAGTCGTATCCGGCCATGTGCGAGGGCTTACCAATACGCTGCCCCTGCATGTCGAGATCCTATACAACGAATACAATTTTGTGGCCGCCTTTGCCGTGGCTTCATTGCTGGCGATGCTGGCTTTGGTGACATTGGCGGCCAAGAGTTTTATTGAATGGAGATCGAAGGAGCAATAGTCTACCTTGAAAAAGTAACGCTTAAAGAAGGGCAGTGATGAGCATCGAAGTTAAAAAAATAACGAAGCGCTTCGGCGCTTTTGTAGCTCTGAACGAAGTCGCACTGGAAATACCGACAGGCGAGCTGGTTGCGTTGCTGGGGCCGTCCGGGTCCGGAAAGACCACTTTACTCCGGATCATTGCGGGTCTGGAGACCCCGGATGACGGCTCGATTCACTTTCAAGGGGAGGATGCAACGGAGCAAAAGGTGCGAGACCGGCATGTGGGTTTTGTGTTTCAGCATTACGCTTTGTTCCGTCACATGACGGTTTTTGAGAATATTGCCTTTGGTCTGAAGGTCAAGCCGCGTCGCGCGCGTCTCTCCAAGGCTGAAATCGGCGAAAAAGTCCATTCGCTTTTGAAACTGATCCAGCTGGATTGGCTGGCCAATCACTATCCGTCTCAGCTTTCAGGAGGTCAACGCCAGCGTGTTGCCCTGGCCCGGGCCCTGGCGGTTGAGCCCAAGGTTCTCTTGTTGGACGAGCCGTTTGGCTCTTTGGATGCCAAGGTGAGGCTTGAACTCCGCCGATGGCTCCGGCGGCTCCATGATGAACTTCACATCACCAGCGTGTTTGTTACGCATGACCAAGAAGAAGCCTTGGAAGTGTCCGACCGTGTGGTGGTGATGAATGAAGGTCGGATCGAGCAGATTGGCACGCCGGAGGAAATCTATGAGCATCCCGCCAATCCTTTCGTCTACCATTTCCTCGGCAAGGTGAATCTCTTTCACGGACGAGTTCACGGAGGACGTGTGCAAATCGGCTCCATCGAACTGGATGCTCCGGAACATGCCGAGGTGAAGGATACTCCGGCGGTGGGCTATGCACGGTCCCATGAAATCGAACTCGACCGGATTCCCGGCGACCAGACAGCGATCGAGGCCGTTGTCTCCGATGTGCATGCTGTCGGATCAGTCGTCCGACTTGAGTTGGTTCGTCAGGATGGAGGAGGCCGAGTTGAAGCGGAACTTTCTCGAGAGCGCTACAATGAGCTGAAATTCCAGAAAGGGGAGCGCGTTTTCGTCAAACTTCGAAATCTGAGAATCTTTTTAAAGAATGATGAATCATAATCCTAAACCCTGCAACGGGTTATGGCAAAGTCAGATCCTCACTTTACTAAGATACAAGCAACTTGATGGCCTTGACCGACATCATAACGTGGCGGGTCAATTTTCAGACAATCCGGAACCCGTTTAGGACAGCGTGAATAAAATCGGCAGTACGGAGGAATATCAACCGGGCTGGGGATATCCCCTTCTAAGAGAATCTTCGGCCGCTTAGTTTTGGGATCCGGGATTGGGATGGCTGATAGCAACGCTTCTGTATAGGGATGCATTGGCCGATTGAAAAGCTCCTCGGTATCCGCGATCTCCACAATTCTTCCCAGATACATCACCGCGACGCGGTCGCTGATGTGTCGAACGATATTCAGATCGTGGGCGATGAACAGCATGGACAACCGGTATTCTTCTTGAAGATCCTCCAAGAGGTTGATGATTTGCGCCTGGATCGAAACATCCAGCGAAGAGACGGGTTCATCCGCAACGATAAACTGAGGATTCAATGCAATGGCCCGCGCTACTCCAATGCGCTGTCGCTGCCCGCCGCTGAACTCATGAGGATAACGGGAAAATGCATCGCTGGAAAGGCCCACCTTGTTGAGGATCTGACGCACTTTTTGCTGACGCTCCGTCCTTTGTCCCTGGCGGTGAATGATAAAGGGTTCCTCTAAAATCTCACCGACCGTCATCCTCGGATTCAAAGAGGCATAGGGGTCCTGGAAAATAATCTGCATCTTTTGGCGCAGGACACGGAGTTGATGTCGATCCATCTGGAAGACATCCCGTCCTTGGAACACGACTCGTCCGGAGGTAGGACTTAGAAGTCTCAAGATCAGCCGTCCTGTCGTGGACTTGCCGCAACCCGATTCCCCTACCAGACCCAGCACTTCGCCTTGCCGAATCTCAAAACTCACGTCATCAACCGCATGGACGAATTTTTCGTCCTGTTTGAACCAAGACGGTTCGGTGCGAAAATATTTTTTGAGATGTTGCACTGAGAGGAGGATTTCTTGATCCCCCATTCCCCTTCGTTCAGATGGTATGTCTTGGATCTGTGTCTCTATGTGCATTTCTCCCTTACTGCGCCAGCCAGCAATGAACCTTGTGACCAGGGGACACTTCGATGAGTTCCGGCTCATCCCTGTGACAGACCTCAATCGCAACGGGACAGCGTGGATGAAAGGTGCATCCGGATGGTAAATTGGAGAGAGGCGGAACCATCCCTGAGATGGCTTTTAGCCGTTCGCGTCTGTTGTGGAGCTGACCAGACGGTCTGGAGGACCGATCGAATCGTGGCAGAGACGCCAACAGACCCTGAGTGTAGGGATGGAGCGGGTTGGCGAACAGCTCTTGAGTGGACGTGTGCTCTATGATTCGGCCCGCGTACATGATTGCAACTACATCCGCTACCTCTGCGATGACACCGAGGTCATGAGAAACCAAGATCATGGCCATGCCGAGCTCTTCTCGAAGCTGTTTCAGCAGGTTCAGGATTTGGGCTTGGATCGTGACGTCTAATGCCGTGGTAGGCTCATCCGCAATCACCAGGTCCGGATGACAAGAGATCGCCATTGCGATCATGACCCGCTGCCGCATCCCGCCGCTGAGCTGATGCGGGTACTCTTTCACCCGTTGCTCGGGCGAGGGGATTCCGACCTGCGTCAGGAGTTGGATCGTTCGCTCTAGTGCATCTCGCTTGCTCATCTTAAGATGCAGCCGGAGCATTTCCATGATCTGGTTCCCTACAGTAAAGACGGGATTCAATGAAGTCATGGGTTCTTGAAAGACCATGGCGATTCGTTTTCCTCGGATAGACTGCATTTCCTTTTCAGTCAGGGTCAGCAGGTCGGTGCCTTGAAACAGAATTTTACCACCAACGATTCTTCCGGGTGGATCTGGGACCAACCGCATGACGGAGAGGGCGGTGACGGTTTTTCCACAACCCGACTCGCCTACGAGGCCGAGCACTGCCCCTTTTTTCACATCGAAATTGATACCTGCGACTGCCCGGAAAATACCCTTTGACGTGAAGAAAGAGGTCGAAAGCCCTGAAACCTGCAGAATCAGATCAGAACGGATATCTGTGACTGGCATGCTGGATAGTATATCATTTTTATAGTGTTTCTTTCTTCGCCAAGGCGATATACACCTGCACCTCTCGGCGGCTGGGATCGATCCGTTGTGCTGCTTCCCATTCTTCCATGGCAAGATCCAAAAATCCCTTCATATAGTAGGCGATGCCGAGATGGATATAGGGGAGGATGTATTTGGGATTTGTCTGCTTGGCCTTCATCAGCATTTGAATGGCCTCGTCAAAAGCCCGTTGCTCTCGTAGTGCGATTCCGATCTTGGTCATGATGTCCACAAAACTCGGGCGCAGCTTAAGCGCTTTTCGATACTCTTTGAGCGCATCATCGTAGAGTGCTAGGTCGAAGTACATATCCCCGAGTTTTCCATGGGTGTCCGCCAGCTTTCCTTGAATAAAAGGGTCGAGGGTGGTCGGCTCATTCTTGACGACGTTGGTTGCCTGGGAGAAGACACGGTTCGCGTCATCAAATCGACCCAGGTCGTTGTAGGTGACGGCAAGATTTAGCGAGGCCTCGGTGTATTTGGGATTGAGGGAAAGGGCCTTCTCGAAAGAATCAGCAGCTTTAACGAGTCTTCCCTTCCGATGATGGATGAGCCCTAACTTGTTAAAGACGTCCGCATAACCCTTCGGGTTCGTCTTCAAGATCTGGAGATACAATCGCTCTGCTTGTGTATAGTTCCCGTCTTCGTAGAGTCTACGTGCTTTTTCGTAAACGTCTTGGAAATTGGCGTCCACACGATTTCTCCTCAAGGGTATGAGCCACTCTACTATAAAATTGTGAAGCTGTCAATTGACAAAGATGGACCATATGAGTAGACTGCAAACGGATTCGGAGAACTCTCATGAAGGTCCAGTCAATTAAATTCATCACAAGCAGCAGCCGTCTGGAGGCCTGTCCTCCCGCTTTGCTTCCGGAGGCGTCGTTTGTGGGACGCTCCAATGTCGGTAAATCTTCTCTCTTAAACAGTCTGTTCGGCCGTAAAGGACTGGCCAAGACAAGCAATACGCCCGGTAAAACACGTCTAATCAATTTCTTCTTGGTGAACAACTCTTACTATTTTGCGGATCTCCCCGGCTATGGTTATGCAAAGGTACCGGCAATTGTAAAGAAAAGCTGGGCACCCATGATCGAAGGTTATCTCGCACATCGTGAAGCACTTAGAGTTGTGGTCGTTTTGTTGGATGTACGCCATGTGCCCAGCGTTGCGGATCAGCAAATGAAAGACTGGCTGGATTATCATCAACGGCCGGTAATCTTTGTAGCGACCAAAATAGACAAGATCTCCCGAAATCAAAGCACCCATGCGATGGAGGTGATCCGAAAAGAATTGAAGCTAAAAAAAGAAGACCTCCTGATTCCATTTTCCGCAAAAACAGACGAAGGCCGTCAAGAACTACTCCGTGCCCTGGAAAGTTACCTGAAACCCTTGTTGTAAACCTGGGAACGAAGACTTGCTTGGACGAGCGGAAAAGAGGGCTCAAGAAGACTAAATCATTGCTGACGTTATTTTCTTATTCGGGCGGCGACTCAGGTTTCGGAGATGATTGAGTTTCAGGAGTTGGCGCAACTTCCGGCGGTATTGGAGGCGAACCCTTTGGAATCGGGCTGTAACGCTGGTCTAAATGATAAGCCTCCTCGAAGGTTTCCATCGCCTTCGGCATGTCTTTAAGCTTGTAATAAGAGTAACCGAGAAAATAGTAAGCCTTTGCGTTATCCGGATCGATCTTGGTCGCTTCCTCAAACTCCGTGACCGCATTTTCGTACTGCTGCTTAAAATAAAGTTTGAGCCCTTGCTGAAAATGTGCATCCGCTGCTCGGGTATCGAAAAGCTCATCCGCTGCGGCCAGGCCGCCCAAAAACAGGCACAGAACAGCGGTTCCGCAGAACAGGGCTAAGAGATTTGAAACCCTACGATTCATGCTCAAAATATACCTCCTAATATGAAGTTTGTCAACTCGCTATCCAGGAACAGTGATTAATCCTGTGGTTTGATTTCCACGTAAGCATTTGCCCAAAGGTCCTTGATCCAACGCTGATAAAGCTCGTCCGACTTCTGTTGGTAGACCGCTTCTCTGACTTCATCCTTTACTGCTTCAAAAGGTTTCGGCTCGGCTTTTTTTTGGTCATCGAGACGTAGGATGTGAAATCCAATTGAACTCTGGATCAGACCGCTCACCTGGCCTACCTGTAGCTTCGCAATCGCTTGATCTATTTCAGGCAGAAGTTGGCCGCGCTTAAAATATCCCAGGTTTCCTCCGGACGCTGCGTCCGGGCCCTGGGAATATTGTTTAGCCAATTCCTGGAAACTTTCCCCCTTTTGAAGAAGTTCTAAAACATGAAGAGCCTTGGCCCTGATTTCGGATACGGTCGCGGGTTGGGCACCGACAGGCAGGCCAAAAAAGATCTGGCTGAGCTTGAATAATTCAGGTTTGGCGAAGGAGGTCGCATGCTGCTTGTAGTAGTCCAGCAGTTCATCATCCCTGATGAGAATCCCGGACCGCACTTCTCGATTGACCAGCTTCAGGATCAGTAGCTGATCCTTAAGGTCTTCCTTGTACTGTTCGAATGAAATATGCTCTGTCGCCAAGGCATCCTTCAATGCCTGGTCCGTTGGAAAATTGTTTCTCTTCTTAATGTCTCCTAATGCGGCCTGGAGTTCATCCGGACTCACCGAGATGCCCTTTTTTTTAGCGAGCTGAAGTTGAAGCTTTTTTTCAATCATCTTGTTTAGAGTATCTCTCCAGAGTTGGCTGCTCGACCCTGTAGACTCCCGATTCTGATTCGACGGATCCTGCTTGTCCTGCAGAGACGCGGTTGACAAGCGACTTGCTTCCGCAGGGATTTTGCTCGCCGCCATCGCTTCTTCCAGCTCGGAGAGGGTGATGATCGAATCATTCACAACGGCCACGATGCGGTCCACCGTTAAAGGGGACGCCTGGACGGTTCCGACAAACAGCAGAATTAAAGCAGCCACGGCGCGCATTAAACTTTTTCGATACGACTCTATCTTTTTCATCCTGATACCTCATTGAGAAGTTGCTCGTTGATCTTGATATCGCTTCGATGTTGTAGATCGGTAAGCCAGTCGGAGAAGTGCTGTTCGCGCTTTGCCTGGAGAAGAACCGCCTTTATTGTCTCCAGCGCCTCAGTAAAAGTTTGTTGATGTGCCGGGCGTCTTTCTTCCACCTTAAACACATGGTATCCGTAAGGCGACTTGATCACAGGACTGATTTTCCCGATTCCTAGTGAAAAAATAAAATCAAATTCATCAGGGAGACCCTCCCTCGTCACAAAGCCGATGTCCCCGCCTTTGTCCTTCTCGGGCCCCAGCGATTTAGAAGACGCCAGTTTTGCAAAATCACCACCTTTTAGAACCTCTTGACGGATCGCCTCAGCCTCTTCTTCCTTTGCCGCCACGATCTGACGGACGTGGACCGATTCTTTCGTGATGAAATGCAATCGGTTGTCATCGTAGTACCGTCTTGCCTCATCCATGGTAACCTCAAGGTCTGGACTGTTGGCGACTTGCTCCTGCAGTTTTTTAACGAGCAGTTGTTCTTTGAGCTTAGCCGTCCAAGCTTCTAGGCTGAGCTGTTTTGTCTTCAGAAGCTCATTGAATTCATCGGGTGTGTAGTCACTCTGGATTTTGTTTGATATTTGCTCCAACTCATCGTCATTTACTGCGAGGTTGAGTCGTTTAGCCTCTTTCAGACAAAGACGCTGTTCGATGAGTTGCTGGAGGAGATCGTGCTTGAGGGCCAGGAACGCTTCCGGGTCTTGAGCGGTTTGAGAATCCGGTTCCATTTCTTTTTGGAACTCACCCATCGTGATCGTTTCATCATTGACGGTAGCCAAAACCCGTGCGTTTGGAGAAAGCGGGGTCGTTTTTTGACAGCCGGTGAAGACAACCGTCAACGCCGAGAGTAAACACGCACAGAAAATCCATCGATCGTCGCTAGGAATTTGAGGCATGATTCACCACTGTTCCGGATAATAATCGGAGACAGCTTAGGATATCATCATTGGTGCTCTCCCGCCGTTGCTCCGCCACCGGCAGGCGAAAAGCATACTCGGATAAGAAACGAGGCTTGCCTAAGAAGCCGGACATCAGCTCCTTCAGGCCTTCTGGTCGGATGGTGTTGGAATCGGAGAAGCAGAAGTCCAGACCATCCGGTCTTGAGTCGATCTTGGTGATCCGGAGAGACCTTGCGAGGAGCTTGATCTCCATGACTTCGAGGAGGTGTTTTGCGGGCAGGGGGAGCGGCCCGTAGCGATCTTCCATCTCGGACTGAAGCATGCTCAACTGGGATGTTTCTTGGACTGAGGAAAGTCGTTTATAAAGGGAAAGACGCTGGAAAGTGTCCGACACATAATCCTCCGGGAGATAGGCTGAGACACGGAGGTTTAATGTGGGTTCCGGTATTTCTTCCGACGTCTCTCCTTTGAGTTCTTGGACTGCTTGCTCCATCATTCGAAGGTACAGCTCCAATCCAACGGCAGCAATTTGTCCGGACTGCTCCGGACCCAGGAGATTCCCCGCCCCCCGGATCTCAAGGTCTCGTGCCGCAATACGAAAACCTGCGCCCAATTGACTGAACTCCGTAATCGCTTGGAGTCTCTTTTGAGCCTCGGCGGTTACCACTTTTTCTGAGGGAATCAATAAATAGGCATAGGCCTGACGCCCCGAGCGGCCCACCCGGCCTCGGAGCTGGTAGAGATCCGCCAGGCCGAACTGGTGGGCCTGATCAATGACCATTGTATTCGCCGCCGGGATATCCAGGCCCGATTCGATGATCGCGGTAGTTAGGAGGACATTATATCGAGAGGATCGAAAAGCCAGCATCGTTTCCTCCAAGAGTCCAGCCGACATCTGGCCATGGGCCACCGCGATCCGGGCCTCCGGAACGAGGCGTGCCAGAAGGTCTCGCATGCGTCCAATTGTCTGGACCCGGTTGTGGACGAAGAACACCTGACCGCTGCGGTCTAACTCGGTTACGATCGCGTCTCGAATGAGCCGTTTGTCAAAAGCGGTCACAACGGTGCGAATTGCCAAACGATCCGGAGGCGGCGTATCGATGATCGAGAGGTCACGGATTCCGGCCAGAGACATCTGCAGGGTGCGCGGGATCGGCGTTGCGGTGAGCGTGAGCACGTCCAAATTCTTGCGGAACTGTTTGAGCCGTTCCTTGTGAGTGACGCCAAAACGTTGTTCTTCATCTACCACCAGGAACCCGAGGTCTTGAAACTGAACATCTTTCTGCAGGATTCGATGTGTTCCGATCAGAATGTCCACGGTGCCGTTGGCCGTGTCCTGAAGGATCTTCTTCTGCTCCGAGGGGCTCCGAAAACGACTGAGCATCTCGACTCGAACCGGAAAAGGCGCGAAGCGGCGACAAAACGTGTCGTAGTGTTGATAGGCGAGAAGAGTGGTCGGGGTTAGAACCGCCACCTGTTTGTTGTCCAGAACCGCCTTGAAGGCTGCCCGAAGCGCAACCTCGGTCTTTCCGTAACCCACATCGCCGCAGACCAACCGGTCCATCGGGCGAGGCGCCTCCATGTCGGCTCGGACCTCTTCGATCGCCCGGAGCTGATCCGGCGTCTCGTCATACTCAAACGCCGCCTCAAATTCCCGAGTCAGATGGTCGTCCGGCGAGAAGGCATGCCCTTTTACCACCTCGCGAGTTGCATACAGATCGAGAAGTTCCTTCGCCATGTGTTCCACCGCCTTCTTGACGCGAGCCTTCGTCCGTGACCACGCGGTTCCACCCAGACGATCCAGCTTGGGCTGTGCGCCTTCCGGTCCGATGTATTTTTGAACGAGATCCAAGCGGTCGAGCGGGAGGTAGAGACGGTCTTTGGATGCGTACTCGATAATCAAGAAATCGGACTCAAAGCCGGAGATTGCAAGATGTTTGAGTCCCTGATATTTCCCGATCCCGTGATGGAGGTGAACGATTAAGTCGCCTACCCGAAGATCCTCCACAGAGGACAGTAGGGTCGAGGCCTTCCATCGTGTCGGAGGACGATGATGCGGTTCCTTTGCAAAGAGGTCCTCTTCCGTGAGCAGGCTTAAGCCTGCAGATGGTAGTAGGAATCCACTAGTGAGGTCTCCCTGATGAAGGAAGACGGAGGAGAGAGGAGTGGATGAGATCGCGTCCTGTCCATTGAGCTGCACGGGTAAATGATGCTCGGAAAAAAGCGCGGTGAATCGTTTCATTTGGCTTGTGGTGTGACAAACGACATGAAGCCTGCCGGCTTTGCGCAATCGGTCCAGTATCTCCACCACCTTGATAAAAGGCGTTCCCAGTTGGCCTAATCCTTCGCTTTGCGCCGAGCGCGTCGTGTACTGGAAAAAGCCTGGAGTTGAAGATTCGTCCCGGCCCTGCCCGGCCGTCAGGCGGGCAAAGGCGGTCAGGCCCAGCCACTGCCGTGCTTTTGCATGACGGAGTGCCTCTTGAATCGCCGGCCCGGCAAATTTCCTGTCCGATGGTATCTTAACCTGAGCAAGCTGCGATGGCTCATCCAAAACCACAAGCGTTCCTGCCGGGAGATACTGAAAAATGTTTGTGGCCCTGTGATCCCCTTCACTGCCATGCACGGCTTCGGGGCTGGCCGGAAGAATCAGGGCCTGTTCGATTGCATCAGCGGACCGTTGTGTGGCCGGATCAAAACCACGCATCGACTCGATCAAGTCGCCCAACAGCTCAATACGCACAGGAGCATCATGGCCGGGTGAGAAAACATCCAGGATTCCACCGTGCAGGCTGAATTCTCCCTGATCTTCTACAACAGGGACTGCACGATACCCGATCTCTACAAGATGTCGGCTGAAGCGATCCGGATCCAAGCTGCCGCCTTTTTTTAACCGGAGGCATGCGGTCGAAAATCGCTTTATGGAGGGAAGAGGATCAAGAACAGCATCGATGGGCGCAATCATCAACATCGATTCTTGCTGTGTCAGACGATAGAGAAGCCGAACGCGCTCTTGAAGCTCCTCGGGCGGGGCCGAGGCCACCCTTCCAGCGCCTTTACCTCTAGCAGGCGGAGGTAAATGCGCTATGTCGATATCAGGACGACCGTCAAGTTTGAGGAGAGACTGAACATCGGAGGCTAAACGATCCGCTTCCTCCGAGGTTGCGGTCAGGCAGAGAGATGGTCGGAGGAGTGCCTGATGCATTCCGGCCAGGAAGAAGGCCTTGGCCGATCCGAAAAGACCGGCGACCGTGATGGGTCGCACTCCGGCCTTGATCGCTTTCCATACGGGATCGAAAATCGGGTTGGATAGAATCGGATGATTCATTTTTTAAAATATAGGCTTGAGCGATAAATCTTAAACTTATTATATCACTTTTTACTTTTACCGTATCGCTCTACAATCCGTTTGATAATCTGCGTGGTCGAGACGCCTTTGACAAGGGGAATGGTGACGACCACTCCGCCGTGGCGCCTGACTGCCTCGCCGCCGACAATGGCGTTTTTATCCCAGTCAGCTCCTTTGACCAGGACATCCGGTCCCAGGGCTTTGATCAGATGCAGCGGTGTGGGCTCATTAAAGATCGTGATGTAATCCACCGATGCGAGGCCGGCCAGCACCTGAGCACGTTCCGATTGAGGGACTAGCGGCCGTTCTTTTCCCTTAAGCGCGCGCACCGAGCGATCGCTGTTGATCGCCACCACCAGGAGATCGCCCTTGGATTTTGCTCGCATTAGATATTTTACATGTCCGAGATGGAGAAGGTCAAAACAGCCGTTGGTGAAAACGATTCGCTTTCTATTTCTCTTAAGATGCCGAACGATTCGAAGAAGGGCGGGGAGACTCTTGATTTTATCGTTCACGAAGAGGAAGGCCTTTTTTTGCCCCGGCCGATCTCCTCGATGATCCCGGCCGCCAGCAGGGGGACCATGATTTCGTGATGTCCGGTGAGCGTGTAGCCTTTGCCGCCTTGCTGGGTCGGACGCCTCACCACATTCGTGATCGGGCGGTAATGCTGGATAAAGTCCATGTTCACGGTCGTAAAACGTTTGACACGGTATCCGAGATTGCGAGCCAGTGTCACGGCCTTTAGAAAGACCTCCGGG
>Ga0335085_10010020_pt1 | contig 14226 bp, 13 predicted proteins | sample Lox_Sample_45_FD_206712 | JGI IMG/M metagenome (GOLD analysis project Ga0335085, IMG submission 206712) | Soil microbial communities from Loxahatchee National Wildlife Refuge, Florida, United States - Lox_Sample_4.5 | ecosystem: Environmental > Terrestrial > Soil > Wetlands | place: USA...
TCAGATACCTACCGAATCAGCCAGCCTCTGCATCTCTGCGACAGCCTCGGGAGGGACGCACTTGATTCTGAAGTGCTGCCACTAAAGGATTCTCGGCGCTCGTGCATCTACCAGGTGTGAGCGACGTGTATCGGCCTGAGGTTGCCGCCCCGGACAACCGGGATCGAACCGTCCGCTCTCGTTGCGTGAGTGCGGAGAGCGGAGTGACTGTCGAGGAGCTAGCGGCGCTCTACAACGAGAAGTACCACCGCTTCGTGCGGCTTGCCGAGGCGATTACACGTGACCCGGAGGAAGCACGCGACGCTGTGCAGGAGGGCTTCTCTAGCGCCTTGCGGGAACTCAGCCGCTACAAGGCTCAAGGGAGCTTCGAGGGTTGGGTCTGGCGATGCGTCATGAACGCGGCACGTATGTCCCGACGGCGGAAGTCAGTTCGCCTTGCCTTCAGCCTCCGGCAAGACCCAGCCGAAGGCTCGTTCGAGGCAGCCGGGCCAGACCCGAAGCTGCTGGAGCAGGTCGCTCACTTGCCCGAGCGTCAGCGCCTTGTTCTCTTCCTCCGCTACTTCGCTGATCTGCCTTATGACGGAATCGCAGAGGCGCTGGAAATCTCGCCGGGCACGGTCGCCGCCACTCTTCACTCCGCGCATCGCACACTTCGGCACCACCTTGAGGAGGCTGACGATGACTAGTTTCGACCCACGGATCGCCGACGCGCTCGGCCACGAGGTGCCGCTGCGCGTCGAGCTTGAACCAGCATGGGACGACGTCCTCGCTCGCGCCGGGTCGGGTACCCGCTCCGGCCCTTCGACGCTGGCGCGTCGCCGCTGGCCGGTGATCGCCATCGCAGCCGCAGCGGCACTGGCTGCCATCTTCGTTGCGACTCCCGCATGGGCGCTCGTGCGAGACGTTCTGCCTTTCTGGGGCCAGCCGTCGGCTCCCTCCTCAGCCAAGGTCGATTTCTCGCAGATGAACCTCGGCGCTCCGGCGGGCATGAGTCCTCAGGCCGTCAGCGGCGATGCGCGGGAAATCGAACAGGCGACTATCGGCGGGGAGACGAAGACACTGTGGGTTGCGCCCGCCACGGGCCGCTTCGGCTTCTGTTGGGTATGGGGGCCGAACCTCGTAGGTGGCTGCGGCTCCTCCACGCACCCACTCGGGGCAGCCTGGATGACGGTTCCCGCGCACGACCCAAGCCAACCCGCCCAAACGACCAACATCCCCGCGAACAGTGGTTACCCCGAGAACGGGGTACCGGCCTGGGTCGTCGGCTCGGCGAACAGTCCCGCTGTCAGCGATGTTGTCATCCAGTTCAGCGACGGCAGCAGCGTCCACCCGCACATCATCTGGGTATCCGCGCCGATCAATGCAGGCTTCTTCGCTTACGACGTCCCCTCCGACCGGCAGTCGAGCCAAGACCACGTTACGGCCGTCGAGGCCTACGACCAGAACAGGAAGCTCGTCAGCAAGCAGACCGGGCTTGCGGGGGGCTAGAGGAGCGCCGGATCAGGGCGCTCGCCTGTGCGAGCGTCCTCACTCCCGGCGGCAGCCCGCTTCCAGGGACGGGCTACCGTCGCCGTCTTTGCGCGATCTCTTCTTCCAGGATCGCAGCGAGCTCGAACCCGGTGTCCTCGATCAGCTCACGCATCCGGCCTTCGGTCCGTTCGTCGGCGAGGTTCAGGAGCTCGGCGTAGGCGATCTGGATCGCCCGGATTTCGGCGTTGGCGCGGGCCAGGTCGTCACGCGTTTGCTCTGTCTCGGCGAGAGCGCGGTCGAGCCGGCCGTAGGCGCTCTCGGCCGACCCGATCGAATCGGTCGCGCGGAACGCCATCGCGACCCCGATCGCCACGCAGGAGGCAACCCCGGCGATCGCCAGTCCGCGACTGCCGATCGTCAGGCCGTAGCCAGCGACGCCGCAGGAGAGTAGGAGCCCGCCGAGCGAGACCAGGAGCACCCGGGTCGATCCGACCGGATGACCAGGGATACGCGTGGCCGCTCGCAGGCGCACGGGCCGGTCGACGCGGAGGATCAGCGTGCTCGCGGCAAGCAACGCCGCGATGGCGCCTCCGCCCCAGGCGAGCGTCGCCCAGCGCTCGTCGACGTACCTGTTCTGGACGGCCTCGAACGCATAGACAAGGTTGCCGACGGTCAGGATCCCCTCGGCGAGCGCGAGCATCGCTATCGACAGCGGCACTCCCTCCCACGACCGGAGCGCCGCTGACGCGATCAGCATCAGGACGACGATGCTGAGGATCGGGCGGTTGAGCGTGACGATTGACCCGGCGTTGGCGCCGTGCTCGAGCCCGTGGCGGACGAACGGCGCGGCGAGGGCAATGCCTGCCGCGGTCACGATGACGACGTCGAGCGTCGCGAGGCGGACCGAGATCAGCGACCGCATCGCCAGGACGAGCGCCGCGATGACGAGGAGTTGTGCCGCGATGAAGAAGGCGTCCCAGACGCCCGGCGGGCGCGGGACCTTGTTGCCGGCCGCGAGATAGAAGGCCTCCCAGACCACTGAGCCGATCAGCCACAGGGTCGCGCCGAGGGCGAGGAGCAGGACGGGCCGGCGCAGCTGCGCCGGCGCGCGGGCGTATGCCCACCAGACCGCTGGTGGGACGAGGAGCATTAGCCCGTTGAAGACGAAGGTGAGAACGGGTCTCGGCGCACCGGCCACGACCGCCAGCGTGTAGGCGACGAACGCCGCGATCCCGACAAGCGAAAGACCGCGGAACCACACGGCGCCGCGATGCGGGCGGCGCGGCATCGGCCCAGCTTCGTCTGCCAGCGCAGTCACGGCATTGTTTCCCGTGGCAGTAGTTCTACTGCCATGCTTTATCGTCACCACGATCGTGTCGAGCCAAACCAGAAAACACTCCGGCGCGGTGCTCGACCCGGTCACGCTTCTCCAGGAGCTGATCCGGTTCGACACGTCCAACCCGCCGGGCAACGAGCGCGCGTGTCTCGAATACCTCGCTGAGATCCTCGGCACCGCCGGCATCGAGTGCCGCCTTGTCGCGCGGGAACACGAGCGACCGAATCTTCTCGCGCGCGTGCCGGGAGAGCAGAACGCGCCTCCGCTGCTGCTCTACGGGCACGTCGACGTTGTGCCCGCGCGGGCCGAGGAGTGGAAGCATCCGCCCTTCGCCGGCGACTTGGTCGACGAAGCCGTATGGGGCCGGGGCGCACTCGACATGAAAGGTGGCGTCGCGATGCTCCTCTCGGCGCTGGTGCGTGCCGCGGAGGAAGTCCCGCTCGAGAGCGATGTCGTCCTCGCACTGACGAGCGATGAGGAGAGAGGGAGTGCCCTCGGCGCGAAGTTCCTCGTCGAAGAGCACGCCGACTTCTTCGCGGGCGTCCGGTACGCGCTGGGCGAGATCGGGGGCTTTACGGAGTGGGTGGGAGATCACCGCCTCTATCCGATTCAGGTGGCAGAGAAGCAGCGATGCCTCGTTCGCGCGACCGTTCGTGGAGCCGGCGGTCATCCATCGACGGTCGTGCGCGGAACGGCCGCGGCCAAGCTCGGTGCACTTCTGAAGGCGCTCGACGGAAAGCGGCTTCCGGCGCACGTGACGCCCTCGGCGCGTCGGATGCTCACGGTCATGGCAGACGCCTTCCCGCCGCACGAGCGCCTCGCCCTCCGCGGGCTGCTGCAGGAGCGGGCGACCAATCCACTCCTGCGTGCACTCGGAAACCAGGCGGCCCCGCTGGACGCGATCCTCCACAACACGGCGACGCCGACCGTGATCCGCGGAGGCGAGAACTCCAACGTGATCCCAACCGAACTCAGCGTCGAGCTCGACGGTCGTGTCCTGCCGGGCTACGACCCTGGCGACCTCTTGCAGGAGCTCGAGGATCTCGCGGGAGATCTCGGCGAGTTCGAGCTGGTTGACGAGGAGCCGCCACCTACCGCGGATGCGGATCTCGCGCTCTATCCGATGCTCGCGGACATCATCAGCAGGCGCGACCCGGGGTCGATTCCGATCCCGGCGCTCCTCCCCGGCTACACGGACGCTCGGTGCTTCGCCCGGCTCGGCATCCAGACCTACGGATTCCTGCCGATGCGCCTGCCGAGGGAGATCACCGTCGACCTCATCCATGCTCCCGACGAGAGGGTGCCGGCGGACGCGATTCGCTTCGGCACCGAGTGTCTGCTCGAGGCAATCCAGCGCTATCCGGCCTCCGTAGCAGTGGATAGCACGTAATACAGTAGATCCGCTGTTATAGTCGCTGCCCAGTGCAAGGGGCGACCATTGCGGCTCCCTCGCGGCGGTCGGGCGCGAAGCTGGCGCTCGTCGCGGCGGCCGGCCTGGTGCTACTGATCGCAGTGCTTGGCGCGCTGGCAGCCCAGGAGCTGATGACGAGCGGATCGCAGCCCTCCGCTGTCGCGATCGCCGACATCCCCACCAAGTACCTCGCGCTCTACGAGCGCGAGGGCTTGCGCTACGGCGTGGACTGGGCGGTGCTCGCTGCGGTCGGGAAGATCGAATGTGATCACGGACGGAGCCAGGCGCCCGGATGCAACCCGCCGGGGACGATGAACTCGGCGGGCGCCACTGGACCAATGCAGTTCCTCGGCTCAACGTGGCGGGCGGGTACGCCTCCCATGACCGTTCCTCAGCCCGGGCCGCCTGCCCCGAACGGAGCCGGGTACGCGACTGACGGCGATGGCGATGGCATAGCCAACGTTTGGGATCCGGCGGATGCAATCGCAAGCGCCGCCCGGCTATTACGTGCGAACGGCGCGCCCGCGGATAACCGCGCTGCCATCTTCGCGTACAACCACTCGTCCTCGTATGTCGACGACGTTCTCGCGCAAGCGGCGCGGTATCGCGGCGCGTTTGCGCCGGGCGCGACAGGCGGTGCCCTCCGCGCTCTCGCGTGGGCGGTTAGCCACGTCGGCCGCTTCAGCGGCTATAGCCAGGGTCCGAGTACCGATCGCGGCGGTTCGGTGGCCGACATGCAGAGCCGCGAGCCGGTCGGAGGGACGTGCGACTGCTCCATGTTCGCGCGCTGGGCGATGGCCCAGGCGGGCATCGACATCGGTTTGACGACGGTTCAGCAGTGGCCCGCGAACGGACTACTGCCGGACACGGACACGCCAGCGTCGACGCCCCTCGTCGAACGGGGCGTCGGCCCTCACCCGCCGCCGGGCGGATACCACCCGGCCGACCTCGTCTTCTTCGGCCATGGAGCCGGTGACGCGGGGCACGTGGCGCTGTGGCTCGGCAACGGTCTGATTGTTCAGTGCTCCGGGAGCGACAACGGCGCGAACATCCGGCCGCTCGCCGGCTACGTCGCACCGACCGGCTGGGTGCGGTGGCGCGCGGTCTCCGGCTGAGCCGGTCAGATCTCGATGCCGCGGCTGAGCTCGAGTTCGGCGAGCCGGCGCATCGCGAGCAGCTTCGGCATGTCGTCCTCGCGTCCGAGGGCCGAAAGCATGCGCGAGAGGTCGCCGACGGAGGCCACGGAGGGGCGAAGGCCCTGCCCGAGCGGCTCTCGCGTCGCCGCGCGCCGGAGGTCGTCGTAGCCACGGGTTCCTTCGGGCTCGGGGACGACTTTGAGTTCGCCGCGGTCCGTCATGAATGCGGTGACAGGCTCGAGCCTCTCCGCTTCGGCGAGTGTCGGGCCCCGGCCATCGGAGGTGCGCGCGCCAAGGTCGTTAAGCGCAGCGTCGAGCCGGCGCAGATTCTCTTCCCGGGTGGAGGGGACGATGTCCACGCCGCGGGTTATCTCGTCCGCTCCCTGCACGACGCGCGCGAAGGCGCCGACGACGATGTAGGTGACGCGATGCTCGTCGAGGGTCGCGAGCATGCCTCGCGGGTCGAACTTAGGCGGCCGCTTAGCCACCGCCGTCGACTCTTTCGAGCAGCCGGTCGACGCGACGCTCAGGCGACAGCAGCCGGCCCGCCTCGAGGCTCTGGTCCTGGCTCGTGTCCCTCGGGACGAGAACGAGCGGCAGCTCGAAGCCGCAGGCGTGGACGATCGCGAGCAGGTTGTCGATGCTCGGCGAGACGGAGCCCTGCTCCCAGCGCGCGATCACGGAGCGCTCACGGCCGGTTCGCTGAGCGAGCTCGGCCTGGGTGAGGCCGGCTCGCAGCCTCGCCTCGCGAATGAGCGGACCTCCTTGCACTGAGCAGATTCTAGCCCTGTACAGCACACGACTTGCAAAGAGATTACGACCCATATAAGCTACACGTGCAGTGAGAGGAGCAAGCGTCTCTCATCTCAGGCACGAGAGCGGTCGGAGTGCTTCCTCCCCGCGGCTCCTTCTCGCGCCGTTCTCGACGCGCCTTCCGCCGGAGCTACTCGAGCGGCTGCGCATCGCAGCCCCGCAGTTGGAACTCCGCCAGGGCGAGATCGCTGCGGCGGCCATCGACCGCTTCCTGAAGGAACGCGGCTTCTGACGATGGCCGCGGGAGAGCAGGTGCGGGTCGTCGACTTCTACACGGAGGTCGTCTTGCCCGCGCTAGCCCAGCGCCTCGACCAGGCGTTCCCCGAGTTCGGCTGGTGCCGCGACGCGCGCGGCTGGGTCGCGACGAACGAAGAGCACACTCATGCGCGCCTCGGTGTGCGCGCAGAGCGCGTTGTCGCTCACGGGCCTGCGCCACGAGGCTTCCTCGTCCACGGCGCCGAGCCGATGCTCTGGACGGCATACCTCGCCGGCGGAGAGCCGCCGCGCGGTGCCGAGTTCGTCCGGGTTGTCGCCGACCTTGCGGACCGTGCCGGCGTCGACTCTGCACCTATCGAGCGGGAGGCGCCGCGGGACCGCAGGGCCGAGCTGCTCGAGGAGTTCTTCGAGCTCGCCCAGCGCGAGCTCGCCGGCGATCACGGTGACGCCGCGCGCGCGTATCTCGAACAGCGCGGCTTCCCCATCGATGCCGTCGAAGGGTCGGCGCTCGGCGTCGTCCCGTCGTTCTCGCACACCCAGCGCGCCCTGCGGGCGAGCGGCTACAGCGACGACGAGCTCAAGGCGAGCGGCCTCTTTTCGGATGGACGGTGGCCTGGTCGGCTGTGTGGCGCGTGGCGTAACGACCGGGGGAGGATTGGCACTTTTTGGGCGAGAGCTGTCGAAGACGCCGAGCCTGACGTAGCGCGCTACCTGTACCTGCGCGGCGCTGCGCGCGCGGACCTTCCGCCGTACGGCCTTCCACGTGGCGTGCGTGATCTCGTGCTCGTCGAAGGCTTCTTCGATCACCACCAGCTCCGCGCCCACGGAGTTGAGAACAGCGCCGCGATCGGCGGTGCGGCCACGAACTCGCGCATGTTCGAACGCCTCAGCCATCTCGGTATCCGCGAGGTGACCCTTTGCTTCGATGCCGACGACGCTGGCCGGGCGGCGACCGCGCGCGCGGTCGAGAACGCCGCGCGCGGAGTGGCGAGTCCGAGCATCTTCGTCGCCACGCCGCTAGCGAAGGATCCAGACGAACTCGTCCGTGAGCACGGGATTGAGGCGTGGCATCGGCAATCCCGCGAATGCGGCGTTACTTGGCGCGCGACGGACCTTCTCGGCGATGTCGGCAGTAGCGCTCCACTCGTCGCGCGCCGCGACGCGCTCGCACGTGCGGGCGGCTGGCTTGGCGCGCTACCGCCCCGGCTTGCGCTCGAGCAAGAGGACGCGTTGCGGGCGGTGTCAGAACGCAGCGGATACAGCGTCGAGGCGGTTCGGCGAGCCTTTCAGGCACGGTTCTTTCGAGAGATCGGGTCCGACCTGAGTCTGCGCGGCTCTGATGCCCGACCCAGTTGCAGCCGCGAGGTCGAGTTCTGATGGAAGCGAACGCGGTGCGATCCTCATCTCCGCAACTGGATGAGCAGTTGCCCGGTAGTCACCTCGTCTCCGTCGCAGATGTCGCCTCGATCACGGGGTTGTCCGACACCGCGGTGTATCGAGCGATCGCCGCTGGTGAACTTCGGGCCACAAAGCTCCGCGGGCGGCTCCGGATTCGATTCGCAGACATAGATGCTTGGATCGAGTCAAACGCAGTACGGCCCGCGCGGAGGGAGCGCGAACCCACCGTCGCAAGGCCCCGCGGAGGCGGCTTCACGGCAGTGCCTCACGCAGCGGCTTCCAGAAACGGGCGTGGCCTGCGCCAGCTTCTACACGCACAGGCGTAGCGGCCCGTCCATGGCTTTGATGAGCTTCGAGGCTTCCGTTCAACTCGGCACGCGGGAGGGGGTGAGAACAAGTGATTGAGAAGCGGAAATTGAAAAACGGCCGCACCGTCTATCGCGTCCGTTGGCGGATCGGTGGGCGCGGAACGCGTGAACAGGTCAGGTCATTCGACCGCCGAGCCGACGCCGAGCGTTTCGAGACCGAGATGCGAAGGCGGAAGCAACTCGGCGAGCTTGCGAGCGTGAAGCCAAGCCGGGTCACGCTCGACGAGTTCGCGAGAGAGTGGTGGCAGCGCTACGCCTCCACCGAACTCGCGCGCAAGACGCAAGAGCGGTACGCCGCAATGTGGGATCTGCACGTCCTGCCGCGTCTGGGGGGAGTGCAGCTGGGCCAGCTCAACCCGGGCGTGATTGACGCGTTCCAGGCGGAGCTGCGCAAGGCCGGTGTCGGGGAGCCGACGATCCGGAAGACCCTGGCTCTGCTCCAGGCGATCTGCCGCGAGGCCGTGACCTGGGGACGGATCCCGGCGAACCCGGTGAAGCCCGTCCGCAAGCGAGCAGTCGTGCGGAAGCGCGTTGTCCGGCCGCTAACACCGGAGTCCGTCGAAAAGGTGCGGCGTCAGCTCAAGAAGCCGCGTGACCAAGCGCTCGTGTCGCTGTTGGCGTACGCGGGGCTTCGTCCTGGTGAGGCCCTCGGCCTCCGCTGGGGCGACATCGGCGAACGGACGATTCTCGTCGAACGAGCGATTTCGTACGGCGAGGAGAAGAGCACGAAGACGCGGGCCACCCGGTCTGTGCGAATGGTCAAGCCACTCAAGTCGGAGCTGGCGAAGCTGCGAATGCGGAACGGCCGCCCCGACGACGACGAGCTGATCTTTCCGGCACACGACGGCGAGCTATGGCACGAGGACGACTGGCGCAACTGGCGCCGACGCATCTTCGTGCCCGCCGCCGAGCGGGCAGGACTCGGCCGCGTCATACCGTACGACCTGCGACATTCGTTCGTGTCCCTCCTGATCGCGGAGGGGCGCTCGATCGTCGAGGTCGCACGGCAGGCGGGACACTCCGCGACGATGGCGCTCGACACCTACGGGCACGTCTTCGATGAACTGGATGGAGCCGAGCGGATTACCGCGGAGCAGGCGATCCGGAAGGCGCGTGCGGAAGCGCGTGCGACCCTGGTGCGACCTGCGCCGGATCGCGTTGCCCGGAAGAAAAACGAAACCCCGCGGGTTGCGGGGCTTTCGTAAGAGCCCTCTGACGGACTCGAACCGTCGACCCCCTCCTTACCATGGAGGTGCTCTACCAGCTGAGCTAAGAGGGCTGGATGCCGGATTGTAGCCCCGCCTCGGGCAGACGCCCGCCGACCCTCTGCGTAGCCTCACGCCGTGTCCGTGCGCCGCGTGCTCGCGCCGGCCGGAGGCCTCGGGGAGTCGCCGCTCCTCCCTGCAGGCGCGCTCGTCGCGTCCGCCGTGCTCTACGCCGATCTGCCGACGCGCTTCATCTACGGCCCCGGCGGAGGGGCGTTCGGCGTCGTTCGCTGGCTCGTACCCGTGCTGACGATCCTCGTGCTCGCGACGTTCGTCGCGATCCGCCCCAGCGGCCGTCTCGTCAGCGCCTTTGGCTGGGGTGAGCGGACCCTCCACCTGACCCGCCGCCGCCTGGCGCTCGTGACGATCGGGATCGTCAGCGCGGCGAACGCGGCCTCGATCATCCTCCTCGTCCACCTGCTCGTGAACGGGGCCGGCGCGAACGCCGCCACGCTCCTACGAGCCGCAGTCCACATGTGGGTCGTGAACGTCCTCCTGTTCGCGCTCTGGTACTGGCAGCTTGACGGCGGCGGCCCCATCGACCGTCCGACGTGCACGCCCGGCGAGCGCGACTTCCTCTTCCCACAGCACACGGAGCCGGCGCTCGCCGAGACGGGCTGGCGGCCGGAGTTCCTCGACTACCTCTACGTCTCGTTCACGAACGCGGCCGCGTTCAGCCCGACCGACACGATGCCGCTCAGCCGCTGGGCGAAGATGCTGATGCTCGTCCAATCGGCGCGATCAGCCTGTCGCTCGCCGTGATGGTCGTGGCGAGGGCGGTGAACATCCTCCGCTAGGACCCGCCGGATTCGCTGCGGCCGAGGACCGTCGTGGCCACCTTGATCCCGAAGCGACCGGGCATCAGGACGACGCCCCACGCCTGACTCACCACGCCGCCGCCGGGAATGTCGTCGGTGATCCCTTCGACGAAGTCCTCCGAGCTCTCGAGGAGATCCCCTCCGGCGTCGACGAAGTCGTCGGCCATGTCGCCCGCGACCCCGACCGACGCCGACGCGATCTCGACCGTCATTGCCGGCGCCAGCAGTGCGAGGGTCTCCCGGACGGCCTGCTCCGCGTCCCCGCGCGCCCGCTCGAGATCCTCGAGGCTCTCTTCGCGTCCGGCCCGGAACACGCGCCACCACTTCCAGCCCGTGACCTGCCCGGCGCGGAACATCAACGCGACCACGAGCGCGAGTCCCACCGCGAGCCAGACAAGGCACAGGACGAGAGCTGCGAGCCACGGCGACATGACGGCCGTCAGCCCGTGCAGCGCGGCCACGTTCGCGAACACGAACGCCGTCAGGAATGCGAGCCCGGCAACGAGCGCGCCGGCGATGTCCCGGGCCGCCCTCCGGACCTCGGGGAGATTGCGCGCCGCCGCAAGGTGCGTCTCGCAGAAGACGAGCACGCTGACGTCGCGGCCGAGGCGGACGAGCAGCTCCGTGACCGACTGAGCCTCCTCGTCCCTTGCATCCTCGTCCTCGGCCGAAGACTCGGTGACCTCGTCGACCGTCTCGGGCACTCGGGCCGCCTCCTGCGTGCGTCTGGTGGTCGCCAGTGGATAGATGGATGGATGGATGGGGGCGGGAGGATTCGAACCTCCGTAGGCTGAGCCGACGGGTTTACAGCCCGTTCCCTTTGGCCGCTCGGGCACACCCCCTGAGGGAGCGCCATTGTAGCCCCGCGGCGAATCCCCCTCACGCGGGCCTCGTGACCTGACTACGGTTCCCGCGTGGCAACGTACGACATTGCGATCGTCGGCGCGGGGCCCGCGGGCTCGACCGCCGCCTATCACCTCGCCACGGCGGGTAAGAGGGTCCTGCTCTTCGACAAGGCGAGCTTCCCGCGCGACAAGCCCTGCGGCGGCGGCGTCACGGGCCGCGCCGCACGCCTGCTGCCGTTCTCGATCGACCCGGTGGTGGAGGACGTCGTCGCCCGGCTGGACTGCGGCCTTCGCTACGGGCACCGCTTCACGCGCCGAGCCCGCGCCCCGCTCGCGTACATGACGCAGCGGCGGCGACTCGACCATTTCTTGCTGCAGAAGGCGGCCGAGGCCGGTGCCGAGGTGCGGGAGGGGGAGACCGCCGACGCGCGGGAGCTCGACGCGCGGATCGTGATCGGCGCCGACGGCTGCAACGGCTCGTCGGCGAAACAGCTCGGCCTCGCCGATCAGGTCACCCACGGCGTCGCGCTCGAGGCGAACTATCCACACGAGTCCCGCTGGGTCGGCGCGATGGTTGTCGAGATCGCCGTCATCCGCGGCGGCTACGGCTGGATCTTCCCGAAAGGCGACCACGTCAACGTCGGCGTCGGCGGGAATGGGGAGGAGGCATCGCTCCTCCGTGCCGAACTGCGCCGGATGTGCGAGACGTACGGGATCGATCCGGATTCGGCGCGCGACACCCGTGGCTACCGGTTGCCGCTCCGCGCTCCCGGAACGCGGCTCGCGCGAGGCACGACCGCGGTGATCGGTGACGCGGCCGGGCTGGTCGACCCCTTCTCGGGCGACGGGATGTACGAGGCGTTCCTCTCCGCGAGGCTCGTCGCCGACGCGGCGCTCGACGTGCTCGCCGGCCGTGCCGACAACCTCGAGCCCTACCAGGATGCGGTCGAGCAGCGGATCGTGCCGCTGACGTGGGCCGGCTGGGGCGCGAAGCGCGCGTTCGAGCGCTTCCCGCGCGCGACGTACGCGCTCGTTCGCCTACCCGTCACGTTCCGCGCGTTGGAGAAGCTCCTCAAGGGAGACCTGCCCGACCCGAGCAAGGCCCGCGGCTTCGAGCGCGCCGCGATCCTCGCGATCTACGTCCTCTCGCGTGCTGCCGGTAACCAGCGACGGGGAGCCGAACGAGCGGTTACTGCTGGTTCCCGATCAGCTGCATCAGCTTGAACATCGGGAGGTACATCGAGATGATGATGATGCCGACCATGAAGCCGACGCCGATCATCATGATCGGCTCGATGATCGAGGTCAGCGACTGGATCGCGCTGTCGACCTCGTCCTCGTAGAAGTCGGCGATCTTGCTCAGCATCTGCTCGAGCTCTCCCGTCTCCTCGCCGATCCGGATCATCTGGCTGACCATGGGCGGGAAGATCGGGTCGGCCGTCAGCGGCTCCGCGATCGGGACGCCCTCCTGCACCTTGATCCGTGCCTCGTTCAGAGCTCTCTCGACGACCCAGTTGCCTGCAGTCGAGCCGGCGATGTCGAGCGCCTTGATGATGTCGACGCCTGCGGCCACGAGCGTTGCGAGCGTGCGAAGCAGCCGCGCCATCGTCACCTTGAGTACGACCTCGCCGATCTTCAGCGGGACCCGGAGCTTGAACCGGTCCCACGCCTGCCGGCCAGACTCGGTGCGCTTGTAGCGGAGCGCACCCCAGATCAGAGCGGCCAGCAGCGGGAAGATGATGTACCAGCGCTCGCGCAGGAGATCGGAGGCCTTGAGGACGATCCTCGTCAGGAGCGGGAGCTGTCCGTGCAGGGTCGTGAAGATCCTCGCGAAGATCGGGACGATGAACATGAGCATCGCGACGAGGACGAGGGTGGCGAACGTGAAGACGACGGTCGGATAGACCATCGCGCCCTTCACGCGGCGCTTCAGCTTCGTCTCCTTCTCGATCTGCTCCGCGACGCGGTCGAGGACGTTGTCGAGCATTCCCGATGCCTCGCCGGCCTGCACCATGGAGACGTAGAGCTCGTTGAAGACCTTCGGGTGGCGCGCCATCGCCTGCGAGAGGAGGAGGCCTCCCTCGACGTCGGCGCGGAGCTCGGCGATGACCTCCGCGAGATAGGCGTCGTCGGTCTGCTCCTCGAGGATCACGAGGGCGGCGACGATGTTCAGGCCCGCCTCGATCATCGTGGCGAACTGCCGCGAGAAGATCTGCATCGAGCGCGGCTTGATCTTCTTGAACGTCGTGCGGAAGCCGTCCTCACCGCTGGCCGGCAGCTCGTGGAGCATGTGCGCGACGAGGCCGCGGATGCGGAGTTGCTCGCGTGCGGCTTCGAGGTCCGGGGCGTGGATCTCGCCGACGGACTCGATGCCGTCGATGCTGATCGCGCTGTAAGCGAATCCGGCCATCGTCGGTTACGCGGCGGAGAGCAGCCGGAGCTTGTAGCGGATGCCGTCCGCGGTGTCGACGAGCGTGAGGGTGCGACCGGCCACGAGAGAGACGGTTTGCGCGCCGCTCGAGTACGAGCCGCTGGCGATTCCGATCCTCACGGCGCCGTGGGAGATCGAGACGAGCCTGAAGAGCGGGTTGGCGCGCGGGAAGCTCGCTCCCATCCGGACCGATTCACTCCTGCCGTTGACCGAGATCGTCACCGCTCCGGCCCTGGCCAGCGTGCGCGAGGACGACTGCGTCGACGAGCCGGGCATGCTCTTCACGCTCGCGTCGATCGTGGCGGACGTCGTCGGAGCGGCGGAGGTGCTCGTCGACGAGCCGGTCGACGAGCCGCTCGTCCCGGCCGACGGCGAGGCGGTCGAGATCTGCTGGGCGAACGGATCCTTGCCGGAGAAATCGCCGAAGGCGTAGATCTGCGACTTGGAGCGCTTCGGTGCAGCGTCGGAGTTCGGAAGCTTCGTGCTGCCCGACGTGGGCAGGACGGCGGCGGCTGCCGTGCCGGGAGGCGTGACCGCCGGCGTGCCGGTGGTCGGTGTGCCGGTGCCGGCAGTCGTGGTCGTCGCGGCCGGGGCCGCCGACTTGCTGCCTCCGAGCATGCCCTTCATCTGGAAGGCGAGCACAGCCACGAGTAGGACGACACCACCGATCGCGATCTTCTTCATGCGGCGGTCCTTCTGCTCCCGCAGGTTCTGCATTT
>Ga0335085_10010021_pt1 | contig 14226 bp, 8 predicted proteins | sample Lox_Sample_45_FD_206712 | JGI IMG/M metagenome (GOLD analysis project Ga0335085, IMG submission 206712) | Soil microbial communities from Loxahatchee National Wildlife Refuge, Florida, United States - Lox_Sample_4.5 | ecosystem: Environmental > Terrestrial > Soil > Wetlands | place: USA: Florida...
CCGGGCACGCCGAAGAGGTCTTGGAAGCCGCCCAATCCCTCTGATTTCCCGTGATCCGGGGGGCAAATCGCCGTCCGCGAGCGCCAATTACCGCTTTTTTAACCATAAGGGATTGATATCGGCAGGCTGGTCCGCTGGCGCGATGCGCCGGCGCTGTGGCGTGGAGCGTCGATGTCGCATTCGTCCCCGTCCCATTCTGCCGCCGCCAACCGCACCCGGCGCGGCGCGCCATCGGCCGCCGTCGCGTCCCGCCATCTGCATCACAGCCGCACCGACTACACGCTCGTGCACGGCGGCCGCCAGGTGCATATCGGTCCGGTCGCGTTCTGGGCCGTGATCGGCGCGTTGATGATCATGGCGATCTGGGCGATCACCACCGGCGGCTATTTTGCGTTCCACGACGACGTGATCACCCGTCTCATCGGTCGTCAGGCCGCCATCCAATCCGCTTACGAAGACCGCATCGCCGACCTGCGCGCGCAGGTCGATCGCATCACCAGCCGACAATTGCTCGATCAGGAACAATACGAACGCAAGCTCGCCACGCTTCTGCTGCGGCAGGCCGTCTTGCAGCAGCGCACCGATGCGCTCGGCAGCGATCTCAACATCACCGGCGCGATCCGCCCTGCGGCCAACAAACGCCCGACGCAGTTGTCCGCCGAACCCGAGCTTAAACTGTCGCCGATCAGCGACACGGTAATTCCCACCGCCCCGCCCGACCGCGAATCGCGTCTGGCGCCCTATGGATTGCACGCCAGCAGCAACCGCGCCGCCAAAGGCAACGATCTCGACGGCCCGCTCGGCCGCGTGTCCGCCGCGCTCGACCGGATCGATCATCGGCAGATGGTCCTGCTCTCCGACCTGGAAAAGCGCCTGGACGCCAAGGCGCACCGCATGCGCGGCGTGTTGAGCGAACTCAGCGTCGATCCGCTCAGGGCGCCCGGCGCCGGCTTGGGCGGGCCGTTCGTGCCGGCCAATCCGCCGCGCAGCGGCGCCAATGCTTTTGATCGCGAGTTCTACCGCGTCGACGTGGCGCGCGCCGAGGTCAACCAGTATGCGCACACACTGCGCTTCGTGCCGGTGCGCAAACCGGTCGCCGGCGACATCGACATGAGCTCGCCCTTCGGCATGCGGCTCGATCCCTTCCTCGGCCGCCCGGCCATCCACACCGGCGTCGACCTGCGCGGCGAAATCGGCGAGCCGGTGCATGCCACCGCGACGGGCCGCGTAAGCATTGCCGGGCGCGACGGCGGCTACGGCAATATGGTCGAGATCAACCACGGCAACGGGCTCGCCACTCGCTACGGCCATCTGTCGAGGATCCTGGTGCGAGTCGGACAGACCGTACGCGTCGGCGAGGTCATTGGCCTGATCGGCTCGACCGGGCGTTCGACCGGCCCGCATCTGCACTACGAGACGCGCATCAATGGCGAGGCGGTCGACCCGCAGAAGTTTTTGCGCGCGGGCGTGCGGCTCGGCAACGCGTTGCAGGGCTAGCCTTTACTCCACATCCTCGACCGTCTCCGGTCCGCCGCCGAACGCCTTCTGCGCCAGCGCGGCTTGCATGAACGGGTCGAGGTCGCCGTCGAGCACGCCGCCGGTGTTGGAGGTCGAATAGCCGGTGCGCAGGTCCTTCACCATCTGATAGGGCTGCAGCACATAGGAGCGGATTTGATGGCCCCAGCCGATATCGGTCTTGGCGGCCTGGTCGGCTTCGGCCTTGGCTTCGCGTTTTTCGATTTCGCGCTCGAACAATTTGGCGCGCAGCATGTCCCAGGCCATAGCGCGGTTGCGGTGCTGCGAGCGGTCTTGCTGGCACTTGACCACGATGTTGGTGGGGATGTGCGTGAGCCGCACCGCCGATTCCGTCTTGTTGACGTGCTGGCCACCGGCGCCGCCCGAGCGCATCACGTCGGTGCGCACGTCGTTCTCGTTGATCTCGATCTTGATGCGGTCGTCGACCACCGGATAGACGACGACGCTGGCGAACGAAGTGTGCCGGCGCGCATTGGCGTCGAACGGCGAGATGCGCACCAGGCGGTGCACGCCGTTCTCGCTCTTGAGCCAGCCGTAAGCGTTGTGGCCCTTGATCTGCACGGTCGCCGACTTGATGCCGGCGCCCTCGCCTTCGCTCTCCTCCAGCCACTCGACCTTGTAGCCGTGCGCTTCCGCCCAGCGCACATACATGCGCAACAGCATGCCCGCCCAATCCTGGCTTTCGGTGCCGCCGGCGCCGGCATGCACTTCGAGATAGGCGTCGTTGGCGTCGGCTTCACCGGACAGCAGCGCTTCGAGCTCGCGCCGCGCCACCTCGGCGCGCACGCGTTTAAGCGCGGCCTCCGCCTCGCCGACCGTCTTGTCGTCTTTTTCGTCCTCGCCAAGCTCGATCATGGTGAGCTGGTCGTCGAGTTCCTGCTCGATGCGGCCGAGCGCGCCGAGCCGATCCTCCAAGGCGTCGCGCTCGCGCATCACGCGTTGGCCGCGCGCCGGGTCGTTCCACAGCGTGGGGTCTTCCGCCTCTTTGTTCAGTTCGGCGAGGCGGCGTTGCGCGGTCGCGACGTCAAAGATGCCTCCTCAGCAGCGTCAGCGACTGCTTGATCTCTTCGACAAGGTTTTGCGTTTCCGCGCGCATGGATCAGGACCGGTTGCGATTCACGAGGGGGATTTAACGTCGCGCGCGCGCCGGCGCAACTCTCAAGGCCGCAGCGTCAATAAAGCCCGCCGGTGCCCGAGCGCACCGCGCGCTCGGCCGCCGGTGACGGACCCGCGCCGAAGAAGCCGCGATCGGGCGCATTCGCGCCATTGCCATAGCCGACGACGGCGGCATTGTCGGGCGGCGCGGTGCCCGGCTTGAAGGCCTCGAGAATGACCTTCTGGCTGTCCGGCCCGGCGCGCTGCCCGGTCTTGAGATCAACGCGAATGAGCTTGATGCCGGGCGGCACGCGGAACGGCACCGCCGGCTTGTCGGCGAGCGCGACCTTCATGAAGTCCCTGACCACCGGCGCGGCCAGATGGCCGCCGGTCTCGCCGCGGCCGAGCGTGCGCGGCTTGTCGTAGCCCATATAGACGCCGACCACGACGTCGGGCGTAAAGCCGATGAACCAGGCGTCTTTGTAGTCGCTGGTGGTGCCGGTCTTGCCGGCGATCGGCTTGCCGACTTCTTTCTGGAAGCCGACGCCCGCCGCGGTGCCTCGCTGCACCACGCCTTCCATGATCGAGGTGATCTGATAGGCCGTCATCGGGTCGAGCACCTGCTCGCGCCGGTCGATCAACGAAGGCTCCGGCTGGTCCGCCCATTTTTTGGCGTCGCAGCCGATGCATTCGCGTTCGTCGTGACGGTAAACGGTGTGGCCGTAGCGATCCTGGATGCGGTCGATCAATGTCGGCTTCACGCGCCGCCCGCCATTGTCGATCATCGCGTAGGCCGTGACCATGCGCAGCAGCGTGGTCTCGCCGGCGCCGAGCGCGAACGACAGATAGGGCGGCAGATTGTCGTAGACGCCGAAGCGCTTGGCGTATTCGGAGATCAACGGCATGCCGATGTCCTGCGCCAGACGCACCGTCATCACGTTGCGCGAATGCTCAACGCCGAAGCGCAGCGTCGAGGGACCGAAGAAATCGTGCTCGTAGTTTTCCGGCTTCCAGACGCCGAGGCCGGGGCCTTGATCGATTTCGATCGGCGCGTCGAGCACGAGTGAGGACGGGGTGTAGCCGTTATCGAGCGCGGCGGCATAGACGATCGGCTTGAACGAGGAGCCCGGCTGGCGCAGCGCCTGCGTCGCGCGATTGAACTGGCTCTGGTCGTAGGAGAAACCGCCGACCATGGCGAGCACGCGGCCGGTCCAGGGGTCTTCGACGACGATGGCCCCGGAGATTTCCGGCACCTGACGCAGCCGGTATTGGCCATCGACCTTGCCCGGCTCAACATAGACCACATCGCCCGGATTGAGCACCTGGCCGACTTTGGTCACCGCTCGGCCGTTGCTTCGCGCCCATTTCACGCCGTCGAGCGGAACGATGCCGACGTCGCGCTGCTTGCCGACAAAACCGCCCGGCTCGCGCGCCGGCTGCAAGCCGATGCGCGCCGATTGGTCGCTCGTCTCCAGCACCACGGCGAGGCGCCACGGCCCGATATCGGCGAGCGCCTTCACGTCGGCGAGTTTGACGCCCCAGTCGCCGGAAATGTCGATCTTGGCGACCGGCCCGCGCCAGCCATGCGCCTCGTCAAAACGTTCGAGCCCTTCGCTGAGTACCTTGCGCGCCAGCGCCTGATATTTCACGTCGAGCGTGGTGCGCACCGAGAGGCCGCCCTCGTAGAGCTTCTTCTCGCCGTAGCGCTCGAACAATTCACGCCGCACTTCTTCGCTGAAATATTCCGCGGCATAGGTGTGCGGGCTCGGCGGCTTCTGCACGACGCCGAGCGCGGTGCGCCGCGCGGCATCCGCCTGCGCGGAGGTTATGAAACCGTCCTGCGCCATCTGGTCGATGACCCAGTTGCGCCGCTCGAGCGCGCGTTCGCGCTGGCGGAACGGGTTGTAATTGTTCGGCGCCTTCGGCAGCGACGCGAGATAGGCCGCTTCCGGAACGGTCAGCTCGTTGACGCCCTTGTCGTAATAAGTGAGCGAGGCGGAGGCGAGACCATAGGCGCCGAGGCCGAGATAGATCTCGTTCAAGTAAAGCTCGAGGATCTTGTCCTTCGAATAGGTGCGCTCGATCTTCAGCGCCAGCAGCGCTTCCTTGATCTTGCGCGAGAACGAAACCTCATTCGATAACAAGAAGTTCTTGGCGACTTGTTGCGTGATGGTTGAGGCCCCCTGCGGGTGCCGCCCGGAGCCAAAATTCTGCACATAGTTGACCGCCGCGCGCGCAATGCCGAGGAAGTCGAGCCCGCCATGCTCGTAGAAGTTCTTATCCTCGGCGGCGAGGAAGGCGTTGATCACCAGTTTCGGCACCGCTTGGATCGGGATGTACAACCGTCGCTCGCGCGCATATTCGGCGACCAGCGAGCCGTCCGCCGCCTGCACCCGGGTCATCACCGGCGGCTCGTAGTCCTGCAGCTGCGAATAATCGGGCAGGTCCTTGGAGAAGTGCCAGAGCAAGCCGGCAGCGCCGGCCACGCCGACCACGAACAGGATGGTGCCGGCGGCGAACAGAAAACCGAAAAAGCGGAGGATGACCCTCATCGATGAACCGTCCCGCCTGGCATCCGCAGACGGCCTTCCGTGCCGCCCGCCGGCATCGCGATCCGCAAAACCTCTTGCGTTCGCGTCGGCCTCGCACGGGTGCCCGGACCCTCGGCCGAGCCTGCGGCGCGCCCTCGTGGTGCCGCCGTTTTATGTTGAAACTGAGGCCGGGAACCCATCTCAGTTGCCTCTTGTCGCCGCACCGGCAAGACGCGGGGCGAAGAATTCATCGACGGCATGAACCACCGAATCCGCCGTGCGCGCGCGCCAGTCGGGCGACAGCAGATTCTTGAGATCGTCCCGCGTCGACATATAGCCGAGCTCGACCAGCACCGAGGGCACGTCGGGCGCCTTAAGCACGATGAACCCGGCCGACTTGATCGGATGCAGGTGCAGCCGCGTCGACGGCTTGAATTCGCCGACGAGGTCGCGGGCGAATTGCTGGGAGAACGCCTTGGTCTCGCGCTGGGCGAGGTCGATGAGGATATTGGCGACGTCGTTGGGCTCCGCCGTCAGATCGACGCCGGCGATCACGTCGGATTTGTTTTCCACCTCGGCGAGCCGCGCCGCCTCGGCATCCGAGGCCTTGGCGGACAAAGTGTAGACCGACGCGCCCTCCGCCTGCCCTTCGCTGCGCGGGATCGAGTCGGCGTGGATGGAGATGAACAAGGCCGCCTTGTTGGCACGGGCAAAGCGCACCCGCTCGTCGAGCGGGATGAAGGTGTCGTCGCTGCGCGTCATGGCGACGCGGAACTTGCCGGTCTTCAACAGCTTGTCGCGCAGCGTCAGGCCGAAAGCGAGCACGACGTCCTTTTCGTCATGGCCGTTGCCCGATTTGGTGCCGCTGTCGATGCCGCCATGGCCCGGATCGACGACGATGAGCGGGCGCGCGTCGCCGCTCGCTTCCGGCATCGGGTTGACGCTCGTTCTGCCGGTCGTGTGCAGCGTGCGGTCCTGCATGGCGATGGTGCGCAGAAAGCTTTCGCGGTCGGTCGGCGACAGATCGATGACCAGGCGCGCCGGCTGATCGTCGACGGCGGCGAGCGCAAAGGCCTTGTCCACCCGCACCGGCCCCTTGGTGTCGAGCACGACGCGCGAGCCGCCCTGCATGATGAGGCCGTAGCGGAACGCCGCCACCAGACTGCGGCCGTGCTCGCCGGCCTGCGCCGGCAGCTTGAAAACGACCTGCGGCAGATCGATTACCACGCGATAGGGGTCGGCGAGCAAGAAGGTCGCCGCGTCGATCTTGTGGCTCAAATCGAGGACGAACCGCGTCTGCTTGTCGTCGCCGCCCAGGCGGACGCCGGTGGCGACGGGAAGACCCGAATCCACGACCGGCGCGAGCGGGCGCGCGGTCACGCTCGGTTCCGCAGCGACGGCGGCCGAGGCGAACAGCACACAAACGCCGAAAACCGATGCGAATGCGCGGACCGTCACGATTCCCGATCCTTTCCGCCCCGTTTTACTCGATTACGCTTTGCATTGGTTAACGGAACTTTAGCAAACGCGGCGTTCCGCACAGCACTGTGGCATTGCTGCACAAGCTCCCTTGCCTAAAGGGATTTTGGGCCGTATGTAAGGTGCGCTGACGGTTAAAGTTCCGGTTGTGCCGCGTTCGGGCCGATCGGCCCGCCAGTCCAGGATCGCCCTCTCGAGGAAGCGGGCGGACGGACGGCGAAGCGAGCCGAAACCCTTGTGAAGGACATCCGGATCAGCGCGCGGGCGTTCCGTGCGCGGTGCGACCGTCGGCGACGAGAAACCTCGGCCGCGCCTTGGCGCAGCCGCAGCGCTACGGGTCGCAAGTTTCATGCTGCCACTGTCGCAGCAAAAGCATTTCGAGGTCCCCCGCTTTCGCGAGACAATCGTGACTGCGCGGCTTGCTATGGACCCCGCACTTGCGCGCAAACAAGCGCCCCATCCCTTCCACAACAAATTGGCCGACCGCTCCGTCAGTCGTCCTGCGCCGTCGATCGCGCGCGGGACGCGGGGCCTGTCCGCCGCAGTGAGATTTTCCAATGGCCGACAAAATGCTCATCGACGCGACCCATCCCGAGGAGACCCGGGTGGTCGTTCTGCGCGGCAATCGCGTCGAGGAATTCGACTTCGAGTCCGCTAACCGCAAGCAGCTGCGCGGCAACATCTATCTCGCCAAGGTCACGCGCGTCGAGCCGTCATTGCAGGCGGCCTTCGTCGATTACGGCGGCAACCGCCACGGCTTCCTCGCCTTCTCCGAAATTCATCCCGACTACTATCAAATCCCGGTCGCCGACCGGCAGGCGCTGCTCGCCCAGGAAGAGCGTGACCAGCGCGCCGCCGACGCGGAGGCCGAGCGGCGCAGCGCGCGCGGCCGCGGTGCCCATCGTCGGCGCGACGCGGTGCGCCGCGAGCGGCTCGCCGAGGCGGACGCGCCGGAGGCCGCCGAAACCGTGCTCGCCGAGGCGACACCGAGCGAGCCGGTCGACATTCAGGCGGACGTAGCCGCGGCCGAATCCGCTCCCGGGCCGGTCCTCGATAACGAGGCGGCGGACCAGCCGCACGAAGCCCTTATCGCGCCGGAAGCCTCCGACGCGGACGTGGCGCCCGCCGCGAGCAGCGAGCCGCTCGATATACCGCCCGCGCCGCCGGTCGAGGCCGCGCCGCAAGTGGCGGACGCCGAAGCAAGCGAGCCGCCGCCCGAGGGCGGCGACGATCATGCCGAGACCGGCGATCACCTCGCCATTGCCGACGACCCGGCCGCCGAACTTGCGGCAAGCGAAGGCGAAAGCGCCGCGGCCGCGGAGCCCGCGCACGAAAACGGCAATGGCGAGGATCACCCCGAGGATGAATCGGTGGAATCCGTCGGCGGCGCCGACGCCATCGAGGAGGTGCAGGAGCGCATTCCCCGCTTCCGCCGCCAATACAAGATTCAAGAGGTGATCAAGCGCCGCCAGGTCATGCTGGTGCAGGTGGTCAAGGAAGAGCGCGGCACCAAGGGCGCGGCGCTGACCACCTATCTGTCGCTCGCCGGCCGCTATTCGGTGCTCATGCCCAATACCGCGCGCGGCGGCGGCATCTCGCGCAAGATCACCTCGGGCGAAGACCGCAGCCGCCTGAAGGAGATCGCCCAGGAACTCGAAGTGCCGCAGGGCATGGGCGTGATCCTGCGCACGGCGGGGGCGAGCCGCACCAAGGCCGAGGTCAAGCGCGATTTCGAATATCTGCTGCGCCTATGGGAGACGGTGCGCGATCTCACCTTGAAATCGGTGGCGCCCAAGCTCGTCTACGAAGAAGGCTCGCTGACCAAACGCGCGATCCGCGACCTCTACAGCAAGGACATCGACGAGATCGTCGTCTCCGGCGAGGACGGCTACAAGGAAGCGCGCGACTTCATGCGCATGCTGATGCCGAGCCACGTCAAGAACGTGAAGCTCTATGGCGATGCGCAGCCGCTGTTCACGCGCTACGGCATCGAGAGCCAGCTCGACGCCATGTTCTCGCCCACCGTGCAACTGCGCTCGGGCGGCTACATCGTCATCAACCAGGCGGAAGCGCTGGTGGCGATCGACGTCAACTCCGGACGCGCCACGCGCGAGCACCATATCGAGGACACCGCCCTCAAGACCAATTGCGAGGCGGCCGAGGAAATCGCCCGCCAGCTGCGCCTGCGCGATCTTGCCGGCCTCATCGTCATCGACTTCATCGACATGGACGAGGGCCGCAACAACCGCACCGTCGAGCGGCGGCTGAAAGAGGCGCTCAAGCACGATCGCGCCCGCATCCAGGTCGGCCGCATCTCGCATTTCGGCCTGCTCGAAATGTCGCGCCAGCGCATCCGCACCTCGGTGCTGGAGAGTTCGACCGAGAAATGCCCGGTGTGCGGCGGCTCCGGCCATGTGCGCTCGGTGTCCTCGGTCGCGCTGCAATTGCTGCGCGCCATCGAGGAGACGCTGATCAAGGGCGCGACGCATAATCTGATCGTGCGCACGCGGCCCGAGGTCGCGCTCTACGTGCTCAACCACAAGCGCGCGCATTTGCGCGATCTCGAGGAGCGCTTCCGCATCACCATCACCGTTTCCGCCGACGCCGGCGTGACCGCGCAGGTGCCTTACGCCGTCGATCGTGGCGAGCAGGTGCATACGGTCGAGGCCGCCAAGGCGCTGGCGGCGGCGCAGCCGCAGCTCAGCCCGGCGGTGGAAGAGACCGAAGAGGCGCCGGTGGCCGACGAAACGGACGCCGAATTGGAAGCGGACGGCGAGCCCGTGGCGGGCGAGGAAGAAGAAGCGCCCGACCTCATGCAGGGCGAGCCGGTCCACGCCACATCGCGCGGCGAACGCGACGGCGGCGGTCGCCGCCGACGGCGACGCGGCCGTGGGCGCGGGCGCGGCGGCGAGCCGCGCGAGGGCGCGCCGCAATTTGCCCGCGACACCGTGCCCGAGCATGCCGTCGCCCATGACGATTACGAGGCCGGCTCGCCGGAAGAGATCGGCCTTGGCGAAGCGCGCCAAGTCGGCGGCGAAGGCGGCGACCCGCGGCGCCGGCGCCGGCGCGGCCGGCGCGGCGGTCGGCGCAATCGCGGCCGCAACGGCAACGGGCCCTATCAAGGCAATGACGGCGGCCACGAGGCCGAACTGCAGACCGGCGCCGATTTCCCGCCGCTGAGCGACGAGGACGCGTCCGCCGTCGCCCCGCCCTTCGAAGAAAGCGGCGCGGTCGAGGCGGCGCCCGAACCGGTCGTGGCGATGCCCGAAGCAAAAGTTGCCGCGCCCGAGCCGGAGCCCGCGCCGCCGCAACCGCCGGCCGCCGCCGAGCCAGAGCCGCCGCGCCGCCGCTCCACCGTGCGCGAGCCGGCCCCGATCTCAGCCGGCGCCGATACGGCGCAGCCGAGCGCGGCGCAGCCGAGCGCGCCGGCGCCCACGCCGGTCGTTTCCAGCACCGGCGGCGACACCAGCCAACCCAAGCGCGGCTGGTGGGCCAAGCGCCTGCTCGGCGACAAATAAAGCGCGGCGATGAAATCCGCCTGGGTCGAACGCGACGCGAAGCTTGCGGTCGACCGGTTTGCCCGCGCCGGCATCGGCGCCGATCTGGCGTTGCGGGTCTATTCCGCGCGCCTGATCGGCCGCGAGCGCCGGCTGGTCTTGCACGGCGGCGGCAACACCTCGCTCAAGACCAGCGCGCGCGAGGTGGGGGGCGCCACCGTCGCCGTGCTGCGCGTCAAAGGCTCCGGTGCCGATCTGGGCACCATCGATCCCGACGGCTTTGCCGCCGTGCGGCTTGAACCGTTGCGCGCCCTGCGCGCGCGCAAGACGCTCGGCGATGCCGAGATGGCCAAGCTGCAGCGCGCTTATCTCATCGATGCGCAGGCGCCCTCGCCCTCGGTCGAGATGCTGCTGCATGCCTTCATGCCGGCGAAATACATCGACCACACGCATGCGACCGCGGTGTTGAGCCTGATCGACCAGGCGAACGCGCGCGCGCTTTGCGCCGAGGTCTTCGCCGACAAGCTCGGCTTCGTGCCCTATGTGCGGCCCGGCTTCGGCCTCGCCAAAAAAGCCGCCGCGGTGTTCGACCGGAATCCGAAGGTCGAAGGGCTGATCCTCGACAAGCATGGCATCTTTACGTTCGGCGCCACCGCGCGCGAGTCTTACGAGCGCATGATCGGCTTCGTCACGCGCGCCGAACGCCGGCTGAAACAGGGCCGCCGCAGCGTGTTCGTCAGCGCCAAGCTGCCGACGCCGAGCGCGCCCGAGATCGAGGTTGCGCCGATCCTGCGCGGCGCCGCGACGCTGCGCGACGTCGGCGGCGAAGGCGACCACCGGCGGCCGATCCTCGATTTCCGCACCGGCGCCGCCATTCTCAATTTCGTCAACGGCAAGGACGTCGCCCGCTACGCCCGCGCCGGCGTGATCACGCCCGACCACGTCATCCGCGTAAAGCCTTGGCCGCTGATCCTGCCGCCGCCGCAGCGGGGCAAGCTCGATGCCTTTGCCGGCGCCGTCTGTCAGGCGGTGAAAAAATTCGCCGAGAATTACACGGCCTATTTCGCGCGCCACCGGACCCGGGTCAAAGGCGCGGCCATGCACGATCCCATGCCGCGGGTGATCCTGGTGCCGGGGCTCGGGCTGTTCGGACTTGGCGCGACCCTGAAGGACGCTCACATCGCCGCCGACCTCGCGGAATGCGCGGTCGCGGGCATCACCGACGCCGAGGCGATCGGCCGCTTTGCATCGATCGGGCCCGCCGACATGTTCGACGTGGAATATTGGCCGCTCGAACTCGCCAAGCTCGGCGCACGCGCACGGCGGCCACTCGAAGGCCAGGTGGCGGCCGTGACCGGCGCCGCCGGCGCCATTGGCGCCGCCACCGCACGCGCCTTCGCCGCGGCCGGCGCCGAAGTGGCCCTGCTCGACATCGACGTGGAGGCGGCGCAACGACAGGCCGCCGCCATCGGCGGCAGCGCGCTGGCGGTGCCGTGCGACGTCACCGACGCGCGCTCGGTGCGGCAGGGCTTCGGCGGCGTCGTCGCCACCTTCGGCGGCCGCGATATCGCTGTTTCCAATGCCGGCGCCGCCTGGCAAGGCAGGATCGGCGAGGTCGACGAGACGATCTTGCGCCAAAGTTTCGAGTTGAATTTCTTCGCCCACCAGAAAGTCGCCCAGGCCGCGGTTGCCATCATGCTCAAGCAGGGCACCGGCGGCTGTCTGTTGTTCAACGTCTCGAAACAGGCGGTGAACCCCGGCGCCAATTTCGGCCCTTACGGTCTGCCCAAGGCGGCGACCTTGTTCCTGGTGCGGCAATACGCGCTCGATTACGGCGCCGACGGCATCCGCGCCAATGCGGTCAATGCCGACCGCATCCGCTCCGGCATTCTGACCGACGATTTCATCAAGAGCCGCGCCAAGGCGCGCGGCGTCTCCGCGAAGGGCTATATGAGCGGCAATCTGCTGGGCCGCGAAGTCACCGCCGCCGACGTGGCGCAGGCCTTCCTGGCGCAAGCGCTGGCGCTCAAAACCACCGCCGACGTCACCACCGTGGACGGCGGGAATATTGCGGCGGCGCTACGATAAGATGCTATGATTCCCGACGAAGACCCGCGAAAGGAGCCATGACCATGCTGCTGCGCAAACTCGCCCTCGCCGCGCTCGTGCCGCTGATTGCCGCGGCAAGCCCGGCGCTTGCGGTCACCGCCAAGGAGAAGCAGGAAACCTGCAAGATCGGCGCCGACAGCCAGCAGCTCACCGGCGCCAAGCGCAACACCTTCATCAAGCGCTGCATGGCCAAGGGCAATTACGAACCGCCGGGACGTAAAGTGGCGAAAAAACCCGCCGCCAAGAAGCCGATGAAACCGGCGGCCGCCGCGCCCGCGCCGGCCGACGCCACGCCCGCCAGTCCGCCGCCGAAGCAGTAAGCCGACCGCGGGCGAGCATTTTCGAGGACGTCATGCCGGAAGCCGACAAGGCGGGCGAGCGCTATCAGGCCGACACGCCGCAGGCCGCGCCCGGATTTTTCCTCAAGGGCGCGCATCAATACGACTGGGGCATGAAGAACCGCCTCGCCCGCACCTTCAATCGCGAGAGCGGGCGCACGGTGATGCTCGCCGTCGACCACGGCTATTTCCAGGGGCCGACCTCGGGCCTCGAACGCATCGATCTGTCGATCGTGCCGCTGTTGCCGCAATGCGACGCGCTGTTCTGCACGCGCGGCATATTGCGCTCGCTGATTCCGGCCGATTGCAATAAGCCGATGGTGCTGCGCGCGAGCGGCGGGCCGTCGATCCTGCGCGAGGAGCTCTCCGACGAGCAGATCGCCATGGACATGGACGACGCCGTGCGCCTCAACGCCGCCGGCGTCGGCATCCAGGTCTTCATCGGCGGCGAGCACGAGACGCGCTCGGTGCACAACATGACGCGGCTCGTCGATGCCGGCTTGCGCGTCGGCATGCCGGTGATGGGCGTCACCGCGGTCGGCAAGACCATGGTGCGCGACGCGCAATATTTTCGCCTCGCCTGCCGCATCATCGCCGAACTCGGCGCGCAATACGTGAAGACTTATTACGTCGACAAGGATTTCGAGAGCGTCACCGCCTCCTGCCCGGTGCCGATCGTGATGGCCGGCGGCAAGAAGCTGCCCGAGCTCGATGCGCTCACCATGGCCTACAACGCCGTGCAGCAAGGTGCCGCCGGCGTCGACATGGGCCGCAACATTTTCCAGTCGGAGGCGCCCAAGGCGATGCTCGCCGCGGTCAACGCGGTGGTGCACGAGAACGTCAAGCCGAAAGAGGCGCTGGACCTGTTCAGGTCGCTGGGCGGCAAAGCCTGAGCGCCGCGCGCTTGGTCAACATCACTGACCTATTTTTTCAAGACCGCCGCCGCTGCCTAAATTTTTGCCAAGAGAAACAGGCCTTTGCAGCGGCAGCAGAAATTTCTGTCATAAAAGTCGCATTAATTTCGTCTGCTGAACAAATTCAAATTTGCTAGTTTTTTCACGTGGCATCGTGCAGCGAACCCTCCGCGCTCGGGGAGCGAAATTGTTGCGGACGGGGACCTTAAAGAGAGGTCTGTCATGCGTATCTCCAAAGCCTTACTCGCAGGTGCATTTGTTGTCCTGTCCTTTGCGTCGGCGAACGCCACCACGGTGAGCAAGCTGGTCAATTTCTCTGCGACGCCAATTGTAGACTTCATCAATCCGGCAAACCCGGCTCCGATCGATCCTGTGACAGGGTCGTTTGTCATTACTTTTGACCCGACACAAAATGTTAGTGATGCCAGTGGGATTACGTCGAACACTATAAACATTACGGTCGATTACGGCTGGGTGTTTAATTACAATCCGATATCCGATCGGCTCGAAGTGGGTGGCGATTTCGGATATAACCCCAGCGCTGTGCCTCCCTGCACAACGACTAACGCAAATTGCGTTCAGTTTTCGCCCTCCACCAATGATTTCTGGCTGTACATCAATGGCTTCTTGTCGGGCAACCCCGTTCTAGTGCAAGTCGGCTTTTCGCAGACGAAATATGGATCGGAAAATTTGTACGGCACAATCTCGAATGATAGTGGCACAGGCA
>Ga0335085_10010023_pt1 | contig 14225 bp, 14 predicted proteins | sample Lox_Sample_45_FD_206712 | JGI IMG/M metagenome (GOLD analysis project Ga0335085, IMG submission 206712) | Soil microbial communities from Loxahatchee National Wildlife Refuge, Florida, United States - Lox_Sample_4.5 | ecosystem: Environmental > Terrestrial > Soil > Wetlands | place: USA...
CTGGATAGGTTGACCTTCAGATCCTTGGCGTATTCAGGCAGTTGGGCTTTCAGGAATTCGATCGACATCTGGTCCTCCAAGAGGGTGAGGGCGGGCGCAACGCCAGCCCCCGGTTGCGCGTTGCTCAAGCCGCCTTCAGGACGTCGTCGCCCTTCTGCCAGTTGCAGGGGCAGAGCTCGTCGGTCTGGAGCGCGTCGAGCACGCGCAGGACCTCCTGGGGGTTGCGGCCGACGCTGAGGTCGTTCACCGACACGAAGCGGATCACGCCCTCGGGATCGACGATGAAGGTCGCGCGCAAGGCCACGCCTTCCTGCTTGTCGAGCACGCCGAGCGCCGTCGACAGCTCGCGCTTGATATCCGCGAGCATCGGGAACGGCAGGGTCTTCAGGTCAGCGTGATTCTGCCGCCAGGCCAAGTGCACGAACTCGCTGTCGGTGGAGACGCCGTAGACCACGGCATCGCGGTCGTTGAAGTCGCTATTCAGCTTGCCGAAGGCCGCGATCTCGGTCGGACAGACGAAGGTGAAGTCCTTGGGCCAGAAGAAGACGACCTTCCACTTGCCCTCGTCGGACTTGTCGTTGATCTCTGTGAAGGCCTTCTTCGGGTCGGTGGAGACCACCGCCTTGAGGTCGAAGGCCGGGAACTTGTCGCCGATCGTCAGCATGGTTGGTCGCTCCTTGGGGTAAAGGGTTGTTGGCTGCCTCAGGGGTTGGCCCCTGGTGGTTGGCTTGACTTCCAAGGAGATAGTCCCCAGCTTATAATCGTTCAAATTGATAATTCCGGTCGAATTGATCGATGAAAACGATGGCAGCCCTGCCCACCCTGAAGCAGCTCCGCCACCTCGTCGCGTTGGCGGATAACCGCCATTTCGGCAAGGCGGCAAAGGCCTGCCTGGTGACCCAGTCCACGCTCTCCGCCAGCCTCAAGGAGCTGGAGGACATCCTGCAGGCGCCGCTGGTCGACCGCACCAACCGGCGGGTCGCCTTCACGCCCCTGGGCGAAGCCACGGTCGAGCGCGCCCGCCGGCTGCTGGAGGAGGCGCAGGCGCTCGTGTTGGCCGCGCAAGGCGAGCGGGCGCCGCTCACCGGCACGATCCGCCTCGGTGTGATCCCCACCATCGGCCCGTTCCTGCTGCCGCGCATTTTGCCGGCGCTGCGCGAGGCCTGGCCGAAGCTGAAGCTCTACCTGCGCGAGGACCAGACCGACGCGCTGCTGGAGCAGCTTCATGCCGGGCGGCTCGACGCCCTCGTGCTGGCGCTGCCCTACGACTGCGGCAACGTCGAGACCGCCCTTCTCTTCAAGGACCGCTTCAGCCTGGCGCTGCGGCGCGATCATCCCCTGGCGCGCGCCAAGCGGGTCGATCCTGCCAAGGTGGAGTCCGAGACTCTGCTGCTGCTCCAGGAGGGGCATTGCCTGCGCGGCCACGCGCTCTCCGCCTGCCGCATCGGCGACAAGGCCCACGCCGACGCCTTCGAGGCCACCAGCCTGCCGACCCTGGTGCAGATGGTCGACAACGGTCTCGGCGTCACCCTGCTGCCGCAGCTGGCGCTCGACGCCGGCGTGCTCAAGGGCACGGAGATGGTCGCCCGCCCGGTCGACGTCGACCATCCCGAGCGCGACATCGCCCTGATTTGGAGGAAGGGCACGGGCCGCAAGGAGGAATTCCAGCTTCTGGCGCGGGAGATCGCCCGGCTGGCGAAGTGATCCTCAGATTCTGCGGCAAACCGGCCGTGCGTCCTTGGACAGGCCCAGGATGAGGGTCAATCTTGGCGGCACGCGGAATCCCCCTCATCCTGAGCTTGTCGAAGGACGCACCTCGCCGATCCGAGTCTCCCGAAGGCGATCCGCGCTCCGTTAGGGGTTCGCTGGGCCCGCGCTCGCCGTCAGCGGCGTGAAGGTGTTGACCATCGATTCGCGTGTGATCGGACCCTCGCCGGCCCTCAGCTCCATGCGGTAGACCGAGGCGCCGATCACGTGCCGGATGGCGCCGCTCTCATCCGCGAGCGGCAGCACGAGGCGCTCGCCGACCTCCGAGCGGTCGGAAGCCAGATAGATGTTGCCGGCGCAGTGCATGATCGACGGGTCCTCGACGACGCGCCGGTAGCGCTGCATGACGTCGGGGAGCAGAGTCGGCGTGATGATCTCCTCGAACATGCAGTTCGTCACGTTGCGGCCGTAGAGCCGATTGATGTCCTCGCCCACCAGCCGCATGCGGAAGCGACGCTCCTCCGGCAGGTAGTCGCACATCCACACGCTCGAAAGGATCGGGCCGATGGCGGTTGGATCGACCGCCGACCGCTTGGGTACAAACCCATCGCCGCGGCGCTCCATCCAATGCCGCAAGAGCCGACGCAGCCGCTCGTCCTTGACGTGGGCGAAGGCGTCCAACTCGACAGGGCGTCTGCCAACGGGGGTTGCCGACACGCCGACAGGATAACCGAGGAGCGCGCCGCCACTCCATCGCAATCCTCTGCAATTTGCCGCAAATTGCCGCCTTGAGCTTTCTCGGTCCGTCCGGCATTGTGCGCCCGCCAAACAGGGGCCAGCGGAACCGAATCGCTCATGAAGATCGGCATACCCAAGGAGCGCCGGCCGAACGAGGCGCGCGTGGCGGTGTCGCCGGACACCGTCAAGAAGCTGGTGGCGCTCGGCGCCGAGGTCATGATCGAGACCGGCGCCGGCGCCGGCGCGGCCGTCCCCGACGGCGCCTATGCCGCCGCCGGCGCCCGCATCGCCGTCGACGAGGCGGACAGCCTGCGCGATGCCGATATTGTCCTGAAGGTGCAGCGCCCGCTGACTGCGGCCGAAGGGGGGCCTGACGAGCTGGCGCTGCTGAAATCCGGCGCCATGCTCATCGGCATCCTGGCACCCTATGCGGCCAAGGAGCAGGTCGCCGCCTATGCCGCCCAGGGCGTCAACGCCTTTGCCATGGAATTCCTGCCGCGCATCACCCGCGCGCAGACCATGGACGTGCTGTCCTCGCAGGCTAACCTCGCGGGCTACCGCGCGGTGATCGAGGCGGCTACCGTCTTCGGCCGCGCCTTTCCGATGATGATGACGGCGGCGGGCACCGTGCCGGCAGCGCGCGTCATGGTGATGGGCGCCGGCGTCGCCGGCCTGCAGGCGATCGCGACGGCGCGGCGGTTGGGTGCGGTGGTATCCGCGACCGACGTGCGCCCGGCGGCCAAGGAGCAGGTGCAGAGTCTCGGCGCCACCTTCGTCGCCGTCGAGGACGAGGAATTCAAGCAGGCCGAGACCGCCGCCGGCTACGCCAAGGAGATGAGCGACTCCTACAAGGCCAAGCAGGCCGTGCTGACAGCCGAGACCATCAAGAAGCAGGATATCGTGATCACGACCGCGCTCATTCCGGGCCGCCCGGCGCCTGTTCTCGTGAGCGAGGAGATGGTGAAGAGCATGAAGCCGGGGTCGGTGATCGTCGACCTGGCGGTGGAGCAGGGCGGCAACTGCCCGCTTTCGGAGCCCGGCAAGGTCGTGGTCAAGAACGGCGTCACCCTCGTCGGCCTGCTCAATATCCCCAGCCGCATCGCCGTCGATTCCAGCGCACTCTACGCCCGCAACCTGCTGGCCTTCCTGACGCCGCTGTTCGACAAGGAGACGAAGGCGCTGAAGATCAACTGGGACGACGAGATCATCAAGGCGACGGCGCTGACCCGCGACGGCCAGGTCGTCCACCCGGCCTTTGTGCCGAAGTGAGCGGCTAGAAAAGCGAGAACCATCCGATGGACCCGACACAGCTTCACCAGCGCGTCCGCGATCTGGCCGATCTGCTGCAGGGCGCGGCCGACCAGGCCAACACCCTCGCGGGCCAGATCGCGCCGGAGGGCGGCAGTGCGGTCGCGCATCAGCCGTTCGTCGTGCTGTTCTCCGTGTTCGTGCTGGCCTGCTTCGTCGGCTACCACGTGGTGTGGCGGGTGACGCCGGCGCTGCACTCGCCGCTGATGGCCGTCACCAACGCCATCTCCAGCGTCATCATCGTGGGCGCGCTGATCGCCGCCGGCACCGGCATGGCGGGCTTCTCCGAGACCATGGGCTTCATCGCCATCGCGCTCGCGTCGGTGAACATCTTCGGCGGCTTCCTGGTGACGCACCGCATGCTCTCCATGTTCAAGAAGAAGCAGCGCTAGGCGGGCGGGAGCGCAATTGTGAGCCAGGATCTCGCCGGCCTTCTCTATCTCGCCGCCTCCGTCTGCTTCATCATGGCGCTGAAGGGCCTGTCGTCGCCGCAGACCTCGCGCGCGGGCAACCTCTTCGGCATGGCCGGCATGGTGATCGCGATCGTCACCACGCTGATCGTGTCCGTGACGCCGAGCGCGCTCAGCTACGGCACGATCATCGCCGGTATCGTGATCGGCGGCGGCATCGGCACGTTCATCGCGCAGCGCATCCAGATGACGGCGCTGCCGCAGCTGGTGGCAGCCTTCCACAGCCTGGTCGGCCTCGCCGCCGTGCTGGTGGCGGCGGCCGCCTTCTACGCCCCGGCCGCCTACGGCATCGGCACCGCCGACAACATCCACACCTCCAGCCTGATCGAGATGGGCATCGGCATCGGCGTCGGCGGCATCACCTTCACCGGCTCGATCATCGCCTTCGCCAAGCTGCAGGCGCTGATGAGCGGCGCGCCCATCACCTTCCCGTTCCAGCACCAGCTGAACGCCGCGCTCGGCATCGCCATCGCGCTGCTGATCGCCTGGCTCGTGATCGACGAGAGCCAGACCGCCTTCTGGCTCCTCGTCGGCGTGTCGCTGGCGCTCGGCTTCCTCCTCATTATCCCCATCGGCGGGGCCGACATGCCGGTGGTCGTGTCGATGCTGAACTCCTATTCCGGCTGGGCCGCCTGCGGCATCGGCTTCACCCTCTCCAACAGCCTGCTGATCGTGACGGGTGCGCTCGTGGGCTCCTCGGGTGCGATCCTCAGCTACATCATGTGCAAGGGCATGAACCGCTCGATCATCAACGTGATCGCCGGCGGCTTCGGCACCGACACCAGCGCGCCCGGCACCGCCAAGGCGGCGACCGATCGTCCCGTGAAGTCCGGCAGCGCCGACGACGCAGCGTTCCTGATGAAGAACGCGAGCTCCGTCATCATCGTGCCTGGCTACGGCATGGCCGTGGCGCAGGCCCAGCACGCGCTGCGCGAGATGGCGGACGTCCTGAAGAAGGAAGGGGTGAAGGTCAGCTACGCCATCCATCCGGTCGCCGGCCGCATGCCCGGCCATATGAACGTGCTGCTGGCCGAGGCCAACGTGCCCTACGACGAGGTGTTCGAGCTCGAGGACATCAACCGGGAGTTCTCCTCGACCGACGTCGCCTTCGTCATCGGCGCCAACGACGTCACCAACCCGGCGGCCAAGACCGATCCCAAGAGCCCGATCTACGGCATGCCGATCCTCGACGTCGAGAACGCCAAGACCGTCCTGTTCGTGAAGCGCTCGATGGCTTCGGGCTACGCCGGCGTCGACAACGAGCTGTTCTTCCGCGACAACACCATGATGCTCTTCGGCGACGCCAAGAAGGTCACCGAAGACATCGTGAAGGCCTTCGGGCACTAATCGGCACCTGTAGGGGCGGGCTGTGCCCGCCCGTGTTTGACCAACACGCCGTCGATTGCCGCCGTGGAAGCACGGGCTACACCTGCGCGCGCAAGAGGCGGATAGTTCGATCAGCGCCGAACTGCTAACCGCTCATCTCTGTGCTAGCATGTGGCGTCGTGCTCGAGTACGGAAGCTGGTGACGACATCATGGAACTGCTCACCGACACGGTGAAATCGCCGATCGGCGACGTCCTGCTGGCGGCGGCCGACGGCAAGCTGATCGCGTTGGAGTTCGCGCAGGTGCGCGAACGCTTCGATGGCGATCTCAGAGCGCGTTTCGGCGACTGCACGCTGAAGCCGGCACGCGATCCCTTCGGCATCGGCGGCCGCATCCGCGCCTATTTCCGCGGCGACCTCTCGGCCCTCGACGACATTCCCGTCGACGGCGGCGGCACGGCCTTTCAGCGGAAGGTATGGAACGCGCTGCGCGACATTCCCGCCGGCGCCACCAAGAGCTACAGCGATCTGGCCAAGGCCGTCGGCCGCCCGAATGCGGTGCGCGCCGTCGGCATGATCAACGGCCGCAACCCGATCTCGATCGTCGTGCCTTGCCACCGCGTCATCGGCAAGGACGGCTCGCTCACCGGCTACGGCGGCGGCCTGGACCGCAAGCGCTGGCTCCTGCAGCACGAGGGCGCGCTGCTCGTCTGAAGCGCACGCGGCGCGGCCATTGGTTGCGGCGGCGGCTTGTTCTAAGCTGGTCACTGATCCGCCGCCACAGCCCGACCGCGCCTCATGTCGCCCCATCGCCGCTCGACCCCGTTGATCGCGCTCGAAGCGATCGCGCTCGACACGGAGACGACCGGCCTGGATGCGCGCGTCGCGCGGATCGTCGAGATCGCGACTGTGAAGCTCTGGGGCGAGCGTATCGTCGCCGGCGAGTCCTTCCAGCGGCTGGTCAATCCAGGCATCGCCGTCCCGCCGACCGCCGCGGCGATCCACGGCCTCACCGACGCTGACCTGCAGGGTGCCGCGCGCTTCCCCGACATCGCGGCCGAACTGGACGGCATCCTCGGCGGCGCGACCGTCATCGGCCACAACATCGGCTACGATCTCACCATCCTCGCCCGCGAATATGCGTTGGCCGGCAAAGCCTGGCGCATGCCGCGCGCTCTCGATGTCGGCCCGCTCTCCCGCGTCGCCATGCCGACCCTCGCCCGCTATTCGCTCGATGCGCTGTGCGACTGGCAGGAGATCCGCATCGAGCGGCGGCATCGGGCGCTGCCCGATGCCAGGGCCGCGGCCGAGCTGTTCATCAAGCTGATCCCGCTGCTGCGCGCGCGCAATGTGCGCACGTTGGCGGAGGCGGAAGCCGCCTGCGCCGTCATTCTGGAGCAGATGCCGCGGCGGCTGCTCACGGGATGGATTCCCGTCGACCGGGAATCAGAAGCCGCCGATTCCACGCCGGCGCTGGCGCGCCTCGACAGCTTTCCCTATCGCCATCGCGTGCGCGACGTCATGAGCGCGCCCGCCGTAACGGTGGCCGGCAGCCTGACCCCCCGCGACGTCCTCGCGATCCTGCTGGAGAAGCGCATCAGCTCGGTGCTGGTCAGTGCGTCCGGCGGCCGGGTCGGCATCGTGACCGAGCGCGATCTGCTGCGGGCGTTGCGCGACGAGGCGCCGGACCGGCCGGCGGCGCGCCTCGAAGACCTCATGAGCCACCCCCTCAAGACCGTGCCGGAGGAGGCCTTCGTCTATCGCGCCATCGGGCGCCTCGACCGGCTGAGCGTGCGGCATCTGGCGGTGGACAACCGGCGGAACGAGATCGTCGGCATCGTCACGCCCCGAGATCTGCTGCGGCAACGCGCGACTGCGGCCATCGCGCTCGGCGACGAGATCGACAGCGCGCCCAACGTGGCTGCCCTGGGATCGGCCTGGGCCAAGCTTCCCTGGGTGGCGCGCAGCCTGCTCGACGAGGGTGCCGATCCCGAGAACATCACGCAGGTGATCAGCGCCGAGATCTGCGCCCTGACGGCGCGGGCGGCGCACCTGTCGGAGCAACGCATGACCGCGGACGGCCGCGGCGCGCCGCCCGTGCCCTACGCGGTGATGGTGCTGGGCTCGGCCGGCCGCGGCGAGAGCCTGCTCGCCGCCGACCAGGACAACGCCATCGTCTACGCCAGCGGAGCCCCCGGCGGCCCCGAGGACCGCTGGTTCGAGGAACTCGCCGTCCACATGTGCGACATCCTCGATCAGATCGGCGTACCCTATTGCCGTGGCGGGGTGATGGCGAAGACCGCCGCCTGCCGCCGCAGCGCGGAACACTGGAGAAAATCGATCGATGACTGGATCGAGCGGTCCGAGCCGGTCGATCTTCTGAATGTCGACATTTTCTTCGACGGGGTGCCCGTCCACGGCGACCTGGCGCTGGCCGACGCCCTGTTCGGGTACGCCTATGCGCAAGGGCACGGCAAGCCGCGTTTCATCGCGCTGCTGTCGTCGCTGGCGCGCGAGTGGCGGCCGCCGCTCACCGTCTTCGGCGGCTTCAAGAAGGACGATCTGGGACGCGTCGATTTCAAGAAGGGCGGCCTGCTGCCGATCGTGACGGGCGCGCGGGCGCTGGCGATCCGGCACGGCGTCAAGGAACGCACGACGGCTGCCCGGTTGCGGGAAGTCAGCGCGGCCGCTCCGACCATCGCGCCTCCCGAGCATGTCGAGTCCATCATCGGCGCGCACCGCCTGCTGTTGCGCGCGGTGCTCGAGCAGCAGCTCCTGGACCGGGAGCGCGGCCTGCCGCTCTCGAACGCCGTCGAGATCAAGCGCCTGTCGTCGGCGCGCCAGCGCGAGCTGCGCGGCGCGCTCGGCGTGGTGAACCTGCTGGCGCTGATCCTCAGCTAGGGCGCGTCCATATGAATTCGCAGATCGAAGATCCGATTTCGGAGGCGAACCGGAGACAATTGATCATTCCGAGACTTACCAGTCGTGACCCGGAGCGACGTTCGGAGCACGGGTCATGGCGTCCCCAGCACGAGGGACGGGCTTCGCTCGCGCACAGCGGCGATGGGCAGCTCGTCGTCATGAACGCAGATGATCTTCCAATACTCGCCGCTTCCCGGCCGAATCGCCAAGCCCGCCAGCGTCGTCATGCTGTCACGCAGGCATGCCAATTCGTTGTCGGCATCCGACATCCGTATTGCGTCGATTGCCGTCGCAGGCGTGCATTCGCTGCGTACGAGGGTAGCGGCGCACAGCAGCGCATAAACAGAAACCATTCTAACGCCCCACACGTCTTTGCGTCTCTTGTTGTTCGGCTTGGCTGCGTCCCGCCACCAAGACCGAGGGAGCCCTCCGGCCGGCCTTGCCCACGTCAGTTTGATTGACCGCGAGCGGTCGCTAACGCCGGAGACATCGCCCGCACCACGATGATCTCCGGCGACCATCTGCGCGTTGCAGTTCCTTGATTCAGTGGACCCCGCTCACGCAGCTGGAGCGCCGTCTTGTGCGCCTCATTGCGGTCGGGCGGCGGTCTGTAGATGCTCGGCTAGCTGCAGTTCCACGAGGTGACCCCTGTCGCCCTGCGTCACCAGCAGCGTCGCTGCCCCCTCGCCGCAGGTGAAATTGAGCGAGCGACCCTCCTCGCTGTCGAGACCGGCGGTCTCACCGGGAGGCAGAATCAGCCGAACGCGCGTGGGCGACAGCTGTAGCGCGTTCGGGTCCCGGTTCTCGGTGAGCATCAGGACGACGAAGCAGGCGCCATCTTGCTGCGCGAAGTACCCACGCGTCGATTTCGAGCCGAAATCATAGCTGATGCTCTGAATGGGGACGTATCGGACTTGGTCTTCGATCGTCGCTGGTGAACTGCCTGAGGCAGCCGGTATCCAAGCCGACACGCCCAACGCAACGCTCGCGAGGGCGCTCTTCTTCCTTGTCGACATCTGGTCTCTCCTCCTCCGCCAGGATACAGAAACCGTACCTGCTGGCGCGCCAGAGGTCTTTGAGATACCCTTGAGAAGTCCCTGTGAAGTCGCTGATTTGGGCCAAGCGCCGGAATGGGGCCGCGCCGCGGAGCCAACGGAGTGATCTACCGATTCGCCGGCTACTCTCTTGACCCGGGCTTGCGGGAACTGCGGCGCGGCGCCGATCTCGTCACCGTTGAACCTCAGGTTTTCGACCTGCTGCAGCATCTCATTCGCAACCGGGAGCGCGTGGTCAGCAAGGATGACCTCATCACGGCCATATGGAACGGCCGAATCGTATCGGAATCGGCACTAACCAGCAGGCTCACGGCCGTTCGCCACGCGATCGGCGACAACGGCGAAGACCAGCGCCTGATCCGCACTCTGCCCCGCAAGGGGTTTCGTTTCGTGGGCACGGTCCGCGAAGAGCCATCAGTGGCGACGGCAGCGGCGGGGTCGGCGATGGAAATGCCGATACCCGACAAGCCTTCAATCGCGGTCCTGCCCTTCACCAACATGAGCGGCGATCCCGAACAGGAATATTTCAGTGACGGCATCACCGAGGACATCATTACCGATCTGTCCAAGGTCTCCACGCTCAGCGTCCTCTCCCGCAACACGACGTTTGCCTTCAAGGGCAAGGCCGTCGGCATCGGCCAGATAGCCCAGCGGCTGAAGGTCGGATATGTTCTCGAAGGCAGCGTGCGCAAGGCCGCCGGGCGCGTGCGCATCACGGCGCAGCTGATCGACGCGCGCAAGGACAGTCACGTTTGGGGCGACCGTTACGATCGTGACCTGAACGACATTTTCGCGCTCCAGGACGAGATCGCTGAGGCTATCGTCGCAGCGCTGAAGATCAGGTTGCTGCCCGTCGAGAAGAAGGCAATCGAGAGCCGCTCGACTCTAGACGCCAAAGCCTATCAGACCTATCTCCTGGCTCGGTACTACCGGAGGCAGAATGGAGCAAGAAGCCTAGAGATAGCCCTTCGGTTCTGCCAGAGCGCTTTAGAGATTGACCCCCGCTACGCCCGCGCTTGGGCAATAGTCGCCCATTGCCAGGCTCGGCTGCATCGCAGGGGGAGGTCGGAGGAGACAGGCCTATCAGCCGCCGAAAAGGCGCTCGCGCTCGATCCGGGTTTGGCCGAGGCTCACTCCGCCAGAGGGGCGGTGCTGACCGAACTGGGCCGCTACGACGAAGCCCTCGCGGCGCATGAGGAAGCGCTGCGCCTGGAACCGGATTCCTTCGAAGTGCGGCACAACCTGGGCATGACCTGCTTGTACCTCGGCCGTTATCAAGACGCGGGTGAGCACTACGAACATGCCGGCCAGCTTTTCGAGACGGGCTATAGCTCTCTCGCCTTTGCGGCTACGTCCTATAGATTGCTGGGCCGTCACGACGCATTCAAGGCGGCAGCACGCCGAGCTCTGGATCGCATCGAAAAGGAGATCGCGCTACACCCCGACAACGCGCATGCGCTCGTTTTCGGTGTCTACGTGCTGGCTCAACTCGGGGAGAAGGAACGGGCCGACGACTGGGCGTCGCGTGCGCTGATTATCGAGCCGGACGATCCAACCAACCACTACAATCTGGCTTGCGCTTTTGCGTTCATGGGCGAGCCCGACTATGCACTCGATCGATTGGAAAGCTACCTCCGGAAAGCATCCTCCAAGACTCTCCCAGGGCTCAAGCGAGATGCCGATCTGGCTCCGCTGCACGGCCATCCCCGATACCAGGCCCTGATCGCGCGCGAAGAAGCGAGGTTGACGGCGGCTCCAACCGGCGAGGCGAACGAGTCACATTGACGACCGCTCGTCCAATCCCGACCTAAAAGTCTCAACGTCAGCATTTGGCACCACGCGGGCCTGCTGAAGTGTCCGCCGTGTGGTCGCCATCGGGGGAAAGGCGGATCTGGGCAAGCCCAGCTTTTGGCGCCACCCAACGCCAAAAGCCGCATGGGAACCATGCGGCTCAACGTTCGTCTGCTCGGTTGTGAGATCTCTCGGGCCGGCCGAGGGAACGAAAGAACGGGCTAGTAGCCCTCGCGGTCCATGCGCTTGCGCATCAGCTTGCGGTAGCGCCGCACGGCCTCGGCCTTCTCGCGCGCGCGCCGCTCCGACGGCTTCTCGTAGTTGCGGCGCAGCTTCATCTCGCGGAAGACTCCTTCGCGCTGCATCTTCTTCTTGAGAACGCGCAGCGCCTGATCGACATTGTTGTCACGGACGAGAACTTGCACGGGCCGTTCAGTCTCCTTTCCTAAGAGCACACAAAAGCCGCGCGCCGGAACCCTATGTCCGGTATGCACGCGGCACGCCATTCAGGATGGGGCAAACTACTAGCACAGGATTAGGACATTGTGAAGGGGCGTAAACCCCTGTATTCGCGCGATTAATGGGATTTTCTTGGCGAAGGCCGGGCGATCCACCATATTGCAGCCATGGCCATTCTGAAGATCGCCCGCATGGGCCATCCCGTCCTCCGCCGGGTCGCCGACCCCGTGGTGGACCCCACCGCGCCGGATGTCCGGCGGCTTGTCCGCGACATGCTGGAGACGCTGGAGGATATCGGCGGCGTCGGCCTGGCGGCGCCCCAGGTGCATGTGTCCCGCCGCGTCGTCATCTTCGAGGTGCCGGCTGAGCGCGCCGCCCGCGGCAGCAACGGCGAGACGCCGCCCGAGGGCGTGCCCATGACCGTCCTCATCAACCCGGTGATCGAGCCGCTGGCCGACGACAAGGAACTGGGCTGGGAGGCCTGCCTCTCCGTTCCCGGCCTCACTGGCGCGGTCCCGCGCCTCACCCGCATCCGCTATCACGGCTACGGCCTGCAGGGCGAGCGCATCGACCGGGAGGCCAGCGGTTTCCACGCCCGCGTCGTGCAGCACGAGTGCGATCATCTCGACGGTGTCCTCTATCCGCAGCGCATGACCGACCTCAGCCTGCTCTCCTTCGCCGAGGAGCTGCGCCACGGCGTGCCTCAAGGCGCGCCCGCGGTCGGCAGCGCCGAGGCGGCGGAACTGGCGGAGGGCTAGGTCCGTGGATCGCGACGCGCAGCGCGAAGCGTTGTTGAAGGCAGCCCTGCCGCACGTGCCGTTCGATGGCTGGACGCGCACGGCCCTCCAGGCGGGCGCCCGCGATGCCGGCATCGATCAGGCGCTTGCCGACAACGCCTTCCCCGGTGGCATGGCCGAGCTGCTGGACTTCTATCACCGGCACGCCGACATCGAGATGGTGCGCGCGCTCGAAGCGCGCTCCGATCTTGCGACCTTGAAGACGCGCGAGAGAGTGGCGCTCGCCGTACGCCTGCGGCTCGAGGCCGAGGCCGGCCACCGCGAGGCCATCCGTCAGGCGCTGTCCTTCCTGGCCCTGCCGACCAACGCGCCGCTGGCCGCCAAGTGCCTCTACCGCACCGTCGACGCCATCTGGTACGCCGTCGGCGACAAGGCCACGGATTTCAGCTTCTACACCAAGCGCGGCCTGCTCGCCGGCGTCTACAGCGCCACCGTCCTCTACTGGCTCAACGACAAGTCCGAGGAGTCGTCGGCGACCTGGTCCTTCCTCGACCGCCGTATCGCCGATGTCATGAAGATCTACGAGTTGCGCGCCCGCGTCGACCGCTTCGTCGACCAGCTCCCCGATCCGCTGCGATTGTTCCGTAAATCCGCCGGCCGCTAACACTGTAGGGGCGACCCCATGTGGTCGCCCTCGCGCCGTCGCACGATGGAGGGCGACCACGTGGGGTCGCCCCTACATCTTTTCCTTCAGTCGCGTCACATGCCCCATCTTGCGTCCAGGTCTCGCCTCGGCCTTCCCGTAGAGATGCAGCTTCGCTTCGGGATCGCGGAGGATTTCCGGCCACTGCTTCACATCGTCTCCGATCAGGTTCTTCATCGCGGCCTCCGAGTGGTGCGCGGTCGAGCCGAGGGGCAGGCCGCAGACCGCGCGCACGAACTGCTCGAACTGGCTGGTGACGCAGGCGTCGATGGTCCAGTGCCCGGAGTTGTGCGGCCGGGGCGCCAGCTCGTTCACCAGCACGTCGCCGCCCTTGGTGACGAACAGCTCGACGGCGAGCAACCCTACCAGCTCCAGCGATTCGGCGATGCGGCGCGCCGTGTCCTCGGCCTGCCGCACGGTCGCCTCGGCCAACCGCGCCGGCGCGATCGTCTCGTCGAGGATGTGGTGCTTGTGCCGGTTCTCGACCGGCGGATAGAGCGCCATCGCGCCGTCGACGCCGCGCGCGATGATGACCGAGGCTTCGAGCGCGAAATCCACCTCGGCCTCGAGGATGCCGAGCGCGGCGCCCATGCGCTGCCAGGCCGCGGCGAGGTCGCCGTCGGCGGCGATGCGCACCTGGCCCTTGCCGTCATAGCCGAACTGCGCGCTCTTGAGGATGCAAGGCCGTCCGATCTGTGTGACCGCGCCGGCCAGCGCCGCTGCGTCCGGCACCGCCTGGTAGCGGGTCACGGGCACGCCGATGGAGGATAGGAAGTCCTTCTCCCGCAGCCGCTGCTGCGCGATGTGCAGCACGCGCGGCGTCGGCCGGGTCGGCTTGTGCGCGGCCAGGAACTCGGCGGTCGTGTCCGGGATGTTCTCGAACTCGAAGGTGATGACATCGACGTCGTCGGCGAAGGCGGCGAGCGCCTCCTCGTCGTTGTAGGCGGCGACGGTCGAGAGCGCCGTCACCTGCGCCGCCGGCGCATCGTGCTCGGGGCAGAACACGTGG